>OCZT010001770.1_pt1 | contig 22421 bp, 21 predicted proteins | sample 1539031 | NCBI WGS metagenome assembly OCZT01 (sample SAMEA3539308, study PRJEB22396) | soil metagenome | biome: tundra; feature: field; material: soil | place: USA | collected 2010-05 | depth 0.15 m | reverse complement strand
TCCACGGCTCCTCGACCATCTGCTCGCCGAGCTCGATGGCCTTGGCCAGGACGACTTCTTCCTCGGCGGTCAGCAGGGCGACCTTGCCGATCTCCTTCAGGTACATCCGGACCGGGTCGTCGATCCCGATCATGTCGGCCGAAAGGGCCTCGAGTTCCTCGGCCGTCGGCTCGTCTACCGCGGCGGCGTCGAGCTTGGCGGGCGGAGCCTCTCCGGCCGGGCGCGGGCCACCGAGGACCACGTCCTCGACCACTTCAATTACGTCGACCGAGTCGTCTTCCAGTTCGGCCGGAGCCGGAATCTCTTCATCGTCCGAGTCGTCTTCTTCGAGCGACTCCTCGTCGCGGCGCGGCCGAATGCCGGCCATCTTGGCTTCCTCTATATCCGACTTGCGTCGGCCGCCGCCGGAGAGGGCGACCTCAACCAGTTGCTTGTCGAGTGGATCTGTCATCGGTGTCCTCCAGCGGATGCGAGAAGGCTCGTGTCCTGCCGGCGTCGGCCGAGGGACTTCAGAGCCTCATACAGACTGCGATTGGTCGCGAGAAGCCGGGCCTTGGCTTCGGTGTCGCCGGCGGCTTCGGCTTCGATGATTTCGATTGACACGTACTCCATTTGTTCCTTGAGCCTGTCCGCCTCGAGGGCGAGCAGACATTGATCGACTCCAATACGGACGCGATCTGCGGCCAGATCGTTCGGGTCCGGGCCACGCTCCGCGAAAAGCGCAACGGCCAGGCCGTGAAGCTCCGGCCCGAGCGCCTCCAGGAAACGCATCCGTTCGAAACGGCCGGTACCGCCGGCCTCGCGGTCCCTTTCGCGGTCCGCCATCATCGCGGTCAGCAACTCGCGGGCCGGCGTGCTTGGGAGCAGCAGGTTCTGCGCTTTGAGCGTGTCAGCCACTCGCTCCTGCTGTTCCGGGACGAGCAGGAGAAGCCGCAGCAGCTTCCTTTCGTCCAGGGAGACGGACTTCAGCTCTGCCTTTGTGTCGATTGAGTCCGGCGCCGAGATGATCGCGTCGGCGGTGAAACGGCCCGAGGCTGCGGTGGTGGCATCTCGGCCGCCGTGACCGAAGCCGGCCTGGCCGGTTGCTTCGGGCATGCGAAGCGCCTCGAGCAGAACGCGCTCCTCCACTCCGGTGCGGTGCGCCAGCGCCTGGAGGTAGCCATCCCGAACAACCGGGTCTCGAACCTCGCGCAGGAGCGGCATCAGCGCGGCGACGGCCTTTCGCTTGCCGTCCGGCTTGCGGACGTCATAGGCGGTGGCGTAATAATCGATGAGAAACTCGATGATCGGCTGGGCGGTGCGGATCGCCTCCCGCCAGAGATCGGGCGTCTCGCGGACCACTTCGTCCGGATCCTTGCCTTCGGGCAGGCGGGCGACACGCACGCGCGTGATCTCGACGCCGGTCTCCTCAGCGGCCAGCGCCCCGATCAGCCGGAACAACTCCGCACCACCGATCGAACCGGCATGCTGGCCTGCCGGGTCGACGTCGTAGGCCAGGACGATCTCGCGGGCATAGCGCGCAATGACCGCAACCTGAGACGGCGTCAGCGCCGTGCCGAGGCTCGCGACCACATTCTCGAAACCGGCCTGGTGGGCCATCAGCGCGTCCGTGTATCCCTCGACCAGAACCGCCTCATCCTGCTTGCGCATGTCGCCGCGCGCCCGCTCGATCAGATATAGCGTGCGGCTCTTGTCGAAGAGCGCCGTCGCCGGGGAGTTGAGGTATTTCGGCGCGTTGCCGTCCGCCGCCATCGCGGTCCCCGGCAGGATTCGGCCGCCGATGCCGACGGCCGCTCCGGATGCGTCTCGAATCGGGAAGATGACCCGGCTCCGAAACTTGTCATACGCCCCGCGGCTGTTCGGCCGCGAGCTGGTCAGCCCGACTTCGGCCAGATCCGCAACGTCCACCTGGCGGCGGCTCTGCAGCATCTTGATCATCTGATCCCAGCCGTCGGGCGCCCAGCCGAGCTGATACTTCTCGATCGTCTCGTCCGTGAAACCGCGCTTATGCAGGTATTCGAGTGCCGGCGCGCCGGTCTTGCTCTGCGTCAGGACGACGTGATAGAACGCGATCGCCTGCTCCAGGACTTCGCGCAGCTTCGCCTTTCGGGCGTCCTCTCGAGTCGTCCGCTCGTCGATCTCGATGCCGGCCTTCGCCGCCAGCCGCTTGAGTGCCTCCGGGAACGTCAGACTTTCGCGCCGCATGACGAAGCTGAAGATGTCGCCGCCCTCGCCGCAGCCGAAGCAGTGCCAGGTCTCGCGCGCCGGAGTCACGACAAAGCTGGGGGTCTTCTCGCCGTGGAACGGGCAGAGCCCCTTGAGCACCGTGCCGGCCTTGCGCAACTGCACCGCCTCGCCGACAACGTCGACGATCGACACCTTGGCCTTGACTTCTGCGGCTACCCCTGACGCCAAATCCACTCTCCTGCCTATCAGACGCGTGGCGCGCCCGTGGCGTTCACCGTTTCTTCCGCCCGTTTCGGCCCAACCGTGCACTCCGTGTCAAGTGGCTGCTAGGCGCCTCGCCGAGGCCGCCGCGGACCACCCTGACACGAGTAAGGGCCTGTCAAGTCTTGACAGGCCTTCTGCTGGATGATTAATACACCTTATCGGGCGGCTTGTATACCCCTGGGGGGTATTGACAAGGTCTTGACATGGGGGCGCACGTGCCCCGAGTCGGCGAGAGCCTGGATGCTCGGCAGGTAGGCGTCCGTCAGGTCGGCGAGGGTCCGGTAGGCCTCGACGGCTCGGTCGACGGCTGCGATCTGATCGTACATTCGCCTAGCGGCGCGGCGCCCATCGCGGCATTGTTGGCCGGCCAAACCTGCCGGAGGAGCGAAATGGACCTGGACCCATGCGTTCGAGGTCCCTTCCTCGGGCACGTATCCGCTGGACTCGGACGTGCGAGCGCTGAACGGTTGGCAGTGGAACTCGGCTACCCTAACGGCTGCTGAAGTGCCTGGCAGCGTGGCTCATATTGACCGCGGCGGCAGGGACAAGAAGGGGCGACCATGCCGGGCATCCTGCAGTCCTACGCCATGGGCGTCCCAGCCGGCTGGATCGCCTGGAACGTCGGGAAGGGATCCGAACGAGCCGACGAACTTTCAGCGAAGGCCGCCGATGCGCCCGAAGCCAAGGAGATCGTGCACCGCGGCGTGCTCGGCCTGGAGGCGCTCTGCCAACGGGGTGACGCGTTGTTCGTCCGCGCTGGCTTGTGGGTTCCAGACCGAACAACAGGCGAGGTCGTAGCGACCGCGCAACTCGAGCTACGCACGGGTCCGCTGGATCGCGACGCTTCCTGGTCGGAGCAACTCGAGCAGGCGAAGTCGTTCACGTCCCAGCGAGGATTCAAAATCTTCGATCGCGCCGTAGAGCCGATGACGGTTAAAGCCGGCCCCGCGATCGGCGAGGTTACGGTCCTGGCCGAACGACGGGGAAGGCTCCTTTCGCGGTCGTCTGGTCGGGGAAGGCTCCTTTCGCGGTCGTCTAGTCCGGACCTGGTTGTGGCTCAGGTCGAGATCACGGTCTTCCCGCCGGGTTGTTCCGAAGCCCTGTGTCTACGCACGATCACGGCGGAGCAGGGCCTGCTCGAGGCCCTGAGCCAGGAGGCCCGCGCCATGGCCGAATCGCTCACGGTCGTCGTCGGCCCGCCGAGCGAAGTGTGACCTTCGTGGCTCTCCTGCTCACCGCGTCCGGGCCTGGCATCCCGGTCCCGGACATCGGACGCATGCCGCCGCTGTGGTCGCCCCCGCCGTTGAGCCTGGTCGGCGGCGGTCTCGCGATCCTCGGGCTGCTCGCCTGGGTCCTCGTGATGTTCAGCTTGGACAGGTTGTTCGAGCGTGGGATTATGTGGCGCATGATGATAGCCACCTGGGTGGTCGTCGCGATCGGCCTCGCCGTGGTGCAGACCTCCAACACCCTCTCGAAAGACGAGAACAACAAGGAGTGGCACCAGTACTTCGTGGCGGAACACGTGGCCCAGGAGGATGTTGCCGCGAAGCTCGGCGCTGCGTACGGCCTGACGATCGACGATCCCGTGTACATCCCCGTCGACCGGGACGAGAGCGCGAAAGTCGACGTCGTGTTCGCGGATGGCTCGAAGGCTGAGTGCCTGGTGGGTAGCTACGGCGGTGTGTACGAGTTGCGGCGCGGAGGGTCGTCCTGGATCACGGCGACGCCGATACCCCTCGTCGACGGAGGTCCGTGAGCATGGCCAAGGTGCAAGCCCTGCTTCGCCGTGCCATCGAAGGCTAGAGCGGATGCGCGAGCTGGAGGCGGTCCTCTGTGCTACGCCGGAGGAGAAGTCGTGACCACTGAGCCGTCCCGGAGAGGCCGCACGATCCTGGGGACGGCCCTGATGATTGCGGGCGTGCCGGGCCTGGCGGTCGCCGCCTGATCCCGTCTGCTGCGTGACCGGGACCGGATCGACCCACGGCTGGTGCTGCTCGTCGCCGCGGGAGTGGTCGCCCTAATCTGCGCCGGTCTGTGGTGGTGGAGCCGTCGCTCGGGCACGCGCCAGACGGCCATATCGGCCGCTCGGCCGGAATGGTCCCTGCACGAGGTGTGGGCCGACGAGAGCCTCCAGGCGTCGCTGGCGCAGCACGAGGTGGGGGAACCCGGCATGAGGGCCTCCGGCGACGGACCGGAGGCTGCCGTCCTGTTCGTTGGCCCGCCTATGTCCAAACGGGGGCGTTGGCGGTGCCGCACCAACACAATGTTCCGCCGGGCAGCGACACCTCGGTCCAGACCTTGCCGTTCGCGGAGGTCAGAACTTTGTTGCCGTTGAGCGAGCCCAGCACGACGACCACGCTGTGCTCGTTGCCCACAATTGCCAAGGCCAGCGTCGAGTCGAACGCGTCAGGGGTCGGCACCTTTGTCCAGGCCAGGCCGTCAGAGTTGGATCACACCTCATGTACGGATTGCGGGTCCGAAGCGTGCGAGACAACGAGCAGCCCAGCCGGCGACTCGGCGATCAAGGCATCTGCCAAGATCGGCGAAGCAGGCTGCCAGGCGTTCCCGTCAGCCAACTGCCATATTCCCGCGCCATATGCGGCATACCCGTGCCGCCAGGTCACGATGTGGGAGATGGAGGCTAGCGGGGTTTCCTGAGGGAGCGCGGCCCACGATAGGGCGGACCACTTCTGCGAACCGGCCTGGCCAGAGGTCGTGAAGCCCGCCACCGCCGAGGTCGGTGACGGAGCGACCGTCGCGCTTGGAGCGGCCGTCGCGCTCGGAGCCACTGAGGCGAAACTCGATGGCACGGCTGGCGACACCGCCGGGCCGGACGTCGACGGGCTTGCCCCCGGGCCGGCACAGGCTCCAATGACCGCGACTACAACTACGGGGCCTGCGAGTATCGCTCCGATGCGTCGTACGAGCGCAGTCTGGCTCAGAGACTGCATTGGCTGGCTCCCTCCCAAAATGCCCGAACAAAGCGGGGCTTCCGCACTATGACGTCCGCTTACCCCAACTCCCAATCAATCGGCTGCAGCCCCCGCTTCACCAACTCCGCATTCGTCTTCCGGAACGGAGCGCTGCCGATGAAGCCCTTGGCCGACAGCGGTGACGGATGGGCCGACTTGACCACGATGTGGCGGGTTCGGTCGATCTTCTGGCCGGCGGCTTTGGCGTGCTCGCCCCAGAGGAGGAACGCGAGCGGAACGGGCCGCTCGGCCAGCATGGCCACGATGGCGGCGGTGAAGGTCTTCCACTGGCGGCGGTGGCTATTCGGCAGGCCCTCGCGGACGGTCAGGGCGGTGTTCAGAAGCAGGACACCGTTCCGCGCCCACGGCTCCAGCGTGGCATCGGCCGGGACCGGATGGCCCAGGTCCTTCTCGAGCTCCTTGATGATGTTGACGAGTGACGGCGGCCGATCGACTCCGGCGCGGACCGAGAAAGCCAGACCGCTCGCCTGGCCGGGCCGGTAGTAGGGGTCCTGTCCCAGGATCACGGCGCGGACTTTGTCCGGCGGCGTCAGGCGCAGCGCGGCGAATATGTCCTCATCGGGCGGGAAGACGGTGGCCTGAACTCGTTCCACGAACACGAATTCGTCGAGCTTCTTGAGGTCAGCGTCGGACAGGCGGCGGCCGAGGGCTGATCGCCAGTCGGCGGGAAGGGTCTCAATCATGCTGCGAGTGTATGCGAGGCGACACCGGCGCGACCGCACCACGCACCGCGACCGCACCACGCACCGCCACCGCCCCCAGTGCGCGCGCTTCCGCGCGAGATGCGAACCTCCATCAAGTCGCCGATGAGCGATCCCCGGCCCCACATACCCACCTTGCCCAAGGAGAAGCTCGATGATCGTTTGCCTGCCCGTAACCGCCGATGGCCAAATGGGTCAAAGCTGGGGTCGTGCCGACCGCGTCGCCATCGCCGAAGTGGGCGCGGCGGGGATCAGCCGCTGGGAGGAGTTCGAGGTTCGCTGGGACCAGTCGCACGACGTGGGTGAGCACAGCCAGCATCACGACCGCATTGCCAAGTTCCTCACCGAGCACCATGTAGCCTGCGTCGTGGCCGGGCACATGGGTCCGCCGATGGTGGAGATGCTAGGCGAGATGGGCATCAGCGTGCGGCTCGGCGCCTCGGGCGAGGCACGCCTGGCCGCGGTTTCGGCCCGAGTCTAGTGGCCGCGGCAGCCGCGTCCGACCAGTAGCCCTCGGAGAGTCGGTTCGGTCAGTGGACGGCGTTTATCACCCCAACGCCGATGAGCCCGGCAGACACGAGAATCGTCACCCAGAGCGCGACCCCGGCGAACATCCAGGCCATCAGGGGTTTGCGCGGGGCGCCGAGCATCAGGGCGACGGCCGTGCCCATGGGCGGTGACATGAATAGTGGCGAAACCAGCCCCCAACCGGGCACGCCGTAGCGGACCCAGACCCGGTAGGTCCGGCCTCCCTTGTCCGGCCAGTCTTTGCCCCGCTTGCGAAGCAGCCAGCCTCGAAGCCCGTCCCCGGTGAAGGCCACCAGCGTCACGCTGGTCAGGGCGCCGGCCACCGTCATGATCCAAACAACCGGGGCGGGCAGGCCAAGTGCCAGACCAGTGGGAACGGCAAACCAGATCTCGATGAAGGCCACGCCAAACACCGCGAGAAACGGCATGGCTTCTGGCTCCTTCGGCTGGCGCGGGGACTCTGCCGGGCATTTAGCAGGATGGGGATTGTCGCACGGCAGCAATGCCGGCGAATCGCCGGCCAGGGTCATTGCCGAAAAGCTCGGCCGTCCGGCGGCGGCCTTCCTCTTTCCAGGCAAAGTAGACCGACCCGCTACGGCTCCTTCGTCGGCTCCGGCAGCGTCAGCACACTCTCGAGCTTCCGGTAATAGCGCTTGTACTCCGCGCGCTGCCGGTAGTCCTGCGGCTTGGGATCAACGATCTGGAGCAGGGAGATGAAGCAGGCTGCGTCCACGTGGCTAAGGAGGTGCAGCGCGGACTGCTGCTGAGTGAGCTGATCCTTGCCTGGCGACGAATCAAGCGTCGCCATCAAGTCGAAGGCAAAGCCGGCCTCGGAAGTTATCGGGGCGTGTAACTCAGATTGGGACTCGCGGCTCGCGGGCGTGCGCGCAGGCCATGAAGGCAGCGGCGAACCGGGCGCGATCGGATCCATACGCAAGCCATCGGACGGCCAGGCCGATTTCATAAGGGTTCGCCACTACAAGCCGGTGACCGGCGGCGCCGCCTCGCCCCTTGGCCGCCGCTACCTCGCCCCTGGCTGCCGCTACCCGCCCTATCCGCCCCGCAGCCAGCCCGCCCGAGTCTCGCCCGGCGAGAGCCGCGCCAGCAGCTCCAGCACGGGAACGGCGGCGGCGAACGTGGCGGCAAGCAAGTCCGGCAGCACCGGCGAAAGCACATCGGCATCACCGAGCGGCCGGCCAAAGGTGACGTCCTTGAGCTTGAGCAGTTCGGCCCGCGGATGGTCGGACGAGAAGCCGGTCGGGACACGCTTCAACGACTCGCCATCCACATGCCCAAAGTTGGAGACGAACGCCGGATCCTCCAGCGCCCCCATGACCGTCTCCTGATCCGCATCGACGGCGCGGCGCCAGGCCGCCAGCTGCTCCTTTTCCGGATGCCACATGCCACCGCCCGCGAACATCTCGCCGGGCTGAAAGTGGAAGTACGCTCCTACGCCACTCCCCTTCCCCGCCCACGGAAAGCTGGCCGAGATGTGGGTCTTGTACGGTGTCTTGTCGTTGGAGAAGCGGACGTCGCGGTAGATCCGGAAGGGCGACTTGGACGGGTCGGCCCGGAGCGGCAAGGACTGAGCCTCGAAGCGCTCCCCGAGCGCCGCGCACAGGGCCTCGAGAGGCTCCTTGAGCAGGCGCTCGTACTCGGCCTTGCGGGGCTGAAACCAGCTCCGCTCGTTGTGCTGAGCCAGGTCCGCGAGGAATTGGATGGCGTCTCGACTAAAACCTGGGAACGCCGTCGTCTCGGCCATCGATCCTCCTGTCGAATTACCGGTTTAGCGAACCACATGTTCTCACCCGGCAGCCAATTGGAAGGCGCCGAAACGGCCCGGCTCGGCCTGCTAAATCAGTCGGGGGCAGGTCGGGCGGCGGGAGAAGACCGCCTGACCTCGGGCCAGGCGGCTGGGAGAAAACCGCCTGACCTCGGGTCAGGCGGCGGGAGAAGACCGCCTGACCTTCGCCGACCGGATTACATGCCCAGTAACTTGCGCTTGGCCGCAGTGAACTCCTCATCGGTGAGGCGCCCCGCGGTGTGCAGGTCGGATAGCTCGCGAAGTCGCTCTACGTCCCCGGCGGCGGGACCGGCCAGCGGCGCGATGGGCGCAGCGGCTCCGAACCTTCCATGATCCGGGGAGAGGACGGCGGCCAGCAACAACACAAAGAGGATGCCGCCAACAACCAGCGCACCCATGCCAAGCAGGCCCAGACCCGGCCAATCGGAGTTCCACATGGTCCCGGCCTCGTGGCCGCGGAACCCAAAGCCCCCCATCATCGGCGTGTTCGACCCGTTGGTCACACCGAAGTGATACGCGGCAAATCCGGCGACCCCCATCGCGACAACCACGACCGCCACCAGGGCCAGGATCCGCAGGACAACTACTCGTCTCATCTGTTCAAACCTTTCATAACGTGGCCGGATCTTCCCGCCCGCCCCTGAACTCGCCCTGAAGCTGGAAAGCCCGGCCGCGGCGATCCTGGCAACCCTCTCCGCCATGGACACCCATTCTACATGTGCATTCATGACCGATACGACGACGGCTCCACCCGTTTCGTTCCCCGCGGCCGTGGAACGTGGCTCCGTTGGGCCATGTTCCGGCCTGCGGGGCAAGGATAGGATTTCGTTGCATCCGGGCGCATCTCAACACACGGTCGAACGCCTGTGCGTCCCGAGGAGTCTAAGATGGCTCCGCCTGAAGCCACAAAACCGACTCTTCACGATGATCAACGGAGGTTCCGCGGGTTGCCCTGGGTAGATGACACATCTCGCGGACGGATGCTGAGCAGAGTCGGGGCTGCACAGGCGGCGCTGTACGAAGACGAGGACGTGCCGCCGGAAGAAGAGATCCCGCCGCTCGATCGCATCAAGTCCTTCCTAACGAGCGCCCTCCCCAGGAACGGCATGGTGCTGGCCGTCCTTTTCGTTGCCGGCGCCTTCGTGGCGCTCCTCCGGGACAAGGTCCTGGCCCACACGTTTGGGGCCGGGCCGGAACTGGACGCCTTCTTCACGGCTCTTATCCTGCCGCAGCTAATCCTGGAGTTTCTAGTCATCGGCGGCGTAGTGGGGCCGTTCCTGCCGCTCTTCATCGGCCTTCAGGGTGAGGCCGAGGCCACAGCTCGCGCGTTCGCCCGCACAGTCCTTACCGGCGCTGTGATCGTCATGGCCATCGCCATGGGCGTCATCTTCATCTTTGCCTGGCAGACCGCGGCCTTCATGGCTCCCGGCTACGTCGGGGCAGAGCGAGTGCTGTACGCGAACCTGCTCCGGATTATGTGCCTGGGCCAGATCGTGTTCGCGGCCTCCTTCGTTCTGGGCGAAGTTCTCGTGGCGGAACGAAGATTCATCACCTACGGCGTCGCGGACCTGCTGTACAACGCCGGCATTGTTGCCGGCGCCCTGGTGCTCTCCGGTCCGTTCGGGATCTACGGCGCGGCCGTCGGCGTGCTGATCGGTGCAAGCGCCCACCTCGGCGTCCGCCTCTTCGGCATCTATCGGACCAAGTTCCGGCCGGGCATATCGCTGGCCTTCCGCACCAAGGGCATCGGCGAGTTCATCCGGCTCTCGCTGCCGAAGATGATCAGCCAGCCGATGGGCACACTGATGCTCGCCTACTTTGCGTCGCTCTGCTCCACCCTGGCACCCGGCTCTGCGACTTCATTCAGCTTTGCCCGCAACTTCCAGAGCGTCGGCGAGAGCATGGTGGGCCTGGCCTTTGCAACGGCCGCATTCCCGGCTCTCTCCGCGGCTGCAGCGGCCGGCGACAAACGAGCCTTCAAGAAGACATTCTCCACCAGCCTCGCCACCATCGGCGTTCTGTCCACAGGCATCGGCATCGGACTGCTTGTGTTCGGTGGGTTTGCGATCAAGTTCCTGCTCAGCGGTGGCGCGTTCGACTCCTACGACGTGTCTCGGACGAGCATGATTCTGGCGATTCTGGCGATCTCTGTCCCGTTCGAGAGCCTGGTTGAGTTGTTCGCTCGAGCCATCTTTGCCACTCACAACACGGTCGAGCCGACCATTGCCGCGGCAGCCGGCTTCGCCTTCGGTATCGGGACTACGTGGATTCTCTCGCCGGTGCTGGGACTCGCGGCGATCCCGATCGGCTACACCGCCTGCCGGGTTGTTCAACTGATAGTCCTGGCGAGCGCTCTCAGGCCCAGGATGGCCAGCATCGGTGGCTCTTCGCGGTGGTCGCGTGCCCTAGTCCACGACCGCTGGGGCGGAATGGCGAGCCCTGAGCGCCGGTCCACCCCCACGACCCAACTGGCCCTGATTGCGATCCTTCTCGTTGCTCTCGCCGGCGGCACCATCTTCACCGCGGCCCAGGCCTTCACCGGCTCAAGCGTCGCCGCAGGACCGCAGATCACCGGGCGGCCGGTCGATCCGGGAGCCCGATCCTCTATCGTCCTACCACAGGCCTCCGGCGCGAAGTCACCCGGCGCCTCGTCGTCCGGCCCGTTGCCGTCGGCCCCCTCTGCGAGCTCCAGTCAGTTCTCAATGGACCTCTACAAGGATGGCGACTTCGTGAGCGAATGGAAGGACACCTGGTGCGTGGCCGCGGCGATGCAGACGTCGGAAAACATGATGAGTTCCGTCGTGGACGTTTCCCATGACAGGCAGGCCCAGCTCTTCGACCTGGCCGTCTCCATGGCCGGCACTTCGGCCGGCGGGGCAGATCCCGACGGCTGGGCGGCGGGCCTATCCTACCTTGGGTATGGACGCTTCCAGACCGGAGCCAACGCCACTTTGGTCGGGGCGGTTCACACCGTAGCCAAGCAGATGAGACTCACCAACCGGCCGGGCGGGCTCATCGTCTGGAGGGGCTGGCACTCCTGGGTAATGTCCGGCTTCACCGCAACCGCGGATCCGGCCCTCACCGATAACTTCACGGTCCTCTCGGTCTTCATCGAAGACGTCTGGTATCCGCGCGTTTCCACCCTTTGGCCCAAGTCCCGCGCGCCGGACGCAAACGTCGCGGTGTCGGCCCTGCCGCCAGACTACGTTCCTTGGCAGCAGGGCGGTAGCTCTCCCACTCGCCAGGGCCTGTACGTCTACGTGATCCCAGAGGTCTAGAATCGAATTTAAGACGGCCGGCGTCCCTGAGGGCGCCGGCCGTTTCTTTGTGGAAACCTTACGCCACTGCGCGTCCCACTCGATACATGCGATCGCCTAGATCCGGCCCAAGATCAGCATCGCGAGGGTCCTCTCCGAGGCCTGCAACTGGCTGTCGGACGCCCCCTTGAGCAGCACCGATGCCGAGAATGCGGTCTGGCCCTTTCTCACGTTCAGGACCTGGTAACCGGCCCCCATGCTCACGTAGTAGGCGCCATCGCCGATTCCGGAAACCTTGGTAATCGTCAGGCCGGAAATGGACTTCTGATCGGGATTGAACGAGGCAATTCCGGTGAGGGAGATTTCGACGCCGTCTGCAGAGACACCCTTGTCCGAGAAAAGGCAGCTATGGGCACCCGGCGTCGGCGGCGCTCCCGCATCCACGGGCTTGCCGAGGGCCGCCGCAGCCTCATCGGCGGTGATCAGAGTGCAAGCGTCGAGCGTCTTGGGTGCCCCGGCTGGGGTTGCGGAGGCGGCCGACCCGGAACTCCCGTGCGGCGCGTCGGTAGGTGAGCCACTGCCCGGCGCCCCGGTTGGCGCGCCTCCTGTCGCCGCCGAACTACCGCAGGCCGCGACGAGTACGGCCATGGACGCGAGTGCAATCAGAGTTCTGCGCATGTCTTGGTCCCCACTGAGATAGTCCTGTCGTGATCGCCGCAACCTTGCGGGAGTTGGCGGGAGTTGGCGGCGAAACGCGCCTTCCCATCTCGGAAACCGGATGACGACAGCGCCAGCCTCCACTGCGCAGAATGGGGCCCGTAGGCGACGCCACTCGACCGGCCCGGAGAATCGTTGCGCCTGGTGATGCCCGCGATCCCTTCGTGAGACAAGGAGGGCCGCCGGCGACGCCGGACCACCTCCGCCGACCATCCGAACCCGCCGGCTGCCCCGCCGGCGGGTTTTCTCTGCGGCTCGCGGGCGGTCATGAGACCGGCGATACTTGCGCCTCCACACTGACCAGAAAGGTAAACCGGTGCTCGATGCGGCCAAGGGAGTCGAGGCGATAGTCGACGAGGTCCCGATTCGGGCATCCCAGGCGCCCACACACGACGCCGACGGCCGCCCGATGCGGACCATGCCCCTCGCCCACCTGATCCGGATTTCTCTCTACTGGCTGGGCATCTCCATCGTGTGGAGCGGCGTCCTGGACATCATGAACAGCCGCCTCCAGTACACCGGCTTGGTCCCGAAGGGCAGCGAGGGGCTCGGCGCCTTCCAGATCGCAATCCTGGGCACCTTTATCGCCATCGCCGTCCAGCCGACCGTCGGCACCATCAGCGACTACACGATCACGCGCTGGGGCCGCCGCAAGCCGTACATCTTCATCGGGGCCTCGCTGGACGTCGTGTTCCTGTACGGAATGGCCACCTCCAACACCTTGTGGATGGTCGCCGCGTTCGTCAGCCTGCTGCAGTTCAGCTCGAACTTTGCCCAGGGCCCATTCCAGGGATACGTGCCGGATCTAGTTCCGGCCAAGCAGGTCGGCCTTGCATCCGGGCTGATCGGACTCTTCGCCGCACTCGGAAACATCATCGGCTATGCCATTTCCGCCGTCGCCCTGACGCTGAGCAAGGGCAACCCCGACGCGTTCTTCTGGGGCACGATGGCCATCGGCGCCGTAGAGTTCGTGACTATGCTGAGCGTCGTCCTGCACGTGGACGAAGGGCAGCGCGTAAAGCCACGCAACGGCAGGTCCTGGTTCGCGATCGCTCGCGAGGCCTGGGGCACGGACATCCTGCGTGAACGTAGCTTCCTATGGCTGGTTGGGTCTCGTTTCTGCATCCTCACCGGGGCCGCGCTCTACCCGATCATGGCCACGTTCTACCTCTTCCAGGTCTTCGGCCTGGACCAGCAACAGGCCGGCGATACCAAGCTTGTGCTGCTGGCGATCGTGGGCATCTGCGTGGTGATAGCCGTTGTCCCGGCCAGTCGCCTCTCCGACCGAGTCGGGCGAAAGAAGGTCATCTACGCCTCTTGCGCGTTCGGGTCGGGCGGATTGGTCGTTGGCGCGCTGGCGCCGACATTGCCGATCGCACTCTTCGGCGCGGCGATATTCGCCATCGCGGCCGGGGCGTTCCTGGCCGTGGACTGGGCTCTGATGAGCGACATCGTCCCGAAGGCGTCCACGGGGCGGTATATGGGCATCTCCAACGTGGCCACGGCCTCGGCCGGAACGGTAGCGCTGGCCCTCGGCGGGGCGGGGGTTATGGACACGGTCAACAACTGGCTCGGATACGGGACCGGACCGCGGGCGGCACTTCTGTTCGGGGCCTTCTGCTACATGATGGGCGGCATCCTTCTGAAACCCGTCATCGAGAAGCGCCGCGAAGACGCACCGGTGCCGGAAGAGGCCGTAACGGCTTCATAGGAGAAAGGCCGGCGAATCCCACCCCGCCGCCCTTTCCCTCGGACCCTGAACTTCGGCCTACCAGGAGCGGATCTGGTCCAGCATCCGCAAGAAGTCGCCCACCTCGGCCGTCTGCAGCAACTGGTTCCGCATCTGGTCGGCGGCGCCGCGCAGGTCACTGATCCTGTAGCCGGGGATCAACGGACTGTTGCGGACCCAAGGTTCCAGCCCTGGAATGAGCTCCAAAGGGAGTCACGACCAACGCCTGTCTGCCGGCTCGTTCAGCCGGGCGGCTGCAGGTCCTTGGTCGCGAACCCGTGGTGGCAGACGCCCAGGGGAACTCCCCGATGCGCTGTCTGCAACACGAAGGTGCCGGGGCTGAGATCAGCGCGGGGCAAATCCGCCACATGTCGTAGTCAGCCACGAGCCATGGCGTCCCATATTCAGGTCGCTGGCCCCTGCGGAAGGACGCCGAGCGTGCCGGCATGACTTTGCGACTCGAGACGGCATGCATCCACGAGCAACTGGAGACAGCAACGTGGCCGCCGCCCGGCATCTGGTCAGCTTGAACGTCTCCCCTGCCCTGGCCGGCGCCATCGTTCCGCTCATCTCCGCGCTGAAACGGACGGACCGCGACGTGGTGCTCGAGATCACCGAACACGTGGAGATCGCCGACTATCGGAAGCTGATAGACGCTCTGGATCTGGTCCGGGGCCGGGCCCGCCTCGCGGTTGACGACGCCGGAGCCGGCTGCGCCGGTCTGCGCCATATCCTGGAGCTGAGGCCCCAATTCGTGAAACTCGACGTCTCTCTCGTCCGCCACATCGATACCGATGCCGCCCGCCAGGCAATGGTCGCGCGCATGGCCCATTTCGCCAGCAACACCGGCTGCGAACTAATCGCCGAGGGCATCGAAACCGAGGAGGAAGTGACCGAACTGATCAGACTCGGCGTTCCGCTGGGCCAGGGGTATCTCTTCGGCAAGCCCGCTCCCCTGCCGGCCAACTGACCGGCACCGCGCGCCGACCACAACCTGAGTGAGCGGCTCAGGGAGGGACTCTGCGCCGCCCGGTTCCCAGGGTCGGGAAGTCAGATGTAGCTGTGCGGTGAGCCAAGCCGTTCTGTCGGACTTGGCCCGCAACAGCCAGTGTTACGACCGCCGCAACACGAGAAAGCCTGGCCAACTCAAAGCCACTCAAGCCTGGGACTCCACTCTGCTGCTAATCTGCGGCTGCGTTCCGCTTTTCCAATCGGCCATTCAGACGAGCACGGAGGGTTCTTTGCTTAGCGATAGAAGTGCCCTTCCGCACCGGAGGTAGCGACCAAGCCGTGGCTCAACTGGATCAGTGGCTTTTCTCACTGGAAGCTGAATACCGCGAACGCGTCTGGGGCGGCCAGACGCTGAGAGCTGCCAATCCGCCGGTCGGCGAGGCTTGGGTTGCTTATGGCCCCAGCCGGATCTCTAACGGCCCGGCGGCCGGGCGGACTCTCGACGAGGTGGTGATCGAACACGGCCCTGCGCTGCTGGGCTCGGTCGTCTCGAGCCGTTTCGGTACGCACTTCCCGCTCCTGATCAAGCTGCTCGACTGCGCCGACTGGCTCTCCGTGCAGGTCCACCCCAACGACGAGCAGGCACTTCGAATGGCGGGGGCCAACGAGTTCGGCAAGACGGAAGCCTGGTACTTCCTCGCCTGCGAGCCCGGCGCACAGAGCATGATCGGCGTCAAGCCCGGGGTGACCTCCGAGGAACTGGCCACTGCCATCCGAGACGGGCATGTCCTTGAGGTTGCGGAGCCACTGCCGGTCGAGGCGGGTCAGGCGGTCCTTATCCCGGCCGGAACGCTGCACGCGCTTGGTCCCGGTCTGCTCCTGTACGAAGTGCAGCAGGCCAGCGACATCACGTATCGAGTCTACGACTGGGGACGGCCCAGCTCGGTTGGGCGGAAGCTGCATATTGACGAGTCTGTAGCCGTGACGTTGCCGGTAGCACACGAGCGACTGCGACGACCACAACCGAACGGCGCAACTGGCTCGGCCCGGGCAATCGAGTGCCCGTACTTCGACGTTGACCTGCTGTCCGTCGCTCCGGACGGCGGCCCCCTTGCCGCCGACACAGCCGGGCGGAGCTTCCACCTCTTGACGGTGATCGAGGGCGGCGCGGAGATCCGCCGCGGCACGGAGATCGTCCGACTGGCCAGGTTCGAGACGGCACTCGTGGCGGGCGAGGCCGGGATGTATCAGATCCACGGCAAAGATGGGCCGGCCACTCTCTTGCGGGCGGTCGTGCCGGGCTGATCCCGCAGCCCTGTCATGCCCGGCCGATTCGGGCGACACGATTCGAGCGCCCAACGCCACGACGCCTTACCCTGCGCAGATGACGCGAACCAGTGCCGGTATCCTGCTGTATCGCTACCGCGATGGCATCCTCGAGGTGCTCCTGATCCACCCGGGCGGTCCGTTCTTCGGCAAGAAAGACCTGGGCAGCTGGTCCATTCCGAAGGGCGAAATCGACCCCGCCGACCTCGACGCCGAACAGACGGCCCGGCGCGAGTTTCAGGAGGAGGTCGGTCTGCCCGTGCCCGACGGCCCGCTCATCGACCTCGGCTCCATCAGGCAACGGGGCGGCAAGATGGTCTACGCCTGGGCGGTCGAGGGAGACCTGGACACTTCAACGATGAGCAGCAACATGATCGAGCTTGACTGGCCGCCATTATCGGGCCGCAAGAAGCGTTTCCCCGAGGTGGACAAGTGGGTCTACTGCGGACCGGAAGAGGCTCGCAGCCACATGAAGGAGACTCAGATCCCGCTCCTTGAACGCCTGGAAGCAGCCCTCGAGCGGCAACGGCTTCACCGAACCGAAGAAACTGGACTCTGACGGGAATGGCTGGATCGACGAAGGCGATGCCGCCTACGCGACGCTGAAGCTGTGGTCCGGCGGCGGCCACGGCACTCCCTACACCTGGCCCGAATCCTTCAAAGCCTCCAACGCCTCCGCATAACCTCGATAGCGCGGTCTGATCTCCGACAGGTTCGCGATCCCGGTCCAGCGCCGGGCGTCGCTTCGGCGACCGTCGACCGGGTCGAACAGCACGAACCCGCTCCGGCGGCCGTTCGGCGGCTCATCGCCGCGCCACCACGCCTCCAGTATCTCCGCGCCGTCCGGGCCTAGCGAACTGAACGTGGCGCGGTGTTGTCTGACCGCGTGGATCGCGTCCGCCGACCAGATGGCGGCCATAACATGGCCCTCGCTTCTCCAGCGCGGGACCCCTACCCGGGCCGCCATCTCCGCGCCCAGATACTCGCGCTTCGCGTTGAATGCCCCGAACGCTTCCTGAATGTTCGGGAATTCGGTCCGGTTCTCGATATGCAGCAAGGCTCCGCGCTCCGTCGACCACGCCACGACGTCCCCGCGGCCGGCGAATTGGTAGTGCTGGAACGGCTCGTCGATCCTCACCTCGAAGCCAAGGCTAAGGAGCCGGGCGGCCTGAGATTCACCCATGGCGGCGTGGACGGGATCCTCTTTGCGCTGCGAGGCCTCACGGCGACGTGGATCGACGAGTTCGAAGCTTGGTCGCAAGTGCAGAGCACGGGCCAGTCGAATGTAGGTATCTAAGGAGGCCGCCCGGCCGGACTCAACGGCGTGGACCGCCGAGAAGCTGAGACCGCGGTATCGCCGAGCTCGACCAGAGTCAAATGGCGCCGTCGGCGCTCTTCTCGGATCGCAGCCCCGAGACCTGCCGCTACCGCACCGAGGTCGCGTTGGCGTGTCTGCTCGGCCCTATCGTGCGGAATTGCACGGCTCGTGGATATCTGTCTCGTCTGGGCCACCGATGGAAACCTCGTCTCTGTCCGTAACGGTTCCGCTGGTGGTCCACATTAAGGATTCGGTCGCTAAACGCCCGCTCAACTGACCCCAAGAGCGAACCAGGCATCGCATGCCCGGATTTGGGCGAGGAGAACGCGGCCCTCAGCCGAGGCCTTACGCCACTCGTGCAAATCCGCGCGATCGGGGCGGCCTTGACGCCCGGCGCTCGGCGCCACTCCCCAGGCCACTCGCCGGCGCCACTGCCGCTCGGCGCTACTGCCCGGTCGGCGCCACTGCCGCTCGGCGCTACTGCCCGGTCGGCGCCACTCACTCTTCGGCGCCACTGCCGCTCGGCGCTACTCCACTTCCGGCGCCACTGCCCGGTCGGCTCCACTCACTCTCCGGCGCCACTCCCGCTCGGCGCCACTGCCCGCTCGGCGCCACTGCCCGCTCGGCGCCACTGCCCGGAATCGAAACGCCCGGCAGTCAAAGCGAGCGAAGCTCGCTCCCCGCCGGGCGTTTCTCGTTACCGCGTGAGGACTACTTGTCGTGCTCCGTGTTAAGGGCTGCCTGGGCCGCCGCGAGGCGAGCCACCGGAACCCGGAACGGAGAGCAGGAAACGTAGTTCAGGCCGATCTCGTGGCAGAAGCTGATGGAGAGCGGATCGCCACCGTGCTCGCCGCAAATGCCCACCTTCAGGTCCGGCCGGGTCTTGCGACCCAGATCGACGGCCATCTTCATCTCCTGGACGATGACGGGGTCGAGCGACTGGAAGGGGTTGTACGGGAGGATCTTGTCCTCGACGTACTTGAGGAGGAACCCGCCCTCGGCGTCGTCGCGGCTGTAGCCGAACGTCATCTGGGTCAGGTCGTTGGTGCCGAAGCTGAAGAACTCGGCGTGCTTGGCGATCTCGTCCGCAACCCAGCAGGCTCGCGGGATCTCGATCATGGTGCCGAACTTGAAGTCCGGTCGAATGCCGGCGGCGGCCACAACGGCCTCGGCCTCGGCATCAAGCAGCTTGCGGGTCTCAATGAGCTCGTTCACGTGCCCGACGAGCGGGATCATGATCTCCGGTCGCGGATCCTTGCCGGCCTTCTTGACGGCGATGGCCGCATTCAGGATGGCGCGGGTCTGGATCTTGACGAACTCGGGGATCATCAGGCCGAGGCGGCAGCCGCGCAGACCGAGCATCGGGTTCTGCTCGTGCATCGACTTGATCGTCGCGAGCAGTTCCTTGTCCTCGGCCGTGGCCTTGTCGCCGGCCTTGGTGACCTTGACGAGCTGATCCTCGAGGTTCGGGAGGAACTCGTGGAGCGGCGGGTCGATAAGTCGAATGACGACCGGCAGGCCGGACATCGCGGCCAGGATGCCTTCGAAGTCGCCCTGCTGGAGCTTCTCGAGCTTGCCCATCGCGCCGTTGAACGTCGCGAGGTCTGCCTTCTCGACGTCGGTGAGAGCCTCACCGGCAGCGATCTTGGCGTTGGCACGAGTCGCGGCGTTCGCCACGAGGATTGCGCCGCGGACGATCTCGAGGCGATCGCCTTCGCGGAACATGTGCTCGGTGCGGCAGAGGCCGATGCCCTGGGCGCCGTAGCCACGAGCCTGAGCGGCTTCTTCGGGCTTGTCGGCGTTGGTCCAGATCATCAGCTTGCGGATCTTGTCGGCGTAACCGAGGACCGTCTGAAGCTCGGGCTGATCCTCGAAGCGAGCCTGAACGGTCGGGATGGCGCCGATGAACACTTCACCGGTGGAGCCGTCGACGCTGATCGCGTCGCCCTGCTTGAAGGTGACGCCGTTGGCGGTGGCGGTGTTGGTGCTGTAGTCGACCACGAGCTCGGTGCAGCCTGCAACGCAGGGCTTGCCGATCTGGCGGGCAACGACCGCGGCGTGCGAGGTTGCGCCACCGCGAGCGGTCAGGATGCCCTGAGCGATCGCCATGCCGTGGAAGTCGTCAGGAGAGGTCTCGACTCGAACGAGAACGACCTTCTCGCCCTTCTCAACCCACTCAACGGCGGTGTCGGCGTTGAAGACGGCCTTGCCGACGGCTGCGCCCGGGGAGGCGTTGAGGCCCTTGGCGATCGTCTTGGCGGCCTTGCGGACCTTCGGATCGAACTGATCACGAAGGAGCTGATCGACCTGCGCCGGCTCGATGCGGGCTACGGCCTCGGCCTCGGTGATGAGGCCTTCATCGACCATCTGGACCGCGATCTTCACCGCGGCGGCGGCGGTGCGCTTGGCGATGCGGGTCTGGAGCATGTAGAGCTTGCCACGCTCGATCGTGAACTCGAGATCCTGCACGTCGCGGTAGTGCTTCTCGAGCTGCTGCCCGATCTTGAGGAACTCGTCGTAGGACGCGGGCATCTCGACCTTGAGGGCGCTGATGTCCTTGGGCGTCCGGATGCCGGCAACCACGTCCTCGCCCTGGGCGTTGACGAGGTACTCGCCGTAGAGCTCGTTGGTGCCGTCAAAGGTGTTGCGGGTGAACGCGACGCCGGTGCCGGAGTCGTTGCCCATGTTGCCGAAGACCATGGTCACGATGTTCACGGCGGTGCCAAGGTCGTGGGCGATCTTCTGGCTGTTGCGGTAGTCGTAGGCGCGCTTGCCAAACCAGGAGGCGAAGACGGCCTTGATGGCCAGGTCCAGCTGCTCGTTCGGATCGGTCGGGAAGTCGAGGCCGGTGACCTTCTTGACGATGACCTTGTACTCGGCGACAAGGGCCTTAAGGTCCGCGATGTCGAGATCGGTGTCCTTCGCGTCCGCGCCGTGCTTGTGCTTGGCGGCTTCGAGCGGCTTGTCGAAGTCTTCGGCCGAGGCACCCATGACGATGCGGCCGAACATGCTGATGAAGCGGCGGTAGGCGTCCCAACCGAAGCGCTCGTTGCCCGAGAGGTCGATGAGGCCCTGGAGGGTGTCGTCATTGAGGCCGAGGTTGAGGACGGTGTCCATCATGCCCGGCATGGAGAACTTGGCGCCCGATCGGACCGAGACGAGGAGCGGGTTCTTGGCGTCGCCGAAGCCCTTGCCCGACTGCTGCTCGACGACCTTCATGGCCGCGAGAGTGTCTTCCCAAAGGCCGGCGGGGAGTTCCTTATCGGCGCCGAAGTAGTCGTTGCAGGCTTCGGTGGTGATGGTGAAACCGGGGGGTGTCGGCAGACCAGCGTTGGTCATCTCCGCCAGGCCGGCACCCTTGCCGCCGAGCAGATCCTTCATCCCGCCGTTGCCCTCGGCCTTGCCGCCGCCCCAAGCGTAGATATAGCGCTTGGTTGCGACGTGGCTTACAGCAATGTCGACCATGGGGTTCCATCTCCTTGATATGGGGAGCTTGTCGCGTCGCGGGCTGCGGGGAGGCGCCCAAGCGACGAGTGCGCACTTTGTCCGTGCGATTGTACAGGTGCTGAACCTGGAGCCTCGCTGCCGACCGGCACCGCCGCCAAGTCTATCGGTCCCGGCGAGGGCGGCCATTCGGCCCGAAAGGGTGGGACCGGCGGATTTGGGCGGCACGCAGGCCCGCTCAGCGAGTCACGACAGCTGGACCCGTTTCGTGTTTCTGTGCCGATGAGCGCCTTCGCCCTAGAGAAGGACAAGCCCGCTTCCCGATGGAAGGCGGCCTTCACCGAAAGCGCCAAGAATCGCCCTGCCGGACAACGGGAAATCCGACGCGAGGGTCAACGCATGATCTCTGACCACGCGCCGGTTGGCATGCGTTGCGGCCAGGAGCAGCAGGACGCCGCGGATGGACGGGTCGTCTCGGCGCTTCAAGGCTATTCGCCGTTGCAGAGCCTGCATGTCGCGGAGCCGGGTCTCTGCTTCCACAGCGATGCGTTCGGCTGCCAATCCTTCGATAACCGCGTCCCAGGCACGCTGGTCGCCCGGTATCGGCATAGGGACCTCGAACCGCCACTGCAGGGCGGGATCGGAACGAGCGCGAAGACGATCGAGCAAGGCCCGTTGAGCCGCATCCCGAATTGGAGAACCGGCCGGGTAGGCCCTCCCGCTGAACTCCAGCCCCACGACGGCGAGCAGGCAAGCAAGATCGCGAACCGAAGCGTTGGGCTGGAGCTGCCGCTCAATCCGACTCAGTCGCGTCTGGGGAACGCCGGCTGAACGTGCCACATCAGCCTGGCTCAGGCCACGGCCGAGTCTCGCTTCATGAATCTCGTCTCCGATCTGATGGACGATCGTTAAGGCCCGCCTTATTCCGACGTCAACGGGCCGTTCTCTTCCTGGCATGGCCCTACGATGGCATGCGCCCCTTATCTGCCGCTCTACTGGCGAGGCGTGGGGATTGACCGGTGGCCGGTTCAGTCAGTGGCGGGGGCTATCGGCCATCGAGCGGGCGTTGCGTGGAGCGGCGGACCTGGCCGGTGGCCGGTTCAGTCACTGGCGGGGGCTATCGGCCATTGAGCGGGCGTTGCGTGGAGTGGCGGGCTTGCCCGGTGGCCGGTTCAGTCACTGGCGGGGGCTATCGGCCATCG
>OCZT010001769.1_pt1 | contig 22422 bp, 27 predicted proteins | sample 1539031 | NCBI WGS metagenome assembly OCZT01 (sample SAMEA3539308, study PRJEB22396) | soil metagenome | biome: tundra; feature: field; material: soil | place: USA | collected 2010-05 | depth 0.15 m | reverse complement strand
GTTCAAAGCACCGGTTAATGCACCGCCTGTTTGGAATGTGCCGAATGCGCCTGTTGAGGTTACTGCGCCTGTTACGGCTAATGAATCGCCTAGACTCACTAAGCCTGTTCCGGTTTTAATTGCGTAGTTCGTGCCACCCAGCGTCTGATTTGCTATATTTAATCCGATTAGGGTTGTAATTGTTGACCCAGCGCCCTTGGTTGCGTCAGCTATAAATATCCCTGAACCCGTAGTCATGGTGTATGCCGATGCAGTTGTCCCTACGGCTGAATAAATACCTACACCAGCATTTGTTGCCGAAGCACTTGCTACCGGAGTTGATACTAATCCGTATTGAGTTGCGCCAGTCGTAGAAGTGATTGAGGGGGTAATGGCAATTACCGCAGCCACTGAGATAGCACCACCCCCAAAACTTACATTACCTGATGATCCAAGCGTACTCACACTCGTAGCGCCTAGCGTGGCTGCTTGACCACCAGTGATGGGTACTGAGAGGTTGAGGGCGGATGTATTTAATGTTGCGACATTAGTACTCCCGCTATTAACGGAGAAATTCATAGTACCGTTAGATGCTACCGTGATTCCGGTTCCGTTTGCGGCAACTGCAGACAGTCCCCCGGAATAAGTTCCCGATTGAAACAATCTAAGCTGGGTGTTGGTTGTAGAATCTGCTACAAAATAGGCTGTGGCAGATCCACTCGAAATTGATACATTTCCAGTCGCCCCAATAGTCCCAAACAGTGCATTCTGGTTGCCAATAATCGCACCGCTGAATGCTGTCGCACCAAAGCTGTTAGCCGCTGCGGTGGAGGTGATACCCCCCGCTACTGTCAATGCCCCCGTATTAGTGTTCAACGTCTGTTGCAATACCCAAGTAGGCACAACACCAGCCGAAGCGGTTACGGCGTTATACTGAGTGTAAATTCCCCCCTCTGTCATAATCGACATATAACATACCCCAACATCTTCACGTCCAAGGAAGTTACCCGAAGCATCTATCGGGCAATTGTGGAGTTGGTAGTAGTCAACAAAATCGCCTGCCAGCGTGTACAGCGCACCGGAAGCGGTCGTATTCCAGCTACCGATGTGCATACGTGATACGTCAGTTCCCAGAGTAATAGCGTCGCCTTGAGCCGTGAAGTTATGCACACCGCTTGAGGATAGAGTTGTGACAGAAGACGCTCCAAAAGTATTCGCCGCCGCCGATGATGTAATCCCGCCTGCGAAAGTGGCTAGTTTGTTTTGACCCAGCGTAAGGGCAGTACTCTTAGTCAGCGAGTTGTTAAGCGTGGTTTGGAATATCAGCGAAGATCCAGCGTTCGTTCCTGTCCACGGTTGCACGGCTGTTGCGTAAACCCCAGCGGCTTCATAGATCGTGTGAGAAGCATCCAATGCACCGCTAAATCTTAAATACCCTAATTGATCGCCGGTTGTCAAAGCTGCACCAGAATCAGAAGAGGCGGTAATTCCAGCCCCCGCCGCTGCGCCGTGTGCCGTGGTACTGGTAGCGGTAAGCAACGGCCCAGCGGTAGATATAACCTGTAAAGCCCCGTTCATTGTGTCGCCATTACTCGATACAGTATCGAAAGGTGCAATGCGGAATGTCGGCCCCGGCATTTCAACCGCTACCCAGTATTTCTGTCCCGAGATCAAGCCGCCTATCGGAAGCTGAACCGACCCCATATAAGCCAGACCGGTTCCAATCCCGTTAATGTTGATCGTTGCCGCCGCTGTAGTGTTGGAAAACTTGGCATCAAAGTTCCAAGTTTGCCCTTCAACGTATGAGGTTATTGCAGGAGTAGGGGTAAGAGTGATTGCGTCCGAAGTGCCGCCCACGTTAGCCGGTAGAATGTACGAGTTAGCAAATCCGTTCCAGTTACCGTTATTTGTTCCCGTTGCAGCGTTCATGCCCGCAGTGGTTAGTGTACTGCTAAAATTACCCGTTGTGGCTGAGACCGTACCGCCCGATTGATTCGTCGCAGTCACTGCGCTGGTTGCATTACCAACAGTTGCGCCCGTTGCCGTTCCGGTTAAATTGGTAATTGTGCCGCTTGAAGGTGTACCGAGTGCGCCACCAGACACTAAGTTGCCTGATGCCGTTCCGGTTAATGCCGCCGTGATCGTACCTGCGGTAAAGTTACCAGAGGCATCACGCTTTACGATGGTCGAGGCTGTATTCGCATTTGTGGCAGCGTTCGCCAATGATGTCGCGGCAGCTACGCTTGAAGCTGATGCGCCGCCTATTTGAACGGCTGTGGTCGCATTGCCTATTGATGTTACGTCGCCTGTTAAATTGGCGTTCGTAACCACCGTGGCAGCGTTACCCACCGACGTTACGCCTCCGGTTAAGTTTGCATTAGTAACTACGGTCGCGGCGTTGCCTACGGATGTGACACCTCCGGTTAGATTCGCATTCGTCGTTACAGTCGATGAGTTTGTCGCAGTTGCGGCATTGCCAGTAATCGAAATTCCAGCCGTACCCGCTGAGATATTGGCAGCGGTTAAATTAGTCAGACTTGCACCCGAAATAGCAGGCAACGAGGCAACTGTGGTTGCATTACCAACGGAAGTGACTTGACCTGTTAAATTGGCATTTGTGGTTACGTTGGTCGCTAAAGTTGAAGTAGCGGCGTTCCCACCGATATTCAAAGCGGTCGCTGTACCGGTTAAATTGGTAGCTGTTCCACTAGTCGGAGTTCCAAGCGCGCCGTTAAGTGGCACAGCGCCGATACTTGTAGTCGTCACAGCAGCAGCAGCACCAGCTACATCAAACGCCGTTGATGCTTGCGTTGCCGCTGTTCCTAGACCTAAATTAGTCCGCGATGTTGCGGCGTTTGCCACATCGGAAAGGTTGGATGCTTTCTGCAATGAGGATGCTTGCACCGCTGAAGCCGCACCGGAAACGTCCGCGCCAACTTGAGCAGCGGTGATCCCTACCAGTGAGCTAGGCGTTAAGTTCACCGTGCACGCTGCGTTGGTCGAACCGTTTGAGCACGATGCCGTCACGCCCGTGGTCGAAGTGGACAAAGCCACGTTGGTCACTGTGCCGGTATAGGCCGAACACGCGCCAAAGGATGCTGTTTTCCCAGAAGTGCCAGTGACAAGGCAAAGGTTCGCAGTTGTCGGAGCTACACCGCTAGCGGATACAATGCCATTAGAAAACTGTAATCCGGATGATCCCGTCCCCGCTGGGGGGTAAACGGTTACATCTGCATTTGCTAACGATGCAATGAATAACGAAACTGCCAGCGCAATAAATCCAAGTGGTGCGTATCTTTTAAACATTATTGACCCCCTGTCAATGTGACTGTTGCGCCAACACCAGATATGGCAATGAGATTACCCCGAACATACGGCGCAGTTTGAACCGTCGCCACCGCGTCAGTCTTCGCGCCTGTGATCGAATTGGGTAGGGTAATAGTCACAATAGGAACCCAGTTTGTGTTATCTGTAGATCCGTCAACTTCCACCGTCGCCGATACAGAGCTAGCCCCGTTCAGAGTGGCTTGATACCACCGATTAGGATATTGCGACATGTTCACCGAAGTACCCGCGCCCGTGGCCGAGACACCCGACAAAAGAGGCACAAGCAAGCCAGCCAGCGCCAAAGTTGAAACGGAAAGTAAGCAAATAAATGTAACTAATTTTTTCATGGCACGTGCGCTCCTAAAGGCGGGTTATAAACTACTGGCAAGTCTGATATTTCAAAATTATTCGATAACGTCCTAAATACTAAAGTACTCTTAAAGTACCCAGAAACAATATTAACGTCGAATCCGGTCGGGCTTCCCACCACGGGCGCGGATAAAACTAACACCCCGTCGCTCCCGTAAATGTTCACATAATATCTTAAACCCGTTAAGTTCCAAGTCACTGAGATGCTATATTGAATTCCATCAAACACCGCCGAAAAGATAAACGGTGCGGCATTACTAGGTTGAAATTTAACGTAAGTGATCATTATTGCCCCGTCACAAAAGGTATGCCAGACCATAACGAACCGGTCGGGCTTTGAGTTCCGTTGGTCGCGGCGTTCATTGGGCCATTCTGGAAATATTGAGCACCCGTCATTGTGATTAAAGGTTGTTCAAAGTCCATCTGCCAGTCAGTCTGATATTGTTTGCTTTCGCCCGAAGTAATATCCTTCATCTGAGTGAGGATGCAGTTCTGATAAAAGAACGAAGGCGTTAAAACCGAGAACGTCCCACCTTGTAGCTTGTGATTATCTAAAGCTATTTTTAAGGCCGTAGCCGTCATTATTTTGGTGATCATGCCCCCACCATTACGGATAGAGCAGTTCATCCGCATAGAGACCGTAAGAGGTTGCATGATGATCGAATTCGCCGCCACTATCTGATTTGCGAATGGATATTTGCCGATTGAATTATTTTGAAGCTGCGCGCCGGGTAGTGGGAAGAACGAAGCCCAAAAATTATCCAAGTTGAAAGCGTTTCCGCTGAGAATTGAACCTGTAGCAATACCGGATAAAATCGCCATGCCTTGAGTGATAGCGATAATCGGCAATGTTTTGCCGGGTATGTTTTGAGCAAGCCCGCCCGTCAGGAATATTGGGCTTTTCTCGAAAGCCAGTTTATACGCGTTGGTTGCTAATGTGCCGAGTGCCATGATTAAAACGCCGCTTGAGCCGCTAATGCGCCGGGGATAGAATCGGAATGCACAGTTACGTTATTCTGAATAACTATAGGCTGTTGATTAAATTTCGCCGGCATAGGATTTCTTCTCTGATAATCTGCACTCGCAATATCAATATCTTTCCCTGCGGATTTGGCAACATTACTCACGCCACCAGCAATAATATTTAGGCCGTCCCCAATTCTATCTGTTACCGCAGTAATACCAGCCCATACGCCGCCAGATACCATTGATGTTTTTGATTGAGGCTGACCCTTTTTCGGTAAAAGGTCTTCAAGATATACGGCAACGTCATAAACCGCCTTGGCGAACTTAGCCACATTCGCGATACCGTCAGCTATGGCTTGTTGGCCTTCGGGTGTTGCGAGCCATTTTGCACCACTTGCAATGCCTTCTCCAACTTTCGCAATTGCTCCTTGAACATGCTTATCACCAAGCACAGTACCCAGTGATTTTATTAGAGAGTTGGACAATTTTGTCAAAGGGTCAAGCAGTGGCATAAAAGCATCAGCCAATTTCTTTTTGGCGTTATCCCAAACTAAATCCATATCGGAAGCAAACTTTGTGTATCTGTCCTGTGTTCCTTGCTTCATGTTTTCAATTGGCGATTGCGTTATGTATCTTTTATTGAGGTCTGATATATTTTCTTTTCCTACTTGCCTCATCATGTTGGGGTCTCGATCTGGGAAATATGCCGCCATCGCCTGATTAACAGTGGCTGGATTAGTTGCATTGAACTTGTTGTACATATCGTGCATAGATTGCAGGTACAACGGCAGCACGTCGCCCCCTTCCTTGCCCTCGAATTTAGTACGGTCGCCGTTGAAAGCAGCCGACATTGCCACTCCCCCAGAGTGAATGTCGTTGGTTATCATCTTCATCAAGTCGGTAGCAGGTATTCCGTAAACGCCGTAAATGTCCGTCCCGGCCTTTTGTTGCCCGTAAGTGCTACCTGACTGCATAGCATTTGATCGAGTCTCCGCTATACCCTTCCCCATGCTTCCAAACGTGGCAAACAATCCACCGAGACTGAGTATTCCTGATATGGCAATACCTGCGCCCCACTTGGCGATTGAAGTGGTTACGCTTGCGATGTTTTTGGCTAGTGAGAATGAACCGCGAACGAGTGCGGTTATTGTCCGGTCGGCTGTCTGTAGCCCGATTACAAATTTATCTGTGACTGTTTTGGCCTGTGCGAATGAGTTTTGCAGGTTCTTGGCGTTGGCAACCATCTTGGCGACTTTATCCGAAGCCTTGCCGATTGCACCGCCCACCGCGCCCCATTGTCCGGGCATTTTGGAAAGTAAGATTTGTTGCGCTTTTACACTTGCGTTGAATCTATCCCATGCGGAAGTATTCACTTCAACTTCTAAAATTACCTTTTTCGTCATGGGTTTAACTCCTTACATTTTCAGAATCTCGATTAAATACCGTTGCCGCCAAACATGGGGGGAATCTTTATATTTCGAGTCCACATCTTTCATTAAGTCGGGAAATCCGTCACCGGCGAGGTAATCAAAGCACTCACTGATAATTGATTCTCTTCCACTGGTGAAGTCTCTGTCACGGTCGATATCCGCAATGAATTGCCGTATGCCGTAACATTCAAGGGCGTGGTAAGCATTCCCCAGTCGTTCTCCAGTATGATCATAAAAGAATCCGCCACTTCCTTCCTTGCCATGGCCGAGACTAAGATAAAAAAAACTATTTTCTGCTTGGCCTCCTCATAATCCTCTTCGTCAATTCCGCCACGTTGGATAGCCGTTTCAACGGGTAGAGACTCCCACCCGTTCGCGCCCATGACTAAAACGTTCGTGAGGCGGTCTATTTCATTAAGCAAGCCATTTTTAACGCCGTGCTGACCTTCCCACTTACCCATTTCTTCCGCGACTTCCTGCAATGCGTAGAGGGCGATTCTTGCACCCATTGACTGTAGACCGTTTACGAGTAGCTTGGCAAAAGTAGCAGCGATTACGAGGCTGTACCGTTGGAAAGTTTCCTTTAAAATTGGAATTGAGTGGCAATAAATTACATCGCCGTCATCTTGAGGCATTGGCACGATAAGGTTCAACTTACGGTCGATTCTCACTGATTAACCCCCGAACAAGTTGCTATTGATAGGCCAGTATCCCTTGAATGTAATCATTTGGGCTGGATTCTTTCCGTCCATGTGAACCTCACCCAGTCCGGTGATCGAGGCGTTCAATACGGTCACGTCGCTTTCAGTCGATACGTCACTGCGAACGACTGCGTTACCAACCGTGCTTGATGCTTTCAACTGGTTTGTAATAGCCCCAGACATTCCGTTAGTACGCATTATGTGAGCCGCAATCTCTACCATCATGTAAGGCTCAGGGGACGTGACAATTCCTGTCATGGTTGGAATGATCGTGGTTGTTTCGCCGGAATAAGTAATTTTTATTCCTTCTGATCCTAAAAAGGAATTGGTGATATTGATCGCGGGAAAATCGGGAAAGCTAATGCTCCCCCGAAGTTTATTAACCGTACCTTGTGGAATTATAGCTGCCATTTTTTACCCCTTAAGCTGGAACGAAGTCTGTAACGTTTAGCGCGAAAGTAATACTTTCGAACCCTTGCGAAGGCACAACCGTTACTGATAGTCCGTTGTAAACACCTGCGCGGAAGTCCATCGGGTTGTTTGTCGTGTATGTCAGGAATGGAATAGCGGCAACAATCGGGCTTGTCGCAGTCGATAGCAACATACCGTAAGACACGCCCGTATTTACGACTTGTTGAGCGCGATTCTTGAGAATGTCCACTCCCGGCTGATCGTAATGCAAAGGATTCGGTTTGCGGTTTGAGCCGTTGATGATCTCGTTCGCTAGGCCGATCTTGAGATTGATTTGTAGCCAGTCTACAGAGTACCAATAGTTGATACCCTTACCGTCTCCGGTGTGACCCCATTTCATAATCGTGTTGCTGATGCCACCTTCTGCGCCTGAGTCGATATAATTCACACTTGCGGCTTTGAAGTTCACCGCGTCCGCACCGGACAAAGGAAAGACATTCGAGCCGTAAGTGAATCGGAATGCGAAAGGTGCAAGCTGATTTACTTGGCTAGGGACATATCCGATTACCTGCGCAAAAGAAGCGGCAGCAGGGAAGTTATTGATAGCGAGGTCAGTTGGAGCACGCAACCAATAACAGGCCGATTTAAGCCCGATGTAAGGGGTATAATTCAGCGTTGCGTTCATCGCAATAGCAACGATAGGCGAGCCGTAAGTCGTGTCAAGCGTGTAAGTTCCAGCACCTCCTACCCCAGTACCCAGACCTGATACGTGAGTACCCGCCGTCATTCCTGTGAAAGCCAGTAATTGCCCGATCTCAACTTGTCCAGCGACTACGTTAGTTACAGTCAGAGTGTTACCCGCGATTGCGCCGGTGAAAGTACATCCAGGTAAAACGTGGAAGTAAGCGTAGAACTTCGCAGTCAGTCCGGTGAGAGATTGAAGGAATGGCAACAATGAAGCGTCGCTACTCCAAAAGTCCGGCAATAAGGCCGCATAAGTCGGAACAGATTGAATGTAATTGTTAAGCCTCTGAACCCCGCCCGCGATAGCGTTTGCATTACCATTTGTCAGGGTAGAGCTTGAAATGGTGATATTGGTCGGATCGTCAGTGGCTAGAGTGTAAGCATTGCCCGTGGTTCCGGTCGCGACCGATTGAATGTAAACCACGCTACCCGTTACCGAGTAAGTCATTAACACCAAAGTGGCGTTAGTCGAAGCCAACAATAAGGCTTGAAGGTTAGCCGCCGTAATCGCAGTCGTAGCTCCAACTTGACACCACAAATTAGCACCAATAGACGGTCCAGTGATAAAGTTCACCGCTACGCCGTCGATAGTCACATTGTCGGCCACGCCTGCACCGCCCGAGAATGTCGCACCTCCGATAGTGATCTTGGCCGAGTCGCTTGTTGCCAGAGTGTAAGCATTTCCTACCGTACCACCTAGTTCAGCCGTCATCGTGGTCACGAGTCCGGTTGTGGAGTAGGTGAACAGGTTGATATTCGAATCCAGCGAAGCGGCAAGGAATACTTGAAGATTCTGCGCGGTAATCAAAGCCGTTGCGCCCAACAATACCTGAAGTCCAGAAGTCAGCGCGGAGACGAACGTCACCACCGAACCATTGACTGTGATAGTGTCCGAAACAGAAGGATTCGAAACAAGCGTGATTGAATTCTTGGCGAGTACGCCGGTGTATGGAAGGTTCACGATATTTACTGAACCCGTCGCCGATTGCCCCGCTGTACCCACTTCCAAAACACCAACTACGACGTTTGCCGCGTTGTTTGCCATGAACTGAGTATATGCGCCTTGCAATGCTTGAGCCGCTGCACCTGCGCCTAGAATGGCGGTCAAATTGGCTTGAGCGGCAATTTGCGCAGTCGCTCCAACGGCTAGATTTGTTCCGCCATTTGAAACAATAATTCCGGTTTGTTGTAAATTTGATGGTGTTGCCGCTAAATTTTGCGAAACAACGATATTGACAATATCATTTGCTGACATATCCTACTCCCTAAAGGAATGGCGAGACATTTGCCCCGCCATGTGCTGCGGCCTCGCGGCCTGAGCTAATTACTTTTTACTGATAGCTGATCGAAACAACCGAGCTAGCAGGTGCAATGGTAATGCCCGTAGTAACTGGCATATCAACATCGTACACACCAACAACTGAAGGAATAGTTACGATTTGATTCGCGGCAGAAACGCCAGAAGTAGAAGCCAAGTCGTAAATCTGCACCACACCGGAAGCGGTCAATACGTTCACTTTGGCAATGCGTCCCACACCAGTTTTAACAACTGAAGTTGCGCCAGTTAGTCCAAGGCTAGTAAGTACGCCCTTGCCGACAACAGTATCGCCGATTGCATCACTGGTTGCCAGAGTTGCATTACCCGATGGGCTTTTCATACCCAACGAGATATTCAAATTCTGCCCGCTTATCGCCACGCCCGAAAGTGCCGCAATAGCCACGCCAGCAGCGAACACAAAAGCCAGTTTACCGAATAATGATTTCATTTAACTTCCCTTTCCTTGATTAGAATTCTGTAACACTCAAACAGTGAGCGCCTATCCTACCATTTAGAGCAATAACGGTAGGAGGTTTTTTGATATACTTAATTTGGCTTTGGTGATGATTTCGGCGAGCTGGTTAATTTGTGGCATGATTTAATCTACCAAGTAATCGTGAGTAGTGAAAGCCATAGAGCCTTCGCAAAGTTCCGCGTGTGTGCAGTCGATAATAACCGTTACATGCGGATGTAAGTTTTTGCACAGCCATTCAATCATTGGGCGGGCGAGTGCTTCAAATTCTTGATGTTGTAATTCTGTCATGGCGATTTTCCTTAGTTGATTGTCACGCTACATAGCGCACTCAGTATCAGTTGTTGCGTGATGGTATTAACCCGTTGCTGGTAGTAGTTGATCTCGAACTCGATACTTTTCTTGTTCGCTATCATTGTAAGCTCAGATTGCGTCCTTTGCTCGTCTTTGATAATCGGTGAATTCTCTATCCCGAAATTATCATAAACAAGGCTCTGATTGATGATGTAATCCTGAAAATCTAGTGCGGTGTTATTCGACAATCCGTAAATTATCAGCTTGCACTTTTCCCCCGCCAACTGGGTATGCGTTCCTGTGCTGTCAATGTAAGGCGCTGAGCCCTTCGCCACGGTATCAGTAATCTCAACTGTGGCATAGGGAGGCTGTAGGTTAGTCGGTGTCAGGAATGCCGGGTAAATCGGCATGAGTGCGTTAAGCTGCAACCATATCGGCAACGAGTTGGTCGCTACCTGATTTAAGGTAATCGGTAAGGTCGGGTTATCAATGATCTGCGAGTACATCGCCGGGTAAATTGCATCCCCTTGGTAATGGTATAACCCCGATGATTCGTAAAACTTACCGCTGGAGCTAAACGAGAATCTGATTAAATTTCCCTGCGCGTCGGTCACTTGCCCGATATAAACGGCGGTGTTGGATAGCGCGTTAAAATCTTGTATCTGAGTATCAGTGGTGAACAGTACCCGGTTTATTCCAATGGTTTCGTCGGCCAGTTGCTTCACGTCGGTGCGGTAGTGGATCGAGCCGCCCACGTTCAAGATCGGTGCGGTCATGTTTCTCAAGTAGAAAATATACCCGTCCACCGGTAGGACGTAGCGGTCATACTTGATGAATTCAATCTGCGCTTGTTCGTCAAGCGTGTTGTAGCCTGCGTCTAGTGCTGATTGTTTTATGGATTGATTCGCTGATTCTGTGATTGAACTCATTTTATCCAAGCCTTAAACATTTGCCTATAGAGTCCGCTGTCAATGAAACTTGGGCGAGCGACTCCGGTTGCAATGGTCTTGCCTTTCCTATAAATGTTGTTTTTTCCCTTTTTGAACCTTGAGCTTATGCCTTTAAGCGCGGCTTGAGTTGGTACGCCGTCTACGTGGCCTTTCATCTCTTCGCCGTCAAGATACTTGTGAAACTCGTTTTCGATCTTGCCGTAAGCGCCTAGAAACACATCGCCCTTTGATGGATGCCCCGCTAGTGTGTTTTCCAGTGCCGCGCATATATCGCTTTCTAGTGCTTCGATAATATCGCCTTGGTGCATGTCATAGAATATTTCCATGACGTGATACTTGTCCTCAAGCCAAGTAGCAACGTCGCCAGTGGTCTCTGAGCTTGTGTGGTCGGTGTACGGGATGTCCACCACGCCCAAGTTGAGAATCACGGCTAACTCATCCCCATATCGCCGCCAACACGTTGCGCATGGTTCAAATAGGTGCGCCCGAATGGGGTCTTTAAGTATTCAAGCGCGGACATTGGGAGATTGTCCATAAATTCCGGTACGTGTAGGCTCACGCTTGACCCTTCGTCGGAAGTGGATTCGACTACCCCAGCGGTGAAAGTGTTAATGCCCCACTGCGCACGCCAATATTCAAAATAAGCTAATCCTTTTTGGTAAACATTTGGCGGGGTTGAAACTGTCATATTTTCCGAAGCGATTTGATACGATCCGTCAATCTGGTAATTCCCAATCCCCAAAGGTGTGCCGTCAAGTTGCTGCAATATCTTTACACCGTACATCGTCACGTTGTCGCTTACGAGCGCGCCTATTTGTATACCGGTGTTGGTTGAGTTGAAAGCTGAAACATCAAGAATCAGCAAGTCAAGAATCATCGCCGAACTTGAATTAAAAGCGGATACGTTTAGCGTAGTGCCTGATACAGAGGCTTGAATGGTCGATAGTAGAACTGCGGTGTCTTGTGCCTCCACCATAAGATTATGCGCGGCAAGGGCGTAAACGGCTTGAGTGTAAGCGTTAGGTGAAGCTACTGCGAGGAAGTCTGAGACCACATCTAGCGCATCCTGATACGCCGCTGCAATAAATGGGGAATTCGCGGGCAATATTGAAGAGCTTATCCCCATTTTCTGATACACATATTGCGTAAAGCCCGCGATATTCGGATTCATTTTTTTACCTCATGCCATCATCTCGACGGGGTTAAATCACGCCTTGTAGCGCGACACTTTTACTTTTTGATTGTGATCGTTTGCTTGAACTCTTTTTCAGTTCCAACGCCTTCACCGCCATCTTGAATGATCTGCACCGATTCGACTTGGGCGGATAATCCTTCGGCCTTTACCGCTTCGTTTTGTTCCATCGCAACTGCGGAAGCGGCTAGTTGGATTTTGCGGAACTCTTCACCGGACTTGACCAGTTCGACATCGTTGGAATTCAGGCAACGTTCGATCATGTCTGCGCTTACCGGCTCATCAATGCGGTAAATCATACCCTTGTAGCCACGTGTAGAGTCGATTTTGGATGCTTGCACGAAGTATTCCTGATTGATGCCGGAATGCTGTTTAATCACGTGGTCGATATCTTCGGTAGAAAGGTCGTCTTGAACGAGTTGTTTTTGTTGTCCCGGTGGAATTTCAACATAGAACATGCTTAAATTTTCGGGCAGGCGATAGTGAAGCGCCATAATTTGCTTGGTAGTGTTGGCTACGAACAATTTCATTACATCTCCTAAAATTAAAAAGGGCGCGCAGAATTAACCACGCGCCCAATAATACCATACCCGATTTAGAACGTTGCGGACATAATCGAGATAGCTTCAGGACGCTTGCCCCAACCTGAAGTAATACGCAGTTCGGCCAGCAATTCGTTCGCACCCAATGGGAGGGGAGATTGAATAATGCGAGGCTTAACCATATCGCAGTACATGGTGTTGCAATTCGGGAAGCCTTGAGCCATCTTGTTTGCCAAGTTGTTCGTGTCGATTACAGACATCTTCTTTGGCGATTCAATTTCAGGGATAGTGATGATGATCGCATCTTTACCGCCTTGGCCTTTGCCAATCAATGTGTCGTCATACGCCCACTCAACTGTAACGCCGTTGTCTTCCAGCACGTTTTTAACCACGTCGCCGGTAGTAGCAGAACCCGCACCCGCACGCTGGTACGAAGTCAGTTGAACGATACCCGCGATGTTCCACTGTGCCAAAATACGCTGTGGACCAAGGATAACGATACGGTGTTTTTGATTCATCTGCTTAGTGCGGATACGCAAAGCAGAGACAGCGTTCAACAGAAACAGAGCCATCTCGCCATTGTCGTAGGTTGAAACGGTAGTATGTCCCAACGAGTCGGCAGGCAAAGGCAAAGCAACTGCGCCAGCGGTATTCAGCAAGCCTTCACCGTTCGCTGGGTTCATTCCGTACAGACCTGCATTACGCATGTCTTGGAAAATCGCCAAGTCCATCGCATCGCCCAGAGCTTCAGGAAGGCCAAAGCCCCACACGCCAGCTTGAGCCGCATCGTGATGGTCGAACGTCGCACGAGCGCGCAAAAGGTAAGTTGGTGTGGACACCATGCTCATCTGAATTGCAACGCTTGGCAAGTTGTTGTAAGCGGATTGTCCTGCACCAGACTGAGTGCGGTAGGACATACGGCGAACGTTCACGGTCAAGTCCTCCGAACCTAGCTTAACGGTAGGCTCAGAATTATGAAACGCGGACATAAAACCAGAGGCTTGAAAGTAATCAAGCATGATTTGCGGTTCCATCAAATGAGGATTCGCTGTGATATATTGTGATGCAATTAAACCGGCCATGATGTTTTCCCTATATTAAATTTGGCAAAGGGCGATTGCAGTGCCCGGTGTAAATACGCAAGTGTTCGCGCCTGAGTTGTAAGTCACGCCCATGCTGTTCACTGTGTCAATGCGGATGATCTTCACGGCCAACGCGGTAGAGCTGAAAGTCACGATCTTTTGATTCGTGAAGTCCCATGAAAACTGAGCGTTTGTCAGCGTCGTGCCGTTTTGGAACGAAGCTGCAAGTGTTGGGTCGATTGCCAAAGGAATCAAAGCGCCGCATCCCATTGGATACCAGTTCACTTGTCCGCCGTTCAAAGTAACGGGAGCTGGTGACTGGGGGCTAGACAACATCGAATAATCTTGGTTGAACACAGAGAATCCGGACAAGTCAACGTAATTGTCTGCGCGCTGGATACCACCGAGTACGCTACCTTGAAGAGGGATTTGAGACATCACCGCAACGCCGCCCCACATCGGGAGAGTTTCGGTAGAAGCCAGCAAGCCAGCATTCAGGAATTGCATTGCGGCAGGATTATCTACCGCGATACCTTGGAAATAACCATCGGAGCTAACGCCAAAAGAACCGAGGGCGTTAGTTGTTGCATAGGGATTGAAGGGTACGGAAGCGGCCATTTTTAACTCCTTTTTTTGCAGGACACCAAACGGCGGCTAACCGTTCGATGTTTGCCGAGTCTCACGACTGGGCGTTAAAATACTTTAGTGCATCGCGTTTGGGTTACGGTTGATCTTGAGTGTCGCAGTTTCGGGGGTGAAGTTACGGGTGAACGAACCTTTGCCCTTATATTCTGTGATCTCGCGTCCGCCACGTGTTACCACGCTCTTAACCATCACACCGTCAGCAATACCGTCAACGCTTGAAGCGGCGCGCAACGAGTCTGCGTATATTTCATCTTCCACAATAGAGAGATGTGCGGGGTCGGTAATCGCGCCGATGTTCACGCTCTTGTATTTCTCTGATCGTACTTGGTGTTTTTTCAGCAGGTCTTTGCGATAATCCATCACAGATTCGCCACGAGTCTGACGACGGGCAGAGTCGCCGTAGGCTTGTTCAACTGCGTCGGCCTTTTTCTGCGCCATTGCAAAATCACGGGCTGATTCTTCGGAAGGCTCCTTGGAATTGGCCTTGAATTCTGCCAGTTCTTTTTCGACCGCATCCAAGCGCGCTTTGTCGGCAACGTAGGATGCAGGTTCAGCCACTGGGGCTACAGGTGCAGGAACGGGGGCAGCGTCAACCTTGGCAGGCTCAACAGGTGCATTAAGAACTGGGGCAGGCATTGCAGCATCTACTTTCGCAGGTTCAGCAACTTCTTTGCCTTCCATCGCTTCAACGCGACTTGTAAGTGCGTCTTGACTTGCTTTGATTTGTTGCAAAAGTGCGAGGACTTCATCCATTTCTGTATCTCCTTTTTTGGAATCTGGCTGACCGGATGAGTCTGCCCGACTTGCTTCGGTCATCACGACCTGAGCGTTTTCACTTAAAACTCCTGACGGTGCGCCTCCTTTATCCCAAACGCCGTGTTCAACTATGGCGATGTGGTCAAGTAGCTTCGGATTGCCTTCTAGCAGCAAACTCGTACCGTCTTGTAAATCTTTACGTGCATTCGTTCCAGCTTGAAACACTACGCCGGGACTCGTGCTTAACTGGTGCGCATCCATTAACTCAGCCGCATCAGTATCTATAATCTTGGCTATTCCCCAAACTTCGCTTTCTGCGATGTAGGGCAGGAAAACCGTTCCTACTATTCTATCCTTGAAACTTTCAGAATCCAGCTTGTTGCTTTCGGGGTGTTTCCAGATTACCGGAAGCCCGTTACACCTCGCTAAAAATTCATCATTCAGGTAACTTTCAGCCGGTCTATCAACATATTCCTTGAGTTCCGGTCTAAAACTTATTCCCGTCCCGCTTATGCGAATTGCAAACAGCCACAAATTACCGATTCTTTGCGGGCTAGTCAATACCCCATCCCTGATATTTTTTGCTATATCTAATTCTGTGATAACGGGATTTGCGGCATCGGCGCGGGTTTCGTCGGTATTTGTATATTTCGCCTCATCGCCCAATATTGCGCCCTTGACGGCATCTTGCTCAAGCATGGCGCGCACTGCGGGATGTAGTTTGTTCGGCAAGTCGTCAAGGTCACACCACATGAAAGCGGTGTGTTCGTCGTTTAGCTTCGGGGTGAATTCGTCAACGTGTGCGAGGTAGGTTGTGAAGTCTATGCTTGCATCTTGGGTGTGATAGAGCTGCGTTAGTTCGCCATCGTATGAACTTCCGCATTCTTCGGAGAATTCGCGCAATGCGGCTTGTTCGGGCGTTTCACCTTCTTCGATGTGTCCTCCGGGAAAGCACCACTCTTTCGGGTGCGAAGAATCCCCGCTGCGTTTCAGCAAGAGGATCTTGTTATCTGGCGTTACGAAGAGAATGCCGCTTGCGTTAATCATTATGTCGCTGCCATCTCGGCATGAACGTGTAAAGGTTTAATTTAACAAGGTTAGCGGGTTACGTCAAATTTGAGTTGATATATTGAATATGTTATTAGTTAGTATCTCAGGTTTGGTGGATGTACTCAGCCATCCTACAATAAAGTAAGATGACCTTTAACGTGTCTCAGTTTCGGAGCCTCGCACTCGTAAGCCTTTTCGATGTAGGGTGCTTACTTCGCCGCCCTTTTCAGTATTTCACATCTATCCAATAGTACTGAATCTTGTCCTAATCGCTACCGTTACCCAACCGATTAGGTGCAAGGTCGCATTATCTTTAGTTCGTCTGCTACACGTAGCTCAGAAAGTAAAAAATCCGCTCTGTTGCCAAAGCGGATTAGTAGAATAAGAGTGATCTCATTGTGCGATTCGCTTAGGTAACCATTGATAGAGCGATCTCTCAGGCTAAACGGGTCTCTCTCCCGTCACGAATCGCTCATTTCAATCACCACTGGTTCCTAGGCCAGTAATGCCGTAAGCATGAAGCATGTATTATAATCATTCAACAACTAAAATGATATACCTAATTCACCAACTTAATATCAGGCGCGAACTCCCCGCAAGTATCCCCAGCCTGTACAGTAGGCCAGAACGTTACAACGAGCGGCTGCCCTTGCGGGTTAGCTGATTGCTGAATACCCACACACTGAGCCTTGGGAGGATAGCGGCGGCACACGGTTTGAAGCGCGCTGAAGTATTTGCATGAAGAACAAGCCATATTAGCGACCTCCCTTATGTTTGTTGTGCTTTGGTGCGGGCGTATGAGATTGTCCCAAATCTTGCGCGATAGGTGCAAAAGTCAACGAGTCGATAACGTCATCCGTTAACGGCGGCAATTCCGTACTTTTCAATTCTCCCATCGTTGGGAAGCTATATGATCGCAATGCTGGAACCGTATCTGCGCCATGTCGAATCTCACCGGCACTCATCATTACTTCTGATTTCGGCAATGCCCCGCATAATCCATTATCTCCCGTTTCTTCCCATGCCATACATTGCGCCCCGCAACACTTCTTAGGCATGCGGTAGCAGTTAAATGCGGTCGCTTCTTCACTTGTGCATACTTTCATTTTTGTTCCTTTGTGGTGTTTGAAACTTTCTTTGATGCGATTAACCCGGCTATCCACTCTACGCCTTTCGTGGTGAACTTGTGCGAGGTGTAAGCGTGTTCGTTATCGGCTATGCCAGTGGATGCTCTAAAACGCCCAGCGTCAAGATGGTGTGCGTAGGATACCCACTCGCAATTTAGTTTATACATTATCTTGTTGTCGATCAGGAAGTCTCGGAAGGTCGGCTCTTTGACCTGTAACAGCTTTGCGACTTGACGGAATCCCATTAAGTTTTCAGCCTCAACATACTTTTCAACGAAGGCCACGGCGGGCTTTTGTGCATCGTTGATAAGGGTAAGCCGCTCAATTTCGTTTTCAGCGTCTATGACCATCAAGGCGAGGTCTTTGCGGCTCAGTTCCTTGGGTGATGATATTTGCTTTGCCCTGCGCTCACATTCAATAAAGTATTTGCGCGCTTCTTTACCCTTCGCCGTTTGTTCAACCATCGACAGCTCTTTTGCCATTTCAATGCTCAAAAAATACTCAATTGTCGTATTTCCGTAAGTCATTGATTTTGGCGTTCCATTTTTTAGTGGAACGGTAAAATCAATACCTTGCGTGAAGTCAAATTGATCTATTCTTTTTTTAATCCACGTTGAAAAGTCGGCTTTTGATTCGAGATATACCCAAAGTTCGCGGGCGCTGACTGTTTGAACGACTTCTGAGCCGATTGTTGATTCTGATATTGCGATGAGTTCTTGCATGATGTTTCCTTATGTGAAGTGGGGTATGTGGCCGATTTTAGACATAAGCTAAAATCACTTGCGCGCCTACCCCTAGGCGACCACACCGCTATTATGCCATAGCCTGACGTTTGCATATGAATATAATGATTTTCTTATATGCGATTGATTTCATCTTTCGCTTGCTTTGTTTGAATATGTCTATATAATTTCAAACATCGAAGCAAAACAACAAAGGGGAACGAAATGATAACCACTAACACTGACCTGATTACAAAAACACTGGCAGATAATGGCACTGCGTTTTATACCACTGTACGCCGTGGCGTTGAATATTGCGCTTATCTGAGCGATGCGGCCGAGGAATGGTTCGTTTCAAGTCGTCGCTTGTCTCTTGGACGTTGGAACACTGGCGGCGGCAAGTATTATGCCAATATCGAAGATTGCAAAGCGTTTGCAGCTCTTCCTGCACTTTTGAAAATGGGGGCAATATGAAAATCTCAGAAATTCGCCGCGTCATCGAATCATGCAACTGGGCGCGCAATGATCTATCGGGTGCGACTACCGATGAATTCCGCAAGATGAAAGTGCCTATGATGCTACTTGGTCATATTGCTGACGTTGCCGCGCTGGTTATCCCTGCTCGTTTTGTTCGGGATATTGCTGATCAACAACATGCGATTGAAGCCGCCGAAAGAATGATTGCACGATGGGAGGAAAAGCAATGAAGTCATCACTAGCAGAAACGTCTCACGACTTTCATTTCTTGATGCAAGACTTGAAAGAATGCTTGAACAAAGCAACGCCAGTCGAGGCGCTGATTATCATGCCGCTTATTAAGCAAGCCTCAGATATTCACAACACTATTGATGCACTCATTAACGCAAGAGAGGGGAAGCTATGAACGGCACATACATCACAGACACAGGGCTAAACGTATCACGCGAGGTCTATCACGCGATTCTAGCGGCTAAGATGCGCCACGACATAGGGCGATGGGCTGCGGGTCGCTATGCCGTTAAACACACCACCGCAAGGCTTTACCGTTTGGCTTGTCAATTAACTTCAACTAAGGGGATTTAAAATGGGACTATTCATATTTTTTTGCATTCTGTACTTCATGCCGGCATTGATCGCTATGGTCAGAGAGACTCACAATTCAACGTCGCTACTTATCGTCAATCTGCTTTTCGGCTGGACGTGCATCATTTGGCTGATCGTGCTTGTGTTGTCGCTAACTAGCGGGAGGGTGCGGACGTGAAAATAATCCCTGATTGCAGATTGCCTCCTATTCATACAGGTCGAGGGGGAAGGCGCATTGGCGCAGGAAGGCCACTAATAGCCGATCAACCTATCGAGCGGGTCAGCGTGGGGATTGACGCACAGACTAAGGATAAAGCCCGTCAGATAGGCGAGGGCAATATATCCAAGGGGATTCGTATTGCGGTGAAGTCGTTTCCTATCTAGCGATGGTTGCCCTTCCTTTTTCGGTAATCATCGAAGCGGGGAGGTCGCGCAGGGCATACAGATACTGCAAATTACAGCTACAATTTATTTCTTCAGCGGGGGCAGTTACATCATCGGTGTATTGCCGCCCGTCCAACTTCATAAATCCGTCAGTCATCGCCCATGAGTTGCGGATAACGAAAACGTGCCCGTCCCGGTCTAAATGCGTAACACGGTTGTTGTATCCACCACCGTGCCGACAATGCCATATCCCTGCTATCGCGCCCCCGTCAGTGGCAATGATGTTGTCGAGCGCGGCCTTAAATTTCATTCCCTGATCCGTGCAAACGAGCCTCTCTGAGTAAGGTAGCTGTTTCAAACTCTTCTTAATTTCCCCCGCTGCCTCGCGCTTGTCGATTGCCGCGCTGCCGCCGGTTGGAAGTGAAGTTACCCAGCCTGAGAACCGGCGCATGGTGCGCAGTATCATCTCATCCCTGTTTAGCTTGATTAGCTGGGCGGAGGCCATGATGCGACGATCTAATTCCAAGCGTAGCTGCGGCTTGAGCTTCTCTAATGTCCACTTTGGAATAGAGTGCTTGCGTAGCGCGTTGCCGTTGGTGATCTGCGAAACGAATATACGAGAAAGATGATCTTTTAGGCGCGCGTCAATGTCTTTGCTGGACTTGGCCGCTTGTTCGGACGCGTATGTGATCTCGCGCTGCCACCTATTTAGGCGGTCGATTGAATCGAAGCCGTTAAGGGTGAAGTCTGCAATGGCCGATAGTACAACCTGGTTGAATGTCTTATAACTCATTTATTGAGTTCCGCTATCATAAATAATGCAAGTACATAAAATCCTAGAGCAAACATGGCACATACCGAAGCTTTAGAATCATGGAACGGTATTGATTCGATGAAATGGAATGCGATTGAAATTATTGAAAACACCGCACCGATTAAAAATGGTAATGGTTCATATTTCATACGCTGAATGGATACCGTTTTTTACCTACTGGAATGCCAAAAGTACACATGTACATGCCGAAAATTGAGACTACAAAGACTATTTGCGCATGATAAACGGGATAGTGTCTATAAATATCCATCATATTCAGAATGCTCAAGCAAAATGAAAAATCAAAATATAAAAGCATCACTATAGGAAATAGTAAAATCATATCAGTGCCCGAACAAAATAACGCCAACAACAAAGGCCACGCAGACCGCTATGATTATCAGGTCTTGGGGGAGTTTCATAGCGGCAATTCCGGGGCTGGCATGTAAAATAATGGCGTTTCGCAATCAAAGTCGCGGGTGTTTATCCAGCAACCATTCTCCCACTTGACGAATTCCATATCTGAATAATTCGCGCCAATTATTTCAGTACCGTCTTTCGGAGCTCCCTCTATTGGTTTCCAATTGTTCATAGCGGCGTTACTGTTCCGGTTATGCGGCGTTTGGGGGCTGAGTCGGCAAACAAGCTACCCATAGGCTTAGATGCTGCCCTGCTATCCTCGCCAAAAACGAAGTTGTCAGCGTTGCCAGTCATTGCTTTGGTGCGCGCTTTTACGTCAGCGGCATCCCTCGCTAACTTGTCGGTATACGCCTGCTTTATTTCGGCTTGTCTCTGACTTTCGGCTTCTTTGTCTTTGGCTAGTTGCTCGTTTATGTCTGCGTTAGTCTGGCCTTTTAACGAAAAATCATCTTTCGTTGATACGGCAGATTCGAGTCTTTCACGTACCATGTTTTCAAACTTTTCAGCATTGCCAACTGACGGCAAATGTCCCTTTGCTGTTTCTCTCATGTGGTCTCGTACCGCACTTTTAAAATAGCTAGGGTCTTCTTTTGCCTGTTCCAGATATTCCGCTGCATATTCTTTCATGCTTTCCGTCACGGTATCGGCTATCGAATCCAGTTCTTTACCTTCGGCAATGTGCGCCATTTCATACTGTTTCGTTTCTGCGTCGGTCAATTTGCGATTGAATACCGCTATTCCGTTCCTTGCGTGTTCATGATGGTCTTCGCCTTCTGCTGGTCTATTTTCACCACGGATTAAGCCTTCTTTTGGGATTGTGCCGATACCAATAGGGCGATTAACCATGGCGTAACGATGCTCTTGCACTGGCTCATTTTGCTTGGCTATATATGCTTGTTCGCGTTTTTGTTCCTGTTGGATCTTATCTTTGGCGCTTTGCTTTTCAGCCTTCTTGCGTTCCTTTTCGGCATACTGTTCTTCTGCCTCTTTTGAGCGTAAGTCCATTTCCATCTCAATGCGCCCGTAAATGGCCTTCACCGGCATATTGTCCGTTACCTTGATACCGAGGCTTTCCGCTTCTTCGCGTGCGTCATGATATTCGATAGCGTCGTTAATGGCGGTTGCATCCATCGACTTAGTGACTTTGATACCTTTCTTTTCGGCTTGCTCCCAAAGTTTATCCCGATGCTCAGTTTCGAGCGCATGACGGGCGCGATCTTCTTCGCCTTCGGTGTTGGTTACTTTGTCGCCCCCGAAGTGTTGCCGGATTAAGTCTTTGAGCTGTTGTATGCCTCCGTCTACCGTGTCGGTGTCTATCGGGTAGCCTTTGTCCTTAAGCTGCGTTGCTAGGTCGTCTATGCCCTCGCCTTGCTTGCTGAATGCGAACTTAGCCGCGCCTGTTGGCTTGTCGCCCAGAATGTCTTTAGCATGACTGAGATTGATACCTCCCAGCTTCTTAATGTCGTGGCCTAGGTCTGATTGCTTGCTTTGCGGGGTAGTGGTGCGACCTTCCTGCTTTGCAAGTCCTTTAGCGTGCTTTGCTGCGCCCTGTTGCCGCTTTTCGTTCCTTGCTTTCAGGCTTTCGGAATTGGCATCCTTGATATTCATGCCATTGAATTTACCTCCCATGCCACCTTTAACGGTTCCGTCCTGCCCGATCAATGC
>OCZT010001766.1_pt1 | contig 22430 bp, 15 predicted proteins | sample 1539031 | NCBI WGS metagenome assembly OCZT01 (sample SAMEA3539308, study PRJEB22396) | soil metagenome | biome: tundra; feature: field; material: soil | place: USA | collected 2010-05 | depth 0.15 m | reverse complement strand
GGGGCTGCGGCCGGGGGTGGCCACGAAGAAGCGCGGCATGGTCGCGGATTGCGGCACGGCGGCGCGACTGTCCGCTGGCGCTGGCGTTGTGGAGCGGATTTGGGCAGCACTTGGCGCGGCTGCGGCGGTGAAGGCTGAGGCGGCGCGGGCGAAGGGTGAGGCCGAGGCAGCGGGTTCGAAAGCGAAACAGAAGGGCGTGGTGGTGGTGTACGCGCTTCCGGGCGAGGTGCCTCCGGCGCTTTGGCGGAAGGCGCTGACGTTTGCCCGGGAAAAGGAACTGCCCGTGCTGTTTGTGGTGCTGCCGCCTGCGTTGGCTAAGGGCAAGGCGGCGAGGATGGGTCAGGTGAGCGCGCTGGCGCTGGGTTGCGGCGTGCCGGGAATTCCCGTGGACGCGGACGACGCGGTGGCGATCTATCGCGTGGCACAGGAGTCGATCGGGCATGCTCGCATCGGCGGCGGGACCGCGTTGATGGAGTGCGTGCCGTTTGTGGTCGCAGGCGCTGTGGGCAAGGGCGGCCGGACGGCCGACGCGATTGCGGTGCTGGAGAGTTACTTGCTGGAACGCCACGTTGCGACCCGTTCGTGGACAGAGCGAGAGGCCAAGTCGTTCGCGAAGCGACTCGCGATCGAAAACACGGCATCCAAGTAGAACGTAGCGTGAGTTTCGAATAGGGCGTTCCCCGCCCTGACGTGCGGAACGCAGGAGGGTGCTGAAAAAGTCCGATTGGGTGCCCGAGCTAAACGACTGGTGCCTGCGCAGTTACACTGGAGAGGTGATGGACCGGAGTCTCGAGGTGCGAGTGCGGACTGGAATTCGGCTGTTGTTGGTTGGCGTTGCGAGTCTGGGGATGGGTTTGGGGACCGCGCGGGCCGCGGAGGCAGCACTGCAGCAGGCTACGAATCCGCAGACGGCCGACACGCAGACGACGAATCCGCAAACTGCAATGCCAGCACCGGCTCCGGCAACTGCTCCGGTCGAGGCCACTCCGGCGCCAACTCCTGAGAGCCAGGACAAGATCGAGTCGCGGCCGGCCTATCGGCAGCAGCCTGCGGGCCCGTCGCAGCCCGCGCCCCAGTCGCAGCCCACGCCGCAGACGATGCCGGTGCCGCAGCAGGCTCCCCCGCCGGTGGTGACCCCTGCGCCACCCACGCCACAGACTCCGTACACGGCGATGCCTGCGTATGGGCCGCCCGACTTGAAGGTCCATACACCGGGAGATCCGCTTGGCAGCGCCTATATTCCGGTGGATAGCTGGGTGTACACGGCGATGATGCGGCTGTACTCGATGGGGTATCTGGACACGATGTATCTGTCGATGCGACCGTATACACGGCGCAGCGCGCTGCACATGCTGCAGAAGTCGGAGGACGCGATTCTGTCGAGCGACGACGGGCAGGCGCAGGAGATTCTCTCGGCGCTGTTGAACGAGTTGACCGACGAGGGCATTACCGACCATGCGATTGCGGGAACGGCGCGCGGCACGGTGTACGGCCTGCAGTCGGTGTACACGCGGGTGATGGGGGTTTCGGGCTCCATCCTGCAGGACAGCTTTCACCTGGGGCAGACGTTTTTCAACGACTATGGACGACCGAACGAGCCGGGATTCAACAACATTACCGGGTTTTCGACGCTGAATGAGCAGGGGCCATTCTCGCTGTATGTGCGGGGTGAGTACCAGCATGCGCCGAGCGGGCCGGGGTACTCGCAGGCACTGTCCGGGCGGCTTTCTGCGCTCGAGCAGATCCCGTTTGCGCCACCGAATCAGCCGCAGGCGACCATTCCGACGGGACCGATTGCGGGACAGAATCCGTTTCGGCTGGTGGAGGCGACGCTGTCGTACCACATCCTCGGGCATGAGATCTCGGCAGGAAAATCGGATGCGTGGCTGGGACCGGGAATGGGCGGCGCGATGGCCTGGTCGAACAATGCCGAGAACATCTACTCCTTCCGAATCAACCGGGTCGAGCCTCTGTCGATTCCGTACCTCTCGAAACTGCTGGGGCCGGTGCGGTACGACTTTTTCTATGGAAGCCTGAAGGGCCACACAGCGCCGAACAACGATTACGTTCACTCGGAGATGTTCTCGTTCCAGCCAACGCGGGACTTCCAGTTCGGCTTCCAGAGGACGATCATCTTTGGCGGCGCGGGCCACGAGCCAGTTACGATGCATACGTTCTTGAAGGGATTCTTCAGCGTCAACGACACGACGTCCGATGTGAAGCATTCCAGAGAGGACCCCGGGGCGCGCTTTTCGGACTTCAGCTTTTCCTACCGCCTGCCTTTTGTTCGCAACTATCTGACCCTGTATGCGGACTCGGAGACGCATGACGATGTGACCCCGATTTCGGCGCCGCGGCGCGCCGGCTATCGCCCGGGAATCTTTCTCTCGCAATTTCCCGGCGCCAAGCGGCTCGATCTGAGAGTGGAAGGAATCTCGACCGACTGCGTCACGCTGGTCTGCCAGAACGGCGACAACGAGTACACCGAGACGATCCAGAAGCAGGGATACACGAATAAGGGCAACATTCTGGGCGACTGGATTGGGCGCGAGGCCAAGGGCGGACAAGCTTGGATGACGTATCACCTGTCGGGCAATGAGTGGGTGCAGGTGTCGTATCTGAACAAGAAGACGCCGAAGGACTTTATCGCGGGCGGGACGACTCAGAATCAGTTCCGGGTGGCGGTGGTGAAGCGGATCGGGCCGGATGTCGAGATCAATGGTTGGTTCCAGCATGAGAGCTGGAAGGCTCCGATCTATATGACCGGGGGGCAGAGCAATAATACTGTGACAGTACAGGTTACGTTCTTTCCGAAGCTGCGGACGAGCGGGCCATAGGGCTCGACGGGCGGAAAAGGCAACCCACCCTTTGCGGTGAAGCTGCAAAGGATGGGCCACCCGCTACTGTCACGCGCGGAGTGCCGCTACTTCGATTCCGCGGCGATGCAGGATTGGAAGTAGGCGAGGGATTTTTCGAGGCCCTGGCGGAGGGAGATTTTCGGCTCCCAGTTGAGCAGGGTGCGGGCCTTGGTGATGTCGGGGCGGCGGCGGGTGGGGTCGTCCTGCGGGAGCGGTTGAAAGGCGATTTCGGACTTTGAGTTGGTGACGCTGAGGATCTCCTGGGCGCACTCGAGCATGGTGAACTCGACGGGGTTGCCGATGTTGACGGGGGTGTGCTCGCTGGAGTTCGAGAGGCGGAGGATGCCGTCGATGAGGTCGGAGACGTAGCAGAAGCTGCGGGTTTGCAGGCCGTCGCCGTAGATGGTGAGGGGCTGGCCGCGCAGGGCCTGCATCATGAAGTTCGAGATGACGCGGCCATCGTTGGCCTGGAGGCGCGGGCCGTAGGTGTTGAAGATGCGGACGAGGTGGGTGTCGACGCCGTAGTAGCGGTGCCAGGCGGTGACGGCGGCCTCGGAGAAGCGCTTGGACTCGTCGTAGACGGAGCGCGGGCCGATGGGGTTGACGCGGCCCCAGTAGGTCTCGACCTGGGGATGAACCTCGGGGTCGCCGTAGCACTCGGAGGTGGAGGCGTGGAGGTAGCCGGCGCTGTACTTGCGCGCGAGGTTGAGGGTGTTGATGGTTCCCGCGGAGCCGACGAGGAGGGTTTCGGGGCCGAGGCGGTCGTAGTCGACGGGGCTGGCCGGAGAGGCGAAGTTGAAGATGAAGTCGATCGGGCCGGGATCGAAGGCGGCGCAGATGTCTTGTTGAAGGAGGGCGAAGCGGGACTCGCCGGTGAGGTGGGCGAGGTTGGCCAGGTTGCCGGTTGCGAGGTTGTCTACGCCGAGCACCGTGTGGCCCTGCGCGAGGAGCGCATCGGTCAGGTGAGAGCCGAGGAACCCTGCGGCTCCGGTGACGAGGATCTTCTTGGGGATCATGTGTTCCGTTTCCGATTGTTGCAGCTAGGCACTTGCGGGAGTTGCAACCTCGACATCGCGCGCGGGATAGACCGCAGGGCGACCGACGCTGATGTAGGTGAAGCCGAATTCGTGCATCATGCCGGGGTCGAAGAGATTGCGGCCATCGACGATGATGGGGTAGCGCATGATGGTGTAAAGGCGCTTGAGATCGAGCGTGGCAAACTCCGACCAGTCGGTGAGGATGAGCAGAGCGTCGGCGTCGACGGCAGCGGCGTAGGCGTCGGAGACGTAGCGGAGTTGCGGGCCGGCGGGGAGTTTCTGCTCGGTGCGATGCATGGCGGCGGGGTCGTACGCGGCGATGGAGCAGCCTTCGGCGAGCAGCATCTCGACCAGGTCGACGGCGGGCGATTCACGGATGTCGTCCGTCTCACCCTTGAAGGCGAGGCCGAGGACCCCGAGACGCTTGCCGCGCAGTGTCCAGAGCGCAGCGCGGACCTTGGACAGGAAGCGCTTCTTCTGCTCCACGTTGATCTTCTCCACCTCGGTGAGGAGGTTGAAGTCGATGCCGAGCTGGTCGGCGACCGAGCGGAATGCGGCGACGTCCTTGGGGAAGCAGGATCCGCCGTAGCCGATGCCGGGGCGGAGGAAGCGGGACCCGATGCGGCTGTCGAGTCCGATGCCGCGCGCGACCTGCTCAATGTTTGCGTCGGTGGCCTCGCACAGGTTGGAGACCGCGTTGATGAAGGAGATCTTGAGCGCGAGAAAGGCGTTGGAGGCGTGCTTGATGATCTCTGCCGACTTGGTGGAGGTATTCAGCAGTGGCGGGGGTTGATCCGCGGAGCAAGCGCCGGGAATGGCGTCGGGACGCTTGTAGTACTCCCCGCTGGTGAGCGGCGCGTAGATGGCGGCGAGGAGGGTGGCGGCGGCTTCGCTGTCGGCGCCGACTACGATGCGGTCGGGGTGGAGGAAGTCCTCGACTGCGGTACCTTCGCGGAGGAATTCGGGGTTGGAGACCACATCGAAGAGGCGGCGGGCGACGCCATTGCGCTCGATGGAGCGCCGGATCCACTCGTTGGTGTAGACCGGAACGGTGCTCTTTTCGACGATCACCTTGTAGCTGGTCAGCGAGCGGGCAATCTCGCAGGCGACCGCTTCGACGTAGGAGAGGTCGGCGTCGCCGGTCTCCGATTGCGGGGTGCCCACGGCAATGAAGATTGCCTGGCAGTCGCGCGTCGCCTCGTGGAGGTCCGTGGTGAAGCGGATCTTCTTTGTGTTGCGGTAACGGTCGAGGAGTTCGGGCAGATGCTTCTCGTGGATGAGGGTGTCGCCCGATTCAAGGGCGGCGACTTTGCGCTCGTCATTATCCACGCAGACGACGTCGTGGCCTATCTCCGCGAAGCAGACGGCCGCGACCAGGCCAACGTAACCCGAGCCAACGACTGCAATTTGAATGGTTTTGGTCATAGTATCCAGGTGGAACGGAGCCTCTTCAGGTAATGCTTGCAGTCTAGTGGATTTTCCGCGTAAGCCAAAATCCCCAAGGCTGGCCAGGGGCGACTATCCCCTTCCTCGCAGGGAGGCGGGTCGAGTAGACTAAGTGGAATGGGTCCGCAAAAAACGCAGTTGCCCCCCGCCGCCGGTGCATTCGACCCGCAGCGGCCCGGCATGGGTTCCGATGTCGGCGACACATCCTTGTCTGAGGCGGTGGCGACGCTGCGCAAGCGCCGCTGGATACTGATCCTGGCGACCGTGCTGGGCGTGAGCTACGGCGCGTACACGGCGTTTACACAGCCCAAGGTCTTCATCGCCTCCAGCGTCATCCAGGTGCATAGCGGCGCTTCGAACGCATACAGGCTGGATCAGTCTTACGATTCCAGCGACGACTCGCAGACCAAGATGAACACGGAAGTGTTGATCCTGAAGAGCGACACGCTGCTGGCCACTGTGGCGCAGGAGATGGACCTGGCAAACAATCCGGACTTTTTCGGAGCGACCGGTCCATTGCCGCATGCTTCGCTGACCGACCCGCAGGTGCGCGCCAGCGTTGTCGGCCAGCTCAAGGGCAGTCTGCAGGTAGCTCTGATTCCTCGCACCGCGATGATGACCGTCAGCTACTCAAGTCTCAGTCCAAAGCTGTCCGCGGACATCGTCAACCACGTCGTCGATGCGTACATCCAGCAAGCTTTCAATGTGCCTTACGCGCGCACGAAGAAGGTATCGTCGTGGCTTTCCTTGCAGTTGGACGAGCTAAAACTGGAGGTTGAGCGGTCGCAACAGCAGATGATGGACTTGCAACGCAAGCTGGGGGTTCTGGGGTACGAATCGACGCGCAACCAGGTGCAGGCGTCGCTTGAGGGGCTGCTAACCGCAGAAGGGGCTGCGAAGATCACGCGCATCAACGCCGAATCGCGCTACCTGATGGTCAAGGAGATGGACCCGAATACCATTGAGGGTTCGATCGAGACGACGCCGGGAACCATGCCGGGCCAGTTGAACGGGCTGCGCAGCCAGCTTGCCTCGGCAAAGGCGGACTACCAGCAAATGCTGGGAACGCTGGGGCCTAACCATCCGCAGGCGAAGGCGTTGCAGCAAAAGATCGACGAGTTGACCAAGGCGATCAATACAGAGCAGAGCCGGATCGAACTGCAGGCCAAGGAGACCTATCTCGCGGCCAAGGCGGACGAGGACAAGACGGAGCAGGAACTCGACGCGAGAAAGGCTGAAGCCGACAAACAGGGCGACGACCTGGTGCAGTTCACGGTGACGCAGCGCGAGTACCAACAGAACCGCGCTTTGTATGACGCCCTGCAGCAGCGCCTGGAGACCGCCAAGGTGGAGGCGGGGTTGGATGCTACGGAAGTCGACCAGGTGGACAAGGCACTTCCGCCGGTGAACCCCACTCTGCGGCGGAAGTCGACCATGATCCTGACGACGACCATTTTCTTCCTGCTCGGCGGGATTGTGGTTGCCTTCATCGTGGAGAGCCTGGATACCGGACTGCACAACATCCATGAGATTGAATCGGTCATGGAGATGCCCTCGCTGGCGATCATCCCAAGGGCGAAGCGGTCGAGCGCGGAGCAAACCGCGGCGATGTCCACGGCGCAGCGCAACATCAATGTGCTCACTCAGCCCAAGTCGCAGTTTACCGAAGCGTTCCGAGCGCTGCGAACTTCGCTTCTGCTGGCCACTGCCGGGAAGCCTCCACAGTTAATCCTGTTTACCAGCGCAACCCCATCGGAAGGCAAGACCACAGCGGCGAGCAATCTGGCATGCATTCTGTCGCAGGGCGAGGCGCGCGTTTTGCTGATTGATGCCGACCTGCGCCGGCCGACCATTCACCACCGGTTCGGACTGACGGGAAAGCTCGGGTTGACGACTGTACTGGCTGGAACATCGACGCTCGAAGAGGCGGTGCAGCATGTCCCCGAGACACCCAACCTGGATATTCTGCCAAGCGGTCCCGTGCCTCCATTCCCGAGCGAGATGCTGAGTTCGGAGGCGATGCTGGCGCTGATCGCGAGACTGCGCACGATGTATACGCATGTGGTCATCGATTCTCCGCCGATTCTTTCGGTAACCGACGCCGTAATTCTTGGGCGTGAATCGGACGCCGCGGTGCTGGTGATACGCCACGGGAAATCGAGCAAGAATGTACTGCGGCGGGCACGCGACCTTCTGGTCCGCTCGGGCGCTCCGATGGCCGGCCTGGTGCTGAACGCCGTCGATCTGAACTCGCCCGAATACTACGGCTACTACGGCTACACCGGATACTCGTACGGGTCCATGGACGGCGAAAGCTGGGACACGCAGTCTGCTCCCGCGGACGAGGCGGTTGTGGAAGGGAAGGCCAAGCGATGACCAGCGGATTCCTGACTACGATACGGATTGCACCAAGGCTGGCGCGATGCTTGCTGGTGTGGACTCTTGTTGCGTCCTGCTGGACCGCAGGTGCTGGGGCGGCATTCGGACAGGCGGGCGGCGCGGCGGGAGCGCAGACGGGCGCGTCCGGTTTGGCTGGACAGCCAAGCGAGGCTCCGGCACAGTCGACGGCCTCGGCGACGCCGCTGGGCAACCAGTCGATGCTCTACCCCGGCGAGGATTTCCAGTTGGGCCCCGGAGACTTGATCGCGGTGCGGGTTTTTATGCAGGCGGACTACCAGGCAACGGTGCGAGTCGATCTGGACGGGAATGTGAAACTACCGTTCATCGGCAGCGTGAATCTGAACGGCTTGACTGTGCGGGCAGCCCAGACCCTGATTGCTGACCGCCTGCGGACTGGAGAGTTCTACAGAAATCCTGAGGTCACGATTCAGGTGATGGACACCGTCAACGGCTCGGTGATGATTACCGGGGAAGTACGCGCTACAGTGCCAGTCGCCACGCAGAGGAGCCTGAAGGACGTGCTGTTGACCGCGGGCGGACTGCCGGCGACTGCGAGTCATACGGTTAAGATCGTCCGCCCTGGGTTGACCGACCCGATTGTGGTCGATCTCGGGACGGACCTGGCATCCAGCACGACGGCGAACATCCCCATCCACCCGCATGACATCATCCAGATCACCCGCGCCAGTGTGGTTTATGTGCTGGGTGCGTTCAGGACGCAGGGCGCAGTACCTCTGGACCAATCCTCCCCTCTTACGCTGCTGCAGTTGGCCGCGCTCAGCGGAGGGATCAACTTCGAGGGTAGTTTCAACGATCTCCGGATCATCCGCACCATAGGGAAAGATCGCAAGGTCGTCGACGTCGACATCAAGAAGGTGCGCGACGGCAGAGCGCCCGATCCTGTACTGCAGGCCAACGACATCGTGTTCCTGCCGACTAATGAAATGAAGGCTACGCTCAAGAGCATAGGTGCAGGCGGCGTATTAGGAATTGTCTCTATCCTGATCGCTGCCCACGCGTATTAGAGGTTCTCAAGAGCACGGGGCGCACCTCGCCGCCAACTACCTGGGAAGGGAGAATTGGATGACGTTTGAGCCTGAACAGCCGCACCCTCGCGCCAATCGGCGTGTGCGGCTGGCCTACCTGGTGAGCCATCCTATCCAGTACCAGGCTCCACTGTTGCGACGGATTGCCCAGGAGCCGGACATTGATCTGACGGTGCTCTTCGGCTCGGATTTCTCCGTCAAGGGATACCGCGACGAAGGGTTCGGAGTTGGCGTGAAGTGGGACGTTCCGCTGCTCGATGGATACAAGCATGTCTTCCTGCCAAAGTTGCGCGATGGGCAGGATGTGAGCTTCGCGATGCCCATGAACCGCGGCATCGTGCGCCAGTTGCGCGGGAGCGGCGGCGAGCCGGCGTTCGATGCGCTGTGGGTACATGGATACGCCACCGTGAATGTGATGCACGGGATGATTGCGGCCAAGGCGCTGGGTATTCCCGTGCTTCTGCGGGCGGAGTCGTGGCTGCGCGATCGCGGGCGGAGCGGGGTCAAGCTCGTGCTCAAGAACATTTTTTTCGCTGGTCTAAAGCAAATGGTGGACGGCGTGCTGCCGATTGGGACCCTGAGCGCAGAGTATTGGCATCACTACTTCGGCGACGATGTCCCGCGCTTCCTGATGCCGTATGCGGTCGACAATTCCTACTTCTCAGAGCGCGCGCAAGAGGCGAAGGCCGGGCGGGCGAGCCTGCAGGCGGAGCTTGGACTGGACCCTGCGCGTCCGGTGGTTCTGTTCGCGTCGAAGCTGCAGTCGCGCAAGCATTGCGATCATCTGATCGAGGCGTACGCTCGACTTTCGCCGGCTCCCGGAGCAGAGCCCGAGGCGTATCTCGTCATTGTGGGCGACGGCGAGGAGCGCGCGGCACTGGAACGGCAGGCGGCGGCTACGGGTTTCAGTAGCATCCACTTCTGCGGGTTCCGCAACCAGTCCGAGCTGCCGCGGTTCTTCGACCTGGCCACTGTGTTTGTGCTGCCGTCGCGGCACGAGCCCTGGGGACTGATTGTGAATGAGGTGATGAATGCGGCGAGGCCGGTCATCGTGTCCGACGATGTGGGCTGCGCGCCAGACCTGATCGACGATGGAAGGAACGGATGTATCTACCCGGTGGGCGACGTGAACGCGCTGGAAAATGCGCTGCGACGCGTGCTGGATACGCCGGGCGTCGCGGATGCGATGGGCCAACGCGCGTTCGAACGCATCCAGAGCTGGAGTTTTGAGGAAGACATCCAAGGAATGCGACGCGCGCTGGCTTCGGTTGTGCCGGGGTTCGAGGCGTAGTGCGATCTCCCATTCAGGCACGTCGGCGTGCTGCGCATCGTGCCGAGATTCCATGCTGGCGACGTCGGAGGACCGGTTCCGCTAACGGCACTGGGGCCAAGGGTTTATGAGAGGATAAGGGTACGGAAACGATACAAAACGTGCACGATGCGGAGCGCCCATGTGTGGCATAGCGGGATTTGTCTCAACGACAGATGCCCCCGAATTATCGTCGGTTGATGCCGTTCGTCGGATGACCGACCGGATGCGCCTGCGCGGCCCCGACGCTGAGGGATTGTGGACGGGAAACGGGGTGGTGTTGGGCCATCGGCGCCTCGCCATTCTCGACCTGGATGCACGATCCAACCAGCCCATGGTCTCGTCCGACGGAAACTACAACATTGTTTTCAACGGCGAGATTTACAACTTTCGCGAACTCAAGAGTGAGCTTGAAGCGGAGGGCGTAGCATTCCACACGACGTCCGATACAGAAGTGCTGCTGGCGTTGTATGCGCGGGAGGGCGAGCGCATGCTGCCCCGGCTGCGCGGCATGTTCGCGTTGGCGATATGGGATGTGCGGGCGCGCGAACTGTTTCTTGCGCGCGATCCTTACGGCATCAAACCGCTTTATTATGCTCAGACTGAGGGCGGCCTGGTGTTCGCGTCACAGGTGAAGGCGATTATGGCGTCCAGCCTGGTCTCGGCGACATGGGAGACGGCCGGAGTGGCTGGATTCTATCTGTGGGGCAGCGTGCCGGAGCCGTGGACCATCTACCGCGGGGTGTTCGCGTTACCTTGCGGGAGTTGGCTGCGGGTGCGCGAAGGCCGGGCGGAGACGCCGGTGTGCTGGGACGACATTCGGGACAATTGGCGGCAACCGGGCGTTCAGCAATCCGCCGCGGAACTGCAAGAGACGGTGCGGCAGGCGGTGACGGACTCGGTGCGCGCCCACCTGGTGTCGGATGTTCCGGTGAGCGTGTTTCTGTCGGGAGGAATTGATTCGGGGACGATTGCGGGTTTGATCTCCGAGATGGGCGGGCAGGTCGAGGGGATTACGGTGGGCTTCGACGAATTCTCCTCGAAGCAGGAGGACGAGGTTCCTACGGCCGCGCTGCTTGCCCAACACTATGGCCTTCCGCACCACGTGCGGCAGATCTCGCGGAGCGAATTCGAACAGGATATTCCGCTGATTCTCGATGCGATGGATCAGCCGTCGATCGATGGCGTGAACACGTGGTTTGCCGCGAAGGCGGCGGCGGAACAGGGCTACAAAGTCGTGCTCTCGGGGGTGGGTGGTGATGAGCTGTTTTATGGCTACTCCCTGATGAAGGAGCTTCCCCGCAGAGCGACGCAGGGTCGAGCGATTGCGGCCGTTCCCGGTGCTCGATTGCTGGTGAAAGCTGCGTGTGCGTATCTTGCCAAAGGGCACAGGCATCCCAAGGTCAAAGGGATTCCGGAGTTCATGGGATCTCTGGAGGGCGTGTATTTTCTGAAGCGCTGCCTGTTCCTGCCGGAGGAGCTACCCGTCTTGATGGGAGAAAAGAATGCACGGGAAGGATTGGAGCGGTTGGGAGGCTCGCCGCCTGGCATAACCAAAGCCAGTGCCGTCACGGACGCGGCAGGGGTTTGCCTGCTCGATTCCACACTCTATCTGCGGAATCAGTTACTCCACGACAGCGATTGGGCCAGCATGGCGCACTCTCTGGAGTTGCGTACGCCGCTGGTGGATGCTGCGTTGCTGCACGCACTGCGATCGGTGCACACAGGTTTTGTTGGCGGAGCCGGCAAGAGGATGCTGGGGCAATCTCCGAGAAGCCCGTTGCCGGAGCAGATTATCGGGCGTCCGAAGACGGGGTTCGGGGTGCCAATGACCCAGTGGCTGGCCGCGACAACCGACCGGCGCGAGTGGGAGAGCATGCCCCTGCTGGCGGATCGTGGAACCCCGTGGACGCGGCGCTGGGCCAAGATCGTACTGGATGAGGGATTCAAGGGAGGCAACTAGATTTGTGCTCGCCCCTCACCATGTCGCTTGAGGATCGTTGATGAGAATACTGCACTTCATCGCTTCCATCGATTCGGCTACCGGCGGACCTGTTGAGGGACTGAGGCAGCGCTGCACGATCTACCGGGCGGGCGGGCACGACGTCGAGGTGGCTTCGCTGGACTCGCCTGAATTCGTGCAGACATGCGATTTCCCGGCCAAGTTGGTGGGACTGGGGCCGGGCCGGGGAACGTACGGATACTCGCCGCGCGCGGTCCCGTGGCTGAGGGCCAATCTTTCGCGCTTCGACGTGGTGTTCGTCAACGGCGTCTGGAACTACAACACGCTGGCCGCCCATCGCGCTCTCGCCGGCACGGACATTCCGTGGGCCATCTTCACTCACGGGATGCTCGACCCCTACTTCAAGAAGCGGTTTCCGCTGAAGCATCTGAAGAAATCGCTCTACTGGCACACGCTGCTGGGCAAGGTCTTCCGCGATGCGCACGCCGTGCTGTTTACGTGCGAAGAGGAGAAGATTCTGGCGCGGCAGTCGTTCTCGCGATACAACGTGCGCGAGGCGGTTGTTCCTTATGGCACGTTCGGCCCGAACTGCGACACCGCGGCGGCCAGCGAGGCGTTTCTGGCGCGATGGCCGGGGTTGCGTGGGAAGCGGCTGGCGATTTCTCTTGGGCGGATTCATCCGAAAAAAGGGACCGACATCCTGATCGAGGCCTTTGCCGGCACGCTTGCGAAAGATGCGGCGTGGCACCTGGTGATTGTGGGGCCCGACCAGATCGGATGGCAGGGAGAACTTGAAGCGCTGGCGGAGAGGCTCGGCATTGGCGATCGGATTACCTGGACCCGAAGCCTCGCGGGCACGCTGAAGTGGGGGGCGTTCTCCGCGTCGGAGGTATTTGTGCTTCCCTCTCACCAGGAGAACTTCGGGATCGTGGTGGCGGAGGCCATGGCGTGCGGCCTGCCCGTAATCGTGTCGGACAAGGTGAACATCTGGCGGGAGATTGTGAGCTACGAGGCAGGTCTGGTTGGGAAAGATACGATTGAGGGGACCGGGGATTCGCTGCGCCAGTGGTCGGCGTTGACTGCGGAAGAGATCGCGGCATTTCGCATCCGCAGCAAGAAGTGCTTCGAGGAGATGTTCGACTTCAACCAGACCTCCAAGCTGGTACTGGAGAATGTGGAGCAATTGGCTCGGGCCACGCCACGGTATAAGCCTCTGGTGCCGGTTGGTTCGACGGATGGCTTATAAAGGCAGTTGCTAGTTGTTGGTCGACCAGGAGCCTGGATGGCGAAGGAAGCGCAGTACAACGCGGCGGACCACATCTCCCCGGAGACGGCTGCGGACCCGTATTTGCGACCGGCGTTCGCGGCGAGCCACCGGGCGCGGCGGCTGGTGTGGAACGTGTGCCGCGCGCTGCTCTATCGCCCGTCGCCGAGGCCGATGCATGCGTGGCGCGCTTTTCTGCTGCGACGCTTTGGCGCGACCATGGGGCCGGGCTGCCATTTTTATCCGGGCTCAAAGGTGTGGGCGCCGTGGAACCTGGTGTGCGCGGACCAGGTGACGGCGGCGGATGGCGCAGAGATCTACAACCCGGCGCCGATGCGCTTCGGCTCGCACGCGATCCTGTCGCAGGACGCGTTTGTCTGTGGAGCTACCCATGACTACGACGATCCGCGCTTTCCGCTGCTGGCGTATGCGATGGAGATAGGCGCGTATGCGTGGGTGTGCGCCCGGGCTTCCGTGGGCCCCGGCGTCAACATGGGCGAGGGCGCGGTGCTGGGACTGGGATCGGTCGCGACCCGCGATCTTGAGCCGTGGGGAGTCTATGCGGGCGTTCCTTCGGTGAAGGTGAAGGAGCGCAAGCGGCCGATGGCTCCGCTGGACTGATCGCAGCCAATCTCTCGCTCTGATACAAAGGTTCGCGAAACTCGCCCTGCCCCGCCCACGTCTCCAATCTGTCCCCAAGGAGTCCGACCCGCATGAAATCCTTCCTCGATCGCCGATCCTTCCTTCGTCTTGCGTCCGCAAGCGCTGCCTTCCTCGCACAAAAGGCCCGCCCCCAGACAGCAACTCCGGCGAGACCAGCGCCGCGTGGTGGACGGGCTCCGGTGAATAACAAGAAGAACTTCGTCGGCATCCAGGTTCGCGGCTTCGCGTGGGTCGACGAGGGCATCGACCAGGTGCTCGACAACATCCAGAAGAAGGGTGAGGTCAACACCGTCTGGGCCTACACCTTCGCCTACGGCGAGCAGCGCCTGCGCACCGGCGGCGGCTTCCCCGACCACGGCACTCCGCTCTCCGCAAGCAACACTGGCGTCCACGCCGGGGCTCTCTACGACTACGATCCCAAGTACTTCCTGAACACCAGCCTCAGAGAATTCCGCCTCTCCGGCTACGGCAAGTTCAACGTGATTGAGCAGGTTGCGCCGAAGGCCAAGGCCAGGGGCATGGATTTCTTCGCCTGGGACCTCAACAATCCCAGCCCGACTCTTGCCCACACGGCGCCGAACTACGCGGAGCTCGGCGAGATTGACCTCAACGGACACCGAACCACCAACCCCTGCTTCAATAACCCCGACTTCCGCGCCTATCTGAGCGGCAAGATCGAAAGCCTGCTCATCGGCTATTCCGAACTCGTCGACGGCATCGCCTGGGGCTGCGAGCGCATGGGACCTCTGGATGGCATGCTGGGTGGAGCAGGCTCCGCTACCTGCTTCTGCCAGTTCTGCCAGGCCAAGGCCCGCGACCTTGGTGTCTCCGTCCCCCGCGCGCAGGCCGGCTACCGCGAACTTGGCCAGCTCTTCCGCTCCACCGGGGACCAGGTCCCAGTCGACGGCTACTTCACCACCTTCTGGCGCATCCTGCTGAAATACCCCGAAATTCTCTCGTGGGAGTCGCTCTGGACCGACAGCTTCCAGGAGGCGCAGGCCGAGCTCTACAGCCTCGGCAAAGCCATCGCGCCGCAGAAGCCATTCGGCTTCCACATTATGCAGAACATGACCTTCAGCCCGTTTTACCGCGCCGAAGAGGACTACACCAAGCGCCGCAACTCCTCCGACTTCTTCAAGCTCGCCACCTACAACAACGCTGGTGGCCCGCGCATGGCCGCCTACCTTAACGGGCTCAGCCGCGGCGTCTTCCACGACGCCAAGCCCGAGGACTTCCTCGCGCTTTACTACAAGATCATGAACTACAACGAGGCGCCGTTCGACAAGTTGGCCTCTGCGGGGCTGTCGCCGGATTACGTTGCGAAGGAGACGAAGCGGGCCCTGACGGATGTGGCCGGCCAGACGAAGATCTACCCCGGCATCGACATCGATGTTCCCGTCCTCGGGGCAGGTCCAGCGGCGACCAACAAGCGCACCCACCCCGACGACGTGAAGCACGCGCTCCAGGCTGCCTTCACGGCGGGCGCTGACGGCGTCGTGCTATCACGCGAATACGTTGAGATGTGGGTGGCCAACCTCACGTCGGCTGGAGACACGCTGCGGGCGATATTCGCTCAATCGGCGACTAAACCTTAGCTCCGAGAAGGAATGTCGCCGAACCTGGAGTGGGGCTGGTGGGAGGACTCAGCCGCGCAGTTTGGCCAGCAAATCGGTGGGATGCACAGGCTTCGCGAGGATTTCGAACTCGTGGCCATCCAGCCGCGCCTTTTCCAGCAGGTCGGCGGTGGCCGCCTGGCCCGAAAAGAGCAGAATCTTGCAATTAGGCATCTTCGCCCGGGTCGCGATTGCGGCCTCGATGCCGGTCATTCCGGTCATGATGACGTCGGAGATGAGCAGGTCAGGCTGGAAGCTCTCGAGCGATTCAATCGCCTTTTCGCCGCTGTAGACGGCGCGCGCTTCGAACCCGGCTTGATTCAGGATGATGGCAAGCGTGTTAGCGATTACTTGTTCGTCGTCGGCTACGAGTACCTTGCGTTTGGACGGTGCTGCGGCTGGCGAATCAGACATGCGTGGGTCCCCAAATGAATGTAGTGAGAAAAGTTTACGGGTTGATGCTCTTCGAGGCCCGACAACTCGTTCTGGACGTACTTGATAATGATACGCTGACCAGAGCGAAGGTTGCCGGGAAGCGCCAATAAATCCTGGCCCAGCCAATCCCAAAGTCCCCAAAAAAGAAGAACTTTATGCCGCAAACGATCATCCGTGCCGAACGTGTCGAGAAGTATTACGCCCAGCCCAGCGCTAACCGCATCCAGGTCATCGCGCCCACCGACCTGTCCGTGTGCTCGGGCGAGATTCTGGCCCTGCTGGGGCCGTCAGGCTCGGGGAAATCGACCCTGCTGCGGATGCTGACCGGTCTTTCGACGCCGTCGGCCGGGCAGGTGTTCTGGCATGACCAGCCAATCGCCACCACCAAGCCCAATGTTTCCATCGTCTTCCAGAGCTTTGCGCTGTTCCCCTGGCTGACCGTGCTGGAAAACGTGGAGGCGCCGTTGCAGGCGCGGGGCTTGGACGCGGCGGAGCAGCGCAAACGCGGCCTCAGAATCCTGGATACGGTCGGTCTGGACGGCTTCCAAACCGCTTACCCTAAAGAACTTTCGGGAGGCATGCGGCAGCGCGTCGGCTTTGCGCGGGCGTTGGTGGTCGAGCCGGAGGTTCTGTTCATGGACGAGCCCTTCTCTGCGCTCGACGTGCTGACGGCGGAGAACCTGCGCAGCGAGCTTCTGGAGCTTTGGCAGAAGAAGACGATTCCCACCAAGGCGATCTTCCTGGTGACTCACAACATCGAGGAAGCGGTGCTACTGGCGGATCGCATCATCGTGCTGGGGCGCAATCCGGGAGTGATTCGCACCGACTTCAAGGTGACGCTGCCGCACCCGCGCGACCGCAAGAGCGAGGCGTTTACGCAGCTTGTGGACTACATCTACAAGGTGCTGACGCAGCCGGGCGAACGACCTCCGGCACTGCCGACGGCGCCTCCGGGAGTGTCCGTGAAGGCGACCGAATCGCGCGCTGCGCACTATCAGGAACTGCCGCATGCGCGTCCCGGCGGAATTGCAGGACTGCTGGAGTTGCTGATCGACCGCCATGGCAAGGACGACATTTATCGCCTGGCGGACGACCTCGGGTTCGAGATCGACGACCTGCTGCCCATCGTGGATGCGGCCCAGATGCTCGGCTTCCTGACCATCACGGAAGGCGATGCGGAGATTACGCCGGCCGGAGCTGAGTATGCGAACTCCGAGATTTTGCGGCAGAAGGAACTCTTCCGCAAGGCCGCCGTGGACAATGTGCTGCTGCTCCGCCAGATCGTCCGCGCCATCGAGGCGAAGAGCAACCACAGCGTTCCCGAGGAGTTCTTCCACGACCTGCTGGACGAGCAGTTCACCGAAGAGGTGACGCTGCGGCAGTTGGAAACGGCGATCAACTGGGGACGGTACGCGGAGCTGTTTGACTTCGACGCTGCGCGGCGCAGGTTCATCGAGCCGGAGAAGACGTCTCCCGAGGCAGTCGACGATCCCGACGCGGAGACCGAAGAGTGAATCCGCTGCACGGCAACTTCAGTCCCACGCGTGGGCGGGAGACGCTGGCGCGGGCGCTGGTGCTGCGACGCACCGAGCCAGTGTTGCTCGACCTGTGTGTCGCGGCGATCGGGCTTGCGGTCTTCTACGCGATCGTGCGCATCGCGATGTTGTGGGCGGGTCCGACCTCGGAACAGATGGTCGTGTCGTTGAGCCCGCGAGCATTGCCGCAGTATGCGTTCTACTCGGTGGTTCGCATCTTCCTGGCCTATGTGCTGAGTCTCGTCTTCGCGATCAGCTACGGGTACCTGGCGGCGTACAACACACGCGTGGAATCGTTCATGATCGCTGCGCTCGATATCCTGCAGTCGATCCCGGTGCTGAGCTTTCTGCCTCCGGTGATGCTCGCAATGATTGCGCTGTTCCCGACGCGGCACTTCGGTGTGGAGCTGGGGGCGATCCTGCTGCTGTTCACCGGCGCGGTGTGGAACATGGCGTTCAGCTTCTACTCGTCGATCAAGAGCATTCCGCGCGAGTTGCGCGAGGCCGCTGACATCAACCGCTTCTCGTGGCTGCAGCGGCTGGTGCAACTGGAGCTGCCGTATGCGGCCATCGGGCTGGTTTGGAATTCGATCATGTCGGTCGCTGGGGCATGGTTCACCCTGATGGCCTGCGAGATGTTTCACTTCGGGTCGAAGGACTTTCGGCTACCGGGGTTGGGCTCGTATCTGCAGACCGCGGCGGACCTCAAGGACGGGAAGGCAATCGCGTGGGGACTGGTCACGATGATTGCGATCATCGTGGCGATCGACCAGTTGATTTGGCGGCCCCTGATTGGCTGGAGCGACAAGTTCAAGTTCGAGCAGGTGGAAAGTTCGCAACATGTGAGTTCTCCGCTGGTGCACCTCTTCACGCGCTCCAATGCGCTGGCCGCGATTGCGCGATACGCGACCAAGCCGCTCAACGAAGCAATCTACATCAAGCTGGCAAACCGGCGCAGGGAGCAGGTCGCGCGGCTGGCGGCGCATCCGGAGACGCACGCGGGCCGTGGCGGAAAGGTTGCGACGTGGGTGCTGCTTGCTCTGCTCGGCATCGGCGTGCTGTTCGCGGCCCAGCGCGCTGTCGAGTTAGTGCGGCCCGTTGTCGGGGCGCAGTATCTTGAGCTGTTGAAAGGTGCGGGAGCGACGTTTCTTCGCGTTAACTTTTCGCTCGCGCTGGCGGCAGCGTGGACGATTCCTGTCGGGGTGGCGATCGGGTCCCATCCTCGGCTCGCGAGGGTGGCGCAGCCGCTGGCGCAGATTGCGGCTTCGGTTCCGGCGACCGCGCTGTTCCCGGTGGTGCTGCTTTTATTGATCCGGCTGGGCGGCGGACTGGGCGTTGGATCGATCGCCCTGATGCTGCTGGGAACGCAGTGGTACATCCTGTTCAACGTCATTGCAGGCGCGATGGCGATTCCGACAGACCTGAAGGAAGTGGCAACGCTCTTCCGGTTCTCGAACGTGGAGCGCTGGAGAAAGTTGATCCTGCCCGGCATCTTTCCTTTTCTGATTACCGGGATGGTGACGGCCTCGGGCGGCGCATGGAACGCTAGCATCTTCGCCGAGTACTTCACGCTCAACGGCAAGACGCTGACCACGCTGGGCCTGGGAGAACAGATCAACGCGGCAACTGCGAACGGGCAATTCCCGATCATTCTGCTGGGGACAATCCTGATCTCGCTGATGGTGGTGACTACGAATCGGCTGGTGTGGCGGCGGCTGTATCGGCTGGCCGAGACGCGATTCCGTCTGGATGGATGAGAGGTCGCGCCTGGCTGCGGTGCTCTGGCGCATGTCCAACCAACTGCGGGATCGTCTTCGGCATCCGACCAAGGTATATGGCAGTGATGATGCAGGCTTTCTACTGGGACGCGCCGAAGCACGAGAAAAGGGAATACGAGTGGTGGAACTTCGTCGCCGAAAAGGTTGAAGACCTGGGTAAGGCGGGTTTCAACGCGCTGTGGCTGCCGCCGGTGAACAAGGGGTCGAGCAACACCTCGATGGGCTACGACCCATACGACTACTTCGATCTGGGAGATTTCGACCAGAAGGGTGGGACCAAGACCTGGTACGGGAACAGGGTTGAGTTGGAGGCGTTGATCGCGAAGGCGCATAAGAACGGCATCGGGCTGTACGCCGACATGGTGATCAATCACAACTCGGGCGCGGACGAGGAAGAGGTGAATCCGCTCGACGGGCAGAAGCGCTGGACGAAGTTCAACCCGAAGAGCGGGATCTTTCCGCGCGACTATAACCACTTCCATCCCAGCCGTTACGAGCGGGTAATGATCGACGGCGAGAACTACGCAGGCTTTCCGCACCTGTGCCATCGCAATCCGGAGGTGTATGCGGCGATGTACAAGTACGCGCGGATGCTGATCGAAGAGCTGGGTTTCGACGGATTCCGCTTCGATTATGTCAAGGGGTTCGGCGCGTGGATGATCGGACTGCTGGCGAAGTACCAATACATGAAGAATGGCAAGGATTTCCAGCCTTACGTGGTAGGGGAATACTGGTCGGGGGGCGACGACATCGAAGGCTGGCTGGACCAGGTGAGCAGCTTTACGGACAGTCAGATTGCGGCGTTCGACTTCCCGCTGCGCTACAAGCTGAAGGACGTTTGCGACACGCTGAACTACGACCTGCGCAATCTGACCGACGGCGGCTCGGTGGTGATGAAGCGGCCCATGCACGCAGCGACGTTTGTCGACAATCACGACATGGGCGACAACACGATCGTCAACGACAAGCTGATGGCGTACTCCTTCATCATGGTGCATGAGGGCTATCCTTGTGTGTTCTGGTATGACTACTACAACAACGGGTTGGCGCGCCCGCTAACGCCGAACGGCATCGACGCGCTGATCCAGGCGCACCACAAATATGCCGGAGGCGACTCGCAGATACTGCACGCCGACCCCGACCTGTACATCATGCAGCGCGTGGGGTGGAAGGACGACACGACCGATCAGCCGGGGCTGATCTATGTGCTGAATAACCTGGGCGACCAGTGGTCGGGCACGCAGGTGAAGACGAGGTGGGCCAACCAGAAGTTCGTGCCCATCGCCTGGGACGGGCACGACGACGCCTGGCCGGACGCGCGCACCACTGACGGCGACGGCAACGCCGAGTTCCCTGCCCCGCCGCGCGGATATGCCATTTACGTGCCGGCCTAGGAAATCTCTGCACAAGTTCTCTGTTCACGGCCTGATTGACTAAGGGGCTGTCCTAGATAACTACTTTTCTATGAAGTAGGGATAGGATGGTCTGGCGATGCGCAAGAGCCGTTTGTCGTGGTCAATTCAGCGGCGTTTGATTGAGCATTTCGTGTCCGGGTCGACGGCTCGGACTGCGGCATCTTTGGTTGGAGTGAACAAGAGCACAGCAGCGTTTTACTTTCATCGTCTACGCGAGATCATCGCCCTGGAGAGCGAAGATGCGTCTCCGCTGTTTGGCGAGATCGAAGTCGACGAGAGCTACTTCGGTGGCCATCGCAAGGGGAAGCGCGGTCGCGGGGTCGGGTTGGCGATGCATGGCGTTGACAACGACACCCTTCGACCAATCGACGGCTTCACCAGTGCTCCCCGCTTTATCCTCGCTGAACCAACTGCTCGTAGCTACGATTCGAGTACTGAGGGGCAGCTCTATGCACATTTTCATTATGCCTCGCCGGTTGGCCTATTCATGGAACTCCCTACACAAGTATTTTGAAATGGACAATGTCGGGGCGTATCCGCCCAGAAGACACTTGGTGAAGAGGCGCCGCTACTTCAGGTTCTGATTCTGACTGCGCTGGCAGATGCCCTGTCTTTCAGAGAGAGCTGTGTGTGCGCCTTCGACACATCTCCCCCATCAACCGTGATGTGCTCGCTGGCCGCGCCTTCCACCTGCAGGAAGATTGCGGCGGGCGTTAGCAGGCGCGGCGCAGTCATGAGCACATCCTTGCTATCGATGAAGCGCAGCGCTGACTCCGCCGACGGATTGCCTTCGATGCTCAGGCCGCTGATGGCCGCATCCTGCACGTGATCGAGGATCATTGCCGGACGAAGATCTGGAGTCGCAACCTGCAGGCGGATATTCTGCAGGGTCAGACCTTTGACACCGCGTGCATAGAGTCCATACGCAGGCATCGGGCCCAGCATGAAATACTCGCCTGCGACTTGGGGAATATCACGCCGCGCACCGTCTTCAGCGGTGCCGCCTCCACCGAAAACCAGATGGATATTCTCCAGCGAGACGTTTTCCAGGGTCGCGTCGCCAACGCAGTTCAGCGTAATGCAGGAGTGACGCTCCCCTGGGTTTGCCGTGCTGATGACCTTCGCTTCAGCGAGTTGCGGCGGATCGGTAGTCACTGTCCCGTGGATATTGCTGAAGGATAGATTGCGCAGAACGGCCGGAGTTGTCGTGCCTCGAGGTGCGCCCGTCGAAGGATCATAGTCCTCCGTCGACGCTGTCACCGGCGCTCCCGGCGTGGCGGCACGAGCGGGCCTAGGTCCGATACCGACGTGGATCGGGCCGGTAACATCCTGTAGAACCAGGTTGGAGAAAGAGATGTTTTCATAACGCGATCCAGGATTCCCCTGAAACTTGATGGGGCAGCCATAGACCTGGTAGAGCACGCAATTGGAGATTGCGATATTCTCGGCAAATCCGCCGCCAAAGCGAAACACGGACCACCGCGTACTGAAAACACTGTTTGTAATCGTTACGAACTTGCAACTGCCGAACAGGGCGCAGGCGTCATCTTGAGACAGCACGGTGCAGTTGGTGACGGTGACGTACTGCGAACTGATGAAGTGAAAGCCGTCATTATTCCCATTCACACGGTTATGGATATAGATACCATCCATGTGGACGCGCTTGCT
>OCZT010001765.1_pt1 | contig 22440 bp, 16 predicted proteins | sample 1539031 | NCBI WGS metagenome assembly OCZT01 (sample SAMEA3539308, study PRJEB22396) | soil metagenome | biome: tundra; feature: field; material: soil | place: USA | collected 2010-05 | depth 0.15 m | reverse complement strand
AGTGATCGAAGAACAAACGGTGTCCCCGCCGACCTCGGGCTCATGAGCAATCGCGTGGTCTCCTTCGTCGGCGCGAAGGGCGGATCCGGAACCTCCAGCGTCGCGCTGGAGGTCACCCGCGCGCTGCGGCGCAGCCAGCAGGTCGCTATCGTCGACGCCGACCTCACCGGCCGCCGGAACCTCGCGGTCATGCTCGACGCCGTCCGCCTCTTCGACGAGAAGCGCGGCGGGGACGGCCTCCCGATCGTCGAGTGCGAGGGCTTTCAGGCCGCCGAACTCATCAACGGCCTGATCGCTTCCTTTTCGCTGCGCGCCAAATCCGTCGAGCAGCTGAACGACGCCCTCGCCGCGTGCGAGACGATCATCGTCGACGTGCCGCAGCCGTTCGCCGGCGCCGTGCAACCGCTGGTCTCGCGGACGTCACGCTTCCTGATCGTCATGGAACCCACGGTCCTCGGCGTCGCAAGCGCGCGCAGCTTCATCACCGACGCGTTCGCCAACGTCGAGCGCAGCCGCATCGCCGCGGTCCTCAACCATCGGGAAGCCGGGCCGAGCGAACTCTCGCGCCGCGAGGTCGAAGGACTGCTCGGCATCGCGGTCGCCGCCGAGATCCCGAACCGATCGGATCGCAGCTTCGTCAAGGCGGTCGCCGCGCTGGCAGCCTACGTCGGCGAGGTCCCCGTCGCCGACACCTCGCTCAACCTGCTGATCTCCAACACCCCGATCGGGGAACGGCGCTCCGACGTACGCCGCGAGGAGATGCGCGCCGCAGAGCGCGCGCTCGACGACAAGCCCGCCGCCACCGGCCTCCCCTCGCGCACGGCCGCGATCAACGCGATCAAAACGGAGATCCACGCCGCACTCGGCGACGAGATCGACGCCGCGACCGCGGCGACGATGTCGGACGCCGGCCGCCTGCTTCGGCTGCGCGAGAAAGTCTCGGCGACGGTCCGCCGCCTCGTCACCACGCACTCGGAAGAGTTCTCGATCGAATCGATCCAGCCGCTGTGCGACGAGATCATCGCCGAGGCCCTCGGCCTGGGCCCGCTCGAGGACTTGATGGCGCAGCCCGACGTCTCCGAGATCATGGTCAACGGGCCGGAGCGGATCTTCGTCGAGCGGAACGGCAAGCTCGAACTCACGGCGAAGCGCTTCGCCAGCCCGCAGCAGTTGCGTCTGGTGATCGAACGGATCATCGCGCCGCTGGGCCGGCGTGTCGACGAGTCCTCACCGATGGTCGACGCCCGCCTGCCCGACGGCTCGCGCGTGAACGTCATCATCGAGCCGCTGGCGCTCGACGGCGCGACGATCTCGATCCGCCGGTTCGGGATTCGGAAACTCGAGATCGAGGATCTCGTGCGCCTCGGCGCCGTCTCCCCGCAAGTCGTCAGCCTCCTGCGCGCCGCGATCCAGGCGCGACTCAACGTCGTCGTGAGCGGCGGAACGGGCTCGGGGAAAACCACGTTCCTCAACGTTCTGTCCGGCTTCATTCCCTCGGGCGAACGCATCGTCACAATCGAGGATGCGGCCGAACTGCAGCTGCGCCAGCAGCACGTTGTGCGCCTGGAGTCCCGCCCGCCGAACATCGAAGGCAAAGGCGAGATCAGGATCCGCGACCTGGTGCGGAACTCGCTGCGGATGCGCCCGGATCGCATCGTGATCGGCGAGTGCCGCGGCGGCGAGGCTCTCGACATGCTGCAAGCGATGAACACGGGCCACGACGGCTCGCTCACCACCGTGCATGCCAACGCGCCCCGCGAGGCGCTCTCGCGCATCGAGACGATGGTCATGATGGCGGGCTTCGATCTGCCGGTGCGCGCGATTCGCGAACAGATCGCGGGCGCGGTCGATCTCATCGTGCAGACCGCTCGTCTGCGCGACGGCAGCCGCAAGATCATGAGCATGACTGAGATCGTCGGCATGGAGGGTGACGTCATCACGATGCAGGAGATCGTTTCGTACCAGCAGCGCGGCATGAACGAAGACGGCAAGGTGATCGGAGACTTCCGCTTCAGCGGCGTGCAGCCGCAATGCTTCGCCCGATTCGAGGAGCTCGGCATCCCCTTCGAGCGCGAAGAGCTCGCGACGATGGAGTCGGCCGGAGGCCTCTGGTGATCACCGCGGCCGGACCGTACGCCATCGTCATCGGCTTCACCGTCGCCGCCGCGCTCTGCTGGCTCGCCGTCGCTGAGCGCGCCCAACGCGTCGCTCGCACCATCGTGCCGCGTTCCGCCGCGTTCGCGTCCGGCGCCGTCACGAACGTGCGTGAGGCGGCCGTTTGGAAGAACATGCAGACGGCTCGGCGCACGAAGAAGTTCATGCCGCAGCTCGAGAGCGCGCTGCGGATGATCGCGGGCTCGCTGCGGGTCGGGCTCAGTCTTCCGCAATCCCTGGTCGTCGTCGCCGAAGAGCTCGACGACCCCGCCAAGACGGAGTTCAAGCGCGTCGTCGGCCGCACCAACCTCGGCGTCAGCATTCTGGACGCGCTCGACGAGATGGCCGAACGCATGCCGAGCAGCGAGCTGTCGATGACCGTGCGCGCGATCCGCGTCCAGTCTCAGACCGGCGGCGACCTCGCCGAACTGCTCGAAGCGGTCGGCGACACGATCAAAGCGCGTCGCACGCTCGCACGCAAAGTGGCGGCGCTGACGGCCGAGGGCCGTATGAGCGCCTACGTCATCCTCGCGCTGCCGATCGGCGTCGGGATCTTTCTGACGATATCACAGCCTCACATGGGGCATTCGCTGATGTTCACGCTCATCGGCCGCCTCGCGCTTGCGACCGTCGCCGTGCTCGAAACCCTCGCGTGGGTCGTCATCGCGGCAATGCTCAAGGTCCAACTGTGAACGTTCAGGTTTTCGCGCTTCCGGCGCTGGCCATGATCAGCATGTTCGTCCTGTTGCTCGCGATGCCGCGGCGGTCACCGGCGCACCGCATCGTGAACGACCTCGAGCGCCGCCCGAGCGGCCGGCATGCGCTGACCGAACGCGTGGTAGACCAGCGCGATCTAGGCCGGCTGCGCAGCCGCTTCCTCGAAGCGGGCTGGTATGAGGAGACGCCGACCGGCTTCCTCACCCGTTGCGTCGCGTTTGCCGGCGGCGGCGTCGTCGCCGCACTCGTCCTGGTGTGGTTGAGGCACCCCGGCGTCATGATCGGCGGCGGCATCGTGCTCGGGTTCGCCGCCGGCGGTACGTACGTGCCATATTCGCGCCTGAGCGGCGCCATCAAGAAGCGCAAGAGCGAGATCTCGCGCGCGCTCCCGGACCTGCTCGACACGCTGTCGAGCACGGTGCGCGCCGGGCTCGCGCTGAACGCCGCGCTCGTCCACGCCGCATACGCGGTCAGCGGCCCGCTGGCCGAAGAGCTCCGCGGCACATTGAGCGAGATCCGGCTCGGCCGCTCGCGCACCGAAGCGCTGCGTGCGCTCGCCGCGCGCGTTCAAAACGACGAGGTCACCCAAGTCGTGCGGGCGATGGTGCAAGCCGAACGCCTCGGCGCAAACCTGTCGTCGGTCCTCGCAAGCCTGTCGTCCGAGTCGCGCGAGCGCCGGGTGCTCAAGGCGGAAGAGATCGCCGCGTCCCTCCCCGTCAAGATGGTGCTCCCAATGGCGTTGTTCATGCTTCCGGCCCTTTTCGTCATGATTTTCGGCGCCGTCGCCGCGGACTATTACACACGATGACGCACGCAACCCAACTCGTCGCCGACGCCGGACTGCTCGCCGCGCTCGCGTTTCTCGGCACGGTGCTCGCGCGCATCGTCACGGCCGACGCACGGTCGTTCGCCGACGGACCTCCGGCCGGAAATCCCGCGGTCAGCCTCATCGTCGTTACGGCGGCGCTCGCCGGGCTCTGCCTCGCCATCCGCGGCGTCGCGGTTCCCGAGCTCGGGGTCGCCTGCGTCATGACGATCGTACTGTCCGGCATCTGCTACTCGGACGTGCGCTGCGGGCTCATCCCGGATGTCTTCACCATAGCGCCGCTCGCCGCCGTGCTCGGCGGCGATCTTCTGCTCCACCAGTGGAGCGCTCCGATTGCGGTCGCGCTCGTCGTCGCACCGTTCTGCGTCGCTGCGAAACTCTCTGGGGGGCGCGGGATGGGCTGGGGCGACGTCAAGCTGGTCGCGCTCGGCGCGGCGGTGCTCGGCGCAGAGCCTGCGCTTCTCGCGTTCACGGGCGCGTGTTTCGCCGCAGTCGCCGTCGCGATGGTGGTGCGCCGCCGGCAGATGGTCCCCCGTCCGATCGCATTTGCCCCATATCTCGCCGTCGGAATCGCCGCCGTTCTCGCGGTCCACGGGGTCGTCTGAGTTGAACATCGCTCCCCGATCGGCGAACACCGCCAGTCGCAGGTGGCTGCTGCCCGCGATCGTTCTCGCCGGACTCGCCGGCGCGGACGTCGTCGGCGCACTGAATGTCCCGCCGTCCGACGGCGATCTCGGCTGGCAGCATTGGCTGGGCGTCCAAATCCTCGGCAGCGGGCTGCCTCACGCACTCGGTGCCGAGAGCTTCACGGCAGCCGGCGCGCCGTGGGTGCCGCAGGAGTGGCTGTTCAGCACACTGCTGGCGCTCGCCGTCGCGCACGGCATGGGCTGGCTGTTCGCGCTCGCCGTCGGCACGTGCGCCATACTCGCCCTCGGCTGCGTCGCACTACGATGCGCCCGGCACGGCGCGCATCCCGCCGCCGTCGCATTGGTGCTGATCTTCGTCGACGTTGCGATGTCGCAGTCGTTCGGCGTTCGCGTGCAAGTCGTCGGGTGGGCGATGCTTGCAGCATTCCTGCTCGCGCTCGAGCTGCCCGGACGGCTGCGCTGGGCGGCGATCCTCATCGCGGTCCTCTGGGCGAATTTTCACGCGAGCGCGATGCTCGCGCCGGTCCTCGCCGCCGCCGCCGCCGCCGGCAGCGCGGCGCAGGGCGATCGACGAGGCGCCGTCCGGGACGCCGTACTCGCGCTGTGCAGCGCGTTCGCGGTGTGTGCGACGCCGCTGGGGACGCGGTTGCCGCTATACGCCCTCGCACTCGCCCACAGCCCGATCCGGCATTGGATCCACGAATGGCGCCCGACCGCGTTTGCCGATCCGGCGTTCGCCTTGGGCGCGCTGCCGTTGGTCGCGCTCGCCGCGTTCGCCGCGCCGCGCTCGTGGCGCGCGATCGCGATCGCTGCACCGTTCGCCTACCTCACCTTCGTCGCCGTCCGTAACGTCCCGCTCGCCGCGATTGCCTGCGCACCGCTCGCGGCCGTCGCGCTGACGGGGCTGCTGCCGTCGCTCGCCAGGCTACGGCCGATTCGCAGCCGCACCCTCGCAACGGCCGCAATCGTCGTCGCCTTCCTCACCGTGGGCACTCCGAATGCAATCGGCGCGCGCAGCGTTCACGACGAGCGCCCGCTGATCGCGATCGCGCAGCTGGCCGGGCTCCCGAGCCGGCATCGCCTGCTCTGCGAGGACTTCGCCTGGTGTGGTCCGGCGGTCGACACCGGTCGCGTCAGCGTGTTCTTGGACGGCCGAGCCGATCCGTTTCCGCAGTCGGTGTGGACGCAGTACGACACGGTCATCCACGTGCGCAAGGGATGGCGCCTCATCGTACGTCGCTACGGCGTCGACGCCTTGCTCGTGCATCGCGGCGGCGCGCTCGACCGCGCCGCCCAGCGCAACGGTTGGCGCATCGTCGTCGACGCCCCGATCCGGCTGCTCGTCAGCCACGCGCCCAGCCCCCAACGAAGGAGAGACTCATGAGAAACCACCAGCGTCGGGAGACCGGCGAGACCGAGCGCGCATTTCTGGCGCATCACAACGCGCTGACGGGGTTGCCGAACCGCAACCTGCTGGTGCAGAAACTCTCGCGCGCGATGGCAGCCGCCAGAACGGCGGGCCGGCACGTCGCGGTCGTCTCCATCGACCTGGACGACTTCGCGCGGATCAACGACGCGTACGGGCACGCGGAAGGCGACAGCATCATCCACAGGTGCGCCGAACGCCTTACCGCCTGCGTGCGCTCGGTGGATTTGGTCTCACGAGTCGGAGGTGACGAGTTCGTCGTCATCCTCGGTGACATGGGTTCCAGCGCGAGCGCCGCTCGCGTCGTGCAACGCATGCGCGCCGCGCTCGCCGAGCCGATCGCGATCGGGAACGCCGCGATCGGGGTCACCGCCAGCTTCGGGATCAGCTCCTTTCCCGACGACGGAGGTTCCGCAGAACAGCTGCTCGGGTTCGCCGACCTCGCGATGTACCGGGCGAAGCGGTCGCGGCGCGGCGACTTTGCCTGCTTCGCGCCTGAGCGGCACGACGAAGCCGTCGAGCGGGTGCGGCTCGAGCACGAGCTCGGTGAGGCGATTGCGAACGGCGAATTGGTCGTTCACTATCAACCGATCATCGACGCGCGGACGAACCGTATCGGCGGAGTCGAAGCGCTCGTCCGGTGGGCACATCCGATCGAGGGTCTCAAAGCTCCGGGCACCTTCATCCCGCTGGCAGAGGAGACCGGGCTGATCGTCCCCCTCGGCGAGTTCGTCCTACGCGAAGCGAGCCGCACGATTGCGCAGTTGAACCGTGGCGGGCACTCGGGCCTTCGGCTCTCGGTCAACGTTTCGGCACGTCAGTTGCACGACGAGGCGTTTCCGACCAACGTGCTCGGCGCGCTGGCGCAATCGGGTCTGCGGACCGATCGTCTCGACCTCGAGGTCACCGAGGCGTTTCTGATCTCCGACGCAGCGTGGGCGGCTTCGCAGCTCCGCGAGCTGACCCGGCTCGGAATTCGGATCGCGCTCGACGACTTCGGGAGCGGCTGCAGCGCGCTGACGTTTCTCCGCCGTTTTCCGGTACAGCTGCTCAAGCTCGACCCCTCCTTCGTCGCCGAGATCGAACGCAGCGAGCTCAGCCGCGCGGTCGCAGCCGCGATCATCGGCGCGGCGCGGAAGCTGGGGATGCGCACCGTCGCCGGAGGCGTGGAGACCGCCGCCGCGTACCGCGTGCTCGGCGCGCTCGGCTGCGATGCGTTCCAGGGCTCCTATTTCGCGCCGCCGATGACGGCGGCCGCGCTCGAGGACTATTTTGCGGAAGACCATCTCGCGAAGGCCTCGTGAACTCGGCGACCCTCGCGCGTTACCGCCCGGTTACGGCGCGCTGCTAGCGTAGGGCCATGACCACGTCTTTGAGCGCGCGTGCCGACATCTTCAACCGGTTCTATGTCGCTGCGATGTTCGCCGTCATCATCGCGATCGGCAGCTGTGGCATCTTTGCGATCGTGCGAGGCCAAGAGAGCGACAACCTGGTCGCGCAAAGTTTCGAGCGCGCGAACGACGCCAGCGACATGCGGACCGCGCTGGATCGCGAGGACGTCGAGCTTCTGTGGCAGATGCGGCAACGGGAGGGCCTGGAGTCGGATCGGCTCGTTCGGGCGACCGAACTGTTCGACGCCACAAACCTCGCCGTCAAGCGTGATGGTTGGGCGAGCAGCCAGCCGCTCCTCAAAACGCTGGCGTCGCGCCAGGCCACGTTCGTGGCGGACAGCCGCGAGGTCGCCGGCGCCCTCTCCCTCGGCGAGTACGCGCGGGCGATACGCGTCGACACGGAGCGCGTGAGGCCCAACGTCACCGCGATGCGGCATGCTCTCGACGCGATATCGGTCGGATTGTACCGCGCGAGCGTCGCCGACGCGGCAGCGGACCGTCGGTTCATGTGGGACCTGGAGCGCCTCATCGGAGTGGTCACGCTGCTCGGCGTTCTTCTGATGGCCGGATTTGCCGTGTTGCTCGGTCGCTACAAACGTTCCGCGGATGCCTCGGCCGCCGCGACGCTGGCCGTGCTCGAACAAGCGGCATTGACCGACAGCCTGACGACGCTCGGCAACAACCGGTCGTTCTACGACGATTTCGAGCGCGAGCTCGCGCGTGCCAAGCGGCACGATCATTCCCTGGTTCTGGCGTTGATCGACGTCGACGACTTCAAGGCGGTCAACGATAAAGGCGGACATTCGCACGGCGACGCCGTTCTGGCGGGTGTCGGAGAGCGGCTGGGCACCATGCGTCAGGAAGATCGCGGCTACCGCATCGGCGGCGACGAGTTCGCGCTCATTCTGGTGGAAACCGACCCTGCAGCGGCCGCCCTCGCGCTGGGGCGCCTGCAGTCCGAGATCCGCGAGTGCGGACTGGGCGCCACCGTGAGCATCGGCTACGTCAACCTCACCGGGGAGCAGCTCCACGCGGAGTCCTACGAACTCGCCGACACGGCGCTGTATGAAGCCAAACGCCGGGGTCGCAATCAGACGGTGTGCTTCGAGAACGTCAGCGCCACGGTCAACGTCTTCTCGCCGCGCAAAGCCGACGCGGTTCGTACCATGATCGCGCAGGGGCTCGTGAGCACCGCGTTCCAGCCGATCTGGGACGTGCAGAGCACGCGCCCGCTCGGCTTCGAGGCGCTGGCGCGGCCGCTCCCCGAGCTGGGTTTGTCGGGTCCGCAAGAGGCGTTCGACGTCGCAGAGCGCATCCGGCAGCTTCCCGAGCTCGACATGCTGTGCACGCGAAAGACGCTTGAGGCCGCTGCGAACTTGCCGGCCGATTCGGTCATCTTCCTCAACTACTCCCCCGCATCGCTCGTCGACGGCGGATTCGACCCGAAAACGTTCGTCGCCACCGTGCGAGCCGCAGGATTGCAGCCCCAGCAGATCGTGATCGAGGTAACCGAGCGCCGCATCGATGATCCCACGACCGTCGCCCTGCGAGTCGCGGCGCTGCGCGCGCTCGGCGTTCGCATCGCGCTCGACGACACCGGAAGCGGCCACGCCGGGCTGGAGATCTTGAGCAAGGTTCGGTTCGATTTCGTCAAGATCGACCGCGGGCTCATCGTCGAGGCGATGGAGAGCGGCGAGGCACGCGGCGTGCTGGCCGGGATCATCGCGATCGCCCGCGAGACCGGGAGCTACTTGATCGCCGAAGGGATCGAAACCGGCGAGATGCTGGACTTCGTCCGCAAGGCGCACATCCCCAACTTCGCCGGCGTGCGCGGCATTCAAGGCTACCTGCTCGGCAGGCCCCAGACGGGCCAGTTCGATGCCCGGTCGCTCGAGCAGCATCACGACTTCCTCGCGGCGCGCCAACTCGCCGAGGGGGGCGTTCCCCGCTCGATCGATGTGGTCAGCGGCGAGGAGAGCGGGACCGGCAACTGGCTGCCGTCCGTCAAACCGCTCGCGTTCCGTTGACTCTTCGCGCGCACACGCCGATCGCAGAGCTCGACCTCGCAGAGCGCGGCGTCGATTCATCGATGCGGATACGCCGCGCGCTCGTCGCTGCGGAGACGACGCTGCACCTGATCGAGCGCACCGCTCACATCGGCACCTATAATCTCGACATCGTCACCGGGAAGCGCACGTGGTCGGACGAGCTCTACCGGATCCTCGGCGTCCCGGTCGGCAGCCCGATCGACAGCACGTCGTACGTGAGGCGCGTACATCCGGACGACTTGGCCGCGATTCTGGCCCTTCGCGAGGCCCTTCACAACGGTGTCGGGTTCAGCCGCGAGCACCGCATCGTGCTCGATGACGGCACGGAGCGATGGATGGAGACGAACATGCAGCCCGTCGTCGATGCGCACGGCGCGGTGGTGTGGCTGTTCGGAACCGGCGTCGACATCACCACGCGAAAAGTCGCCGAGCTCGAGCTCGCGTTTCTGGCGCACCACGACGCCTTGACGGGTTTGCCGAACCGTACCCTGCTCGCCGAGACGCTCGCGGCCGCGCTGACGGCGGCCGGCTCGTCAGGCCGCCAGGTCGCGGTCATCTACGTCGATCTGGACGACCTCAAGCGAATCAACGACACGTACGGGCACGCGGAAGGCGACCGCGTCATCCGCCGGTGTGCCCAGTGCCTCACCGCGTGCATGCGCGCGGGCGACGTCGTGGCCCGCGTCGGCGGCGACGAGTTCGTGGTCATCTTGGCCGACATGGAGTCCAACGCCGAAGCCACGCGCGCGGTGCAGCGCATGCGCGCCGCGCTCGCCGAACCGATGTCGATCGGAACCGTCACGATGAGACTACGGGCGAGTTTTGGGATCAGCTGCTTTCCGGCCGACGGGGATTCCGCGGATCAGCTGATCCGGTACGCCGATCTCGCGATGTACCACGCGAAGAACACGCAGCGCGGTGAGGTCGCCTACTTCGAGCCCTCCCTGCGGGACGCCGCGGTCGACCGCTTGCGGCTCGAGCACGAGCTCGGCAACGCGATTGCGAACGGCGAGTTGGTGCTTCACTATCAGCCGATCATCGACGCGCGGACGAAACGCATCGGAGGGGTCGAGGCGCTCGTCCGATGGCCGAATTCGCCCAACGGCGACACCTCGCCGGAGAGCTTCATCCCGCTCGCCGAGGAGACCGGCTTGATCGTCCCGCTCGGCGCCTTCGTCCTGCGCGAAGCGACGCGCGCGATCGCGGAGCTGCAGCGCACCGCCCGCCCGGAACTTCGCCTCGCGGTCAACCTCTCGCTCCGGCAGCTGAGCGACGATGCGTTGCCGGCCACCGTCGAAGCGGCGCTGGCACGAGCGGGGATGCCTCCGAACCTGCTCGACCTCGAGATCACCGAGACGTACCTCGTCTCCGACCCGGCCCGGGCTGCGGCACAGCTCGGCCGGCTCACCCGGCTCGGAATCCGGATCGCGGTGGACAACTTCGGGACCGGCTATAGCGCGCTCACGTTCGTTCGCCAGTTTCCCGCGCATCTGCTCAAGCTCGACCGCTGGTTCGTCGCCGAGATCGAACGCAGCGAGGCCAGCCGCACGATCGCGGCCGCGATCATCGATCTGGCATGCAAATTGGGGATGCGCTCGGTGGCCGAAGGCGTCGAGACCGCAGCGCAACATCGCCTGCTCGACGAGCTCGGCTGCGACGCGTTCCAAGGTTTTTACTACGCACCGCCGATGACGGCGGGCGATCTGCGAGACTATCTCGCGTCCGAGCGGCGCGTCGCATGACGAACACGACGCGGACCCAGACCGGCGAGGTCGATCTCGCGGAACCCCGCTCTGACGCCGCGATGCGGGCTCGCCGGGCGCTCGTCGCCGCCCAGACGACGCTGCAGTTGATCGAAGAGTCCGCTCACATCGGTACGTACGATCTCGACCTCGCCACCGGCACACGCATCTGGTCGGACGAACTCTACCGGGTTCTCGGCTTGCCGGTCGGCGGCGAGACCGAGACGACGACCTACCTGGACCGGGTCCACCCCGACGACCTGGCGTTCGTCCAGGCGCATTGGGCGGCGCTTCGGAACGATATCCCGTTCCGCATCGAGCACCGCATCGTCCGCGACGACGGAACCGAGCGATGGGTCGAGACGAGCGCACAGGCCGTGCTCGACGACCACGGAACCGTGGTGCGCCTTTTCGGAACCGGAACCGACATCACGACGCGCAAGCTCGCGCAGCTCAAGCTCGCGTTCCTCGCGCATCACGACGCGCTGACCGGATTGCCGAACCGCGCGTTGCTCTCGGAGATCCTCGCGGCCGCTATCGCGACGCCCAATGGACGCGGCGCGGTCATTTTCATCGACGTCGACGACTTCAAGCGGATCAACGACACGTACGGGCACGCGGAGGGCGACCGCGTCATCCGCAGGTGTGCGGAGTGCCTCACCGCATGCTTGCGCTCGGGCGATGTGGTCGCGCGCGTCGGCGGCGACGAGTTCGTCGTCATCTTGGCCGATGTTGCCTCGCGAGCGATCGCCGCGGCCGCCGTGCGGCGCATGCGCGCCGCGCTCGCGGAACCGATCTCGGTCGGGAACATCATGTTGGGGCTGCGCGCGAGCTTCGGTATCAGTTGCTTCCCGGATGACGGGACTTCCGCAGATCAGCTCATCCGGTACGCCGATCTCGCGATGTACCACGCGAAGAACACGCGGCGCGGTGACTTCGCATTTTTCGAACCCGCCCTCGAGGCCGCCGTGGTCGACCGTTTGCGGCTCGAACAAGAGCTCGGCGAGGCGCTCGCGCACGGCGACTTCGTCGTTCGCTATCAGCCGGTCATCGACGCGCAGACGGAGCGGATCGGCGGCGTCGAGGCGCTCGTGCGCTGGCTCCATCCGACCGAGGGTTTGAAGCCACCGGGGAGCTTCATACCGATCGCCGAGGAAACGGGGTCGATCGTTCCCCTCGGCGAGTTCGCACTGCGTGAAGCGACGCGCACGATCGCGACGCTGCAGCGCAATGGGTACCCGGAGCTCCGCCTTTCCGTCAACCTCTCGGCGCGCCACCTCAACGACGACGGATTGCCGGCTACCGTCCGGACGGCGCTGGCAGAATCAGGGATGCGGGCGGATCTGCTCGAGCTCGAGATCACCGAGACCTTCCTCGTCTCCGATCCGCTGCAAGCCGCGGCACAGCTCGGTGAGCTCGTCGGGCTCGGAATCCGGATCGCGTTGGACGACTTCGGCACCGGGTACAGCGCGCTGGCGTTCCTGCGCCAGTTCCCCGTCCACGTGCTCAAGCTCGACCGCTCGTTCGTCGCCGAGATCCAGCGCAGCGAAACCAGCCGCACGATCGCGGCCGCGATCATCGATCTGGCACGCAAACTCGGAATGCGCTCGGTGGCCGAAGGCGTGGAGACCGCCGATCAGCACCGCGTGCTCGACGAACTCGGCTGCGACGCGTTCCAAGGTTTCTACTTCGCGCCGCCGATGACGGCCGCCGAGCTGCGGAACTATCTCGCGGCGGCGGCTTGACCGGCCCGGATCACTTCGCCGGGAGCAACGCCAGCTCGGCTTGCGCCGCTCTGACCACGACCGGCTCGTCCGAGGCGATCGCGTGGCGGTACTGCTCGCGCGCCAGCGCGATCTTGCCCTGGAGATTGTAGGTGACCGCGAGCATGTAGTGCAGCCGTCCATCCTCTTGCGAGACGGCCAGACCTTTGATGTAGGCGGCTTCCGCGAGCGGGAACAGCCGGTGCTCGTTGTAGTCGTAGCCGAGGTCGATGTAGGCTTCGGGCCGCATCGGGTCGGAACGGATCGCGCGGTTGTAGTACGCGATCGCCGTCTTCCAGTCGGCCTGCATGTCGTAGATGTAGCCGATGTTGACCAGCGCCTCGGTCCCCTCGGGGCGGAGTCCCAGCGCGCGGTCGAGGTACGGGCGCGCGGTCGCCGCATCGTTCTTCTCGAGGTAGGCTTCGCCCAAGTTGACGACGGCCTGATAGTAGTTCGCGTCGGTGCCCAGACACGACCTCAACTGCACGATCGCCGCGTCGACGCGTCCGAGGTCGACCAGCGCGTTCGCGAGGTCGACGCGCGCGCCGCACGACGACGGGCGAATCGCGACCACGTGGTTGAACGCGTCGTACGCCGCTTCGTACTTATGGAGCGCCCACTGCGCTTGCCCGAGCTCGCTCCAGCGGCCGACGTCGAACGGATGCTGGTCGGTGTCGGACTGCAGTTTGGCCATGTACTGCGCGAGGTCGCCGGCGCGCTTGTGGATCATCACCAGGCCGGCGTAGCCGCTCTTGCTCGGCAGGCTCTGCTGGAACTCGAACAGCGCGTCGTTCACGCGGTCGAGGACGGCATACAGGGCGCCCAGCCGGCTGTGCGTCTCCCGGTCGGCCGCGTCGATCGTGAGGATCGCCTTCCAGACCTTCTCGGCCTTGGCGTAATCGGGGACGCGAAAGTACAAGTCCCCGAGCAGCCGGCCGGCCGGGATATCCTGCGGGTGCCTCGCGACGTACGGTGCGAGGCCCTCGATCGCGCCCTTCGTGTCACCGGCGGCGACCTTCGCGCGCGCGGCGTCGAGGACGGCCGGATCGGTCGGGTTCATCTCGGGGAACACGACCGAATGCTCGGTGGCGAGCGTAGGCCCGGCCTGGATTGCGACGAGAGCAGCCACAACGGCGATGACGCGGAACAGACGCATGGAAGACGCTCCTTCCGGGCGGGCGACGACTAGAGTATACCGGATGCTGGGAATCGGGGCCTAGAGCCGATTCTGACGGCGCACTGCCTCCGGCCCCCGGGCCGTGCGACGTTTCTCGCGGAGTGCCGCGGCCGGGTGCCGACGAAACCCCTCGGTTATGTCCACAACGAAGACGAACGGCTCGGTCGGGCGCACTCGCGTCGAGACCGACTCGATGGGGAAGATCGACGTCCCCACCGACAAGTACTACGGCGCGCAATCGGCCCGCTCGCTGATCCACTTCGACATCGGCGAGGACTCGACGCCGCGCGACGTCATGCCGCGCGAGATCATTCGCGCGATGGCCGTGCTTAAGAAAGCCGCGGCACTCGTCAACCACGATCTCGGCAAGCTCGACGCGGAGAAGACAAAGCTCATCACGCAGGCCGCCGACGAGGTCATCGCCGGCAAGCTGTGGGAGCACTTCCCGCTGCGCGTGTGGCAGACCGGGTCCGGAACGCAGACGAACATGAACGTGAACGAGGTGATCTCGAACCGCGCGATCGAGATCGCCGGCGGCGAGATGGGCTCGAAGAAGCCGATCCACCCGAACGATCACGTCAACATGTCGCAGTCGTCGAACGATACGTTCCCGACCGCGATGCACATGGCGGCGGCCGAGGCGATGGTCGCGATGCTGCCGGCGGTCGAAAAGCTGCGCGACGCCCTGGACGCCAAGGCACGGCAGTGGAAGGACATCGTCAAGGTCGGTCGCACGCACTTGCAGGACGCGACCCCGCTCACGCTCGGCCAGGAGTTCTCCGGCTACGTCAGCCAACTCGACCGCGACCTCGCGCGCTGCCGGCAGTCGCTCGACGATCTCTACGATCTCGCGATCGGCGGAACCGCGGTCGGGACGGGGCTCAACGCGCATCCCGAGTTCGCCGAGCGCGCCGCGAAGCGGATCGGGGAGCTGACCGGCCTGCCGTTCCGCTCGCACCCGAACAAGTTCGCCGCGCTCGCCTCGCACGACGAGGTCGTGGCAGCGTCCGGCTCGCTCAAGACGCTTGCGGCGTCGCTGATGAAGATCGCGAACGACATCCGGTGGCTGGCATCCGGCCCGCGCGCCGGGATCGGCGAGCTGATCCTGCCCGAGAACGAACCGGGTTCGTCGATCATGCCCGGCAAGGTCAACCCGACCCAGTCGGAAGCGATGACGATGGTCTGCGTGCAAGTGTTCGGCAACGACGTCGCGATCGGGTTCGGCGGCTCGCAGGGCAACTTCGAGCTCAACGTGTTCAACCCGGTCATGATCTACAACTTCCTGCACTCGTGCCGGCTGATCGGGGATGCGTGCACGATGTTCCGCGAGCACGCGATCGAAGGCCTCGCGGCGAACGAGCCGGTGATCGCGAAGTACCTTGCCGAATCGCTGATGACCGTCACCGCGCTCGCGCCGAAGATCGGCTACGACAAGGCCGCGGAGATCGCGAAGAAGGCGCATCACGACGGCTCGACGCTCAGGGACGCCGCGCTGGCGCTCGGGTACGTAAACGGCGAGGACTTCGACAAGTTCGTCGTCCCGGTCAACATGACGCATCCCTAGCCAGGCGCGAAACGGGGGGCTCCGTCCCGTCGAGGTGGAAGGCCCGGCCGATGATCGTGCGGCGCCTCCTCACGGGCGTGCTCCTGAGCGGACTCGTCCTCCCGCTGGCGGCGGCCGCCGAGCCCGAGGCCTCGCCCGCGCCGGCGTCGTCGTCCGCACCCGCACCGGCCGACCCGGAGCGCCGGCTCGTCCCGCCGGTCGCGTCCGTCCTCTCGCCCGAGATCGCGGCGCGGGCCCGCGTGGAGTTCGAGGCCAACAAGAGCGGCAAGATCGACCGGGCCCGGTACACGCCGGAGATGAACGCGCGGATCAGCGACACCGCGCTGGCCGAGGTCTCGGCGACGCTGCGATCGCTCGGCACGGTGAAAACGTTCACGCAGGTTCGCAAGATCACCAACGGCACGCTGACGCTCTACGTGTTCCGGGTCGAATGCGAGAAGCCGCCGCTGATCGACGTCGCGATCGGCTGGGATCCCACCGGCAAGGTCGATTACTTGCAGCTCGGTCCGGCCCGATGAAGGCGATCGATCCGTACGACGCGGCGGCCACCGTCGGCGACGTCACCATCTTCTTCCGGCGCTGGCGCGCATGGAGCGACGAAGTGCGCGCGCAGATGCTGCACGCGCGCGACTTGCGCTACGGTCCTTCCCCCGACGAGACGCTCGACCTGATGGTGCCGCACACCGGCGCGCCGCTGATCGTGTTCTTCCACGGCGGCTATTGGCGCCGGCTGCACAAAGACGACGCGACGTTCGTGATGCGCGGCTTCGCGCCGCACGGCGTCGCGACCGCGGTGGTCAACTACGGTCTGGCACCGGCAGTTCGCTTGGAAGAGATCGTCGCGCAGGCGCAGCGTTCCGTGGCCTGGCTGCGCGCAAACGCGAAGGAGCACGGCGCCGATCCCTCGCGCATCGTGGTCGCCGGGCACTCGGCCGGCGGCCACCTTGCCGCGATGTGCGCCGTCGATTCGCCGGTCGCCGGCATCGCGACGCTGAGCGGCCTGCACGATCTCCGCCCGCTCATGCACTCGTTCACGCAAGAGTGGCTGCAGCTCGACGAGGCGCGCGCCGAGGCGATGAGCCCAGTGCTCCTCGCACCGGCTGCCGCGACGCATCTGCTCGCGCGCGCCGGCATCCGTGAGAGCGACGATTTCCACCGGCAAGGCCGCGAGCTCGCCGACGCGTGGCGCGCGCACGGTTGCGAGGTGTCGTACGAGGACACCGACGACAACCACTTCTCGATCCTCGAGCGCCTGGTCGACCCGCACGATCCGCTCACGGCACAGATCGCCGACTTGGCGCTCGCCGCCGGACGGCGGCACGCCAAAGTCTAGGCCCGGGGGCGGTCAGCTCACGAGTTGACCTTCCAGGTGGTGTTCGACGGGAGGTTCTTGCTCGGGATGTTGACGGCGACGAGCGTAAACGTCGGCCGGTTCGTCACCGGATTGACCGGAACATCACGCAGTCCGGCGAGCACCGTGCGCAGCTCGTCGTTCGTGTGCACGAAATGTCCCGCCCCTCCGAACGCCTGCGCCATCTGCACGTAGTCCCAGATCGCGCCTTGCGGGACGATGCACAGCGGCGCGAAGTCCGGCGGCGGCGCGTTCTCGGCGAACGCTTGCGCGTCGATGAGCCATTGTTCGATCGCGTAGACGCCGTTGTCGATCACGAAGACGATCGAGTCGAGCCCCAGCTGCGCGATCGTTCCGAGCGCGTTCACGCTCTGCGCGAACGCGGCGTCGCCGACGACGGTGACCGCGCGACGCGTTCTGCCGGCGGCATCGTTCGCCAGCTTGGCGCCGTAGTTCGCGGCGACCGTGTATCCGATCGCTCCCCACGCCAGCTGGCCGATGAACCCGGCCTCGGGGACCTTGATGTCGTTCAGCGCGTAGAACGTGAGACCGGTATCGGCGAGAACGACCGGGGCGTCGGCGTCGGCGAACGTCGTGAGGAAGTCGTGATGGAGCAGCGACTTGAAGCTGTCCCACGTCACCTGCGCGCCGGGCTCGTAGGCGTCCGGCTCCGGAATATCCCACGGCGTGCCCGATGCGAGCCCGGGGAAGGGCGCGTGCGGCAGTTTTCCGCCCGCCTCGGCTTCGAGCGCGGCGATCAGGGCGCGAATGAACGCGCCGAGGTCGATGTCGCCCTAGTACCGTTCGTTCGCGCCGACGCGCACGGCGCCGAGCCGGACCGCCAAGTGCGTGAGATTCCGCATCTGTTCGCCCGGCGTGTCGGGGACGTAGTCGGCGCTCGCCAGTCCGGAGAAGTTGAAATCGGTGTCGCGCACTCCCAGCGTCAGGACGTGATCCGCGCCGCTGACCAACGCCGTCACGTTGGCCTGGGAGTTGCGGCCGTTGTAGGTACCGGAGAACCTCGCGTCCTCGCGGTACTCGCTGATCAGGCTCTTTCCCAGCAGGTCGGAGACGTACGGCGCCTGCAGCAGTTGCGCGACGCGGACGAACTCCTCTTGCAGACCGTACCGCGCGATCTCGATCCCGCCCATCAGCACCAGGCGCTGTGCTCGCCGCAAGCGCAGCATCACCTCGCCGACCGCCTCGGCGAGCGACTGCGCGTTCTGCGTCACCGGCGCGGGCAGCAGCGGTTCGTCGGGCGCCTCGGGGCAGTCGAGCGTTTCGGTCAGGTTGGCGATCTCGATGTAGACCGGCTTGCTGAGCGTGATGCACGTCTGCAACGCCGCGTCGATGAGCGCCGGCGCCGTGGCCTGGTTGTCGATGCGTACGGCCATCGCCGTGATGTTCTCGAAGATGCGCAAGTCGGTGAGCGAGCCGTCGAACATGTGGTGCCACAGCACGCCGAGATCGCGCTGCGCACGGAACTGCGCCGCCGACGGGCTGCCGGCGATCACGACGAGCGGGACATCCTCCACGAACGCGCCTGCGACCGCCTGCACCGCGTTGAGCGTCCCGACGCCGTAGGTGAAGGCGACGCAGCCGACGGTCTTCGCCGCGCCACCGTACGCTCCGACGGCGCGCCCGTACCCGTCGGCTGCGTAGGTCGCGCACATCTCGTTGTTGGCGTGCACGCGGATCAACCCGGAACCGATCGTCGACGGTGCGTCAAGCGTCTCGACCCACGGCGAGATGTAGTCGCCCGGGATCGCCATGACGCACTTCACGCCGATCTGCGCGAGCCGCTTGTTCAGATACGCGGCGACCGTCCCCGGTCCGATCGGCGCCGGCGCCGCGGCCGGCGCGCGAAACGCACGCCGGTACTGAGCCCGGGTCATCTGGTAAATCGTCGGCACGGTCATCCCCCTCGGCGGTGCTGGCAAAGCGATAGTTGGGTACACCGGCGTTCCGACCTCCCGCGAGCGCGGTCAGAGCCGCTTCACGTAGTGCCGGTGGCCAAGCTCGTAGCCGCGGCGCTCGTAGAAGCGCTGCGCCGGCGCGTTGTCGTCGACGACGTTCAGGGTGACCATGCGGTATCCGTGGTCGCGCGACCAGCGCTCGACCGCGTCCATCAGCGCCCCGCCGACGCCGGCGCCGCTGCGCGCGGCGGCGATCTCCGAGACGTGGGCGTACCGTTCACCGGTGAAAAAATCGCGGTGCGTGACCGCGTACACGAAGCCGGCAGGCTCGCCGCCCTCCTCTTCGGCGATCAGAAAGACATCGCCGCGCTGCGGATGCTGCAGCGCCTCGCGCAGGACGCGCGACGTCCCTTCGATGACCTCGTCGCGCGTGTGACCGCCGGCGATACCGTTTTCCACGAAACGCGGGACGAGGCCGACGACGAAGCCCACGTCGGCAGTGCGCGCGTCGCGCAGGATCATTTCACCATTCGTCGTGGGCGTGGTCAGGCCGCATCGTGCTGCCTGCCCCGAGCAGTGCCCGGTGCTCTCATGGGCGGCGACTCCGCCCGCAGGAGGATGACCTGAGCCGCGTTTACGTCCGCGTCAGCCGCATGGCCGCAGCGAACGCACGCAAACTGAGATCCCTCCCGGCTTTCCTTGCAGACACACCCGCACGCGGCACACGTCTGCGAACTGTATCTGACGTCGACCTCGATCACCGTGCGAGCAGCATATGCTGCTTTCTCGCGGATCAAGCTTGCCAAGTCCAAACGGTGCAGCACCGCATCCTCGCACTCGCGATAGATCCCGGCGAAACGGGGCTGGCCATCGAAGCGCGATCCCACGAAGTCATCCTTGCACGACGCTGTGCCAGCGTGAACCGCCGCCATCCTGGCGGCTTGAGGTACAGCTCATTTCACCAGCGGCAGGACGTTGGACGGCGTGAATGGGACGAGCCCGAGCACGAACGTGGCCGCCGCGCACACCGCAACGGCGACCCACGGCAGGGCGCTCGGCGGTCGCTCGTCGCGCACGTGCGCCGCGTCGACCTGGGCGAACATCACGCGCACGATCTTGAAGTAGACGTATGCCGAGATCGCGGTGCCGACGATCAGCACGCCGGCGAGCCAGGCATAGCCGGCGCCGACGGTCGCGGCGAGGATGAGGATCTTTCCGGTGAAGCCGATCGTCGGCGGCAACCCGGCCAGACCGATCAGGAAGAACGTCATCGCAGCCGCCAGCCACGGGCGCCGGTATGCGAGGCCCGCGAACCGCGGCAGGCCGACGACCGCGTCGCCGTCGCGCGCCATCAGCGCGACGACCGCGAACGCGCCGAGGTTCATGAACATGTAGCCGGCCAGGTACAGGATCGCGTAGCGCAGTCCCAGCGCGGTCGTCCCCGCGAACGCGGTGACGATGTAGCCGACCTGCGCGATCCCGGAGTACGCCAGCAGCCGTTTCATGTCGGTCTGCGCGAGCGCCCCCAGGTTGCCGATCACCATCGAGAGCGCCGCCAGCACCCAGAGCGGAGCGAGGATCGCGGCGGCGCGGTCGGACGGCAGAGCGGCGTACGCGAAGCGCGCGAGCACGGCGAGCGTCCCCGCTTTGGTGGCGACCGACATGAACGCGGTGATCGGCAGCGGGGCGCCCTCGTAGACGTCCGGCGTCCAGGTATGGAACGGAACCAGGCTCAGCTTGAACGCGAGGCCGACCATGAAGAGCCCCGCACCGAGCGCGAGCAGCGGCGTGACCGGCGCCGCGGCGAGCGCGGCGAACGCGACCGAACCGGTCGCGCCGAAGAGCAGCGCCGAACCGTACAGCAAGAAGCCTGACGCCATCGAGCTCAGGATCAGATACTTGAGCGCCGACTCGCGGGCCGTCGGCCGCTTCGACATCGCGCACAGACAGTACAGCCCGAGCGAGAGCAGCTCGAGGCCGAGGAAGACGATCATCAAGTTCGAGGCACCCGCCATCAGCATCGCGCCGCTCGCGCTCCAGAGCAGGAGCGCGGTCGTGCCGGCGACCTGATCGTCGCGTCCGACCCCGATCGAGAGCATCAGCGTCGCGATCGTCGCGAGGATCACGATCTCGCTGAAGACGATCGAGAAGCCGCCCTGCACGAACGCGCCGCCGAACGCGGCGTAGTCGTGCGGATACTGCAGCCCCTGGAGCACGCCGGCGACGATCAGCCAGACGACCGCGATCCCCACCGCGACGACGCGTCGCCACGGACCGCTCTCACGGTAGAACAGGTCGACGAACAGGATCAGCAGCGGGACGATCGCGACGATGAACGCCGGCAGCAGCGCGGCGTAGTCGGCGTTCGACGGAAGGTTAGCGAGAGCCGACGACACGCGAGTTCTCCGCAGCGGTGATGGTGGCGTGGTTCGCGATGACGACACCGGGGTTGAGTCCGAGCAGGACCAAGCCCAGCACGAGCGGTGCGACGGCGAGGCCCTCGATCCAGGTCATGTCGCGGCGCTCCGGGAGGTCGGGGACTTCAGGGCCGTTCATGATCGCCTGGAACAAGCGCAGCATGTACGCCGAGGCGAGCACGACCGCGATCAGCGCGACGATCGCCGGCCACACGAATCCGGCTTGGTAGAGCCCGGTGAGGATCAGGATCTCGCCGCTGAAACCGGCCAGACCCGGCAGGCCGAGCGCCGCCAGCGCGCCGAGCATCAGCGCTCCGGCGAGCTTCGGATTGCGCGCGCCCAGCCCGCCGAGCCGGCCGAGATCGCGCGTCTCTTCGCGCTGCTCGACCGCGCCGAGCACGAGGAAGAGCGCGGCGCTGAACAGCCCGTGCGCGATGAGGTACGCGACCGCACCCTGCAGGGCGAGCACCGAGCCGCTGAAGATCGCGAGCAGGATCAGCCCGAGGTGCGAGAGCGAGCTGTACGCGACGACACGCTTCGCGTCGCGCTCGGCGAGCGCCGCGAGCGCACCGTACACCAGCGCGACCGTGCCGAGCACGAACATCAGGGTTCGTGCCTGCACCATCTGCTCGGCGAGGAACGGCAGCCCGATCGCGATGAAGCCGTACAGCCCGGCCTTCGACTGCACCGCAGAGACGACGGCGACCGCCGCCGGCGGCAGGTCGGCGTACGTGTCCGGCATCCAGGTGTGGAACGGGAAGACCGGCGTCTTGATCAGGAACGCCAGCGCGAAGCCCGCGAAGATCCAGCCGCCCCAGGTCGAGCCGATCGCGACGTGCGCGTTCGGATTGCCGATCACGTCGGTCGTTCCGGCGACGACGCCGAACGCGGCGGTCGCCAGCAGCAGCGCGAGCCCGCCGGTCAGGTTGTAGATCAGATACTTCCACGCCGAGCGCGCGTGCGGCCCGGCCTCGACCAGCACGAGGAACACCGGGATCAGCATCAGATCCCAGAACAGCGCGAAGAGCAGCAGGTCCTTGGCGAGGAAGACGCCGTTCATCGCGCCTTGCAAGATCAGCAGCTGCGCCGCGAGGCTGCGCGCGCGCGGCCCGCGCAGCGCGACCGCGCCGCCGAAGGTGGCGAGCGAGAGCAGCAGCACGAGCCAGTAGGAGATCGGACCGAAGCCGAGGTGAAACGAGGCCGCGAACGGCCGGGAGAGCCAGCGCAGCGAGGCGTCGGCGGCGTGCGGGTCGGCGACCGCGAGGACGAACGTGGCCGCCGCGACCAGCGCGGCGAGCGCC
>OCZT010001764.1_pt1 | contig 22447 bp, 17 predicted proteins | sample 1539031 | NCBI WGS metagenome assembly OCZT01 (sample SAMEA3539308, study PRJEB22396) | soil metagenome | biome: tundra; feature: field; material: soil | place: USA | collected 2010-05 | depth 0.15 m | reverse complement strand
TTTATAAGTCGCTCATGGAATCGTCTTGTAACGGCCTACAGATGAATGCTAACAGCCCGGCGGTTTGATTAGTTGCCGTCCGTGACAGGGTTGGCATGCGTTTTTGCAAAGTCCCGGCAGATGCCTGAAAAGTCCTGAGTCACGATGAAGCTGTCTTGACGGTACTTAGTCCCGATAGATGGACGAAAGTTGTCTGGTCACGATGAAAGCGTCTAGATGGCGATGCAAAAACCATGACAACTGAGCGTCGGCCCGCAGCCCTATTGACTTTGTCACAGTAGCAGGAACAGTCCGGGTGCCACAAGGTTTAATAAGTAGGTTAAATTCTACTCTCATAGACTTTTGGATGCGATGATAAAATAGTCCGGGTTGCAAAAGGCAATTAATTAAAGCACATATGATAAAAGCATAGTCTCAGGTGCGTTATCAATAATTCTTGTAAATTATTGTACGAAAACAAAATACGAGAGACTATGCAAACCCAAGTTACGAAAAAAATTGATTTTAATGGTAAAGATCTCTTCATCGGATTAGATGTTAATAATAAGTGCTGGAGCGTAACCATCGTCGTTGATGGAATAGAGCACAGAACCTTTACTCAGCTTCCGTGTTAGCGACCGCTTAGTTATTCAAAATCTTGGATTAAAATAGATCTTCCATTAAAAGTCAAATGGTCCCCAAGAACAATTTGTTTTCTATCAATCCCATCCGTATAGAAAAGTGTCAGGACTAAGAGTTTTTCTATGTAATCATTATATGTTTTTTTGGTGATTTTTAACTCAAAGGTACATGTAGCTAGAACTTCCTCTTGAAATATTGGACTTGAATTTGGCAAACTATAAATGGCATAATCACCATCATTTCTTATAGTCCCATTAAACAGTGGCCCATACTTGTCACTAATTGATGATATAGGTCTTGGAATTCTTACTTCTAATTTAAAGTCTTTTTCCACTCTATTACTTATATTCTCTATGTCGATACTTATTATCATTCCCAATTCTATATGTTTATTTCCGCTTGCTGATCTAGGTGTTACATATATTCTTGGAGGACAAATCTTCAATTTAGTTAATGAATGGCGAGAATATAGATCTCTAATTTCATATTCTTCCATTTCAATTGATTCAAAGTTGTGCCGTTTGTAATATTTTTTGTTTGAAGCCATATGTGGCACATTATAACTCCTTGGAATCTTGACAACATATAGCGATTGTTGAATAGAGTTATTATATCTAATAGGATCAATTAATAAGCCATCTATTTTTCTATGAATTCTAGAGCTAATGACTTGCTCTAGCCATTCTTTGGTAAAAACATTCCCATCAATAAAAGAGAGATTAGATGCCTGATGATTTTTTTCTTCTATTCCGTAGATGATAATCCCACCATCAGAGTTTGCGAATGATGAAACATCCTTTGAAATTTCGTCTTTACAATGATCCGTTATTTTTAATGAATCAGATCGTTTATATTCAAGATTGATTGATTCCTCTTTTTTTGAATCAAGGAATCCTTGTATATCATCAAGTCCGAAGGTTTTGTCTATGAATGTTTCCATAATCTTAGTTGTTATAACTGTCGGCTAACGGGAGTCTGTCTAATAACCTATTTTACATACTCTTTTATTTGGATACCTATACACGAAAAATTTCAGATATTTGATTCTCAGGGACTTAATTTTAGTTATTAGACAGTCTGACGGCCCGGCGGTTTAATTAGTTGCCGTCTGCGTAGCGGTGCCGCGTTTTTTGCCAGTCCCGGTAGGTGACGAAAAGTCCGGGCTGACGAAGGCAATTAATTAAACCGACCGAGTTGTATGCCGTTTTTTTCATGCGTAATCACGGGACATGATGAAGCAGTCAAGATAAGAGGTCCTGGTAGAGGACTGGATTTGTCAAGGTCCGGTAAAGTTGTCTAGGCACAATATTTAAATTACTGAATAGTACTCAAAAGCTCCATATACCATAAAAACAATACAGCTAGTTTTAGTATCTATGATTTCTGGTTCAGTCCAATTTTTTGCATTATGGGTATCTAGATTTCTATTATTATATGCACGCGAACAATGCTTCCCGAATTCAAAATTTGATGCAGAATTTATGTCTTTATATCTATTGTGCCTTGTATCAATTTTAGATAACTTATCAAGAATAGCACCAAAGCCTTTTTTATTCGATCTAAGCAAAATATAGTCTGCATTATTAACAATGTAAAGTAATTTTTTGAAGTAGGATTCTTGACTTGTAACTATTTGCTTTAAATAATTAAGTTTATCGTTTCTGTCACTTGCTCCAAGGTAGAATTTGTTTAATGTAGGTAATATCCTATCTGCCAGGCCTGAAAGTTCAGGACAACTTACAGACACATCAGAAACGATGATTTTGAAGAATATATCAAGTGCAAAATCTAAATTTATGGAATATGAAGGCTGAATGCTAGAATTGAAAACAGCACTTAATTCTCTTTCTAGAATTTTTTTAAGATCGTTCCACTTATATTTTGTAGCAAGTTCATTGTTTGGATTTTCAATCTTTGAAAACAATGTTATAGTCTTTTCCATTCCTGTGGAATTTTCTTTTTTAAAAACTAAAGGATTTTCACTTATAGATTTATAAATAGCCATTCTGCCAAAACTGCTATTTGTTTGGGTAAGAATTCTTATCAAATCCTTGAGTTTCATTTCGTTATTTGGAGCCTTTTTCAAAACTTCAATTGATTTTTCTGCAATTTCTTCAGATTTTAAAGTAATTTTTCTTTTTATCGGGGTATTGGTTTTTACTATTTCTTTTGCGTATTGCTTAGATGTTTCGAAAAGAGCAAAACGATTTCCTTTAAGTTTAATGAAGTATTTTTTGTAGTTCAATAAATTTGATCCTATAGATCGAGCTGTAACATCTTTACGTTTAAAGACTTCATTTATATAGAGAGTTATCTCGCTTGCTGTAAGTGGTTTGTCCAAGGTTCGAAAAGTTTTCAATATTAAATTAATTTGACTTTCAATATTCGTATTTAAATCTTTGAGTGTCCAGATACCAGTTTTACCCACGGGAACAATAAAACTATCTTTTCTAAGAGTATGCTTTAAAGACTCTAAACTAATTTCTTTATTCCACTGCACAAGTCTTTTATTAATTAGGTGAAAAAGTTCATTATAGGTCAATTCCTTTTGTTTTTCGTAAAGTATCCTGTATGCAAAGTCGTTTATAGATGAAAGTTTTTCAAATTTAATTTGATAATATCCTTCACTGGATTTCTCAATGTCAAAATTTACATCGCATACTAATCTAATAAAGTCATCTTCCACACTACTCTCTTCAAGTACCTCAATCACAATATCATCAAATGATGTAGGCACCACTTTCTCTCTTAAAAATGTTACAATTTTTGTACTTATTTCCAAGAAGATTGTTTGATTAATACTTTCATCAGCATAGAATATATTATTTCGTAATAGATAATGTCTTGATAAACCAATTTTTTCATACCCCCAAGAACTTAATAATATAGTAAAGTAGTTTTTTATATCCGAGTCTGATAATTCAATGCCGTACTCCTTTAACCATAATTCAATCTTGTATTCATTTAGGATTGGTAAGCCCGCAAGGTCTTTCTTATAAGATTGAATTAATTCAACAACTTCAGGTCTTATGCTACAATTCCAATTGACCAAGGCTTCTCCATTTATTAGTTTCTTGATTTCAGGGATGAATTCAATTTGGATAATTTGCCTAACTCTTTCTCTATTAATTCGATGTCGTGTAGCAATTTTATCATAATCATATATTTTTGAGTTTAAACCAAAAGTCTTTCTTATCATATCAATATTTCTGAGATGCCTCGCCTTTGAGCTTGTTGTCTTGAATCGATATGTCTCAATAATTCCTAATAACTCTTCAATTATAGACTTAAATAAATGCAAAAAATTCGTCTCCTCAAGGAAGTTAGATGGTAGCGATTTTGGATAATTCTGATTGTAGATAACGAGTATTTGCTCTGGCTTATTTTTAGTGAGATTTTGAAAATCGATTAAATATGTCTCAACGGCAACTCCAACCGAACGATATTTACGAAAATCTTCCAAGGAAATGGTCCGAATATCACCAATCGTTGTCAGATTAAGTTTGACAATCTTATTAAATAAGATATCTGGAATAAGTTCTCTTAAATATTTTAGTTCAAGGCTATCTAAATCATCCATAATTATAAATTTTTATATCTAATGTATGCGGGTTAATTTAAAAATTATTTAATATTAGTTTATGCAATAGTTAGTCAAAATTTGACTTTTGAAGTATTACCTAAGATTCCAGTCAGTCCATTTACTGGGGTGAATGGCATACAACGGCCGGCGTTATGGTTTGTTGCCGTTTTCATCAGGGCGCAAATGGTTTTTGCTTTCCCGTCTAGATGTTCTGAAGGTGTCTTGTCAGGTTTTAGCTATCTAAGTTGGTAGCAAAAACCATTGGAGCATGCGCGTCAGCTTGCAACCCTATTGACTTTGTCTTGGAAGCAGGATCAGTCAGGGTGCTACAAAATTTGATAAGTTGAAATGAATTTGCTCGCATAGACTTTAGGGGTCAATGAAGAAGTAGTCCGGGTTGCAAAAGGCACTTAATTAAACCGTCCGAGTTATAGCTAGTGTTTTAAAATTGTCAGGATCTAACCAATTTTTTGGTCATGGTATTAGAAGCATTCTCTTTGCAAGCTCTTTTAAAAGCTTTGGTGTCACGTTGGCAAGAGCGGCTTTTAAATGTGCTTGCAAAATATTTGACTTTTGATTATCATTAAACAATATATCATTTAGGAGATAAAGTATTTCGAATATATCTCAGCTAGTTCTTTGTCAAACTTTTTTTTCAATTTTTGTTCAATTGCTTTTTTTATTCCTGAAATTTTCTGGAATCTTTTATAGAAAAAATCTCTATCTCCAATGTAAAGCCATTCTACTTTAAATTTCTTGTAATTAAATTTTTCTGGAAACAAGTAAAATTTCATATAATCATTAAGATCGGTAAAACCTAAAAGCCTTTTATCATCACTTTTTATATTCATAATATAGATAAACATTACTGCATTAATAAAAACAAAACTTTGCATACGAGGAATCCCAGCACTCAAAGTGTAATTGCCATTACCTTTTGTTAAATTAATTTCTGATACGAACTTTTCAAAATATAGATTGAAGTCTATTATTTTATGATAGGACGCTGAAGTATACAGATCAATATCAAACTTGTCATCCAAATGGTTGATTATATTACTTTTAAGTTCATCTTTGATTGTATTATCTGAAATAGTCCATAAATATACAATCGTGTTGTATTCTGTCCTTGATGATTTACTTAAGGACAAAATATTGTAAATTAAGTTCTTATCGGAAATGCCAGAATAATTATTTTGTTTAAAAACAAAACTGATGGTCTCAAGCAATTTTCCTTCGGTGTAAAAAAGTGTTTTATGCAAGACAGAATTTAAAATATCACATAAGTCTTCTTTAGAAAAGAGTATATGATGTTTGAATATAAATCTGCACAAATAATCGATACTAGACCAATGTAAAAAAGTCTCACACTTTAAAAAAGAAAGTATATTTTTAATTATATCTTTTGATAATTCTTTATTTAAATCAACCCCAGCAAGTAGCAAAAAAATATTGTCAAAAAACTTCCTGCATTTCTCCTTGAAAAATTCATTACCAATTTGGTTACTAATTAATTGGTTTGAATGAGTTGTTCTCCCAAAGAATGTATTTTCTTCAAAAAATGATTTTAGAAAATTGTTTGTTGATTCAAGTATTTCGACTAGACTCTGATCATCAAAAACAAGCTTATTTATTTCGTACTTTTCGCTTATAGATTTAATTTCCTTGGCATTTCCATAAAGGACAACGACGTTAAAGAACAATTTATTAAACTCCTTAAGTTTATCTTTGTAATCCTCATTTGTTGCAAAACTAATCATTAAGGCTTCAATTCCTTTTCTACATACTTCTTTAAAATTGATGAATTCATCAGCTAATATGTAGTTATTTGTGTGAAAATTTATAACCTTGTAAAGTTCAATCTCAACTGCTTGTGGATAATATGGTCCCATAATCCATTTTCTACCATCTTTGTAGCCATCGTAAGCATCTAATATTTTTTCATAAATCTTATCTATCTCGTTCCCTGCTTTTCGAAGAATTTCATCATCCCTTATTGATTTGAGTAAACTATATTCTGTTTCACCCAAAAAAGGAATTTGAAAGAGTAATTTATCAAAATCAATATCTTCAATCTCTTGTAAGATCTTTTTCTTGTCCTCATCCTTCATAGAACGTTCATACCAGCGAATAAGATTTCGTAAAGTTTTAATATTATGCTTTGCTATATAGTACGAAAAATATTTTCCAGTCTGCCATGCTTTATTTGCCACTTCTTCAAATAATCTATAAGATTGATTGAAGTTGCCCATCTTGTAACTTATGTATGCAATTTCAAGGTCAGAGTGAATTGTTGTTGTTTCATCGATTGTGGAATTAAGAGTTTCAGCAACCACACCGTTTAGTTCAAAGCGATATAATCGACAATTAAGACAATTACATTTGGATTCTGATTTGATTTGCAATTTTTTGTAAGTATCTGACCAACCAACGTTCCCAATTGAATCAGGTTTTTCATTTTCTTTAAAAAGGTAAAAAATCATACTTGAATTTAAAGTATGAATGATTTCTTTTAATTTATCCTCAAATTCTTTTAACTGCTTTACTGATAGTTTATTAGTATCAGAAGGCTTAAATCTTATCTCATCATTTTCATATTCGATTTGGTTAAAAAATAATTCATATAATTTGTGATTTCTTGTCAGCAATGAATATCGTTCATAATTGTGAACATATTCCTTTGAGTTATTGAATGGGAAAAGATTTGCAACAAAATCAGGTGGCAAGGATACAAATTCAGAAAAACGGTTCAGGGATAAATATATTTGATCAATTAAATTCTTTTCAGTCAATGGCTCATTAAATTTATTGTATGTAGAGATGAATCTTAGAAAGTTTAGAAGTGTTTGACCTTTTTCAGATAAATTTTCTCCTTTTTTGTAGTAATTTTCATTTAAAGCATTGTTCCCATTTAAGTAGTTTGTAATATAGTTTGTTCCATCACTGGTTATTGCATCATAATAATTTACAACATTTATTCCTTTGTTTTTAAGATATTCTCTCTGTGATGAATTTAAATCTTTATCAACAGATAATAGATATGCATTTTGAAAATCTTGACCTAAAATATTTCTTACGTTTTGTATTATCATCTTTAGATCAATGTCTGAAAACCCATAACCTACAAACAGAACAACTTTTGAAGCAAAAACAGATTTTAAAAATGCTTCAATCAGTGGATGGTTTAAACTAAAGTCAATAAAATCATCTTCCTTCAGAATTATATTTGTATCGTCTAAGTCTCCGTGGACTTTTACGAGTAAGTTTGTGTTTAAGGCATAAGGAAATTCTTTATCTTTTGTAACTACAGAAAAGGGCAACGAACGCTTTTTTATAACTTGTTCAAGTAAATCCTCAAAATTGGTAGTGAGAATGTGTTCAGGATTTAACTGAAAGATTTCTTCATGAATTTCATTATGCTTAATCTTTTTATGTTTAAGAACTGAACGAACTTTATCAATGAACTCCTTTTGATGTCTATCATTAAAATACATCTGAGCAATTCTCAAATAATCCTGTTCGTTTTTAGGAATATCACTCTCAGATTTCATCTCTTCAATCAAAATATCCCATCCTGGGACACCTGAGTCAATTGAAATACCTGCGCCAGCAAAAATTACTAATTTGTTTGTATCTATTGCTGTCCTAATATTTTTAATATCTGTGAAAAATATTTTACTCATAGCCTTTCAATTATTATGTTTTTATAAGATCCTTTTTGCCATACTTAATAAGTCAATTTGCTTGAGATTTTTTGACCAATTGAGAGTTTGCCTATCTTGATTATTATCAATGTTTTATTTTTTGTTTTGTGTACTAAAGTAATCATTGAATCTATCACATAAATATTTATAAAGCATATTGTGAATGAAGTAATCACCAAAAAGTAATGAAATATCTACCCCTTCCGATTTCATAATTTCATATTTATTATCATGATAGATTAGTCTTTTAAAAGAATCGAAATGTTCTGTCATTGATTCATAGCTTGAAATGTCATTTTCAAAGTAGAGACTTGATTGATAATTTAATGATACGATTAATTCCGGTGGCTTTATTGTTCCCTCACATAGCCTTAAATAGTAAACAACAATTTGATGATTTTGAGTATAGTTATCAGGTTTTTCATCAATATATGTCAGGTCAACTAAAATTAAATCATATCCTGAATAAAATGAAATAATATTTCGCAAATATGGGAAAGCGGTAATCATGTAAGCATCAAATAGAGAAGGCATTAATTCATATAGGAATTTAATTTTTTTGTGTGCTAATTCAGGAGTATAGAAATCTGAAACAAAACCTGTTTTTCCAAATTGCCCTTTAGAGGGATATGGTCTATAAATGAAAGTAAATCCTTTATCTATGAGAAATTGGATGCAATCATAAAAGATATTGAGATTTAAACGATGTTTCCCTATAAACACAGAGAATGGAGTGCTTTCTGAGACAGTTGGATACTTTTCCAATATTATTTCGTTCAGAGGTATCAAATTATATGTTACTTCCTTGTTTATTCCTAGATAACTGCCTTCTTGTGTTATAAAATCGAAAATGTATTCTATTGCAGTATCTTCAGTCAAGAATAGAACAGATTTATTTTCAAGCATTTCTAAGACTTTCTCCTGAATCAATTTGAAAGCATATTTTTCTGGGTTATCATTTATAGCATTTTCTCTGCAATTACGGTACATTACTGAATAATTGGTAAAGTCTTTTACTTGGTCAATCGGAATCTCTTTCACTATAAGACCGTTCTCCCCAAATTCTATTTCGTGAATTATAAAAGAGATTTCATCATGTCCATACTCGAAAACCACGAGTGCTATTTTCCATGGATTTGAGTAGAAATGAAGTTTTATATAATTGTATTCATAGTCAAGTAAATAATTGTATTTATCTATAAATCTTTGAAGTTTAATTACATGATCCTTATGGATAGTAAAAATTGGATTTTGAAATGTCCTTAACTGTATCTTTAACTGTTCATTTTCTTTGTGATTTACTTCTCCCTGGTTAATTAAATCGCTAGTTTTTTTATATAGTTCCTTCCATCTTTTAATTGTTTCATCCACATTATCCATATGAATTATTTCATTTTCCTCAAAATGGATGGTAATTTTTCCATGAGAAGATTTATCTTCATATTTAAGAATTAGAGCTCTATCAATGTTTTTCCAATAGGCAATATTATTCTTATTGTCAACAGCGACTAATAGCACTATTTCTGTTGGGCATTTTTTTGCATATCCAAATAATGAAGTAGGGAAATCATATTTCGATTTACCATAATATTTTTTAGGGTATGTTTTAATTTGGACTGTGATTTTTCCACATATAATTCTATCTGTCAACAGGTCAATTATTCCATCAATATTGGCAGCTTTATCATTCAGTGTGAAGTGAGTCTTTATATCACAATGAGATAACAACCTTTCCAAGCAAAGTATAGAGTTTCTTTCTTGGATATCAGTATTTGTCAAAGATTGTTTTGGCTTAAATTCTGTCATATTTTAGTCCTTAAACATTGATGAAATGATCCAATTAATGAAGGGAAGGCAATTGGCTCTTTTGCTTTTGCATGAGCGTTGCGTCTCGTGTCGCGCAAAAGCAAATGTGCCAAATAAGCGGTCGCGTTATCTAAGGGAGACGTCAAGGTAGAAACTAACTAGTTATTATGCTGCTCATTAGCTATAACGGCCCGGCGGTTTGGTGAGTTGCCGTCCGGGTACATACTTTCTGAGCTTTACGAGTGTCGCGGTACCATGATGATCGGGAGCAAGTAACAAGTCAAGGTATACAAAGTTTTATTGCGGGCACTGGCGCGGTCGCGGTATAAGCAATTACAAATCTGTTTTGGGTAGGAGCAAAAGCAAAAACTGTGACGAGCTTATTAATTATACCGTTCGTGTGGCGTTTTTGTTAAAAGTCAAGTCTGTTTTTCGTTATTGTATTCATCCAATCAATGAATTGATCAAATGTAATAGTGTTCTTAAGTAGGCCTAAAAAGTAAAACTTGGAATCTCGACTAAATTTATCACAATTATATGGTGAGAATTTTGATGAGATTATGAAATTATATTTCGCTAAATTCCTAACCCTTAGTCTAGCGTTTTCAATAGGTTTTGGTTTACCTCTTATGATAGCAGCTCCATCTTCGTATTCTCTTATTGTAATTTTCTTGAATTTATATATTCCATACTCTTCTTTATATTCTCCATCTGTTTCAAAGATGTCTTTAATTAATTCTTTATCATGCTTATATAGACCTATAGGTTTATCTGGAGAACACTCAATATAGACGAAATCTTCATAATATGATCGTCCTCTGACGGCAGCAATCCTATCTATTATTAATTCATCTACATTTAATAGGCATTTATTGCGATTTAGTATGGTAAAATTCTCTATATATAATGCACTATGCCCTCTAAACCACCATATTGGATCAGAAGTGGTGCCATGTCCCTCAGATGTTTTAAAAAGAATTGGACGTGAGAGTAATATTTTTAATCTAGTATGGATATCTTTTTTGGATGTAAACCAAGTATATCTAGGTTCTAACCCTGGAAAAGCATCACAAAACCTATAATGAAAAAATACAGTTGGCGCAATGGTAATTTTCGATGGGATATCCTTATTGCTTAGTATTTTAAGTTTTGAAATGTCATTAAATTTTTTAACTAGCTTTTTCCTTTCTATTCCAAGATAGTGGAAGAAGTTTTTATAGACTTCAAAGAATTCCAAGTTCTTAATAAAACTCCAGATAAGGACAAATAACTGTGAAAAAATGAAAATAAAACCTGCTGCAATTACTTTGCTCCAGACTGGATCAGTCCAGATTTTATTTAAATCGGGGCACTTCATGTTTAAATATTTTTTGTAACGGGATATTTAAATCAGCAATTAGATTTAAAGATTTTTAAATTGTGGTAAAAGGATCATATATCCTCAAGTGGTTATATTTTGGTCGAATGCCACAACGGCCCGGCGATTTAGTTTGTTGACGTCTGTGTCCGGGTTGGCATGTGTTTTTGCCAGTCCTGGTAGATGGACGAGCGTTTGGTGTCACGATGAAGCTCTCCAGATGGCGAAGGCAATTAATTAAGCCGTCCGAGCTAGCATTTGTGCAAATTTTAAATTTAATTATAGGTTTAAGCATTGTGTCTAACCGGACATGTCTCCCAAAATAATTCAATTACTGTATCCAAATTTTTTTAGGAGAAAATTAATTTGTTTTCTGTAATTATTAACCTCACTATCAGTAACAACAATTTTCCTATATTTCCCAATTAATGTAAACATAACAATATTATTGATGTCACTTTGTTTTTCATCTAAAGTCCAATGAGCCATGGTATTTCTCATTTGCTGGACAGATCTCAATGATTTCTTAATGTTGGAATAGCCTTTCAATTTTTTAAAGTAGGGTATTGATTCATAAATACTAATTTTATTATCAAAAGTAAGGTAAGGAGTATTCAAAACATTCCAAAAAAGAACTGTCGCCTTGATATTAGTTTTAGGGAAGAAATATCTTCTTAAGCGATAACCAAGTACGAAATCAATTCTCGTAGCAGATGAAATAATTTCTCCTCTAATTATATCCAATTTTTCTCTGATTTTTATATCCATTATTTCTTAGGTTTGGTTTAAATCATAGCTCGATTTTTTAATCGGCCCGGCGATTAAATTTGTTGCCGTCTGTGGCAGGGTTATGCTTTTCATAGCACCGTCCGAGTTAGCGGTTGCTATTTATTATTTTTATTTAAGCGAATTGACTTCAGTATACAAGGTCTTTAAATGTTCCAATGACATATCTATTAATGGTTCATACATAAATGCATTCATATGGATGTTTTCAGGTGTCATCAAATTAACTTTATCCAGGATTCTAATATTATCGTCTTTATAACGCATTGAATATTCGTTAAATAGTTCTCTGGTCTGATTAGAATTTATTTTTGATAGGTCTATTCCAGATAATTTGGAAATCATAAATTTTTCTGCAATTATTCTGATAGAAATTGATAATACAATCTTGTTTTCAAGCAGGATCTCGTCAATAGTCGCTTCTTGTGTAATAGATTTTGCCACTTTCAAAATAAACTCGATAATATTTTCCTCGGCAAATGGAATTGTAACTGTTTTACAAGCTAATAACCTTGATTTATATATATCTAGAATTTCCTTTGTTTTGATTTTATCTGAATCAGTTTTTTGATGGAGACAACTAGTCAGTTTAATATATTCAGCACAAGAATCATTGTCAGAATACTCTACTAAGTTTCTGACAAATGTTATTAGACTTATGAATATTTTAGGTTCTGCCGCATTTTTTACAAAATGCTTAAAAACATCATTTCTATATTGTCCATTTTGAATTGTTATATCTCTGTCTGCATTTTTAACTATCATATAGACTGCTCCCTTTAAATCTAGTCTTGATGATATCGTTCTATAGAAATCAAAATTATGAGTTAATATAATTGTTTTGAAATTTTTTGATGCATGTAAGTCCTTGATATATTCAATTATAGCATATTTGTTTTTATAATCAAATGAATCAGCGATATCATCAAAAATTAATAGGTTATCAGGATATGCTCTTCTTGCTTCGATATCAAACAATAACTGCAAAATATAATAAGCTCTTTGTTCACCTTTACTTAGAATTTTAAGTAGGTTGTCCTTGTTTTGAGGAATTGGTGCATCCTTCTCGTCATGATATTGGAAAGTTAAATTAGGTGTTTCTTGTTTGAGGATTATGTCTTCTTGATTAGTTAATAGGACATTGAATGGCACATAAAATCTTGAATTAAAAGTGGATATGATAGTTTTCCATGTATCGAACTCTTTCTTGGCTTCTTTTATAATAGCTTCGAGATCTTTCTTTTTTGTTCTATAAAATTCTGAAAGTGCTTTTGCATCTGATTTTAGATCTGAAATATATGAAAGCCAAACTTTCTTCTTAAATTCATCATAGTTTTCAAGCTCTATAAGGAGTAAGTTGTTGTCTTCTATTACTTTTTTAAATGCCCTTAATTCCACATTGGCACCGATTGCTTTATCAACCTTATCAAAAGATTCTTTAAGTTTTGGGTCATTTACTATTTCGGTTATTTCTTTATCAACCAATGTTTTAAGTTGTTCTGATGAAGCCACAGCCAAGTCTCCTTCCAATACAAATTTATGGCCGGCATCAAAAAACGAATTATCTTCAGTTGACTTTATAATCTCATTAGCTTGATATGTTCCAAAAGAATTATCTGATTTTTTGAAGAATTTTGATTTGGATATCAGGCTTTGGTAATTCTCAATATATAGTTTTAAGATTGATTGATTTTTTTCTAGGAATTTTCTTACGTTACCTTTTTTATCAAAAACGTCATTATATCTAAAATCAAACTTAGTTACTTGTTTGTCAAGGATTGTTATTATAGTTTCCAGAGATTCAAAAAAGCTTTGCTGATCTGTGTGAAATGTTTCAATAAATTCATTCTCACAATCGGAACTTTGAGAAGAACTTTTAAGCTTTTTAATAAAATCACTTTTACTTTTATCTAAGTCTTGATAGATTTCATCATATCTTTTCTTGAGTTCCTTGCTTGCGATAAAATTGCTGATCTTAGCTGATGCATCGAACGTACTATCCTCGGCATCGATCACTAATATTATTTCTGGAACAATAGCAGAACCATCAATTTTTACATCATAACTAGTCTTACGAGACTCATAAATTCTATCACGAGGAAATATTTTTTTATCATTCTTTGATATGTCACTGAATGTTTTGGCAAAGGAACTTTTCATTGTTCCATTTGGCGCATAAATTAAATAAGAGTTGCTTTTGGAGAAATCGAAAGAGTGGTTAAGTCTTCCAATCCCATAGCAGTTTTCTAGATTAATGTCAAGCTTTTTCATTTGGTTAAATAGTTGAATGTCAGTGTTTAGTTGCCGCTAACTTGTTTTTAGCGGCAGTTTTTACCTTTTTGGTTTTATGTCTCAATCTAAAATCACCGTCTGAAATAATTTTCAGGCCATAAAAAGTCTGGTAAATGATTTTTAATTCTCTCAACTGCCCAATCATATCCTCTTTCTTCCAATTCTTTAACAAAATATGGCCAAGGTGGTATATTGCTTCTATAAACATTTGATGAGGAAGTTGACATTCCGCCTCCAAGTGCAGTAGATAATCCTCCTCCTAATGCAGTCGAAAGTCCACCATAGAGCGCTGTCGATAACCCACCATAAAGTGCTGTCGAAAGTCCGCCATAGAGTGCCGTCGACAATCCACCATACAATGCGGTCGACATCCCACCATACAATGCAGTCGAAAGTCCGCCATAAAGTGCAGTTGATGCTCCGCCATAAAGTGCAGTTGACATTCCACCTTCCAAGGCAGTTGATAGTCCACCACCTAAACTTGTACTCAAATTTCGTGGCCAAGTTCTTAAGTTTTCAATTACTGGTCTACTCATGTTTAATTAATTTCATTGTTATTTTTAATTGCAGCTAACATGTTTTTAGTGGTTGCCCAATTTTTAATGATAAAATTCTCCAATTTTTTTTATATCAATAGTTGAGAGAACAAGGTTTTTAGGAAACTGAATATTATTTATTGTAAATTCAGGAGGAATGTGGTAAGTCATAATAGATTTCTTATCCAATTCAGAATGTTTTATTTCTTTTGGATCAAATTCATAAAAAATATTTCTATTTACTTGATCATTTGTCCATTTATAAAATGTTGCAAAATACATATAAATATATCCATAACTCCAGACGACTTTTGCAGAAGGACTTTGGTGTTCATGTATTAAACCTAATGCATGTCCAAATTCATGCAGAACTATTCCCTTTTTTTCGTCTTCGTTTACTAATTGTCCCAACCATCCAAAGTTCATTGTTGGCTTATCTATCAATTCACTTGCTTTACAATCAGTCCCGATATAGGACCAACATCCTTGTTGCATGAATGAAATCCTTATATCAGAATCGGTCAGAGAGCTATTGAAGTTAAATTTTATTGAGCAATGTTGACACCATTCATTTGCGTATTCTTTAACCTTGTTCTTGTTTTCAAGATTTCCATCCATGAAGTATATATTGAGAGTCAGTCCAGGATTCCACATCTTTGTAGTGTGGATTGCCATCTCAGTCAAGAGTTCAATACTTTCAAGATTCGGCAAGAAATAAGGATCGCTAATAAAGCGTCCAATAAAATTTTCTTGCTCTGTCAACAATTTTAATCTATTATTAGACTTGTTTTGTTTTAAAGCCAACCTAACCGATGGCCAGTTATTTTCTCTTAGAAATAACGTAAATTCAGCTTCAATTTGATTCATAATTATTAGGTATTGATGTGTTTAGTTCTGATGTTGTCTCGGTTACCGCTAACTCGTTTATTGCGTTTGGAAAACGGATTTTTAAAACAATCGTTCGTCAGACATAGTTATGTTTGTTACTTACATCTGACAAACGCTTTTCTCAGTATAAATAGGTTGATATTTTTAAAGCACAGCCCCGTCAGTCCCATAAGCATTTTACCAACAATCCTCTGCATCCTCAATATATAAAGGCTTTTGTCCGACTCTTCACAATAGATATGAAAGTTAAACAAAAAATAGGAATTGATATACAGAATTGAATGAATTTTAGTATAAGGGCCCCGGCGGAATATCATTTACCAACTGGGATGGAATTTTTATTCGTTATCAAGAATCTGAATCGTTGATTGATTAAGATACTATGCACTTGGTGTATGATTATAGCGCTGATCGTTGTCTTCCGAATTATTGAAAATAAGGTAGATAATCCAAATTATAAAACAGATTGTTAAGAAGATTTTCATATTTCGTTTATTTAAGGTTGAAAGAAAAATTCAGGAGCTTAATTAAGGTTACCAAGTTTTAACCTGGTAACCTTGTATAGTTCTTATAGACCTGGGTCAGCATCCGAATATGATTCCGATAGGTCAAATTCAGAAAGCTGGATCAAATCCCAGCAGTCAGGGCAGGTGGTAATGGTGTCAGAAGAAATAAATCCTTCTGCAATCAAGTCGAGCGTTTCGTCACATGGACAAAAGTACTCTCCGCAATGTCTACAACGTATATTCATAGGTTCTTATATTAAGGAATTATCAGCAAATGAATAATAATCCCCATCCGTGCAGATAATAAGATGATCAAGGAGTTGGATGTCCATTAAAATTCCGGCATCTTTAATTTTCTGTGTGATCTTAATATCTGATTCAGAGGGATTTATGTTCGAACTTGGGTGGTTATGCGCCAATATGATACCAGATGCATTAGCTTTAATAGCTGCCTGGTATATCAGACGAACGTCCGTGACAGTCCCGGACAAGCCACCCTTTGATACAGGGAATATGCCCAGGACTGAATTTGATCGATTCATGAGCAGAATTTTAAATTCTTCTGTATGCTCTATTGAATCAGGGTCCCAATTCTCAATAAAAATATCATAAGCATCCCGGGAGCATTTTACTTTCAGCCGCTCCGATGCTTTGATTTTGGTCCGATAAATGAGTTTCACCTCAGATATTGTAATCTGTTGTTGATTTTTCATAGTAAAATTTGATTAGATTAATAAAATAAAAAAGCCCGGTCGACTGACCAGGCTGATAGTTTTAAAACAAAAAAATCCCATGATTGAATCATGAGATCTAAGCGGAGCCGTTTTGCGAGATCCATCCATCATCCGCAAAAGAAAGTGGTCGTAACCGAGTGACTAAGGCAAGGTTTATGTAATAACCTTTAGGCGCGACCTTGACGTGTCACGAGGTTTTACTTCCGTAAAGACCACGCTTTGCGAATGATGATGGATGGCGCAGGCTCGCTTTACCCAAGTGAGGTTGCGGTTTGCCCGGACACCTTCCGGAAATTTAACTCTTCGTCACGGGCAAAGGGAGCAACCGAACACCGATTTCCCTGGTTGATCGAAAGTCAGAAATAATGTATAAAAACCATCCACCCAGGATTTGGCCCAGGTGAATGGTAATAGCACTGTTGGTTTTCAGTGGTTCTTGATTATTTAAAGTCGAGGTGAACCATCTCAGAACAACAATAAAGAAAATGCAGCATGACTCGACTCCAAAAAAAACCATCCCTCCCCAAAGAGAAGGATGGCGGAATCCTAGTGTTCGATTTTTTGGGACCTATTAGCCAGGAATTAAGGATAAACTTGTCTGATTTTAATCCCGGGGATATCAATCAAATCCAAGATCGTTCTCAGTAATATTAGCGTGCGATCTGCGCCATCAAAAGCTACTTGGATAACTTGAATCCGTTCGAGCTTAAACTGGCTCTATTGGCTCGCTATAGGGTTTTATTCGTGCCTCGAAGTTTGCCGGTATTGCAGCACATTTTACTTTTATAGACTTCTTCGCTTTTCTTTGCTTTTCTTTATATTTAATTTTCCGAAGGTAAGAGAGCAATTCCCTGGATCACGTACAATTTTATATAGTCCAACGGGAAGTCAGAGAATTCGATTACCTGACTTATTAAAGGTTTCAGATTTGAATCCTCCCTACAAGTTAATAGCCATGACAAGTCTTTCTTACTCTGCTGCAAAGTCCAGATTTGAAAATTAACACCTCTTAACCTTTTATCAGTCTGAAAAATCAAGATTGAATCAAAAAGCCAATGACTATTTAGGATATCCCTCACGTACCGACAGCCATTAGTTAATAAAAGCGGAGAGTGCGATGGATAGAGGTGTTTCCAATACTTTTCAGTGCCGGTGAACTGTCTCAGGGCTCTTTTTATTTCATATATATTCATGATAATTGAATAAAAAAGCTGCCAGGCACATTAAATGCCTAGCAGCGCAGGTTTTGAAATTCAAATAACTTATTTCACAATCTCATTAGAAGTTGAAGGTGCAAACTGAAAACTATGACTTATACGAACCTTCTTGTTACTTCCAGGCATTTTGATCTCATACTCAGGGCAGTCCACCTTTTCAATGTCTCCGGGCAATGAGGTCCCAACCAACTCTTCAGCTTGATCTGAAGTGAGTGTTGTTGGAATTGTCACCTTCTTTGCCGTTAAGTAAGGCTTTCCAGTCGACTTTGATTTTAGAATTTCCACTTTCCCCAAGAGAACAATAACATTGTACTGTTCCTTAGTCTTTGGATTAACTTTCATTTCTGTACCGATAATTTTCACCATTTTAATAGTTATTAGTTAGACATTTAATAAATAATAGCAGACAGAATATCCTGAAACGTTAACTGGCTAGCAGGACACAAAGAATGCTATCCAAATTCTAAAGACTATGACGATTTCGGTATTGAAAAAAAAGTGTTTATGCTTCAAAGAAATGAACAAGAGTGTGTGCCTGGGGGTGTACTCTTGTGATTTTCCAAAAAAGGTTTTCCATTTCAACCGAGCCGGGCATGTTTTTATAAGGGGCAATGAGTCATGACGGCATACCATAAATTTTCAAATTTTTTTTTTATTTGAAATTTGGCTTTTATATATGACAGCTTTTCTTTAGCGTCGACGAGTCTCTACTTAGTTTTAGCTGATTTATTCAATTTGAAAATACTCCTGAAAAAGGGGTCTTATTTCTACATGCTCTGTTTTACTCATACCAAACTGGGAAATAAAATTTCAATAATATTGACTTGATAATTAAAATTTAATATATATTTGCAGAATCGATTATTCATTATCGATAGCTGTGCTTTTATCTGACATCGAATAGAGCCCCAGGATCAATTATCTTACCTTAAAGGTAGCATTATGCCATCTGAGGGTAGAAATTGCCCTGGGAGGCTTTAAAACAGTCTTAGCTTTGAAATTTCTAAGAGACGTCATTTGGCTAAAGACATTGGCAGATTTTTTACTTTATAGAAGCAGTTTAAAAACATCTCTATATCCAGTAAGATCGTATTATAACTCTACTAACTTCTATTATAGTGAGTTATCTGTATAGTATACTATTGTATAGAGATATATTAAGTAATAGTTATAGTGACTATTCAAGTAACATATTATAACATGATAATAGCTATTCTATCTTCATCCATCTTCATACCCCCCTATTATCCCCCCTCTCTTCTTCCTTCTCTTCCCTTTCTTAGAGAATTCTGTCAAAGTCTCCCATAAGATCTTCCGACATTTTAAAGCTTTGTGTAAATTGAGACTAAAAACGTAGGTTGTTCCAACAGTAAACACTGGTTGCTGATTCCGGGATCTTTTCAACTCCTTTCTTTTATTTGGAAAGATCAGATAATCTTCTGAAATTTGATTTAGTGGCATCCCCTTCTTCTCTTGACTTTCAAGCACGAGAAATCAGCGAGTTCAATCAGGAGATGCCGCTTCTTTATTCATTTTAACTAATTGTTTTAATATTTCAGACATGTAATAAACCTTTGCACTTTCATTATCAAGTGGAGGCTTAGCATATCCTTGATCAAAAATTTCATTGAACTTAAGTTTATAAGGATTTGAATAGGTATTTTTATGAATATTTTGATAATTAATAATGAATTCTATATAGTCATTGTCAGATAATGGCTCGTCCTTTTCTGGTTCGAGTATAACAAGAGTATAAATAAGTTCATAATTAGGAGGAAATGATTGAATGCCTTTTTTGAATACACCTCTTTCTTTTAAAGGTTGACCCTTTACCCATTCAAAATCCTTAAATATTTGAAAAGAAACATTTTGTGCGTATCCCAATCCAATATTTTTTAACTTCAATTGGATAACATTTCTTGAGGTTTCTGCAAATTGAAGGCTTGCAACGATAGATGGAGTAATATAGAATTTTCTTGTTTCTCGGCTTTCTTTAACTAACTGCCGAGTTAACAGCACATAACAAATAGTTGAAATTGCAACAATCCCTGAAAAGACCAAACTTAAAATTCCATCTGCACACATAGGAACAATAATTAATAATGTTTAATGCTCTCTTTTATCAGAAATATTATTTCTAAAAACATCAAATAGTTTGTATAATTGATAGTATATATTTATGAAATAATTATTATCTAAATTGCTAATAAAAGATCTAATATTCCATGTCTATTTTTTTTGCTCTTTCATTCCATTTTTTTAACCTACTTGTTTGTGGATTATAGAGTTCATAGGCTCCACCATAATAAAAGATTTTTTTATCCTGATTAATATATTCCAAAGCTTTCGCTTTCATCCCGTATTTTTGAGCAAGATTAAGGGTATAATCAAGTTGGGTTTCTTTAAGCTTTGTAAAAAATGATATTGCACGATCAAGAGTTCTTTTTTCTTCTGCTTTCCAGTTCAGTTTAGAATAAATAATGATTAGTCTTTCATATGGTTCAGCATCCTCACATTCTTCTATAATCAATTTTTCATATGCTTCAATGGCTTTTTTATAATCCCCTTCATTCTCCGCAATCTTCGCAAGACTTTTTATTGTTTCAAAAGCTTCTCTATATTGCCTTAATTGATTAAAGAGTCCCAAAGAAACATTATGATTATATGCAAACGTGTCAGAACCTTCTTTCATATCAAAATAAAAATTGAATTCTGGCATGCTTTTCTTAAAATCTGAAATCTTTTTTCCTATCGTTGGGTTACTCGGCTTTTGTGGAAGAATGTCATTTGTTGCTATCGGAATAGTTTTAATTTGTCCAGTACTATTTATTTTTGTCAATCGGACTGCCCAATCTTTTACTTCACGAAAATCAGGGTACATTTCTATTTTTTCTTCTAAAAATTGAATAAGTAATTCCTTCTGTTTTGTTTTCCCATATAAAACAATTACTCTTTCAATATCATAGGCATAATTATAAATATTCAGAAGTTTGCTTTTTTCTCCTCTTTCAATGGACTGAAGGTAAATAGCTATTGCCTCCGTATATCTCTTATCTTTTTCATATTTTCGTGCTTGTTCACGTAAAGATCCCAAATTATGGAATTCTTTAAACCATGCATCATTCTTATCTCGAAGAGCTTCTGTATCTCTCTTGAATTTTTCATAATCATTTATTAAATCTCTTGCGGATGATGTCCTTTTATCACCAAATAAACTATCAAGTAATCCCATGACTTATTGGTTTTATAGTGACTATAAAAAATTCAAGATTGTCTCCAAAAAAGAGTTGGTTTTTCCACAGATCTGGCATCGGTATGACATTAATGAGATACTAAGTTAGACAAATCCATAAAAATAAGGAGAGATAATATATAAATTCAGCTAATAAGGGACAATTCCGGAACTTTTTCAATGCAGAACTGGCAAAGTTTAAGACATGGGAGAAATTCCGTTCGTGTAAAATCTCCCCCCTAAAACTAACAATAGATTAGATCACAAATATTGTTGTTTTTAACAGGCTAAATTTACCTAATAGTTTCTCATGTGCCCGGCTCCATTTTTTATTATGGAAACTTTAGATCCGGATCAATATTTCATTTTTCATTGAAACCAATTAAGTTTTTGTAAGTTTACGATTGTAGGCACCTCGACGTGTTTGATCATCCCGGTGCAAAATGCAGTTATGGTTATATGCGTGTATTACCTGCAGGCGCTTACATCAACATATTTTTTTTACTTTTAATTTTTTTACAATGAACACAACAACAAGGACCGCAAGGTCAAGTTCAGTCACGAAATCAAGTGAGAATCATGATCAACAGTTAAGTCTTTTTGCCAATGAAACTGTTGAGCTACAAACACAGCCGATTATGTACACTTCTGATGAGTTTTATGCTTTGGCAGACGAAGCAGATGCTGCAGTAATCTCTGGTTCTCTCCTTGATATGCAGAGGATTTTTAAAAAATACGTACTGTATTTTGAACCAACCGCAGAAGAAAAGTTGGGACCCCTTTCAAAAACCACAATCTTCTATAATGAAGCTTACTTGATCAGACAAATGGCAAAAATCTGCAAACATTACGATGATCTTGCCTTCGGAATACTTTTAGACAAGGTTACAAAAAAGATGTTGCTAAATTAATTCATTATTGGTTCAATTCAATACTCAAGGCTATAGGTAGCATTAAGTATGCGCTGAATTGAGAAATCACTAAACCCTTCTGTAAAAGGAGGGTTTTTTACTTTTCATATACCTTACCGGCCTTTTTCATTTTAAACCTACTTCATTGTTTCAACATCCAATGTTACATCCAATATATTAATAAAGTCTTGTAATGTATTGTAAATCAAATATAGTATTAGTCGCCCCGGGATCACAAATTACACTCTAAAACCTCTGATTATCAGAGGCTTTT
>OCZT010001763.1_pt1 | contig 22457 bp, 22 predicted proteins | sample 1539031 | NCBI WGS metagenome assembly OCZT01 (sample SAMEA3539308, study PRJEB22396) | soil metagenome | biome: tundra; feature: field; material: soil | place: USA | collected 2010-05 | depth 0.15 m | reverse complement strand
GGCGACGGCGACAGTAACGGCACCAACCCCAACGAGTCATTCATCAATCTACCTGCTTCCTACAGCGTCACCGGCCAGGCCTTGCACTTTGACTCCTCGGTCCCCGGCGGCACCATCGCCAAGGACGGCGGCACCTCCACCAACAACTTCCTGCAGCGCTATTACGGCGGTTCGCTGGCAGCCTGCAGAGACGCCGCCTATGCCACGCCCACCAGCGAGCCGTTCATCAAGCCCGGCATGTGCGGCTGGGGGCCCAGTATCGCATACAGGGCTGGTACCGAGAACACCGAGTACGACGCTCTGCAAATCACCCTGGCCCAGCAGTTCAGCAAGGGGCTTGCGATCACAGGCAACTACGTGTGGGCCAGCGCATTCGCTGACACTTCGAATCTATGGACCTGGAGCCACTCTCTCGGCCATTTACGCGACAGCAACGTCCGCAACCAGCAACTCGTCGTGTACGGCAGCTACGACCTGCCCTTCGGCAAGGGCAAGCAGTATGCACCAGGCGTCAACCACGCGACCGACCTGATCATTGGCGGCTGGCAGTTGAGCAGCACCCTCAACTGGTCGGGCGGCTTGCCGTTCACCCTCAGTTACAGCGAATGCAGTTCCAACGTCAACGACACACCGAATCCAGGGACGAGCGGAGGGTGCGATCCGAGCGTCGCGGCCGGTGGACACATGTCCACCAAGCTCACTTCGTTCGTTGCCGGCTCCAACGGCACCGGAAACCGCACCTTCTACCCGAAGCACTCCCTGGGCGATGGCCTCTTCGTCAACCCCGGACTGGATCACTTCGGCAATGTAGGCCTCAACACCTACCGCGGCCCAGGGTACTTCAACACCGACCTGGGTCTCGTCAAGGCATTCACCATCTGGGAGAACGTGGCTACCAAGTTCCGTATGGATGCCTACAACGTCTTCAACCACATCAACCCCGGCAACCCCGGGGGCAACATTGAGTCCGTGGGCACCATCTCCGGCGAGGCGGCTGGGTGCGGGCCTGGCGGGCAGGGCTGCGGGCCTCGTGCGCTCGAATTCTCCCTCCGCGTTCAGTTCTAATTCCGCGAAGGAGCCGCAACAAACCTGGAGGGGAGCTTCGGCTCCCCTCTCTTTTTTGGTCAAGCGGCGAAGACCGCACTTGCCAGCCGCAAAACTTCGCTGTAGTATCGAACTTGCCTATCAAGCGGCTGACGCGGGCCACCCGAAACGGGCAGAGCAAGCTCGCCGCCGAACAAGGAAACTTCGCCGGGCAGTTCATTTCACGGCAGTCTGCAAGCGGCGAAAGCTCCTATAGGAAGGGCATCACCTGAGGAAGGCGCCGGCCGCACCGTTACGATCCTTACAACCGGATGGAGCTGTTTTTCAGGGCTCCAGTGTGCGAGGCGGCAATAGCATTTTCACAGAGGTCATCAAGCAGGGCCACAGAGGCTGAGCCGGCGCGAGCAGCAGGGGCGACGGTTTTTTTGAGGAACGCCGAATCCAGCGCGGAATCTGTGAAAATGTTCAAGGCCCCTGGGAATCACGGTAGATTGCGTGCGGAGTCCGGCTCCGGGGCAGTTTGCGCGATATCCTGCGACGATATTCGCCGCTCACCGTCGTGATCCCCGTCCAGACCTGGACAGGCGGCGGGCAAGGGAAGCTCAGCACCCGGCAGGAAACGGCTGAACCAAGAAACGCAATCCAACAAATAGCAACGCACCAGGAAGTTCACGCATGACGACAGAATCGACGCAGTCCCAGTCTGAACTGGGGCCGGCCCCGGCCAACGACCAGGGGCAGTCGCAGGGGCATCGGCGCCGCCGGCGCCGCCGCAAGAACAAGAGCAGCCAAACAAGCGCGGCCCAGGCGCAACAGCCGCAGGCACAACAGCCCCAGGCGCCGGGGCCGCCTGAGGTCCCGCCCCCGCCGCAACCGGTGCAGCAAAGGCCGGCTCCGGCGCACCAGGGCGGGCATCAGGGCGGACACCAGAACCAGGGCCGGAAGAAGAAGAAATTCTTCCAGAAGGGTTCGGCCACTGAGGCGCAACCCGGCAACAGCATTTCATCCCCGCCGCAGGGCAAGCGCAAGGGCAAGCAGAAGGGTCCCAGGGAGTTTGTGGGCCCCATGGACCACAGCTACCGCGTGGTGAACGGCAACGTAGCCGACGGCCCGCCCTCGACCATCCAGATCACGACCAACGGGCACGGGGGCGGCTACTACCAGGACGCTTACCAGCCGCAACCCGCGGTTCAAGTCCGCGAGGACGCTCCCACCCGCATCTTCTGCTTCATTGAGGACCTGTTCTTCCTGGCCAAGATCCAGGAGACGGCCCGCAAGCTGGGCGTGAAGGTGGAGTTTGTGAAGGGCGACAAGGAGTCGGTGGCGAAGCTGACTGAGTTGCCGGAAGCCGAGCGGCCCAAGCTGCTGGTCTTCGACCTGAACAACCTGAACGCCAAGCCCATGACGCTGATCCCGAAGTTGAAGACCAAGCTGAAGAAGGCGACGTCGATCATCGGCTTTCTCAACCACTTGCAGGGCGAACTGAAAGCCAAGGCCATCGAGGCCGGGTGCGACACGGTGATGCCGCGGTCGGCTTTCTCGCAAAGCCTGCCCAACCTGCTGCGCCGCTACGGCCTGGAAGAGGAAGAAGAGTACGCCCAGCAGCCGGTGTAGGGCGATTCAGACTGCATGACAAAAGGGCGCTTCCCGCAGAGGGAGCGCCCTTTTCAAGCCGGTTGCACAGCCGACAATCCAGCCCAACAGGTGCTATATTTTTCAAAACGCTCGCTTCTCTGAATGACAAGCGATTTCCTCGTCGAATCCTGGCGAGCTTGTCATTCTGAGGTCCGATCCGCTGGTTGGAGGGGGCTGTTTGATGATCGATTTGACCCAGGCTGAAGCAAATCTTCTTCTGGCGCTGGGAAAGCACCGTACAAACGACGATTCTCACCGCTTCAGTGCGCTGCGCCTCGAAATCCCACTCCAATCGGTAAACCAAAGAGAACACTTCCTCTTGGACATCGGACGTGGGAGAATCGATCTTGTGAAGGGAACGTACCAAACGCGGGCGAAGCAAACCGTGATTCTTGCAAGGCTTGACTTCGGCGGCAAGCCGCATCGCAATCCTGATGGAGAAGAGATTCCTTCGCCGCATTTGCACATTTTTCGGGAGGGATTTGCGGATAAATGGGCTCAGTTATTACCGTTTGAACATTTTACCAATCCTGACGATTATTGGGCGCTGTTCGCGGATTTTCTTCGATTTTGTAATGTAACCAGACCGCCAATATTCGAACCTGAGCTATTTGTATGATTGACGAGATTCAGAGGATGATGGACGGATACGTCTCCTGGCTAAGGGAGAAGACGAGCCTGCGTGAAATTGGCGGGTGGGTCGAAATTACAACTCCGATGCTGGACCGCCATAATGACCATCTTCAGATATACGTGCAGCGCGAGAATGGCCATTTCATCCTCACAGACGACGGCTATACCTTGCAGGATTTGGAACAGTCTGGGTGTAGACTGGATAGCCCTAAACGTCAGGAACTCCTGCGCGTTACTCTCAACGGGTTTGGGGTCCAGCAACATGACGCCTCGCTGGAGATACGCGCGACCGAGGAGAATTTCCCGCTCAAGAAGCACAGTCTTCTGCAGGCCATGCTTGGCGTGAACGACCTGTTCTACCTCGCGTCTCCACATACTGCCAGTCTTTTCTATGAAGACGTTGTCTCATGGATGACCGTCAATGAGATTCGCTTCGTCGAACAAGCCAGGTTCACAGGCAAGACTGGATACGATCATATGTTTGAGTTTGTAATTCCGCGGTCAAGAAAAAACCCGGAGCGAATAGTTAGACCGATCAACAGGCCCGATAAAGGATCGGCGATGGAGATGGTGTTCGCTTGGCTCGATACGCGAGAGACACGACCTCCTGAGGCCCGTGCATACGCGCTGCTGAACGACACGGATCAAATAGTCAAGTCCGACGTTACGGAAGCCTTCCTGAGCTACGATGTCAAGCCAGTCAAATGGAGTGAACGCGAAACCGTCCGCGAGGAACTGGCCGCCTAGCCTGTCAGTGAGCACGGTTCCCCACCTTCTTCCCCCGCCCTTTGCGAAAAGGGACGGGAATCGTGGCACCCATCGCGCGGTTGCACTCCTCGCTGCGGTTGCACTCCTCGCTGGACGAGCGGGAATCTAACCCGGAGGCCAGGCAAGCGGGCGTCCGCCGAGCAGGTGGAGGTGGAGATGGTCCACGGTCTGGCCGCCGTCCTGGCCGGTGTTGACCACCACGCGGTAGCCCTTGGCGAGGCCTTTGGCGCGGGCGATCTGGGCGGCGGCCCAGAGCAGATGGCCGAGCAGGGCGCGATCCGCTTCGGCAGCTTCGGCCAGCGAGACGATGTGCCGGCGCGGCGCCACCAGTATATGCACCGGCGCCTGCGGATGCATGTCGGCAAAGGCGTAGCACAGCTCGTCCTGGTAGACGGCGGTGGAGGGAATGCTTCCTTCCACGATCTTGCAGAAGAGGCAACTCATGGCGAGACCAGTGTACAGGACGGCGCTTCGAAGTGGATGAAGTTGCTCGATGGCGTTGCGGGCTTTCTGCGAGGTGCCCGTCAACCAGGAGAAACAGACCGGGGAGTGCGGGGTTCGCGATTTCGATGCGCCGGCCGAGCCGCGCAGCCTGGGGGGATATACTTTGTTACGGCGTGGCCGCCCCGAAATGAGGTGGATGAGTATCACGATTTGAAAGTGGAAGTGGGCAAACCGGATTTTACAGCCCACACCCCCACCGGGTATTACGACGAACCGGCCTACTATCATCAACCTTATCCCGTAACCAAACGCGTGACGGTCGAGCAGCTGGAGCAGATGCTGGCCAAGGCCCATGGCAGCAGGGATGAAGTGGTTGCCCAGGAACTTGCCGGCATGGAGTTGACCGAGCGGTTGAGCAGCACAAAGCTCTCGTTCTGGAAGGCCGCCCTGCACGGCGAAAAGGTCCGGGAGGCGCTGGCGGCGGTGGCCGATGCGTCAGCCTTTCTGAATCCACCGGCGGCAAAGATTCCCGTCGCGGGGCCGCCGGACCTGACCGCGCAACGGCCGATGCTGTCCGGGACCATCGACTATCTGAGCAAGACAATTCCAAAATTGCCGGACTTCTTTGCGACGCGGACGACGGTTGGGTATGGGGAGCCACCACAGAAGGATGAGCAAACCTGGAAGACTGCGACCGGTCGTTGCATCCGGCTCGCACCTCCATTGCATCCATCGTCTACCGCAATGGCCGCGATCAGGTGGATGCAGAGACGGTGAAAGAGCAGCAGCGGAAAAAGGAAGAAAACAACCTGGATACCGAGGGCACGTTCGGCCCCATTCTCAGTACGGTGATTCTGGATGCTGGCCGCAGCGAACTGACCTGGAGCCGCTGGGAGCAGGGCGCCAGGGGACCGCGGGCGGTCTTCCGCTATGCGGTCCCGAGGGAGAAGGAGAAATAGCGCGATTTTGGCCCAAATGGAACACGGATTGTGATGCCACCGCTGCCGCAGCGCCACTAGCTCAACCTATCCAAATCCAGCCTGCCCTCCGGAGTGGTCTACGGTTGAGCGTAGTATGCCGTGTTCGTGCGTACCGTCAGTCCCGGCTTGTTTACGTTCACCTGCAGCGAATGGAACTCGCCTGGTCGGGTGGCAGGAGCGGAGTCGAACGACAGCACATAGTACGACTCGGCATCGGCAATGCTTTTGGCGATATCACCGGCAAGATCTTTGCTTTCCTCCTGGATCTGACCGCCGCTCTGGTGAGCAAGAACCTGCAAACCCAGGCTGCCGGCAGTTACCTGGTCTTCCGTTGGCACGCCGTTGAAAAAGGCATTGTCGCGATCACTGCGAAATTCGGCAATGCTAAATAAGTCCGGCGAAGAAACAGCATCCAGCGTCACCTGAGCTTCCCGCAATGCGGTCGAGAGTTCCACAAGATAATCGAAGAAGTTCCGCCTGATCGCCGCCGTGTCCGGGCGAAATCCAGGACCCGACAGCAGAGGCCAGCCGGGGCCGATCCAGATGAGGATTGCTCGGCCGGGAACGTCCATTTGTTCCCTGGCCAGCCTGTTGAGCGCGGAAATGGATAGTTGGAACCGTTGGTTCAGGCAGCTCCCCGTGGGAGCCAACTGCGAGCCTGCCTCGAGTGCAGACAAGGCGGCGGGCCCAAAAATGGCGGGTGCAAATTCCTGGTCCGAACCGCTTCCCTCCTCGGCGCAATCAAACGTGCGAACGTCATTGGCGAGATTCCGGAATTCGCCGGCAAGAGCATCGCGGTCCCGGGAAGGCTGGCTCACTCTTGCTCCGGAACCGGACAAAATGGCGATCGAGGTTGGGTAGGTGAGGCGCCCCTGGCTCTGCGCTAGAAACCTCTCGATCTCCTTGCGCTCATATGCGATGCTCCTGGGGGTGTTGTTCACGGTGTCCAGCATGAGGATGACATGGACCGGCGCCAAAGCAGTGCTGCCCTTCACCGCCCGAAAGGATGCAACCTTCTGGGGCTGCCGATCGTCAAGCAGCGTGAAATTCTCCTGCTTCAGTCCTGTCACCGGCTTGCCGGATGCATCGGTCACGAGCACATTGAGAAGGATGTGGTGCTCGGCTCGATATCTGCTTTCCCGCTCCTCATGGGATCGCGGAACGAGAGTTATCGGCGGAGTGAGCGCAGGCGCTGCAGGCTGCCCCGATGCCGCAGGAGGCGGAGAAGTCTCCTGTGCCAACGAGGAAAGAGAAAAACACACGAAGAGTGCGCCCAGCCATCTCAACCGCGCCATTCCGGTTTGCCCCCCTTTCCGATGTGCATCGCTCATCCGCGGATCAACCCAACATAAGCAATGCTAGTCGAAGGTCAATTTGGACACTCTTCGCGACAGAAGCTGTCGAGTACTGCCATTTCGAGCGTAGCGCCCAAAAGTGCTTTTCCAGCAAGTGCATCGTTCCTTGCGCTGACAGCAGTCCGGATGCTGGATCACCGCGCGTTGGTCCGGGAGCCCAATGACATGCCGATCCAATCCTACGCAATTCTGCAACGGATTGTTGCATGTTCGGGGACAATCGGAAAACCCGGCCGAACGGCGCAATAACTCATGCCTTTTGCAACCAGAGCGTGCCCGCTGCCTCATGAAAATGTCAGCCGGCAAGCGGAGCGCTCCCGGTTGGCCGGCCATCCGGAATCCGACCGGCAGACCTTGACCGCTTCAGCTTGTATGGTCCAGAAGAATCTTCCAGCCCTGCGGGCCCTTGCGCCAGACGAGTGAAAAGATGCCGTCGTCCTTTTTGGCCTCGCCCTTGGCGGTGCGCTCGAGGTGAAAGCTGCCGGTAACTACGGCAAACTCGACCGTGGCGCAGGAGCCGGGCAGCAGGCGGACTTCGAGGTCGGTGAAGGTGAGCGTGCCCATCTGCCCGGGGGTCGAGTAGGCCTTGGTGTAGCGCTCCAGGATGGGTCCGTAGCCCTTGCGGACTGCGGCGCCGATGAAGGTGGTGTCGGGGGAGTCTTCATAGGCCTGCATGAAGGCGGGAATGTCGGCGCGGTTCCAGGCGGCGGTTTGCGCGGCCAGCGTTGCTCGAATCGCCGCTTCGTCGCCGGGGGCGGCCTGCGCATGAACGGCCAGGCCTGCACAAAAACACACGAAAGCCAGGATAAGAGCCAGCAAACTTCGTTTCATCGTTGAGCCTCCGGGGGCATACTTCCGGGTTCAGCTTACAATGGCAGCATGTCCGCGGGCTCCCCAACCGCTCCCTTTCGCATCGTGCATACAGTGTGCTCGCACGACTGCCCGGACTCGTGCGCCGTGCTGGTGACGGTGAACGGGGCAGGCCGGGCCGTGAAGGTGGCCGGCGACCCGTCGCAGCCGGTGACGCAGGGCTTCCTGTGCGGCAAGGTGGCGAAATATCTGGATCGCGTCTATGCGCCGGAGAGGATTCTCTATCCGCTCAAGCGGAAAGCAGGCGTGGCCAAGGGGCCGCTGAAGCGGGGCCAGGAGCAGGAGGCCTTCGAGCGAGTGAGCTGGGACGAGGCGCTGGAGTCGATTGCCGCGCGGCTCAAGGAGACTGCCGAGCGCCATGGGCCGGAGTCCATCCTGCCCTACAGTTACGCGGGGACCATTGGCGTGCTGGGCTACGGGTCGATGGACCGGCGGTTCTTTCACCGCCTGGGCGCGAGCCAACTGGACCGGACGATCTGCTCAGAGGCGGGCGGGGTGGCCTGGAATCTGGTTTATGGGAAAAAACTGGGCACGCCGACCGAGGACTTCCGGCTGGCAAAGCTGGTGGTGGCGTGGGGCGCGAACATCCACGGCAACAACATTCACCTGTGGCCGATGATCGAGCAGGCGCGGCGAGCGGGGGCGCGGCTGATCGTGATCGACCCTTATCGCACGCGGACCGCGGCGCTGGCGGACTGGCACATTGCGATCCGGCCCGGAACGGACGCGGCACTGGCGCTGGGGCTGATGCACGTGATTTTGAACGAGGGCCTGGAAGACCGCGCCTACATCGCGGAGATGACCCACGGCTTCCATCAATTAGCTGCCCGGGCGCGGGAGTACACGCCGGAGCGGGTGGCCGCCTGGACGGGGCTGACGGCGGCCCAGATCGAGCGGCTGGCGCGCGAGTACGCGACCACCCGGCCCGCGGCGCTCAGGATGAACTACGGCGTGCAGCGGAGCGAGAACGGCGGCACGGCGGTGCGGGCGATTGCGATGCTGCCCGCGCTTACGGGCGCGTGGAAGCATCGCGGCGGAGGCGGACAGCTTTCGACTTCGGGAGCTTTCGCGTGGAACAAGCAGGCCGTGGAGCGGCCCGATCTGGCGCTGGCTTCGCCGCTCAAGCGGCTGGCGCGGGTGGTGAATATGTCGACACTGGGGCAGGCCCTGACGGAGCTGGGAAAAGGCAGGGATCAGGGATCAGAGATCAGAGATCAGCGAGCAGGAGACGCCGAGACTCGACCCGAGGACGGTCCGCCGGTGAAGGCGCTGTTTGTCTACAACTCGAACCCCGGCGCGGTGGCGCCGAACCAGAACGCGGTGCGGCGCGGGCTGGCGCGGGCGGACCTCTTCACCGTGGTCCACGAGCTCTTCTTTACCGACACGACGGACTACGCCGACTACATTCTGCCGGCAACCACGTTTCTGGAGCACACCGACATCCAGGGCGCCTACGGGCACTACTTTGTGCAGCTTTCGAATCAGGCCATCGAGCCGCCCGGCGAGGCGCACTCGAACGTGTGGCTGTTCAGCCAACTGGCCGAGCGCATGGGCTTCAGCGAAGACTGCTTCCGCGACACGCCGGAGGAGATCATCCGGCAGGCGCTGGGGATTGGCGCTGATGGGCACTCGACCAATGCGGGCATGGAGCACATTACGCTGGAGGACCTGAAGCAACAGGGACACATTCCGCTCAGCTTCCATCGCAAGCCGGAAGAGGAACCGTTTCAGCCCTACACGGCGGGGCCGCTGCCTACGCCTTCAGGCAAGATCGAGTTTTACTCGGAAGCGCTGGCCGCCAAGGGGCTTGATCCGCTCCCCGGCTTTGTGCCGCCCACAGAATCGCGGTGGGGCAAGGGCGCGGAGCAGTTTCCGCTGGAATTCCTGAGCCGCAAGGCGGACAACTACATGAACTCGACCTTCGCCAACCTGGAGGGACACCGCAAGATGGAGGCGCGCTTGAGCCAGCGGCTGGAGATGCATCCGGTGGACGCCGCGGCCCGAGGCATTGCCGATGGCGACAAGGTGCGGGTGTGGAACGGCCGCGGCTCGCTCACACTGACGGCGCTGGTGCCCGGCAACGGAATCGTCAGCGTTCCGGCCGGGGTGGTGGCCGCGCGCCTGGACTGGGCCAAGATGCACAGCGGCGGGACCAACGTGAACGTGCTTACCAGCGAGCGGCTCACCGACCTGGGCGCGGCGGCCACGTTCTACTCCGTGCTGGTGGAAGTGGCCAGGGCGTAGAGCGCTACCGGCTGCCCGGATCGCGCCTGGCGGGTCGAGGCGTGCGGCAGGCCAAGCGACCGCAGTACCCTTGAAGATATGAACTGGACAACTGCTCTCATCGTCGTGGCCGTGCTGGCGGTCTTTTTCCTGCTGAAACGCACGGGCCAGATTTCATCGCGAGACGCCGTGGCGCATGTGAAGAACGGGGCACTGGTGATCGATGTGCGAACTGCCCCCGAATTTAGCGGCGGGCATCTGCCGAATGCAATCAATCTTCCGCTGGATCAGATTGAAACCGCGCTGCCGCTCCGGGTGAAGGATAAGAGCCAGGTGCTGCTGCTGCACTGCCAGAGCGGGAGGCGCAGCGGCGTGGCAAAGAAAAAGCTGAACGCCCTGGGCTACGCGAACGCCTTCAACCTTGGTTCCTATGGCCGCGCGGCGCAGATTGTGAACGGCAAGTGAGTCTTTCTCTCTGGCCGAAGAGCGGGAAAACCCAGGCAGGCGCTTTTGAGGCGGTCCTTTTCTCCCCGCGCGTAGAATACGGGCGACCGGAGAAACGGCGAGGCCGCGCGTGGATAGAGTGCGCCGCGGCCAACGGCAAGGTGGCCGGCGGCATCACGCTGAATGGCGGGTCGTGGACCGGCCAGTTCGTCGCGGTGCGGGCGCAGCCCTGAGCGGGGCCAGCAAAAGGACTTCCCAAAAAGCATATCTCAGGGGCTAAAGCCCGCATTGATTTCATAGCACTTAAGTACGGGCTAAAACCCGTACCCTTCACCGGACGGAGTTCTTCCGCAGCCTGCAAAGTCTTGGGCCACCGTGGTGGCAGGACCGACCTGTGCGAGACTTACCCCATGTTAGCGAAGGGATCTTCGAGCGAGGGGCTTTGCGGAGTGAGCAGCTCGGAGCCGGATTCGGTGACCAACAGGTCGTCTTCCAGGCGAATGCCGAACTCGCCGGGAATGTAAATGCCCGGCTCGTCGCTCAGCAACATGCCCGCGCGCAGGCGTGGGGCGATTTCCCAGCCGAACATGTTGTTCTTCACAAAGTAAGGCCACTCGTGCATATCCATGCCGATGCCGTGACCGAGGCGGTGAGAGAAGTAAGTGAACCCCGGGCCGTAGCCGCCGTCCACGATGACCTTGCGCGCGGCCGCGTCCACGTCCGCAGTGGGCACGCCGGGGCGGGCTCTCTGGACGGCCGCGGTCTGCGCGCCGAGCACCAGGTCGAAGACCGAATTCATCCTGGCGGTCGCCTTGCCGAGCACAAAGGTGCGGGTGATGTCGGAGTTGTAGCCCTCAACCAGGCAGCCGTCGTCGAGCATCAGGATGCTGCCCTCGCGCAGGGTCTGCGGCTGGCGCGACCCGTGCGGCAGTGCGGTGAACTCGTCGATGTTCAGGCTGGCCTCGCCCTCGAAGCCCACGCGCCGGTAGGCGGCGGCAATCAATGCGCGCACGTCGCCGGTGGCCATGCCCACTTTGAGCGACTGGGCCACGGCGCGGTAAACCAGCAGCGTGGCGCGGCTGGCCAGGCGCAGACATTCAATTTCGTGCGCGTCCTTGATCATGCGACAGCCGGCGGTAACCGGCGAGGCGCTGAGGATGGTGAGGTGCGGATTGGCGGCGCGAATGCTCTCGGCGAAGACAAACTTCATATTCTCGTCCAGGCCGATGACGCCGGCCTGGAGGCCGCGGTCTTTGAGGCCCTTGCCCAGGGCGGCAAAGGGGCTCTCGTCCTCCTGCCATGCGATCACCTCGGCATCCTTGCCCAGCGGGCCGGCAGCAAGGCTTTCGCGCGCGCGGCCCTCCTCAAAGGCCGGGCAGACCAGGAAGGGCCTGGCCCTGGCGGGAAGGACGAGCGCCCACAGCCGCTCGCCGCCGTTGAGCCGCAGATCGGCAAAGTAGACCGAGGAGGTGGTGCTGTTGGCGAGCACGATGGCGTCGATCTTCCGGGCGGCCATGAGGCTCCTGGCGCGCTCAATGCGGGATTGCCGCTCGGCAGCCGTGAAGGGGCGCGCCTGGCCGGAGAGAACCGGCAACGCCGCGATGGCCGGGGACAGGGCTGGATTCGTGGACGAGCCCGCCTCTGCCTCGGCGCTCAGCCTTGCGGCGAACGCAGCTGTGGCGGCAACAGCGGCTCCCGCGCCCAGAAACCCGCGCCGCGAAAACCAGTCGTTTGAAGCCATGATCCTCCTTGGGGAAGCCGTGCCCGCCGTGTCTTCCAGACTACCGCCTGCGCCTCGCGGGGTCCCTTAAGGTGCGGCCGGCGGCGATTCCGGGCCGGCGTTCTATCGGCAGCGTTTCTACCTCAACCATTCCCTCAGGGGCTAAAGCCCCCGTTGATTTCATTGCATTTATGTACGGGCTAAAGCCCGTACCCTTCATTCGATGCATCGAACAAGAAGCGTCCGCCCTGCTTCTCGTCACCGTCGCTGGAAACCTCCACCGTCTTCGCTGGTAGAATTTCGTGCATGGAAACCATTCAATACAATCTCCCGCAAAATCGCATTCCCGAGGCGTGGTACAACATCCAGGCCGATCTGCCCGAGCCCCTGTCGCCGACGCTGCATCCGGGAACGCTGAAGCCCATCGGGCCGGACGACCTGGCTCCCCTGTTTCCGATGGCCCTGATCATGCAGGAAGTGAGCCAGGAACGGGAGATTGAGATCCCCGGCGAAGTGCGCCAGGTGTACGCGCAGTGGCGGCCCTCGCCGCTCTACAGGGCGCGGCGCCTGGAAAAGGCGCTGGATACGCCGGCCAAGATTTATTACAAGTACGAGGGCGTGAGCCCGGCCGGCTCGCACAAGCCGAACACTGCGGTGGCGCAGGCCTACTACAACAAGGTGGAAGGCACCAAGCGGCTTTCGACCGAGACCGGGGCCGGGCAGTGGGGGTCGGCGCTGGCCATGGCCTGCGCGTTCTTTGGCCTGGAGTGCAAGGTGTACATGGTGCGGGTGAGCTATGACCAGAAGCCCTATCGCCGCGCGCTGATGGAGGCCTTCGGCGCCTCGGTGACCGCCAGCCCGAGCACTGAGACGGAGTCGGGCCGAGCCATTCTGGCCGAGCACCCGGACACCAACGGCTCATTGGGCATCGCCATCTCAGAGGCCGTGGAAGTGGCGGCCAAGGACCCGAACACAAAGTATGCCCTGGGCAGCGTGTTGAACCACGTGCTGCTGCACCAGACGGTGATTGGCCTGGAGACCATCGAGCAGATGGCCTTGGCCGGCGACGAGCCGGACGTGATTGTGGGTTGTACGGGCGGCGGATCAAACTTCGCCGGGCTGGTGTTTCCCTACCTGGGCAGGAAGATCAAGGGCCAGAGCCAGGCGCGGGTGGTGGCCGTGGAGCCGGCGGCCTGCCCCAGCCTGACCAAGGGCCAATTCGCCTACGACTTTGGCGATACCGGCCACCTGACCCCGCTCGTCAAGATGCACACGCTGGGCTCGACGTTTATTCCGCCGGGGATTCACGCCGGCGGGCTGCGCTACCACGGCATGGCGCCGCTGGTGTCGCACGTAATGGACCTGGGATTGATCGAAGCCACCAGCGTGCAGCAACTGGACGCCTTTGCCGCCGGAATCCAGTTTGCCCGCGCCGAGGGCATCATGCCCGCGCCGGAGGCCAACCACGCCATCGCCGCGGCCATCCGCGAGGCCCTCCAGGCCAAGGAAGAAGGCAAGGAGCGGACGATTCTCTTCAACCTCAGCGGCCATGGCCACTTCGACATGCAGTCCTACCTCGACTACCAGGCCGGGAAGCTGGAGAACTACGACTATCCGGCCGAGGAGATTGCGATGGCGCTGGCCGGCTTGCCTGCGGTGGGGTGAGTTGGGGCGGCTTTTCGTGTTGTCCCAGGTTTGAGAAATGAGGTTGGGTGCCCCATCTTTGCGACGGCATTTTCGTCGCAAAGGTGGGAGAGCACGAACCTCAATCGTCCGGCTTACCCACAAGCCAGCACCGCATCCGCGATGCGGGCGGCTTCGACCGCCGGCCGCACCGCATGAACCCGCACGATGGAAGCTCCCTGCAGAATGGCCGCCACCAACGCCGCGACGCTGGCTGTCTCCCGAGCCTCGATGGGAGCGTCGTCTACGCCATGGAGCGGCGCCAGCGTCCTTCCCAGAAAAGACTTGCGGCTGACCCCGGCCAGCAGTGGCCGGCCCAGTGAAAGCAACTCCGCCTGGCGGGCCAGCAGTGCGTAGTTCTCCTCGAAGCGCTTGCCGAAGCCGTAGCCGGGGTCGAGCACGATGGCCTCGGGCGGAATGCCTGCCTGGGCCGCCGCGGCCAGGCTTGCCTCAAGGCCCCCGCGCACCGTGGCCAGCAGTTCATCCGGACTGAGCCGCGGTTGCGTGCGCCACTGCTCGGGGCGGCCTCTGGAATGCATCAGCACGAGGCCGGCGCTGAGTTCCGCGCAGACGGCAGCCATCGCCGGGTCCCAGGCAAAACCGCTCACGTCGTTCACGATCTCCGCGCCCGCCTTGAGGGCCGCGCGCGCTGTCGCCGCCTTGTAGGTGTCCACGGAGACGATGGCATCGGGGCGCGCGCGCAGAATCCCTTCGAGCACCGGCAAGAGGCGCGCCTGCTCCTGCTCGGCGCTCACCGCCGGAGCCAGCGAGAACCCGGCGGCACCGCCCGCCTGCGACCCAGGCCGCGTGCTCTCCGCGCCCAGGTCAAGCAGGTCTGCGCCCTCTTCCAGCAATGTGAGTCCCTGCGCCACGGCTGCTTCCGGGTCGAGAAAAAACCCGCCGTCGCTGAACGAGTCGGGCGTGATGTTGACCACGCCCATCACCAGCGTGCGGCTGCCGAGTTCCAGCGTGCGGGTGCGCAGTTGCCAGGAGAAAATCTCGCGTGGGGAGGTGGTCATTCAGGATTCCCCTGCTGTTCCATCTCAAACCGGCGGAGCGTTTCTGGATCGGGTTCGTCCATGGGGAAGTGTTCGGTCTCGTAGGCATCGACAATCGTGATCAGGGCTTCCAGTTCGTCGCTCGCTTCGGTTCCCAGCCGGGCGCCCATGAGTTCAGTGATGCGCGCAACCGCTGCATCATTCTCCGCCTCGGTTCGGATCGGTTGAATTTGCATGGCGCTCCTCGTAAAGCCATGTTATTTGGAGGTTCTTAGGTGGGCAACCCCTCAATGGACTTTATCCGAGACAATCCGTCTGAATAGCTTCTTATTGATCCGGCCCGATGAGCTGAACCGGAGAAAAGCAACAGCAGCGGCAAAAGCAAGAGCAGCCGCAGGTCCTTCGACTCCGCTACGCTTCGCTCAGGATGACAACCTTTGATTTGAAGCGCAGCCAGGCTGCTACACTCCGTCCATGGTGGATTTTCGGCGAGTTCTGGCGCTTCTGTTGGCTGGGTTTCTGGTTCCTTCCACCGGGTTGTTCGCCCAAACCCAGGCGCGAAGCAACCCCAGGCCCGTGGCGCACCCGGCGGTGCGTCCCGGCTCGCAGGGGACCCCGGCCAAGGGGCCGCTCGGCGACCGCATCGGCGCCATTCTGGCCGAGCCGGCGCTGGGCCATGCGCAGTTCGGCATCAGCGTGACGACGCTCGACGGCCAGCCGGTCTATGGCTTGAATGAGGGCCGGCTGTTTACCCCGGCCTCGAACGCCAAGCTGGCAACTACCGCCGCCGCCTTTGCCCTGTTGCCCGTCGAAACTCTCACCTGGACCACCCGCGTGGTGGCCGGCGGCGAGGTGGATGCAGCGGGCGTGCTGCACGGCGACTTGATTCTGCTGGGCGCGGGCGACCCCACGCTGAGTGCGCGCCGCTACCCCTATCGAACGCCTGAACCTGCGCCGCCTGCCGGAACCCCGGCCGCCGCTGCTCCACCCGCCAACTCCACCGGCGGCGAGCCCGAACCGCCACCCCGCGCCATGAACGTGATGAATCTGCTGGCCGAGCAGGTGGAGCAGGCCGGCGTGCGCACCGTCGAGGGCAGCGTGGTGGGCGACGACAGCTTCTATCTCGACGAGCCCTACGGCGCGTTCTGGGCCTGGGACGACCTGCAGTGGAGTTACGGCGCTCCGGTCTCCGCGCTCACCTTCAACGAGAACACTCTGGAACTGACGGTGACCGCCGACCCAAATTCGTCGGCCGGGACCTCACCCGGCTCGACCGTGGCCGAGTGGACCCCGAATGTGGACTACTACACCCTGGACAACTCGATGACGCCCCTGCCCAAGGGCGAGACCGCTCAGCAGACTGCTCACCCCGGCCTGGACCGCCGTCCCGGCAACCTGATGGTGCGTGCCTGGGGCACGGTGCCGGCCGAGGGCTTCCATGCCGGCCTGGCTCTAGAAGACCCCGCCGAGTTTACCGCCGCGGTCTTCAAGGAGGCGCTGCGCAGCCGTGGCGTCACGGTCAACGGCGGCGCCGCGTCGCGGCACAAGTTCCCGAACGGGACGGGCGAGTTTGCCGGCGAACGCGCCCAGCCGCTGAAGCTGACGCGCTCCGAGCAGCCCACGGTGGCGGCGCCGCTGGAGGATCGCAGGGTGCTGGCCACCCACGTCTCCGTCCCGGTGGCGCAGGACGTGACGGTCATCAACAAGGTCAGCCAGAACCTTCATGCCGAGCTGCTGCTGCGTTTGCTGGGCAAGGTGCACGGGACGGACGGCAGCTTTGCGCAGGGCACACGCGTGGTGCGGCAGTTCCTTATCGGCGCCGGGGTGGACGACGGCGATTTTTTCTTTTATGACGGCTCGGGCATGAGCCCCGACGACCGCATCGCCCCGCGCGCCTGGACCCAACTGCTGGCCTACGCCTCGCGCCAGCCCTGGGGCGCGGCCTGGCGCGACACCCTGCCGGTGGCCGGCGTGGACGGGACACTGATCGGCCGCTTCAAGAACTCGGCTCTCAAGGGCCATCTGTGGGCCAAGACCGGTACGCTGAACGAGGTGAACGCCCTCACCGGCTACCTGACCGCGGCCAGCGGCAAGACGCTCGCGTTTTCGATCCTTGTGAACGGCCACCGGCCGGGCAGCGAAGCCGAAGTCCAGGCCATCGACCGCATCGTGGAGGCCATCGCCGCGGCCAACTAACGCTGTATCATCAGAGCGAGATGCGTACACGTTCTCTCGCTGCTTTCCTTGCCGCACTGACTCCCGTGCTGGGCCTTGTTGCGGTGCTGGCGACGGCTCTTGCCGGCTGCCGTTCGTTGCCGCCCTCCAAGCCCGAGGCGCTTTGGACGCCGGAAGAGGCGCGGGGAGCGCATGTCTACCAACTGAAGTGCGCCAGGTGCCACTACCCGACTACTACGCATGGGCTGCACGGGCCGGGACTCCAGGCGCTCACCAAGATCAAGGCCATGCCTTCGGGCGCGCCGCCTACCGACGAGCGGCTCACGCAGGTCATTCTGCGCGGACGGCTGGAGATGCCCGGCACCCAACTGACCGACGACCAGCTCCACGACATGCTGGCCTACCTGCACTCGCTATGACCGACGACGCCCGAAAAGACCAAGCCCAGCCACCGTGGCGCGACCTGTTGCCGCTGCCCGGCCTGGCGGCCATCAGCCTCTACCTGCTGTTGCTGGCCGGAGTCATCATCCTGGGCGTGGCTGCGGGGCGGCACTATCCGCCGCTGTTCCTGCTGTTTGCGGCCGGCTTCATCGCTGCCAGCGCCGGGCTGCTGCTGCTGCTGCGCTGGGCCTGGGCGCTGGCCCTGGCCGCGGTCTTCCTGCTGGCGGTCTACAACCTGTGGATCTTCACCAGCCTGCACCAGGCGCCCGCCCTGGTCCAGGGGCTGCTCAACCTGGTCTTCTTTCTTTACCTGGTGCGGATCGAGGTGCGGGAGCGGCTGCGGTAGGCCCGCTACCAGAGGACTTTGCAGACGTTGGCTTTGCGGATTCGATCGTCGTGGGTAATCAGCGTGAAATCCCCGACGATGGCGGTGGCCGCAATAATTCGGTCCATGGGATCGCCGCGGAAGTGGTGGGGGAGTTCCGCGGCGCAAACTGCGATTGCGGCTGTCAAAGGAATCAACTCCAGCTTGGCTTGTATGGCTGCGATGAACTCCTGGATCGTCGCGTCCAGATGTAGCCGTTTTCTGCGTGCGGCATTCGCAATCTCGTACAACGAAACCGCAGAATATGCGATCTTTTCCCCAGCGATACGAGCTTGCAGGATGGCGTCACGCGCCCGACCCGACAATAGCTCCGGGAACATCATCAGCCAGACGACAACGTGCGTGTCGAGCAGAATCACTCTGGAGTCCCCTGTTCGAATCGATCCCATTTCTCGTTGAACATCTGCTCCCATTCCTCATCGGTGAACTCCGATGAGACAATGTCTCCGGTAATTGTCCCCATATGCCGCAAGCAGCCAAAGATCGACTCCGGGCTCTCTTTCGGCGTCTCCTCCTGGAACGGCAGGACCCGAGCAAGCGGTTTGCCACGCTTTGTGACCAGCACGGGCTGGCCGGTGGAATTCACCTCGGCCATCACCGCAAGGCATTTGGCCTTGAACTCACCTGCCGCCATTGTCCGCATCGAATTACCTCCCTGCTGCACGATTGATCTGACCATGGTCATTTTACCATGGTCATGAACATTCCGCGACTTTCGACTTTTGCCCCTAGCCGCAGAATGATAATCTCTGCCCATGCTGCGTGGAACCCTGAAGCCCTTTCTTTGCCTTGCCCTGACCCTGGCGGCCACCGCCCCGGCCCTGGCTGCCGACGCCCCCAGGAAGCGCGCCATCACCCTCGACGATCTGGCGCGGATCGAGCGCGTGGGCGCTCCCGTCGTCTCGCCTGAGGGCGACTGGGTGGCCTACACCGTCTCCGAGACCGACACCAAGGAAGACAAGGGCCAGACCCACCTTTGGATGGCCAAATGGGACGGCTCGGCGCGCATCCAGCTTACTTTCGGCAAAGAGGGAGCCTCCGCGCCCCGCTTCAGCCCCGACGGCCGGTATATCAGCTTCCTGTCGTCGCGGCCGGGGCCGGCCAAGGGCGCGCAGGTGTGGGCGCTGGACCGGCGCGGCGGCGAGGCCGAGCAGTTGACGGGCGTGACCGACCAGGAGATCGAGGGCTACAGTTGGTCGCCGGACGCGAAAAAGCTGCTGCTCACGCTGCACCCCAAGGCCGAGCCGGACGCCGAGGAGGGCAAGCCGCCCACACCGGCCAAGCCCATCGTGATCGACCGCTTCCACTTCAAGCAGGACATCCAGGGATACCTTCGCGACGACGCCTGGGACGCGCTCTACCTCTACGACCTGGGCACCAAGAAGGCCGAGAAGCTGACCACGGCGAAGAACGTTCAGGAAGAGGATGCCGCCTGGTCGCCGGACGGCGCGTGGATCGCCTTTGTCAGCAATCAGGACCCCGACCCCGACCGCACCAACAACACCGACGTCTTTGTGGTGGCGGCCAAGGCCGGTTCGGCGGCGCGCAAACTCACCAGTTGGCCCGGCCCCGACGGCGGCCACCTTGCCTGGTCGCCTGACTCGAAGTCCATCGCCTACACGCAGGGCGCCAAGCCGGAGTTATACGCCTACTCGCAGCCCCGGCCGGCGGTAGTTACCCTTGAAGGCAAGGTAAGTTATCCGGCAGCCACGCTCGACCGCCGGGTGGGCGAGCCGATATTTTCCCCGCAAGGCAAGCTGAGTTACCTGGTCACCGACGACCGTTCCGAATACCCCGTCGAGGTGGAGTTATCCGGCAACGGAGCCAAGCGGCTGCTGGCCCAGCCGGGCAAGGTGGCGGCATGGGATACGGCGGCGGGCCACACGGCCGTGCTTTACTCGAACGACACCGCGCCGGCGGAGATTTATGCCCTCGAAAACGGCGCGCTGCGCAAACTTACCACCCATAACGACGCCCTGGTCGCCGAACTGGACCTCGCGCCCACCGAAGACATCGAGTTCAAAAGCAAGGATGGCGCGGAGGTTCATGGATTGCTGACGCGGCCGCTCGGCTTCAAGGCTGGAGTCCCCCGCGACGGGTCTTCGTCGCTGGGGTGGAAGGCCGGCTCAGCCGTGCCCATGATTCTGTTCATCCACGGCGGACCCAACGGCCAGGACGAGCACAGCTTCGACTTCCTGCGCCAGTGGCTGGCCGCCCACGGCTACGCCGAGCTGAACGTGAACTACCGCGGCAGCGCCGGCCGCGGGCAGGAGTACGCGCAGGCCATCTATGCCGACTGGGGCCACAAGGAAGTGCTGGACTTGCTGGCCGGCGTCGACAAGGCCGTGGCCCTGGGCGTGGCCGACCCGGCGAGGCTCGGAATCGGGGGGTGGAGTTACGGCGGCATTCTGACCGACTACAGCATCGCCAGCGACCCCCGCTTCAAGGCGGCCATCTCCGGCGCGGGCAGCGCGCTCGCCTTCTCGCTTTACGGCGTGGACCAGTACACCTACCAGTACGAGGCTGAGTTAGGCCCGCCGTGGAAGGCGCAGCAGCTTTATCTGAAGCTGAGTTACCCGCTGCTTGAAGCCGACAAGCGCATCCACACGCCCACCCTGTTCATGGGCGGCACCTCGGACTTCAACGTGCCCATTCTGGGCGGCGAACAGATGTACCAGGCCCTGCGCTCGCTGGGCGTGCCCACCGAGTTAGTCGTCTACCCCGGCCAGTTTCACGGCTTCACCCGCCCAAGTTACATCCGCGACCGCTACGAGCGCTGGCTGGCCTGGTGGGACAAGTACCTGAAGCCAGCGCCTGCGCCTGAGGTCAAGAAATAATTCCGCGTGCGGAAGCTATTGGCACAAGCTCTTCAATTTGTCGAAGGGTTTGGGCTGGAATGGCGGATAGGGAAGGTGGCGCGCGTCCATGAACTCGTCGGGGAGGATGCCGCTACAATAAGAGAGTGATGGAACTTGTGCAGATCGCCCCGGCCCGCAAGGCTCCGGCCCCCAAGCCCGAGTGGCTCAGGGCGCGCGCGCCGGTGGGCGAGAACTACCACGACCTGAAGCGGCTGGCGCGGTCGCTGGGGCTCAACACGGTGTGCGAGAGCGCGCATTGCCCTAACATCGGCGAGTGCTGGCACCACAAGACCGCGACCTTCATGATGCTGGGCAACCTGTGTACGCGGCGCTGCGGCTTCTGCGCCGTGCCCAAGGGCCGTCCCGAGCCCATCGACTTCGACGAGCCGCGCCGCGTGGCTGAGGCCGTGGCTGTGCTGGGCCTGGAACACGCCGTCGTCACCAGTGTGAACCGCGACGACGACCTGGTGGGTGGCGCGCGCGCCTTCGCCATGGTCATCGAGGAGATTCGCCGCCAGGCCCCCGGCTGCCGCGTCGAGGTGCTCATCCCCGACTTCCAGGGCAACCGGGAGGCGATCCGGATTGTGGTCGAGGCCACGCCCGAGGTGCTCAACCACAACATCGAGTCGGTGCCCCGGCTCTACCGGGTGGTGCGCTCCGGGGCGCGCTACGAGCGTTCCCTTGAGTTGTTGCGCTACTCCAAAGAGTTGCGGCCCACAGGGCTCACCAAATCCGGAGTGATGGTGGGCCTGGGCGAGGAGACGGCCGAGTTGCTCGAAGTTTTCCGCGACCTGGCGGCGGTGCACTGCGACATCCTCACCATCGGCCAGTATCTGCGCCCCTCGCGCGACCACCTGCCCATGGCCCGGCTTTACACCCCGCGCGAGTTTGCCGAACTGAAGATCGAAGCGCTGAAGATGGGCTTCCGGCATGTCGAGTCGGGGCCGCTGGTGCGGTCGAGCTATCACGCCCACGAGCAGGCCGCCTTCACCGGGCTTGCAGTTTTGGCGTAGATCGTTATGGGTGAACGGTGAAGATTGCTCTTGGATTTATCGGTGCTCTGATCGCAATGCTTGCGACTTTCGTGTTTGTTGGCCTTGGAGTCGCTTACACTTTGTTGTTCCTCAACTTCTCTGGCCCTGAATCGGTTGTCGAACCATGTTTTCGAGATCGGATTCACTTGTGGTCTCATTTGCGCTTTGGCGGTGGGGTTCCTTATTTGCCGCTACCTTTGGGTTCGATACTCGTCTAGTGAGCCTGAGCGATCCACCCATGGCTTTCAAGGGGGTAAACCGCGGCTCCCAGCAGCTTTTAGTACAATGTTCGTTGGCAATCTGCACCACGAGGACGAACCCAATGGCAGCTTCGATCATGGCCGGAATTCCGGCGCTCAAGGAACTCAACGCCGACCTCAGGCGGCGGATGGACCAGGCCGTGGCCACCTTCCAGGCCAACCTGGCCTCGACGCGGACGGGCCGGGCCAACGTGCATATGCTCGACCAGGTGAAGGTGGACTATTACGGCACCCACACCCCCATCAGCCAACTGGCGCAGGTGTCGGCGCCGGAGGCGCAAATGATCCTGATTGCGCCCTGGGACCCCACCGTGTTGAAGGAGATCGAAAAGGCCGTGCGCACCGCCGATCTGGGCTTCAACCCCATCTCCGACGGCAAGCTGCTGCGCGTGCCTGTCCCGCCCATGACCGAGGAACGGCGCCGCGAGGTGTGCAAGCACCTGAGCCGGGTGCTCGAAGAGCACCGCACCGCTGTCCGGAATGTGCGCCGCGACGGCAACGACGCCC
>OCZT010001761.1_pt1 | contig 22463 bp, 20 predicted proteins | sample 1539031 | NCBI WGS metagenome assembly OCZT01 (sample SAMEA3539308, study PRJEB22396) | soil metagenome | biome: tundra; feature: field; material: soil | place: USA | collected 2010-05 | depth 0.15 m | reverse complement strand
AACAACTGCACGACGGCGCCGCCGGCGGGAGCGGCGGCGGTCAGGATTGCGGTGCCGTTCACGTTGTTTCCACCGACCACGCTGGACGTACTCAGCAAGATCTTCGAGAGCGCCGCGGTCGGTGCTGTGACGGTGAGCGTTGGTGATTGACTGGTGCTGCCGTTGAGCGACGCCGTGATCGTCACCGTGCCGGTTGCCAGCGCTGTTATGGTGAACGCCGCGCTAGCTGAGCCTGCAGGGATCGTGACGGGCGTCTGCACCGTGGCGACCCCGGGGTTGCTGCTGGACAGCGAAATACTCGCCCCTCCAGTTGACGCCGCAGCTGTGAGGCTGACGGTGCCCTGGCCGCTGCTGCCTGCCGCGATGGTTGTCGCATTCAGCGTGACACTGGACACGGCCGTCGTCCCGGGCGCCGTCGGCGAACTCGAGCCGCCGCATCGAATCATGGCGACCGCCGCGACCACCGTTGTCGCGAGCGCAAAGAACGGCGTGGCGTGCCGGTTGATACTCAAAGGAAGCTCCCTGTCTTGAACTCAGCACCACGTCATGAACATGCTGTGGAGATCCGCCGCGACGTGTGGTCCGACTCAACCATAGCAACTGATGTGCCATGGAACTGAGGTTCGATTCTCTCGAAGTTCGGGCTTTGCTTAGCCATTTGCTTGGGAAATCGCTCAAAACCATACACGTGAGCTGGATCTGTATGATTCCAGCCTTCAGAAGCCCGGAGCATCATCGCAGCCCAGCGCCACGCCTTGGCATCGCCACTTACCTCAGCTCAACATTACACGGCCCGGCATTTGCTCATTGAGACAGCGAGAGGTGTTGCACGCAGGCCCAGCAGCGACTCTGGCTGAACCGTTCGCTTCGTGGATTGTGCTCGGCTATATGCGCCGCGGCCATTTTCGCGACGCCGTTGGCGGTTTCGGCGCAGGAACCGCACTCGTCGTTCGTGACGGACGTCGCCAGACACGTCCTCCTCGACCCGACCACGTATGTACCGGCCATCCTGGCCTACGACTCGACGATGCGCGACTGGAATAGCTCGCAGCCGTTCTTTCAGAATGGATTCGTCGAGCACAACCCGCGGTTCACGGACAGCGGTCTGCCCAACGATCGGGCGGTGAGCTATGAAGTGGGACGACAGAGAATTCTGAGCGACGTCGTCGCGAACATGGAAATCTCTGTCGTGAACAACCTCACCGACAGCGCGTTCGAGCACGTGCTGATCGAGCGGTATCCGAACCACCGCAAGCTGGTGCGCGCGCTTGGGTGGATCGAGAAGAGCGCCTTTGCGTCGTATGTCTCCTACCGCCTCTCGGCCAGCCACTATCGCCAGTGGCAGGAGAACCAGCGCATGGCTCAGCAGCTCGGCTTCTGAGTCAGCGTGGGCGGCGAATCGAGTACACCCGGCCAGCGCCTTCCACGTGCTCGAGCTTGAGCCAGTCGCCTGCACGAGCGATCCGGTCCTCGACACTGGCCCATTCATCCGGTGGGTATAGGTCGGTGTGTACGACGACGTCGGTCACCCCGAGGTCCGCCAGGCTCTGTAAGCTGAGTTCGTCCGGAAACGTCGTCATCCGCGCATAGAGCGTCTCGTGAAGCTGCGAGCGGAAGCCGCTGTAGCCTTGCACGGTCTTCTGCCAATGCACCGTCGAGTGAAGCATGAAAACGGTTTGTCGTCCCTCCCACTCGTTGAGATGGGCCGGATTTGCGAGGGGAACCTCGGCAATCACGAAGGGCTTGGGTTGGCTGGCGAGCCAGCGGTCGATGGCCTGAGCCTCGCCGCGATACGGCTCGAGCTCCTGCGGCGAGCCCAGCGGCGCGACGGCGAACTCGGCGACGAGCAACGCGCCGACGCCGATCGCCAGCCACTGGTGGGCGAGACGTGACCCTCGCGCGGCCAGTCGCTCGAAGCCCATGCCGGCCAGGATCGCGAGGCCGAGGATCTCCAACAGCGTGAAGCGCGACGGAGCGCGGATGAAGTTCAGGCCCGGCAGCCAGTACACCAACGGCCAGACGCTAACAGGCGGGCCAGCCGCCAGCAGGAACGCCACAATCGTGACCAGTGCGTATGGGAACCTCGCGTCGTCACGCACGGCCGCGCGCCAGCGCTCGAACGCCTGAGGCCGGAGGCGGAGCCGCTTCCAGATCTGGATCGGCGCCTTCGACAGCATTGCAACTCGCGCCGCAACAGCCACCGCGGCGAACAGCCACGGACGCCACGCTTGGTGGATAGTCACCACCGTGGCGCCGGCGATCGCAATCCTCTTGATGCCGCTCGTCGCGATCCATACCCCGACGCCAACGCACGCCAGCGCCGCCAGGTCACAGACGAGCGCGAGCCGAGTCCACGCCGTACCGGCGAGCCGGGCGCCGGTCGGGGCACGCCGCCTCCGCATCGTGAATGCGGCAATCGCGAGCACAATCGGCATCACGCCGGGAAACAGCGTCGGCCAGGCGGGGTCATTGATGTGCCAGGACGGGACGAGCGACAGCAAGGCGACGTGCACGTGCGTGGGCGAAGAGACGAAGCTCACCCACGGCACGGACCAATTCTCGAGAGTCCGCCGCAGGCCCATTTCCTGCTGCACCGTATGGTAGGGAAGCAGCACGAGGGCCGTTGGCAGAAGCAGAGCCGCGCCAGTCAGATCCAGGTCGCGAATCCATCCGGCCGAGAGGCGCGACGCCCCGGTCGCGATCCGGTAACAAACCAGGACGGCGATGGCCGTCATCAGGAAGACCGCGCCGTGCCCACTCGTCAGCGCCTGCAGCGTGAAGAACATCGCGGCGAGTCGCGCGTCGCGCTTGCGCCCACCATCCCAATACGCGTGCAAGAACGCGAGGCAGAACGGGATCCACTGGATGGTGGCGAGGTGCAGCTGGTCCAGCCGCAGGAATCGCGGCGGCGAGAACGCGAAGATCAGACCGCTCAGCGTCGCGCCACACGGGCCGACGCCGAGGCGCCGCGCAAGCATGTACGTGCCAAGCCCGCAGAGCATACAGGCCATCAGGACGATGAGATTCATCGCCAGCACGGGGTTGCCAGTCAACCAGAGGATCGGCGCCGCCAGCGGCGCGCTCCCGAGCAGATTCTCCGAATAGGCCAGCGTGCGCTGTTCCGGGTAGTAGATGTTGGCGTCGAAGATCGCCCACGGCTGATGCGTGAGCGCGTGCACGTCCCACTGGAGCGTCCAGAGAAACAGGTTGGTGTCGGGGTACCTCGGACCGATACTGCCGGGATGAACAGAGATCGGATACGCGAGCGCGACGGTCAGCGCGGAGTACAGCAGCGTGGCTCGCCACAATTCTCGGGCACGCATCGGCGGTCGCGGACCGACCACCGACGCGCCGTCACCAGACCTGTACGGAGCATCCAACATGCGTGCTGATTGTCGCTGAAGCGGGAGGTTTGTCAACCTAGCACGTCCCCCTCCTCTGCGGTAGAATCATGTGTCCATCGTAGCAAGCGTCGGATCACTCAAGACCCATTTCCACAAGATGAAGAAGGAAAGTACCGGCTATCAGATTCTCTTCCTGACCGGCTCGTGCGTGCTGGGATACGAGATACTACTCACGCGAGCCGCGTCCGCGTTCTTTCAGTATCACTTCGCATTCCTCGTTCTAAGCATCGCCATGTTCTCTCTTTTCGCCTCTGGAGTGTTCTACCAGAGACTGAAAAAGCCCATTTCGGAGCGGCGTATCCGGCAGTCGCTCTGGGCGTTCTTCGGCCTCTTGCTGCTCTCTCCGGTCCTGTTCTATGCGGCCATGCCGGTGTTGCTGCTTCAGGCCGGCCTGTTGCTCTTTGGCTTCGCCGTCTTGTTCTGGGGCAGTCTCATCACGCTGCACTATCTACGGCAGGCTGACGAAACGGGCCGGGCGTACGCATTCAACCTGTTCGGCAGCGCACTGGGTGCCGCGCTGGCGACCGTCGCGCTCATCCTGGCGAGCCCCGCGCTTGGCCTGATCGTTCTTGGCGCCCTGTCAGCCGTCATCATCTTTCTCCAGTTTCGCCGGCTCGGCCCTCTCCTCGGGATGATGGCGCTGCTGGCGATGTCGGCCGGCCTTGCCGTTTATCTTCCGCGTGCGCCTGACGTGTTGTGGGAGCGCTGGAATTCCTTCTCGTACGTCAAGGTGATCAACGCACTCGGACCGGTCGTGTGGGGGAGTCACAATCACCCCCAACCGCCTTCGCTTGATTTGCTGATCGATTCAAGCGCCGACACGGCCATCCTGATCGGTCTGGGCACGCAGTCCCGCAACGACGTGGCGAAGGACATTGCCGAGGACATCACGCACGTTGGCTATACGTTCGCGCCTCAGCCGCTCGATGTCGCCATCGTCGGAACCGGTGGGGGACGCGACGTCGTCGGCGCTCAGTACTTCCATCCGCGGGAGATCCTCGCGGTCGAGATAAATCCGTCCATCGTGGAAGCGGTCAGACGCTTCTCGCCGGACACATACGCGGGGGTTCATCTGGTCGTAGGCGAGGGCCGTGCGACCCTGGAGAAGAGCGCCGACCGCTTCAGCATCATCCAATTCGGACTGGTGGATACCTGGGCCGCGATATCCTCGGGCACGTTTGCGCTTTCTGAAAACTATCTCTACACGCGAGAGGCGTTCGTCGGGTATCTGGGCAAACTCAAGCCGGAGGGGATCCTGTCGCTCACGCGCTGGGGGGCCGAGACCGACCATCTGCTGTCAGTTTCGTGGGCTGCTCTCGCCACTATCGGCGCTGACTCGCCGCGCAGCCACATCCTTCTGTTTGAAAAGGATGCCGGCTCTCCCGATTCGCTGATCACGGTCCTGATTAAGAGGACACCCTGGTCGGCCACCGAGCAGCAGCGTGCCCAGGAGCTGGCGACGGCGTCCGGCTATCAGCTTCGCTCGTACGGCCGGCCGTCCTCCCGGCCGGCATTGGACGATTCGCCGTTTTTCTTCTACAACTCGAAAGGCAGCAAGGTCATCCTTCTCTCCATAGGCGTCTTGACTTTCGCATCGATGGCGCTGTTTTTCGTCTCCAAGCCCAAGAACTTCGTGTGGCATCTGCCATCACTGGTCTTTTTTGGCGCCATCGGCATGGCGTACATGCTTGTTGAGAACGTGCTGTTGCAGAAGTTCATCCTCCTCATACGGGACCCGACGCTGGCCATATCGACAGTATTCCTCTCCTTTCTGCTCTTCAGCGGGTTAGGAAGCTTGTGCACGAAGCGGATTCGATTTGTGTACTCGGCTCTGCTCGTCCCCCTGCTCGTCCTCTTCTCTGTTGTTTCCGGGCCCCTTATTACAGGAGCCCTGACACTCAATTGGCCGGCGAAGCTGCTCTTGACGGCCTCCTGTATTGCGCCGGTTGCCTTCCTGATGGGCCTGTTCTTTCCCAACGGTTTCGAGCGAATCAAATCCTCGCGTGACGGGTCCGAAGGAATGGCATGGGCCGTGAACGGCCTCTTCTCGGTGATTGCGCCTCCTTTCGCCCTGCTCCTGGCCGCCACCAACGGGTTTGGAATGGTACTCGTCGTTGCAGCTGGACTGTATTCGATTGCATATTGGGTGGGGAGCCGACTCTAGATGGCGCATGCAGTGCGGCAATGTCCAACGAACTCCGGCTGATGCACTCCGTCCCCAGCATCACCATCGTCGTTCCAACCTATGAGGAGGCGGAGAACCTTCCAAATCTCATCGATCGGGTGGCCAAGGTGCGCGAAGCGCACGACCTCGCGATCGACATGTTGATCATGGACGACGACAGCCGGGATGGCTCCGTCGAGCTCGTCGCTGCCAGGCCGGAGAAGTGGGTGCAGCTCATTGTGCGAACGGGCAAACGAGGCCTCAGCGAAGCCGCACTCGACGGCCTGCGGCGCGCGCGGGGAGACGTTCTCGTCTGCATGGACGCGGACTTGAGCCATCCCCCCGAAGCGCTTCCGCGGATGTTGCAGACGCTCGAGGCCGGAGCGGACTTCGTGATCGGCTCGCGATATACCGCCGGAGGATCGACCGACGACGGCGGCTTCTTGCGTTGGCTCAACAGCCGCGCCGCCACACTGCTGGCGCGTCCGCTCACCTCCGTGTGCGATCCGATGGCCGGGTTCTTTGCCCTCAGGCGGTCGACCTTCGAAAATGGGCGTGCGTTAAACCCCGTCGGCTACAAGATCGGCCTCGAGCTGATGATCAAGTGCGGCTGTGAGCGCGTGGTGGAAGTGCCCATCCACTTCGAGCACCGCCGCTACGGCGAGAGCAAGCTGACGATCAAGCAGCAGCTTCTCTATTTTCAGCACCTGAGCCGGCTCTACGCTTTCAAATACGGCGCCTGGACGAAGCTGATGCAGTTTCTGATCGTCGCGTGAGTTCGTCGCCCTCAGAGCAGGAAAAGGAGAGCCGCCACCAGCTCGGACGTTGGCGGCCTTGAATCAGGTAAGATGGAATCTTGTTGAATACTCCCACTAAAATGGCCGGGAAATGAGCGCGAGCCATGCCAGGCAGTATCTGGATGAAACCGGCCGCATCGCGGCGGCGCTCGATGCGCACGCCGTCGAGCATCTCGCCGAGACACTCGCCGGTGTGCGGGCTCGGGGCGGCCGGCTGTTCGTGCTCGGTGTGGGCGGAGGGGCCGGGCACGCCTCGCACGCGGTGAACGACTTCAGGAAGCTCGCGGGCTTCGAGGCGTACGCGCCGACCGACAACGTCTCGGAGCTGACCGCAAGGGTCAACGACGAAGGATGGGAGAGTGTCTTCGCCGCCTGGCTGAAGGGCAGCCGGCTCCGGCCCGAAGACGGTGTCTTTGTCTTCTCGGTTGGCGGCGGCAGCCTGGAAAAGAACATCAGTCCGAATCTGGTCCACGCCCTTCAGTACGCCAAATCGATCGGATCGACCATTGTTGGAATTGTCGGCCGCGACGGTGGATTCACGGCCACGGTTGCCGACGCGTGCGTGATCGTCCCGACCGTCAATCCGAATGCCGTGACGCCGCATACCGAAGCGTTTCAAGCCGTGATCTGGCATCTCCTCGTCTCTCATCCCGCTCTTCAAATGACCACGGCGAAGTGGGAGTCGACGCGATGATCGCGCGGGCGGTGTTCCTGGATCGCGACGGCGTCCTCAACAAGGCGGAGGTGCGGGATGGCAAGCCGTATCCGCCGGCGTCGGCCGAGGAGATGGAGATCCTGCCGGACGTGCCTGACGCGCTTGGCCGCCTGAAGGACGCTGGATACCGGCTGGTGGTGGTCACCAATCAACCGGACGTGGCACGTGGGACTCAACGGCGAGACGTGGTCGAGGCCATCAACGCGGCCCTCGCGGCCCGGCTGCCCATCGACGAGTTCCGCGTCTGCTATCACGACGACCGGGACGGGTGCCAGTGCAGGAAGCCGCGGCCGGGCTTGCTCCTGCAAGAGCCCGCGCACGACCTCTCGCGAAGCGTCATGGTGGGCGACCGCTGGCGCGACATCGAGGCCGGGCGGCGCGCCGGCGTCGGCGCGACGGTGTTCATCGATCGCGGGTACGACGAGCCGGGCGCCGTGGATCCGCACGTACGGGTACTGTCGCTCGCCCTGGCGGCCGATTGGATCCTCCAGACCGACGCGAGAGGTTCCCGGTGAAGGCGATCAAAGACCTTCACGTCAAGCTGTTCGCCGATGGCGCCAACCTGTCGGACATGCGGACATTGTCCGAGCGGCCGTACATCCGCGGGTTTACGACGAACCCGACGCTGATGGAGAAGGCCGGCGTCCGCGATTATCGGCAATTCGCCCGCGAGGTGCTCACGGCCATTCCGGATCGGCCGATCTCATTCGAGGTGTTCTCCGACGAATTTGCTGAAATGGAGTGGCAGGCACGAGAGATTGCCACGTGGGGCCGCTGCGTGTACGTGAAGATCCCCGTGACCAATACCCGGGCCAAGCCAGCCTACGATCTCATCCATCGCTTGTCGCACAGCGGCGTCAGCGTGAACGTCACCGCCGTGATGACGCTCGAGCAGGTTGAGCGTTCGGTCGAGGCGCTCCGCGGCGGCGCGCCGTCGAACGTGTCGGTGTTCGCCGGACGGATCGCGGACACGGGCCGCGATCCGGTGCCCATCATGGTAGACGCGCTGCGGATCCTTGCCTCCGAGCCGCGCGCCGAACTCATCTGGGCAAGCCCGCGCGAGCTGCTCAACCTGTTCCAGGCTGATGCAATCGGCTGCCACATCGTGACCGTCACGACCGACATCCTCAAGAAGCTGGATCTTATTGGCAAGGATCTCGGCGAGTTCTCACTCGAGACTGTCAAGATGTTCCATCGAGATGCGCTCAAGGCAGGGCTCAGCCTGGGCGAGGCGCCGAGCACCAGGATCGGCACGCGGGAGCGAGATACTTAGGGAAGATCGTTCCGGGAACCCGCCTGCGAAACCTCGAGCAGAGCCCTCGCGCGCCCGACGCTGCGATGCAGCGCGGACGTGGCATCGCCGGCGCCCTCGTACTCGACGGTGAAGCTGCCAGGGTAGCCACCGGTCTGGAGCGCGGCGAGGAATGGCTTCAGGTCGACGTCGCCCTCGTCGAACTCGCACAGGTGGTCGCCCTTCACGCCTTTCAGATGCACGTGACAGACGAGCGGTCGCAGGGTCGCCAGCGCCGACTGGATGTCGACGCCAGCGCGCGCGAAGTTGATCGGATCGAAGTTCATGCCGACCGTCGGACGGTTCACCGCGTGCAGGATGTCGGCGCAGATCGCCGGGTCGAGCGACGCGCCGTCGTGATTCTCGAACGCCAGTACGACGTCCGGGTACGCATCGGCGAGCCGCAAGATATTGACGCGAGCGACCTCGCGCGCCGCCGGTGAATAGTGCGCACGCTCGAGCCGGCCGAAAAACAGCCGGAGGTGGTGCACGCCGAGCGCGCGGGCGGCCTCGGCTTGCCGGCTCACCGACGTGAACGTCCGTTCGGCGTCGGGCGGCCGATCGAAGAAGTCACACCAGCCACCCGACACCACCCACACGCGCTGATTCGCAGCGCGAATGGCGGCCTCGACCTGGACCGTTGTCAAGCCGCCTTCCATGATCGGCGAGAGGTTCAGATCGAGATCGCGCATGCCGAGACGTGCGAACGTCTCGAGCGTCGGCGCGAGCGGTGCCCGTTTGTGGGAGGTCGTTGAGATCAGGACACGCGGAATGGACACGCTAGACCGGATCGAACTCGAGCGATTTCTGATACGCGGAGTTCACGGTCTCCGGCATCCCCCAGTATTTGAACTCGGCGTGGCGGCCCACGTACCGCAGGTTGGGGATCTTCTTGCCGCGATTGACATAGCCCTCGTAGGTTGCGAAGGCCTGCTCGGACTGCTGCGGGTACGCCTTTTCGGCAAACAGGTTGTGCTCGAGCGCGTAGTCGATCGTGTTTTTCGGAAAGCTCTTCGACGAGCCTGGCAGCACCGGCACTTCAATCAGGATCAGCGTGTCGGGGCTGTCGTGCCGCGTGATCACCTTCATCTCGGTGACACGCGTCTGGAACTCGCACGACGAGTAGTGCAGCGACTCGGCCCCCTCCGGAAACGCGCTCCGAAGCCCGGGAATGACGAGCGGGATCATCATGCGGCCGGTGTAGGGCAGCGTGTTCTCGCTCCAGAGCTCGTCGATGTCGATGGAGCAGAACACGGTGTGGTAGTCGGCGAAGCGGTATTTCTCGCCGCTGCCGAGGAGCACGTGCGGCTGCTTGTGCTCATCTCGAATCCCGACGATGTGATCGCGGACGAGGGTCGAACGCGCGACCATGGCGTTCCAGACCGCGTTCCAGCCGCGCTTGGGATAGACCTGGAATGGGATGCCCTTGCCGAGCGTGTGGTCTTCGAACTTGATCGGGTCGTAACCGGCGAGCCGGGGCGTCTTCTCGTCTTTCTTTGTGTACGCGTGATGGAACCGATCGGCCCAGACCATCGACGTCTCGAGCTCGTTCCCCGGAATGTTCCACATCTTCCAGGTGTAGTTCGCCATGAACTTCTCGTATAGCGTCTGGCCGATGGCGGCGGTGAAATACTCCGCGAACTTGCACTGGCCCAACTCCGGCAACTGGCTTCCAATGAGCTTCAGCTGTTCGTCGCGGTTCTTCCGGAGCTCGTGGTGAATCGCGTCGCGCTCGGGCATCTGGTCGATGTCCTGGTAATGCACCGGGTAGCGGTACTTTCGGCCATCGGACTCGACGTAGGTGAAGAGCCGCCGGTCGATGTGATACAGCTCGTTGTTGGTGAGTGTGACGATCGTGTTGTTGATCGGGTCTTCCGGGCCGCCGAGCCAGAACCAGATGTGCGGACCGAACTCGTACGGGTGGCCGCTGTAGTAGCACGTGCGCGCCAGGCCTCCGACATGGCCGTTCTTCTCGATGACGGTGACGTCGTAGCCCTTTTCGGTGAGGAAGTAGGCCATGGACGAACCGGCCACACCGCCGCCCAGAATCAGAATCTTCTTGTTCATGCTGCTCGTGTCCCTGTCCGTGAGAGCGATTAGATCTGGGGGGCCGCGACGGGATCGCCCGCCAAGCCGCGCGCCTTCATCCAAGCGACATTGTGCCACTCGGGCTCGTCCTTCAAGCGCCCGCTGCGATAGGCGGCGGCTACCTCGGCGATCGCGGTGGCGATATCTTTCTTCGGCGTGAAGCCGGCCGCGAGCACGCGGTCCGAGCACAGCCGGTACGACCGCGGATCGTTCGGGGGCAGCATCGTGATCTTCACGGGAATCGTCGCCGCGATGCGGTTGGCAATCTCGAGCACGGTGAGGTTCTCGAACCCGGCGTTGTAGATGCCGGTGAGTCCACGATCGGCGGCAAACAGGTACAGGTCCACGAGGTCGTCGATGTGGACGCTCGGCCGCACCTGTTCACCGCCGAAGACCGTCATCGCGCCTTTCGTGAGCGCCTGCATCGTGAGCAGGTTCACCGTGAGGTCGAGGCGCATCCGCGGCGAGCAGCCGCAGGTCGTGGCCGGCCTGATGATCGTGGTCTTCATCTGATCGGCGTAGCTCAGAACCACGCGCTCGGCCACCATTTTCGTCTTGTTGTACTCGGAAATGGGCACGAGCGTCAGGTCTTCGGTCACGCGCGGCTCAGACCTCACGCCGTAGACGCTGCCGGACGAGGCGAAGATGAAGTGCCCCACGCCCTGGCGCGCCGCGCGATCGGCTAGCCGCATCGTCGCGAGGACGTTGATCTCCCACGACAGGTACGGGTTGAGCTCGACCGCCGGGTCGTTGGCGACGTTCGCCAGGTGAAAGATGATCTCGTAGGGCGACAGGTCGACGTCGTCGATGTGGCGCACGTCGGTGGCGAGCACCGTGAGCCGGGGATGCGGCCGGAGGTGATTGCCGAACCACTGCGCGTCGAGCACCGTGACGTCGCAACCAGCGCGCGCGAGCAGAGCTTCGGTGAGCACCGTGCCCACGTACCCGCAGCCGCCCGTCACGAGAACCTTCATGCCGCCTCCCGGGGAATACGCTCAGATGACGATCTTCGCGATCGTCAGGAATTCCTGCTCGGACACCGCACGTTCGTTGCAGCGTCGCTGCGCCATTGCGGCCGCGCCGATGCTGCCGACGAGTCCGACGAGGCGCGCGGGCAGGCGCAGGCAGGCGGCGACGCTGCTCAACGCGAAGTAGGCGTCGCCGCAACCGATGGTGTCGATGACGACCGTGCTCAGCGTCGGTACCGCAAAGCGGTCGTCACCGAGTGCAACGACCGCGCCCTGATCGCCGTCGGTGACCGAGACGGCCGAACAGTGGAGTAGTCGCGAGACGCGCTCGACGAGCGCATCGGCCTGCAGGTCCCGCTCGTGAATGCACAACTCGGCTTCGGTCCGGTTCAGGCTGTAGTAGTCCGCTCCGGTGTATTTCGTCGGCAGGTTGTAGCCGTAGTTGCTCGAGTTGACCTGCGCCATGGCGGCGACGAACGCCCGCGAGCGGCTGGCGATCCGCGCGTTGATGCTGGGTGCGTCGAGCAGGCCGTGGCCGTAGTCGGCGACCAGGACGAGATCGAAGTCGTCGAAATCGGGCAGCGCGTCGTGCCGCACGTTGGCGAGGTCGACGCTCCGCGACTTGAACAGCGGATGGCCGCCGTTGCGGTCGACAAAGCGCGTCTCGACGAGCTGGCCGGGCGTGATGTGCGTGACGCTGATGTTGTCCGGCAGCGGGCCGCCGAGGCCGTTCGTGACGCAGTGGACCTCCTTGACGAAGTCCGCCAGGTGCAGCGCGATGATGCCGACGCCGCCGGTCTGCCGCACCCGACCGGTTTCGACCCCGGCGATGCACTTCGACTGCGTCGACAGGTTGGTGACCGCGACGTCCACCCATTCGTCGACGATTGTTTCGCCGAGGACGCACACGCGGAGCTCGGCCGCGCGCGCCAGAAACGCCTTCACGTCCTCGAGCTTGAACCCCAGATTCGAGATATCGCGGAACCTGACCCGGTCGTTCCTCAGCAGCGGGTTGTCCTGCGAGGCCTCCGGCGACGCCAGCAGGAGGTGCGAGAGCTTGGTCGACGAAAACGTTTCGCCGGAGGTGAACTGGATGCGACCGCCGTAGCTTTCGAGCACGCGCTTTTCGTGGTAGATGCTGCGCGACTTGTCGAGCAGCAGGTTGGCGTACTCCGGTCCCTTCACGTAGATGTCGGGATGGAGGGCCCCGATGGCCGTGAGCGCGCTGGGCTCCGGAACGATCGCGACGTAGTCGACGATCTCGAGAGCCGCCACCTGCCGCGCGCGGTGTTCCTCAGTGAAGCTGACCGATCGTTTCTTGGTGATGTACCGATCGGCAGTAATCGTCACGACCAGGATATCGCCGAGCGCGCGAGCTTCTTCCAGATGAATGAGGTGGCCGATGTGGATCAGGTCGAACGCGCCGTGGCACTGCACGATCGTCTGGCCGCGGTGCCGCTCGCGGACCTCCGGCAGCGTGTCGAACGACACGATCTTCTGCTGGTAGTTCCGGCGATCGTTCGATCTTCCCGTTGTCGCGCTCACACCGCCCCCATCGTTGGTCCGGATTGACCGGCCGCTCAGCCGCGCTCGGTCCGCTCGACGTCCCACAAGACCTTCAGCGTCCTGAGCACGTCGACGACATTCTTCATCCGAAACGCCTTGCTTTCACCGTGCACGCGCTCAGTGAGATCCATCGGGACCTCGACGAACGTCCGCGTCGCATGCAGGCATTTGACCAGCACCTCAGGCTGAAACCCGTACCCCGACGACTCGATCCGCAGGCTCTTCAGCACCGGCGCCAGATGAATTTGCAACCCGTTATAGTACTCCAGGTGGCGGCGTGTCACCAGGTTCACGGCCAGCGTGAAGATCTTCGAGATCACGGTACGCTGCCACGTGCGGGATCGCCACATGTTCCGGGTGTAGCCGATGATGATGTCGGCTTCGCCGATGTGGCTGAACAACTCGCGCAGCGTGTCGCTGCCCCACGCGTTGTCGCCGTGGACCATCACGACGTGGCCCAACCGGGCGGCCGTCACGCCGCGCCGGTACGACCAGCCGAAGCCCATGTTGCGTTCGTTCACGAGCAACTCGACTCCGGGGAACCGGCCGAGATTGGCGGTCACGAGCGCGCCGGTGCCGTCGGTGCTGCCGTCATCAACGACGAGAATCTCGTGCGGCAGATCGAGCGGCGCCAGCGCGCGCGTCACGTTGTCGAGCGTCCCGAGGATGTTGCCGCTTTCATTGTAGGCGGGGATCACGATCGACAGCGAGCGATCGCCGGCGCCCTCGCGTTCAGTGGAGGTGGAAGGCATAGATCTTGACATCGCGGTTGGCGTACACGAGATCGAACGCGTTCGGCGCGCTTTCGGCCCACGTGTCTTCGACGGGGAATCCCTCGTCGTCCTGCCAGAGCGCGTCTTCGAACGTTGACAGCGCGCCGATGAACACGTAGTTCACGCCGCGAGTCCTGAGATTCTGCATCCACGCGGCCGCGCTGCCGTTCTGCCGCTCGTAACGGGGGCGCGTGTGGTCGGGCGCTTGATAGTCCGGTCGCTTGCGCCGAGCCCGATCGTAGTCGTGGAAACGCCAGTTGGCATGGTAGTCGATGTTCACGTAGTAGACGCGGTTGGTGAGTCGATCGCCGAACAGCGGATACGGGATGTTCGTTCCGGTGTAGGCGACGGTGGCAAGCGACGTATGAGCCGCCATCCACGCCCACCCGTCCTGCGTGGTCGTGCGGATGAAGTTCGGCGGCGTCTCGAGAAAAGCGCAGCCGGTCGGCCCGCATAGGCGTTCGGAGCCGACGCCGACAACGGCGCAAGCGACCGCGCAATAGGCTAGCAGGCCGATGCCGGTGCGCCGCGCGCGATAGGCGAGATACCAAGCGGCGCCAAGGATCGCGAGCGCGAGCGCCAGCCAGAGGAACTGCCGGTTGAGCGGTCCTTCGAGCGTCAGCCAGCCCTTCATGAACCACGGCAACGAATCCGGCGTTTGGACGCTCGCGCGCGATCCCAGAACAACCCAGACCATGCCCGCGGCGTACAGTCCGTGCACGAGCGCGTTCCATCCGGTGCGCCGGCCGAACGCGAACGCAAGCGGTAAGAGGGCCAGCCCGACGAGCGGCGTGAGAAAGCGCGGCTCGACGTTCTCCGGCACGCCGAACCAGTAGAGCGGCACGAGGAGTATCGGCACGGTCAGAAGCACGCCCACCGGCCAGGAGCGCCACCGACGCGCGAGCGTCACGATGCCGATCGCCATGAAGGGCAGCGCGACGAGCAGCAGCGCCATGTCGAATGCGCGGATCACGCTGACGACGAGCGGCAGCCACTGGCGCGTACTGGTGTGAAACGGCGAGTGGAGCATGGCCTGTCGCGTGAAGGCACCGCGCGCGATGGCGAGTCCGCCGAGGCTGAGGCTCGCCGGATACACGGGACTGCCAGCGACGATCCAGTTGCGAACGTACCACGGCAGTGCGAACGCCAGCATGCCTGGCAGCGCCCAGGCCAGGCGGCGGCTCGGCCAACGACCGTCGTGCACGCTCTTCCAGAACAGCACCAGGAGGAACGCCGGCGCGAAAACGAGCGACACGAACTTCGTGCCCCCGTACAGCCCAAGCGCGACGCCGGCCATCAGCCAGTCGCGGGTGTCGTCCGTGTCGGTCGCGCGGACGATGAAGAAGAGAGACACCAGGAACATCGACGCGCACACGAGGTCGACGTTGGCGCCGGCGGCCTGATCGACGACCGGCTTTGCCAGCAGGAAGAACGCCGGCGTGTAGATCGCGTGTTCCGGTTTCGCGCCGAGCCGGCGCGCCAGCCCGTAAAGTGCAAGGCCGGCGAGCAGGTAGAACGGCACCTGCCCGATTCGCGCGGCGAGGTCGCCGTGGAGCGGGATCATCAACCACAGGAAGAACAACTCGCCGTTGACGGGCGCGTAGGCCGGTGCCTCGTCGCCGAACGGCGTCGGGATGATCGACAGGCGGCCGTCCTGGATCCAGCGCGCCGGGAAATAGAGGTGATAGTTCAGGCTGTCGTAGGCCTGCGGCGGGTGCGTCATGCCCATGGCGACCACGAGGACGAGCATGGCGACGATGACGCCAATCGCCGACGGCGAAAAGCTCGCGCCGACCCCGGCCGGCGCCGGCGTGGCGTGTCGCGTGAGGAACCACGCCGCGCCGAAGACCACCGCGTAGAAGAACAGAAACGGCGCCGGCGCCAGCCAGCCCAGGCTGCCGAGGATCATGCCGCCGGCGACGGCCAGCGCGAACGCGATCGTCGCGGTGCGGAGCGCGGCGTCGACGCCGTCACTCGCAGGCCACACGTGACGCGCGAGCCGTGCCGCCGAGAGCCCGACGAACAGGCTCAACGCCCACAGGCGAAGAAACGATTCGGGCGAGTGGTAGCCGAGAGGCCAGCCAATCACCGCGATGGCGAGGCACGCGAGCGAGATCGCCGTGAACAGAGGCCGCATATTCGAGCCGGCCCTCGGCGCACTCGTCCGTCTACCGGGCTCACGCATGACGCTGCCTTGAGCCGGAGTTCGACGCGCGAGGGCACGCGCTCAGCGGAAATTATCGTCCAGTTCACGAGAAAACAGAAACACGTCCAGAACGGCGAGGCCAGGAGGGAGTTGTCTGATCACATCGGAGTGTTCTATAACAGCCAGCGGCGCCGGCACCCGTCTGGATCGGATCACGCCCGACTATGAACAATCTTCTCGTTGGTGTTGTTGGTTTATCGCATCTCGGAGTGACCGCCAGCACGGGATTGGCCTCACTCGGATTCCAGATCCTCGGCGTGGATTCGGATCAGGAAACCGTGCGTCGTTTGCAGCAGGGCAATTGTATCTTCCCGGAGCCATCCCTTCCTGAGCTGCTGGCATCTCATCGTACGAGGATGGAGTTCACGACGGATTTTGCGAAGCTCGCCGCGTGCGCTGTCGTCATCTTCGGGCAAGATACATTCATTACCGAACAGAATGAGATGGATCTGAGCCGCATTCATGCGCTCATCGACAGCCTGATTCCCCATCTCCGGCAGGATGTGACGATTCTGTTCATGAGCCAGGTGCCGGTAGGTTTCACTCGCGCGCTTTCGAAACGCATTCGCGATCAGCGCAAGGACCTTCGCTTCCGTCTCCATTACTGGGTCGATGTCCTAGTGGTGGGTGACGCGGTGTCGCGTTTTCTCAAGCCGGGGCGAATTATCATTGGCCACGAACACATGCCGGAGCCGCTGTCCGAGCCCGTCTCGCGGATGTTTCAGTCCTTCCAGTGCCCCGTCTTTGACATGAACTACGAGAGCGCGGAGATCACGAAATCCGCCGTCAACGTCTACCTGGCAACGACGGTGACCTTCGCCAATGCTCTCTCCAACTTGTGTGAAGCAGTCGGGGCAGATATGACCCAGATCATTCCTGCCCTGCGGCTCGACAAGCGCATCGGCCCTTTTGCGTACATCAAACCGGGGCTCGGCTTCTCCGGCGGACACCTGGAGCGCGACCTCGTTGCCCTTTCTCGTTTGGCGCGTTCGCACGGCGTCAATACCTCCGTCCTGGATCTGATTCAAGAGGAGAGCGCTGGTCGTTACCACTGGCTCACGAAGAAGATCGACTCAGAGATTTTCACGCAACACCCGTTCCCCACTATCGCGCTCTGGGGCCTTTCGTACAAGAAAAACACCGATTCCACCCACGGGGCACCGAGTCTCAAGGTCATTCGTGATTGTGCGACGCGCGCTCGACTGGTGGCCTACGATCCGCTCGTTCACCTTCCCTCCGATCTCGGCGTCACCGCGGTGGACGACCGGTACGCCGCGCTCGAAGGCGCACACGGCTTGCTGATTCTGAGCGACTGGGACGAGTTCAAGATTCTCGATATCCGTCGATTGACCCAGGCGATGGAGGCGTCCGTGATCATTGATCCACTCGGCGTTCTGGCCGATGTCGATTTCACTCACGAGGATGTCTCGTACATACCGATGGGAAGAGCCCCCGAATGAAACAACACATGCTCCAGGATCGGGTGGCCATCATCACAGGTGGCCACAAGGGTATCGGGAGGGAGATTGCCCTTTCCTTCGGGCGTGAAGGATGCAGACTGGTTTTGGTCGCGCGCGGCGAAAGCGCGCTGCGCGATACTGCCGCCTTCATTCAGAAGGAAACGGGGGCAGAGGTGCTCGTGTTCGCCGTGGATGTCACACAGCACACAGCTCTCGAAGCAATGGCACGCGCAGTAACGGCGCGTTTCCAGAGAATTGATATCCTCGTGAACGCCGCAGCGATCGTGGGGCCGATCGGCCCCTTTGAGACCTGCGACGAGGCAGAGTGGGAGAAGACCATCTCGGTCAATGTTCTGGGAACGTACGCCGCCATGCGGTCGGTGATCCCGACGATGATCGCGCAGCACTCCGGCACCATCATCAACTTCGCCGGCGGCGGGGCGTTCGGCGCCAGAGAGCGATTCAGCGCCTACAGCGTGTCGAAAGCCGCAGTGGTCCGCTTGACGGATGCGGCGGCCAGGGAACTTGGGGGCTATGGCATCACGGTGAACGGCATTTCTCCCGGGCAGGTGAACACGGAGATGTTCCACACGATGGTCGCAGCGGGACGCGAGAAGATCGGAGAGAAAGGGTGGGCGGAATTCGAGCAGAGGAAACAAACGGGAGGCGATCCCATTGGCGAGGTCGCCCGTTTTGCGCTCTTTCTCGTCTCCGAGGAAGGCCGAAAGATTACCGGCCGCGTGATGAGTGTGCAGTGGGATCCGTGGGAACATCTTCCTCGATACGTCGATGAGCTGATGGCGTCAGATATCTACACGATGCGCAGAATTACACCGAAGGATTATGGGAAACACTGGACATAGCATTCGCGTCGCCGTCATCGGGGTCGGTGGCATGGGAAAGCGCTGGGCGCAGGTTGTCGCCGATCACTCTGAGTCCATGCTCGTGGCGGTGTGCCATCCCGATCAAGAGAAAGTCGATGCGTTGGCGAAGCAGTTCGAGTGCGATGGATCGACCGACTGGCAGCCCATCTTCGACCGGAGAGACGTCGATGCCGTCGTGGTGGCCACGCCGCACGCTCTCCTGACGCACGTGTCACGGGCCGCGCTGGAGTCCGGGAAGCACGTCTTCTGCGAAAAACCGGGAGGGATTTCTTCCACCGCCATTCAGGAGGGAGTGAACATCGCGCAACAGCGAGGCCTCCGTTATCGAGTGAACTTCAACATTCGACTGCATCCGGCCGTGACTCTTGCGAAGGAGAAGGTCGATGAAGGCGTGATCGGGAATCTGATGTTCCTGAAGGCGATCTACGGCCACGCCGCCCGCGAAGGGTACGAAAACGAATGGTGGTGTAACAAGGACATTTCCGGAGGCGGCGAACTCATCGACCAGGGCTCGCACATTATCGATTTGGCGAATTGGTTCTTAGGACCGTTCACTTCTCAGGCGACAGTGCTGGAGACGGGGTTTTGGCCTATCGCACCGCTCGAAGACAATGCGTTCGTCTTGCTCAAGAATGCGCAAGGCAGGGTAGCGCAGCTGCACGCGAGTTGGACGCACTGGAAAAAGACCTTTCGCTTGGAGCTGTACGGCGAAAATGGATATCTGCTGGTCGACGGCTTGGGGGGACAGTACGGACTCGAGCGTCTGACCCATGGCAAACGGGCGTTCGGGAGAGAAACTCCGCCCGAACAACAGTGGGAGTTCCCCTCAGAGCCCGGCAAGCCCGACACGGCGCTGAAGAACTCCTGGGAGCAATTCGTACAATCGGTGCATCAGGGACGCGATATTGGAATGTCCGCTACGGATGCGGTCGCCGCGCTCAAGATCATCGAGGCGGGATACAACGCTCGGACAGGTTGAAGAGATTGCTCTAGTGCCGGCCGCGGGAGACGTACACCGCCGCGCCGGTCAGCGAAAAGAGCATCACGAGGGCGGTCGCGACCAGCGAGACGAGGAGCGCTGATTCGATCGGCAGGCCGACGCGCGTGAAGTAATACGAGAAAGTCGCTTCGCGCACGCCGAAGCCGTTCACCGACACCGGCAGCATCTGCACGATGAACGAAATCGGCACGATCACCGCGAGGTCGAACGCGGCGATGTTGACGCCGAGGGCGTGCGCCACCGCGACGTAACACAAGACAATTGTTCCCTGGACGAACACGGCGCCGGCAAAACAGCCGGCAAGCGCTTGCGGATGCTCGCGAAAATTCATCAGCACCGCCGTCAGGCTGTCGATGCGGTTGCCGATCCATTCCGGATGCAGCACGGTGAGCGGCTGCAACAGCCGCCCGACGCCCGCCGGCGTCAGGACAGCCGGCGCGGAGGCGGCCGCGGCGACCAGGAGCCCCGCCCACAACCACGATGGCCAGATCGGCGCCGGTGCGTGCCCCGCGATGTCCGAGACCACGGTCGCGCCGATCGCAGCGACCAGGACGAGCGCCATCAAGCCGAGCACGCGGTCGGTGAGCACGACGATCGTGGCGGCGGTTTTACCGCCCGCCGGGCGCGCCGTGTCGCGGATGCGGATCACATCGCCGCCGATGTTGCTCGGCAGGAAATTGTTGAAGAAGAGCGCGACCAGGAGCGATCCAAGGAGCGAGCGCTCGGGGATCTTCACGCCTTGCGCCCCGAGCAGCACGTGCCAGCGCCACGCGCTCGCCAGCACGTTGACGGCGTAGATCAGCATGGCGACGGCCAGCCACGGCAGCGACGCATTGCGAGCGCCGGCCCAGAGGCGGCCGACGTCGATGCGGGCGAAGAGCCACCATAGAAGCACGACGCTGACCGCGAGCTTGGTCGCGACAAACGCGTAGTGGCGCGCGATGGAGCGTGGTTGTTCCGACGACATCCTGTAGAAAGGGAATGGGCACTGTACTACGGTTTCGTGAGAAAATCACCCAACCGTGCGCATTCTCATGATCGCGCCAGAGCCGTTCTTCGAGCCGCGCGGCACGCCGTTCAGCGAGTTCCACCGCATCCGCGCGCTCACCTCCCTCGGGCACCACGTCGATCTCGTCACCTATCCCTTTGGCGACGACGTGACCATGCCCGGGCTGCGCGTGTTCCGGGCGCTGCGGCCGCCGTTTGTCCACCGCGTCAAGATCGGGCCGTCGCTCGCCAAAATCCCGCTTGACGCGCTGCTGGCGCTGAGCGTCGTGCGGCGTGCGTTTTCGGCGAAGTACGACGCCGTGCACTCTCACGAGGAAGGGGGCCTCATCGGCGTCGCGGTGGCCGCGCTCCGCGGCGTGCCGCACCTCTACGACATGCACTCGAGCTTGCCGCAGCAGCTCGGCAATTTTGATTTCACCGGGTCGCGCCTCATCCGGCGCATCTTCCTCGCCGTCGAGCGCCTGATGATCCGGCGTTCGCGCGTCGTCATCGTGATCTGTCCCGCGCTCGAGGACACGGTCCGCGAGATCGATCCGCATGCCCGAACGGTCTTGATCGAGAACGCGCCCGGGTCGGCCGACGACGAGGCGACCCCGGAGCAGGCCGCCGCGGTGCGCCGCCAGTTCGGCGTCTCGCCGTCGACACCGCTCGTGCTCTACACCGGGACGTTCGAGGCGTATCAGGGCCTGGATCTACTGTTCGCCGCGATGGCGATCGTTGGCGAATCGCATCCGGACGCACGCCTGCTGCTCGCGGGCGGAAAGCCCGACCAGGTGGCGCGCGCTCGCGACGGCGCGCGGGCGGCCGGCGCCGACGCCGCGGTGATCTTTGTGGGAGAACGGCCCGCCTCCGAGATTCCCGCGTACTTGCTCGCCGCCGACGTGCTCGTGTCGCCGCGGTCACGCGGCACCAACACGCCGCTCAAGATCTACCAGTACCTGCGTTCGGGAAGACCGATCGTCGCCACCCGTCTGCTCACGCACACGCAGGTATTGAGCGACGACACGGCGGTGCTCACCGGCGCGTCGCCGGCGGAATTCGCAGCGGGAATCGTCGCGGCGCTGAACGACTCGGTCCGAGCCGCGGAGCTGGGGACGCGGGCCCGCCATCTTGCCGAGACCAAGTACAGCTACGACGCGTACTTGGAACGGACGCGGCAAGCCTGTGCGGCCCTGGTGTCGACGTCGCCGCCGCCCGTTGTGGTAAAGGATCTGGCGTGACCGAGCCGCACGATCGCCGCCACTACAGCTACTCGGCCTACGCGGACCCGAAGATGGCCCGCACGTTCGACGATCGCCGCTTCGGTGGTCCGATTGGCGAGCTGGTGGCGGGGACCCAGGCGCACGTGCTGGCGAATTTCATCGGCCGGATCAACGAACGCTCGATTCTCGATGTCGGCACCGGCACGGGCCGCGCGGCGCTGCTGCTGGCGCGGGGCGGGGCGAAGGTCACCGCGGTCGACGCGTCCGAGCAGATGCTCGCGGTGGCCCGCCACCGCGCCGCGGAGCAGAGCGTCACAGTCAACTTCATGCTGGGCGACGCCCACAAGCTCGACTTCAGGGATCGCTCGTTCGACATCGCCGTGAGCCTGCGCGTCCTGATGCACGCCCCCGACTGGCGCCAGTGCATCGCCGAGCTGTGCCGGGTCTCCGAGCGCCTCGTCATTTTCGACTACCCGTCGGCGACCAGCGCGGCCCTGATCCATGCGCTGACGCGCCGCGTCGTCCGCGCCGCCGGCGGCCGGACCGAGGCGTATCGGGTCTTCACGGACCGCACGATCGCGAAAGCGCTCGACCGGTCGGGGTTCCGTGTCCGCTCCGTGCACCGCCAGTTCGTGCTGCCGATCCAACTGCACCGCACCATCGGATCGCGCCGTTTCACCCTGTTCACGGAGGACATTTTGAAGCGGGTCGGCCTCCTGCGTGTCTTCGGCTCCCCGGTGACGCTCTGCGCCGAACGGTGCGTACCCTCGTAACCGGCGCGACGGGATTCACCGGTGGCCATCTGGCGCGCGCGCTCGCGTCGAGTGGCCATCAGGTGCGGGCGCTCGTGCGCGATCCGTCGCGCGCGGGCGACCTCGCCGAGTGCGGGGTCGAGCTCGTCGCCGGCGATCTGCGCGACGCCTCCGCCCTCGCGCGC
>OCZT010001760.1_pt1 | contig 22467 bp, 23 predicted proteins | sample 1539031 | NCBI WGS metagenome assembly OCZT01 (sample SAMEA3539308, study PRJEB22396) | soil metagenome | biome: tundra; feature: field; material: soil | place: USA | collected 2010-05 | depth 0.15 m | reverse complement strand
GTGTAGCCCAATGGGAACGCTTTGGTTTGATCCTGCAGGATGTTGCAAGGCCGGCCGAAGAAGAGCGTTGGAAATGGCCGTTGATCGAGCAACAGCTAAAGACCGAAGGCATTCCTACTGCTATCACGTCGGGACTCTCGCAGTACATCATGCATCAGATCATGGATGCGAGCGTAGGTAAGATCGCATGGAGTATGCCCGGTCTTTCGGTCATCGCCCTAGCTACAGCGGCTCCTGGGGTCACCACTACCGGTGCCACACTGACAGAGCTGACCTATACCACGTACGCACGCGCCACTGTAGCTGGTTCCGGCTGGAATGCCGCCACGACTGCAAGCCCCTCTATCACCACCAATAACGGCAACATCACATTCCCTGCTGTAACCGGCGGCGGCGGTACCATCCTTGGTTTCATCGTTACCGACAACGCCACCATCGGCGCAGGTAACTCAATCTGGTGGGGCAGCCTGCCTTCAATGACCGTCAACACCGTACAAACTCCGCCAACGATTGCTGATGGAATCATGTCACTGTCGATTGCTGGCACATGATTCTGTCAGCGCCCCATCAGGATGCCGACGTCGATTTGCCGCCATCGGTTTTCTCTCGTGATTCAGTGGAGCGACGGGTATTGGGAAACATCAGCGACGAGGAGAACTCCCCAGAGATTGGGCCAAAGAACAACTTGGGTTCCCTTACCTATGAGCTGGTAACGGATACCTATACCCCAATCAACGGCAACCCTTACGATCTTTCCACCCGCACAATAGTACAGGATCACCTCGACCGCTTGGTTGAGGCAGGGCTGGCTAGAGAGCGCGAAGATGATATCTACGAGAGAACCGAAGCGGGCTGGGTTGAATTAGAAACATGATCTTGTCCTCTATCGGAGAAGTAAAAGGTGTCAGCACCGTCCCTAACTAATGATGACTGAGATTCTAAAGCACACATCGCCTGATTCACCACCTCCTCCGAGCGAGGGTGCTGGTGTCAAGGGTTGTTTCCGCCTTCAGATCACCGAAAGCGGAGAAATCGTCGGTGACAGCGGTTGGCACGAGAATCAGATCACCAACCTAGGCTTCAACAGCTTCCTCGTTTCAACCCTTGGTGCTATCGCCGGATCTAGCCAGGTTGGCTTCATCGGAATCGGCACCGGTGGAGTTCCTGCTGCAACCGATACCGCGCTTGCCAACGAGGCAGTCCACCGTGCAGCCGCGTCTGCTGCAACGAGCGCCACATCCAAGAGTGTGACTTTTACCGGCGTCTTCAACTCGACACAGTCATTCGTTGCCGGTAACTCGAACATTTCGAACATCGGTTTATTTGCATCTTCAGCGGCCGGTACGTTGTTTGCTGGTAACGTATACGCATCTAGCACATGCGCTACGAACCAGAACGTCAACGTAACTTACAGCATCAGCTTCGTCTGATAACCTTTACCTTCTGATTCGTCAGCCCCGCTGATAAGATAGGGGACCATGACGAAATTTGAATCTAAACGGGGTCTGCTAGTTCATATCGGCTGCGGCCTTGATAAGCAGCCGAACTTCCTCGGCATGGATCTCGAACCTCTAGATGGCGTGGATCTTGTTCATGATTGGCGTCAGGATCTCAAACCGTTAGAGGATGGCTCTGTACTGACGATTCTGGCTACACACGTAGTCGAGCGTGTCGATCCGGCCAATGGCCATTTCCTAGACTGGATGGATGAATGTTGGCGGGTTCTCAAACCTAGAGGTCAGTTAGCTACCATGATGCCCTATGCGGGCTCTCGCGCCTACTGGCAGGATCCCTGTCATGTCAACCCCTGTACGGAGGCAACGGCGTTCTACCTGGATCCTGAGCATCCTAGTGGCCTGTATCAGATCTATCATCCTAAGCCTTGGGCTATCGAGGCGAATCTCTTCCATAGAGAGGGACAATTAGAGTGGACACTACGCAAGCGTGAGGAACCGAATGACTAGCCCCATCCGTCCCATCCGTACTATCTACCTCAACGATGACAACAACGTCGGTTATGTCAATCGCATCATGCTAGGCACAGCATCACGCGGTACCGTACGCATCGAATGGCACAATGCGGTGCGATCGATTACAATCCCTCCTAATTGGTCGTATGTCACGTTTCTACAGGGTATGAGCGCAGTTATCCCAGTGCGATTTCAGGTTGCTGATGCCCAGAATGTGATCGTACGTGAGTGTTTGGCACGTGATTTCGAGTGGCTGTTGCTCATCGAGGACGACACGCTTCCACCACCTGATCTATACATTCGCCTGAATGATTACATGCGCGAGGGTAAGGTACCCGTCGTTAGCGGGCTCTATTACACCAAATCCGAACCGAGCGAACCCTTGATCTATCGGGGGCGCGGCAATGGTGCCTTTCTTGACTGGAAAATGGGAGACCAGGTCTGGTGCGATGGAGTACCAACGGGTTGCCTGATGATCCATCACTCGATTCTGAAGGTGATGTGGGAAGAGAGCGAGGAGTACACAGTGGGCGGTCAGACCATGCGCAGAGTGTTTGATAGCCCTCTCAAATCGTGGATAGATCCCGATAGTGGCATGGTAAGTACCGCTTCTGGCACTAGCGACCTAGCCTGGTGCATGCGTATCATCAACGAAAATGTTTTCAAAAAGGCTGGTTGGAATGACTACGATGGCGTCGAGTTCCCATTTGTGGTTGACACGAACATTCGTTGCTGGCATATAACCCCTGATGGAGAAACGTTCCCATCGCATTTCCCTCCAATTGAGGAACAACGCCCTCCAGATCTTGGTATAGCGGTAACGGATGGTACAAAACCTGAGGACAGATTCGGCAGCTAGCATCACGCCTAGGCGTGACGAGGAAGGCTATTGGGTCTGGCCGGACGGTACACGGATGCCTCCGATTGCAGGTGGTGCGGGAGTCGCGCTCGACCATGCGCTAGGCGTGTCGGTTGTCACTTCTTCCCACACGGCTTCCATCACTAGTTCAAACGCCGTACCGACCACGGAGTTGGTGATTGGCTTCGGCGGAAATAAGCAGAACGTCAACATCACTGGGCAGTCTCTCGCCGACAACGCCAGTAACGTCTATACAACGGGAGTGGCCTATAGCACTAGCACTGGTAACGCCTGGGGGCTGATCGTCGCCAGCAACATCACAACGGCACTCACCACATCCTCCACGCTTACTTACACCACCACTGGAACGGGAATCCTCGCAACCTACCAGCCAGCCGTCGCAGCAGCCAGCTTCACCGGTTGCTCGCTCACAGCCGCAGCCAGTGCGTACGCCAGCGCATCCAATACGGGCACTAGCGCCGCAGCTTCCGTTACTTCAGGGAGCGTAAATGCCAATGATCTGGCTGTTTTACTTGTCTTCGCAGGCAACCAATCCAACACCCCCTCAACTCCTGCGGGCTGGTCTGTGATCGAAGACCCTGTACCTGGCGGTACTTTTGAGTTCGGCGCGTTTTACATGGTGCCGTCCAGCACGGGAACGCTGTCGCCCTCCTCCACCGTAAGTGGAACAACCATCCCCTGGACCGCCATGATTGTCGCGTTTCCAGCAGCTCCGCCGCTATCCCTATCTATCGGTAGTGCCACAGATTCAACCACAACTGGTGAGTCGATTCCGGCGATTCCTTTGCCTGGCCCCATTTCAGTGACGAACTAGATTATCGCCCTCAGCTCTGACACCTAAGAGATGATGGCAACGCGACATAAGACTTCGGGGATAGACTAATCGATGGCGTTCGACGCACATCTCAACTTCGCCATTGGCCTTGTGGCGACCGCACCGTCTCCAGCGTCATCAGGCATCAGTCTGGTCCTTGCGGCGGGCCAGGGTGCTCTCTTCCCAGCACCGTCGTTCAACGCGGTGATTTGCCCGGTTGCAACTCAGCCGACCACACTCAACGCGGAAATTGTCAGGGTCACGTCGATCTCGACGGATACGTTGACGATCACTCGCATCCAGGAGTCTTCGAATGCCCGCACGATATTGATTGGCGACCAGGTCTATGCGGGACCAACGGTCAAGACATTCACGGACATCGAGAACAACGCGATCCTCGGCAACCAGGCAGCCGAACAAACGATGTCCGGGCCGCTCGATTGGGGTGCTCAGGCAAACCCTCTAATCATCGCGGCTCAGATAGCAGCCAACCCCGTGCTGCGAAACTATTTGCTAGATGCGGACGCGAATCCGGCGCTTGAGATCGATGGCAGCGGCAAAATCCAATTCGGGGCGGGAGGGGCAACAGCACTTGATACCAATCTATATCGCAATGGCACAGGCATCCTACAGACGGACGGCAATATAGCCATCGGCACAGCGGGTAAGGGCCTTCAGATCGAGAGCGGTTCTAACTGCAAGGTTGGAACCGCGACGCTGGTAGGAGGCACGGTTACGGTAGCCAACACGAGCGTTACCGCAAACAGCGTGATCCTGATTGTAGATCAATCGGGTGGGTCAGCGAATCTCGGCTCGATCGCTGAGACGAAAAGCTCGCGCGTCGCAAACACATCCTTTACGATAGTAAGCAGCAATCCTCTAGACACCAGCACATTCGGCTATGTCATCATCGAGGCGATCTGAGAAGTGGAAATAAACCGCGCCGCTGCCGCAACCCGAACCACGCCGATTATACTTGCGTAAACCGTCATGTTCGGCGGCTTCTTCTTCGGGCAGGTCACATTTGCAGGCGAGCCGGTCATCGTTGCAATCCGGGTCCAGGACTTGGCGAATGTCATCATCGCAGCCGTTACCACGCTTGCCCCCATCGCAACTGATGGAACAACAATCACAGGCAATGAATCCGTTATTGCTCAGTGTCCGAGCCCAATCAACGTTACCGATTCTACGATCACAAATGATGCCGGTGTTGTTCAATTTTCTTGCCCGATTGTTGTTACTGATCCCACAGGCACCTATGAGAACGTCACCATATCGCTTGTTAGCCTTATTAGCGTTACCGATGCGACGACCACTGGTGCATCTGTCATCATCTCAATACCTCGAACGATCAACACTGCTGAGGCGACAAGCATCACCGAAGCAATCACGACTCAGATCACTCTTTCAATCGGAGTCGTCGATGCAATAAACACCGCCGAGACCGTCACGGGTCAATGCCCAAGTCCCATTGTTGTTGACGATGATACGGGTATCTCTGAGTCAACAATAATCGGTGTTGTTGCTGCTAATACTTTCGCCATCGGTGTCACTGATACCACTGCGACCAGCGAATCTGTTATCGCTCAGACTCTGGACCCCATTGTTGTAACGGATGCTACATCGACTTTGGATACTGTAGCTGTCGCTATCAGTCCGGCATCAATTGTATCTACCGATTCAGTCACCGCCAGTGAATTGATCGAAATTGTCACCATTGTCTCTGGTACCATCGAGGTTTTTGATTCGGTCACCACCGGTGAAGCTGTCACGGTTCAATCACCGAGCCCGATTGTCGTTATTGATGTAACGACGACATCCGAAAATGTCTTTGTCTCGTCGCCAACAGTTGCCGTCACAGATGTCACAAGCGTTCACGAAATGCTCGGCATCGCTATCGCTGCGACCAACACATGGACGATTACGACCCTTGATACTGTGACGACATCCGAGGGCGTCAATGCATTGATTTCACACCCGTTTGTCGTCGTTACTGAGACCTCTTATCTTACCGATGCAGCTACTGTCGGGATATTGAACGCAGTCGCCGTTGGTGATGTGGCAGTAACATCGGAATCGATTGCTGCTCAAGTTCCTTCGCCGATCATAGTCTTGGATTCTATCAACACCCTGGAGGCTGTCGATGGGGCCGTTGCTCAGGTGACGCCACTAGAGGTCATAGCTTCAGAGGTTCTCGTCGGCTATGAGACTGTTGTTGTTCAGGTTCCCGCAGTGGTTCCACTCGTAATCTCCAACGCTGATGTGATGACGATTGGTGAACGGATCACAGCTCAGACGCCAGGACCAGTCACCGGCTTAGATGCGATCGTCACCCAGGAGACGCTCTTTGTAGGACTAACCGAAGTCATCGATACCATGGATTCCGTCACACCTATGGAGATCGTTGGTGTCGTGCTACAAACGTCGCTCGGTGCACGTCACATACGAGGACGAGGGAGACACTATCCAACGCCGGTCATACCGTCTTTCAAATTTATCTTTCGGTCAAGTTTGATTTCCACGAATTGACCCCGGACGGCATAGAATTCGTCCACATAAGCGACGTTGTAGATGGTTGTCTGATTGTGCTGAAACTGCCCGAAGCCTTCGTGGATGTGACCACAGACATAGGCCTTAGGCTTGACTCGATCAAGCATTGCTCTACCGGTTTTGGACCCGATGTGTACGCTGTTGGCCATCTGATCGCAGAAGCCTTTGGGTGGATCGTGTGAAATCACCACATCGGTGTCGGCAGGGATGGCATCATAGACCTCGCGTAGCTTCTCGCTTGTGCCATAGAAGGCCCAACCTGCGAGGTTGGGTACCCATGGGGTCCCGTAATACTTGACTCCATCCAGCTCAAGAGACTCATCGAGGAGATAGCGCCAAGGAAGGAACAACGACTCGACGCGACTGCGGTGCTCGAATACGAAGTCATGGTTGCCTGCAATACCGATGATGTGCTTGGCCGGTTGTGCGGTCAACCAGTTGCGAAAGTTGGTGTCGAGCCACCCTAGCTGGACATCCGGATGATGGTCGTACATCGGGCATACGTCTCCTGCGATAATCAGCACATCACATTCCGGGGTCTCTGGCAGGTTACCGTGAAGATCGGAGGTGGCTACGATCATAGTCCTGCTCTCCTTTGAGCTACGATCTCATGAGCTTTCTTCGTGCGGATCTGAGCGTCGATTGGACGCACGGGCACTACAGCTTTCTTATAGGCGAGAACACTTGCCTCACGATCGAGATCTCCATCGATGATTCGCCCCGTCTGATTGCCAAGGGCATCAACCTCTAGTACCTGTGTGTAAGCATAATAGGAATTGCCATCATCGACAACATCAACGACCTCTGTCTCTAGCGGCATGAAGTTGGGATCGTTGAGAAGCGCCAACACCTCGGGGTCGTCCTGTCGTGGCCAGTGAGCCCTGAGTGCGACGTCGCCGTTGAGGCGGCCGAGCTGCTCGGTGAGCTTAGGCATCTCCTCCTCAGACCAGATGTTGACCGACTGGAGTTTATTGATCGTGCCTAGACCCTTTAGAATGGAGTATCCCACAAAATCACCACCGAGAGTATAGATAGCCACTGATTCATACTGCATATCGACGAATCATCTCCTGTGCCCAAGCTAGTTTATCTGCTACTCGTTGTCCAGAGGGGTGATTGCTGGACCATAGTTCAAGATTCTCGATGCGATTATCATCATGAACGCCGTTGATGTGATGTACAGTTTCATCAGCGAAGAGAAGACGACCGAGATGGTGTTCCATTACTAGTCGATGCGAAGCCTGGTATGTCTCTGGTGCTACTAGAATATGTCTATATCCGTCTTGTATTTTGAATCCTTGGCCTCGATGAGAGAGACGCAATGGTTCATGGGCTCGTACATCTCCCGTGGTACGCCAACGTTGATAATGACCGCCACACCAACCGCGTATGCGGATAGGTCGATCACATTCGAGCACCGAACATTTCCCTCGCGGGATAAATGCTCCCTTACCAAATTGAGCACCTATGGGGATATCGGGGAAAACCACACCATGATTACGCCACCGACCGTAATGCGTACGACACCAACCACGAGCCACGACATCAATCTGACAACTCTCGACAGAACACTTCATGGCCTCAGCATACCATGGGGCTCTTCGGGAGCCTAATAGGCGATGACCCTCGGCGTAAAGCCTCTCACTGGAGAGATCAAGGTCGGCGATACCGCCGAGCTGTATGCATCCCTGCGCGTGGACGAGCAGCCGATCAGCCCGGATCAGGTAGAGCAAGTCAACTTCGTTATCCAAAAGCCCGATGGTACGAAGACCACGGACATTGGTCTCGTGCAGGATAACGGCCAGGGGTTCTATCGATGGACTGATACAAGCAACGCCGGTCCATATCTCGTGCAGGCTCAGTTCACTCTGGTCTCTGGCGAGGTCCGTTCGGTCATGTCGAATTTCGTTGTGATCGATCCTTTCGCCGATCTTCCGGCACCTACGCCAATGCAAATCATCACCGATTCTGTGTGGCTCCGTCTGGAAGACTGCTTCGACACGACCGAAGGTGGCCCTTGGCTCAAGGAGAAGTCGCTTTACAATTTCGATGAGAACAAGATCGCCATCTTCATCCCTGAAGCGCTGTTAGACATCAACGTACAGATGCCACCATCGAGCTTTGATCTCGCCTTCTTTGCCACCCCCATTCACACACCTGGCGACAACCCTAATCAACCGATACTCACCAAGGCCGCACTCGTACTGACTATCCGTCACCTAATGCGCTCCTACACCGAGCAGCCTATGCCCACGGGTGCCCAGGTTGTCTGGCAGGATCGCACTCGCTACCAGCAGTTGTGGAAGGCCATCTATGATGTTGAATCAGCAGACTATATCCAGGCTGTGAGACTCTGGAAGCGCACCACCCTCAACCTGGGTCAGAGTGCACTGTCTACCTTCTCCAAGGCCGGTCGTCTGTATCCATATGCGTCACAGCGATCCCGGGGAGCATATCGAGGATTTTATTAGAACTGCCTCGGCCGTATTACTAATAGGTATGAACCGTGTATGCAATCGATGTCATCAAACCAAGAATCTGGAGAAGGATTTCTACAAAGCCAAAGGGTATCGGGGAGGTCACCTGCCCCGATGCAAAGAGTGCTTCCATGCATTCCCTTCACAGACTCCTGAAGCGACACTCCGGCGTACCTATCGCACACGCAAGCGCAACCTGCAATTTCTCTGGGACTACTACAAAAAGCACCCCTGTGTTGACTGCGGCGAGGGCGATCCTATTGTGCTGCACTCCGATCATGTTCGCGGTGAGAAGGTGCAGATTGTCTCTAAGCTTGTGCACCATACTCGATCGCTCAAGGTTATTGCTGCCGAATTGGAGAAGTGCGAGACTCGTTGCGCCAACTGCCACGCTCGCCGAACCGCTGAGCAACTCGGGTGGTATATCGATGTCGTGCGTTAGCGGGTACTACTGATGCCCTCGGCTCTATCAGGTCCGACGTATACCGATGTTCGCTTTTACTACGGCGATGATCAGATTCCTCGCGACGTAGTGAATCTACGCCAGTCCACGATGGAGGCTATGCGACGCCTTGGTACCCCTGTGCTGATCAAGCGCATGTACACAGCAGAGGACGTGGATCTTGGTCAAGCACAACCGTCACCGGCCCAAGATGTGATCTACAAGCAGTCACGACACAACGATCCTCTGTCCTATGGCGTGGGCTTCTGCTCGATCGATACTCAACCTGGAGAATGGTATGACCCCGTAACCTTTGAGGTGGTTGTTACCGACGTCAGTGGACAATCGCCGGTAGTCACGCCAGACTTTGAGAACTTCGAAGAACCTAGGACCAATCTGCTACCGGCACCGAGATATCGCGGCTATGGCCCAGGCTTTTTGACCTACGTGATCCTCCCTGATCGACCCGAGGATGTCTTCAAGCTCACTCCGCAGGGAGCCATGATCCGTACCCAGACAGCAAAGCTTCAGCTCCCCTGGTGGCCTCTAGTGGGAGACAACGATCTGATGATCGCTGTCGAGCTGGATAATGCAGGCAACATCACCGAAACCTTCGAGCGTTATCAGCTCAAACAAGTTATGCCTATCACCATGCGGGGTGAAGATCGTTCCGGCCGACGTGAAATTTCCCACGCCAATGTCGGGGGTAATCGTTACTGGGTCGGTCAAGAATGTGAAGCCGTCAAGGTGATGCCGCTCAGTGACCCAATCTACAGCGTCGAGACGGACCGTTGAGCTACGTACGCCAAACATGTCAGGCAACCGATTGCTTTGCAGAAGCTATGCTACCTAGTGGCTTCTGTAGCAAGCGCTGTTACCACAGACAGTATCGTCGCGATCACAGCGAAGATCTCAATGCTAGTCAGCGACAACACTATGCTGAAGATGAGGCCTATCGAGAAGCTCTTGCGTCTAGTAACGCAACTTATGCTGCTACTGATGCCGGAAAGGATATGCGGCAACGAGCCCGCGCTCGACACAAAGAACGAGATCCCGATTATCACGTTAGGTATGCCCAAGAACACTCAGCCGAGGCCGTTGAACGAGCCCGCCAGTGGCGTCTCGCCAATCCCGAAGCTTTTGCACAGCACATGCGTATTCATTCTGTCAATCGGCGCGCGCAGAAGTTCAATCAATTCATCGAGAATATCGATCCTCAAACCGTTTACGAGATGAACGGCGGGATGTGTGGTATCTGTGAGGGATTCATCGAAGGTGAATTCCATGTAGATCATGTCATTCCGCTTTCAAAGGGTGGAATGCATGGCTATATCAACGTTCAACCTGCACATCCTCGATGTAATGTGCGGAAGGGAGCACGAGTCTAGTGGGGTATTTGAGACAATATACCTCGGCTTACAAGACCTACATCAAGCGGGCACTGGTCGAGAGCCTTACGGCAGCGTTCACCGGTCATCCGGATCCCACAGTGCAGGGGAGCAAGGTAGCCATTGACTACACCGAGGATGACTTCAAGCTACCGGCAGTCATCATCGGCTATGCCGGGAAACTGATGCCCAACGCAGGTGTAGGACACTTCGAATATCTTCCCGATCCCCTGGATGCCGATCCTACGAATCCGGAGACCCGATTCATCCAATACGAGCATCGCATGTACAAAGGCGATGTGAGCTTCACCATCTATGGGATGTCGAGCGCCGATCGAGACATTCTCTCCGACGCAGTGGTCGAGGTACTAGCTATGGCTGACGTCAGTACTGCTGGCCAAGCTTTCCTAGGGCGTTTCTATACAGCGATACCACCCTCGCCGTATGCGCTCTGGCATTTCCCGACTCTCAATCTAGATCTGATCAGCGAAGTTCCCGAACAAGCTGTGCTGGCCCCCTGGATGTCAGAAGATCAGTTGGTCTACCAGGTGGGTCATACGGTTCCGATTTTCGGTGAATTCTACTCCTACACGCCGCCAGAACCACCTACCTATGGTCCGCTTACAGAGGTCGATGTCTATCCGTGGCTCCCTGGTGTCGATCCCGCACCACCAGTGCCGGACGAGGACTACTACCACTTCAAAGGCAACCCTCCTGAGGGTGATCCTGCGAGCAAAACTGTACCCGAGGGGTAGTCCTGCTTACATTCGGCATGGATCAACGGCCTAACTGGTGACTTATGGCTACCGTTATTGAGACTGAGACAAGGGTATGCACTCGCTGTGCAACGGTCAAACCACTGGATGAATACTATCCGGATCACCGTCGCACAGATGGGCTTATGAGCCATTGTAAGCCATGTGATCTGACTCGTCAGAAGCAATGGCGACAACAGGATCCCGAGAGGTATCGTGCCGGTGTTCGTATTCGTAGACGTCGTAACGCCTACGGTCTTACGACCGAGGACTACCTAACTATGCTCAAGGCACAACAAGGGGTGTGTGCCATTTGTCAGGCAACCCAAAGTGACCACGGAATGACAGACGACTTCCTTGTGGATCATGATCATCGGACAGGTAAGGTGCGAGGCCTTCTATGCGTCCGATGCAATTCGGGCCTAGGACACTTCCGTGATAACCCAGAACTGATGTTAGCTGCAATTGCTTATCTAGAGGCGCACTGATGGCGACCGTTTATACCCCTCCGCAGACTACAGTCACCGAGAACCTCTCGGTCTCAATCAACCCGCTTCTTGCTTCTCCGGCTGATATCTGCCTGGTTGGTCTGCCCGGTAATCCCGCTACCTCGCTTGCTCAACTGACCACCACGGATACGGTGCTATTGGTAGGAACTACACCAATCGTTCTTCCGACGATTGCTGCGATCAACAACGATGCCCAGCTCATTGCAGTTCAGTCCGTCACCGATGTTTTGAATCCTAGCGTTGGTACGCCGACAGGGGCTGGCTATGTTGCCACTACTGATTACGCTATCAGCATCGGTATGGGCCCACCGGATGGCCTCCATGCGACCATCGCACGTAATGGTAGCGGTGCTATCTCCAACGGCACACTCGTGGCTGTCACATACACCTACGTGCCCTCAGATTATTGGAATCCCATTCGTCTATTCGATATTGGTTCTGTCGAAAGCCGCTTCGGTCCCAGCTTCGCTTCTGCCAGCAACCCGCAAACGGGCCAGGTGTATTACACAGGCATTGCCTCACAGCTCTCCTTCGCAGCTCGCATGGCCTTCAACAATGGTGCCCAAAACGTTATCTGTCAGCCGCTTTTCAGTCGTGCTACCCCGGGTGATCATACAAGCGCCCAGCAGGCCGTAGCTGCCAATCAGGTCGGTAGCTCCAGTACATGGTCTGACACCCTGTATATCCTGCGTCCGTACGAAGATCTCAACCTCATCGTGCCGGTTCTCGGACAGGATGGCGTCAATGTTTCCAGCTCTAACATGCTCGACGTCTTCTCCTCCATACAGAACCACATTGCCTTCATGAACACACAGCAGCAGTACATCATGGCTATGTTTGGCGAAGATGGCACCAGCAGCTACTCCCTATTCCAAAGCCTGCTCGGTTCTGGAGTCGGCTCTGTACAGGCTCACGCCCAATCACTACAGGGTAACTATGGCAACGCTCTCTCCTCTCAGTGTATTCTCACCAACAACACTGTATATCAGGTTGCCACCCCTGGTGGATTCACCAACGTAATCAACGTCGGTGGGCAGTACGCTGCTGCCGCCGTGGCAGGCGCAATTGGCGGTCGGCCTGTAGCGTCAGCTCTAACGCACGCTCCGCTGCTTGGCTTCACTAGCCTCACGGATCCAAGGACTCCGTCGGACAAGAACAACGACGCCGGTCAGGGTCTGTTCGTCATCGAAAAGAAGAAGGGTCTGATCTGGTGCCGCCACGGTATCACCCTGGATAACAGCTCTGGCGCTCCACGGGCAGAGATCTCAGTCGTACGTGCGAAGTTCCTGATGATGGAGTCGATCAAGCAGACGATCGACAATCAGATCATCGGAAAGATCATTGCAGACGGTAACTCTCCCATCGTCGTGTCGAGCACGATCTCCGGCATCCTCTCATTGCTACAGCAGGCTGGAACCATCGTCGCCTACTCAACCGTCAACGCGGCGATTTCTTCGCTCAACCCAACGATCATCATTGCATCGTTCTCCTATCGTCCATCCTTCCCGGTCGATTATGTTGACGTTACCTTCTCGCTCGACCTTACCAACAACATTGTTGCCGTTGTAAATCCGATTTCGACGGGTAAATAGATGAGTAGATCATGGCAATAAGCGCTCAGACAGCCCTTCCACAGAATTTCGTCCGCCGAGGTGGTTCTGGTTTTACCATCTTCACCTTCGGTGGTCAGCCGATTGCCTTCTGTCAGCAGGTAGCGCATACAACGCCACGTCCCGTCGGTCAGGGGGCTTCGGCTATCCAGCCGATGGATGAACCCTATCCGATCGAGATCATCACTCCTGCCGCCGCTGGTATGGGGCAAATTGTGCTCAACCTCTTCGAGCTGTTCGGTTCAGGCTCCGTATCCAAGGTCTGGGATCGCCTGGGTGCCTCTCTAGGAGGTTCAACCGCCGTTCCATTCGGATCAGCCGGTAGTAGCGGTACACCATTCACCGGTGGCCCAGGCGGTACCTCTCAGCTACTCGCCCTAGGTAGCGATGGTCCTCTTACCGGTGCCGTAGACATCGTTGACATTTTCATCAAGCAAGCGAGCCAGGATCCAACCAAGCTGCAGATCGTGCAGTACATCAGGCCGCCTGCAAATCCCAGTAGTGCTCCAGGCACTCGTCCGAAGCCCTACTACATCGTATACGTCGGATGTGTGATCACTGACGCGGTCGATGGAGAGCAGATCGATGTTGGCACCCTTGAGGTCATCAAGCAGATCACTGTGGCTTATCGCTACCAGCTACGCGATGGTGTAGCAAGTAGTGCATTCGCATACCGTGACGGTGCGCTTTAGTCACTTCGGCAAGTAATAGCAGAGTCAAACTCGCCGTATAAACGGCGTGCCCAAGGAGAGTTATGGAAGAACAGTCAACTGAACGCATCGATCCGATTGCTCAGTTCCCGCCGGAGATGCAACAGGATGCTCAGAGTCTGGCGTATCTCGGTCACCTCAGCGATACGGTGGATTTCTGTGGCCATACCTTTGGCATAGAGACCATCCGTCCCTATTTGAAGTTCACCATTGGTCAGGCGTTGGAGCCATACCGCAACACGCTCATGGAACCACAGGCTTTCGCTGCCATGCATATGGGCGTGGCACTAACCTCGGTCGATCACGATCCCAACTTCTGTCCACCCGTCGGAGACAACGAGCGAGAATTTGTTGAAGCTCGCTTTCGATGGTTGACGACCCAAACGGGTTGGTGGCAACCGACGATCGACTATCTGTTCGCCGAGTACCTACGCCTGGAGGCTGAAGCCGGAGTAACGGTAGCGGAGTTACACCGTTTATCAACCAGGGGTCGGGATACATCACAGCCCTCGCCCGACTCCTTGACCGACTCGGGATTTTCAAGCGACAAGACCACTTCGGATACCCAGCCCTCGGAGAGTTCCAGCTAGAGCTGTTCAAGCATCTGATCGAGGCCGAGGAAACCCTGAAGGCTGAACGTATTGATGTCGAGTTCAGGCAGCAGGTGCAGCTCTCACCAATGCGGATTTTCATTCCCGATCTCTATGAGCGGTTGTTTGACCCGACCTATGTGTCACCCGATGATGCGAAGAGCGTCGAGGAGGGTATCTTCTTCCCGACCACCGAGGAGGACTTCGAGGCTATGATGCACGAGTTCGACATGATCGAATCCGAGGAACGCAGCAAGGCTGCCGAGGAGCAGCGAAGATCACTCCTGCGGCAGCCTGAGCCTACCACCGATCCGACGGCATAAACGCTGGGTGTAACGGTGGCACTACGCTCGGAACCGGTACCACCGGCCCAGGAACGTAGTGCTGTTGCTCATTGCCGAGTGCATCGCGCGAGAGTATTGTCCATCGACCCGGGGGTGTATGGCGACTGAGCAAGGTGTGTAGAGCATCGCCTGCTTCAGTGAACGTAGCAAACTCCAGTGGTGGATTAGGCCACGTCGGATGCGGCATGATCGTATCAGTCTGTTGCTCGTAGAGGTAGTAGGTTTTCTGCGAAGCTAGTAAGCGTTGATGACGTACCCGGGCTTTCGTGTTACGGATACTCTCAGCCATACAGAGCAGGGTGATAAGAAGGAAGGTCAATCCTACGATGGCTACGGTCACAATGCCTCCGAAGATCCACGCGAACATTCCCACGCAAAAGAAAGCGCAACCACCTATCCACAAACACAAGATGACTCCAGGCAGAGCCTGCCAGAATTCCGAATGAGGTCCCGGCGGTGGAGACGGCGGGGCATTCCTCTTCATGTGGTTGAGGACCGCGTATGTTCCGCCTATGATGGCGGCATCCTTGAGGAGGGTGTGATTGTCATTGCTCATGCATCCATTGTAGCGCTTTTGAACGAAATTTACAAGGTCAACGCATAATGGATGATGCCAGATCCCACCTCAGCAGCCGCTGCAGCGATGCAGGAGCTAACCAGTACGATCCAAGCTCTTACGGCTCATATGACGAATGCCGAATTGGCGGCACAATCGCGTGCTTCTCAAGTCACACAGACCGCCAACAACCAGCAGGTCGCCCAGGCAGGACAGTCTGCATATCAGATACCAGGTAGTACCACCTCTTCTGGTCAACCTACGGCTCCTATGCCGGGGCAACCAAGTGCACAGGCATCAACGCCCGAAAAGGTCTTGGCAGTACGGGCTGCCGAAGATACTAAGGCAGCAAATCAACAACTCTCGAATCAATCTACGGCTACTGGACGAGCAAGTGGGGAGGCCCCGGATGTACAAAGGTCTCCGCAAGACACCAGTAAGGCCAATGTCAATCCTGAGGAAGCACTCAACTGGGCTGTGCTCGCTGGACAAGGGGCACCCGGGGCTTTCAGCACTTTACGAACTGCACAGTATGGAATGCAGGCACGATTGAGCTGGGGTCAAGGTGTAGCGCAGAATCTTCAGCAATGGCAACCTACATCCAATCTTGGTACTGCGTTAGCGAGTCCTGTCCAAACAGCAGCTAGCAAGGCCAGTGACATCATGCAGGGGATACGAGATAGTGCCCTGTTGAACGTTGTGGCACCAGGTGGTTATCTAGCAGTCAGTTCTGCACTCGATGCAGTTACCAATTATCAGCAAGCGGGATTGGCCCTCGGTTACGGTACTCCCAATGCACGAGCTGCATTTGGTGTAGGAGCACCCTTTTTGCCTAAACAAGCTGCATTGGAAGGGGCAGGTCTTACAGCAGAACAAAAATATCTAGAGGGATATCCTATACCAGGTATAGGGGGCCTTCCGGGTCTAGGAGCGAAAGGGGCTGGTTTATCCAGCGCTAATGCCCAAGCACTGGTGTCTACTCTGGCAGAACAAGGGTTCGGTAATGCGGGCAAACAAAACTTCGTCAATGGGAATAACACGACAATTGCTCAGGGTATGGCACCCCTTGTCAACATGGGCCTGAGCGTTGCTGACGTTTCACAATGGACGGAGGCCCTACGTAACTCTGGTACAACGATTGGAAATCTTACGGGTGCCCTTGGACAGATGAACACCATCTCTCAAACTCTCAACGTCAGTTTGCCCACACTGAACGCCGAGATGTTGCAACTCGCACAAGCTACGGTAGCTCAGGGCGGCACACAACAACAGGCTGCCAATATGGGCGATACCTTTTCAAGATCAACCGGTCTTGCAGCAGCACCTGCAATTGCAGCGCAAGCCATAGGTAGTCCGTTATACCAGGGTTGGATGGCTCAGTACGGAGGTACTCTACCCTCAGGTATCTCAGCTCTCTCCAGCGGCACACAAAGCCAGGGTCTCTTAGGTATGGTGAACTTCTTCCATCAGGCCTTCGGCGGATTAGGAGGACGAAAGACTGCAACCGTTGCCGGAGTCAAGGGAGTACCTACGACCACAGGCAACCTATCCGATCAGCAAACCTCAAATTTCTTGCAGTCTCAAGGCATTGATGTTAGTGCTGCCGAGGTACGTCAGATGGTGACTAATTACGGACGGAGCACAGCCATCAACAAAGTTTCAACCGGCATCGGTGATCCAGGTTCCTTTGGACAATCCGGTAGCAACTTGATGAGTGCGCTCGATCCACAAGGAACCTTGGGCGACCTGACAAAGATGAATCCGACGCAACTCAACAGTGCTTGGGCAAAACTCACTCCGACACAACAATCGAATGCCAGAAAACTATACATGGGTGCAGCGGGTCCCGGAGATAAAAACCTGACCGCTTCGGGAATCGGCCAATCAGAAATCAACAGACTTCGTGCTATGCCCAACATTGACCAACGTACGCAAGCGTTGCAGAAGGATCTCAATCAACAGATGAAGCAGAATTTCCAAACGAGTCAGGGTCAAGGCCAACTACTGGGAACGTTGCAAATTGACCTCTCACCTGCCGCCAAGAAACTTATCAAAGCACCCAAGAAACAATCGCTTTGGGCCAAGTTGCCTGCTAACGCTGGTGGCGCTGCACCCAACAACGCTTTGAATAGTGCTATGGGTGACCTCCTAAACGCCAACCCGGGTCTAGTCGGATTCCCTGGTTCGAATGCAAATGAACTCATCCCCCCAAGCGGTGACCAGTATGGCGGCTTCTCACAGGCAACCGGCACGGGTCTCTACGGACCAGCAAATCAGTAAATGCCCCAGGTTACTTTCGCTCATCCGGATGCACAGATTGGCAGCTTGGCCATTGATGATGGTATCGATACCGCCCGATGGGGTTACAACCTGAACACGGCGGTCTATCCTACATTCGGAGGAGAGGTAGTACAGATTCTCTCTGTGTACATCGATGGTCTTGTTCTCGGCGGCACTGTATCCACTCGCTCGCAGATGGAAGCGATCTACACCTACTTCGCCATCTACATGCAGATGGCGACACAGGGATTCAACCCTACACCAGACGTTGGCGCGTCAGCCTATAACCTCAAACCGATCACCTTCGCCTATCCAGAACGTGGCTGGAGCTTCGAGATTTACCCACAAAGTGCTCCCGGATTTGGCTATAGCTATGACGAGGTGGCACCCATTTGGCAGATGACAGCCTTTATACTTGATGATTCACCTAACATCGATCCGATCAAAGCCGCCATCGCAGACGCCGCTGTAGCTGCTCAGCTAACCGGTCAGACTGTGGCAGGAACTACATTTCAGCAACTCAACAATGAAATCAGCCCCCACTCGGGTGATCCCAACGCGAATCCCTTCCAAACATACGATGCGTCAGCACAAGCTACATCCGGGGCTCTTTCAGCGGCTGCCGATTATTACAACCAGTTGATCCCCGCGTATCTGAGTGGTGATTTCTCGACACTGACCGGAGTTCCGGCATCAGGTCCAGCACCAGCGTCCACTCCTAAAAATCAACAACAGGGTAGCGGAACGAAAGACACCAAGGGATCGACATTGTCTCCGACACCACCGATACCACTGCCTTCTACACCTACCACATTACCTACGACACCTAATCCATTTACCAACCCCTTCGGTCCCATCACTACCCCGTTCTCTAGTCCGTTCTGATGGCTACCGTACCTTCATCCCAAACTGGAACCCCAGGAATCTCTGGGGGTGTTGGATTACCTGCGGACCAAACCGGAATCACAGGCACGTCTGTGGGGCTACCCTTGGCTCCGCCACCTGGTCCTGACCAACATGTTGGCGGCTCTAACGGCCCAGCGAAACCGCCAGTCAGGTTACCTTCTCCGCCCAGCGATGAGTCTGTCGAGCTTTGGAAGGTATATGGTCCGACTAATGAGTGGGGTTACTCTTCTCCCGCTCCTCAATCACAACCGGCCACCGGTCCTCCGGGCCAAGGATACGATGCTAAGGCTAGCCGCCTCGTTGGTTTGAGACGAGCTGCGGCCGTAGCTGCCAGTAACTCTGTGCTCACTGATGGTAGCGGTCAGAATTCCTGGCAAATGTCTGTTTTGGTCAGCGCTGTCCAAATGGACACTGCACTCACTGGTTCCACTGCGCAATCGCATCTAACGCGTGATTTCTATGCACACAATTTCGTGCAGCCATCCATCGTTGTCACCGGTTGGTCACTGGATCAAAGGGATTACGAGATCCTCTGCGAATTCGTGCACATGGCTCAACATGATGCGGTTGAAAACGGATACGCTAATCTGACACAGCTTTTTGTCGAGGGCCGTAATGTAGTGGCCGGGGCACCCACCGGTCTTGTTACCAATGGGGTCGATGGACCGCGTACAGGCATCAATGCTAATCGTAGTGTCAACCTTAGTGTGCCAATGTCGGGCTATGCATCTGATCCACCTGGGGTACCGGCTGGCACATACTACAACCAGACGATCCGTGGAAAGCATCAGCCAGTATTGGCCAAAGGATACATCTCAGCAATGCCACGTATCCATCAGCAATTTCAGTATGCTGTGCAGTGGCAGTTCTCCTTCACCGTTGCCGTCATGATCAGTGGTCTCTATTCAGAGACACCAGCTCAAACCATTCTGTTGGGACCCACCTGGCAGGACATGCTCACGGATCCAAACACATCCGGTTTTGTAAATGTAACACAGGCAGAGAACAAAGCTGCGTTGCAATATGCAGCAGCCAACTCGGGGACGTTCTTCGGCAATCCAAGCCTAGTTGACACTCCCTCCGGTGGTGGAGGAAGTGGTAGTAGTGGATCGGGATCATTGCCGTCCGGGGGTCAGACATACGGTCAGGTGTCATACAATCAAGTGGCGGCAATCGGGAAGTCAAAGGGTTGGACTACGGCGCAAATAAATGATTGGTTTTATAACCTGATTCCCTCGGAAAGTAACGGAACTTTGACGGACACAAACCCGTCCTCGGGTGCCTACGGAATCGCGCAGGGTATCACCGGACCCAGTTGGTATGCCGCGCACGGCGGTGACGCAACCACTGTTGACGGTCAATTGACGGCGATGGCGAACTACATCGCTGGGAGGTATGGCAACCCTTCGGCCGCCTGGACATTCCATCAAGCAAACAACTGGTACTGATGCCTGCTCGTCTCGTTTACGCACCAAAAGCCTATGTGTTCACCAAGGATGCAGCAGGCACCGTTTATAACCTCACCGATTATGTGGTTTCAGGCGAAGTACAACGCCTTGTCAACCAGGCATCCAACGCACAGGTGACGTTACGTAATCCAATGAAGCGCTTCACGGTACCACGTACAGGTGGCGGATGGACCGGTGCCACCTTTCACCCTATGGATGCAATCACCATTTTCCTGGAACGTCTCAAGGGCAAGCCCGTGCAGGTGTTCACCGGCTACCTAGATGATACTCCGTATTACCAGATGCGACCGGGTACCATTACACTACAGGCGACATGTACGATCAAGCGTTTGATATATACGTACTTCGATCCGTCGTTGCCCTATGTCAATGCTTTCTTCCAAAAATGGGGATGGCAGAATACCTATACTGGTACATTACGAAGTCTGTCGGGTCTAGCTAATCCGTCCACCATAGGCACAGGTAATGTACGTTCCTTGGTCGATGGTGGAATCGGCAAGATGCTCTGGGCCGTATTGACAGACATCGGTGAATGGGACGACACAAACATCTGGATCGAGAATCTTCCCGGGGGACCCAGTGGTATAGCAGCACGTATGGCTCAGCTTTTTCGAACCACGCAACAGGAAGATGCCAGCGTACGAGCCAACTTCGAACAGTTCATGAGTCAGATCATTGGCAGTGGTTCACAGGGCGGTAGTAGTAGTGGCTCAGGTACAGGCACCGGTGCCAGCGCTGCGACTGGTACCGGTGGACGTTGGTCGGTGCCATCCTCTTACGAGAATCAAACGGTCGGTACTAAATACCCGTTCCCCTCTAATGGACTTGCTTATTCAGTTCTCTCTCTCAGTGGTAGATCTAGCGACGCGGCTACCGCTGGTCAAGCACTCAGTGCGGGTTCGGTGTGGCCCAGTAATGCCCCCCTAGTCATCACCAATCCGGCTAATAACAACTCAGTCACGGCAGTATGTGCCGATATTGGTGCAGGTAGTGACTCCAACCTGCCGGTAGTAGGACTGTATGATGCGACACTATCTGCATTAGGTATCACTCCTGGTGCTAATCCTAATGTCATTATTCAAGGCACAACCGGTACGCCAACGCTGGCACCAGTCCGAGGCACACGTGTAGGCGGAGGCCCTATCAATTGGTCTGCCGCCGCCGGAGTGGGCGGCAGTTTATCTTCGACACCACCGACATCACTACCCGCAACGACGTACTTTCCACTCAAACAAGGAACGTTCGATTCATCGGTTACCTGGACACAGGATCAAGGAGTAGATATCAGTACAGTTGGTGCCGCCTGTGGTGCCAACGTACCTCTGATTGCCATTGGTTCGGGCACTATTGTGTTACATGGTATTACTGGCTTTGGTCCCGATGCCCCCGTACTCCATCTCGATACACCCATCAATGGTCAGAGTTATGTCTATTACGGTCATGCGGGGGCCCCGAATGCGGTACCTATTGGTACCCACGTCAATGGCGGAGACATTATCGGCTCTGTGGGTTGTGGTATCGTGGGTATTTCTACAGGGCCCCATTTGGAAATCGGGTTCTCTGATGCTAACGGTTCACCTGTGCGTGGTACCTCCGGCATCATGCTCAATGTGTTGAAAAGCGCTCAACAAGGTCAAGGTACTGCTCCCTCCGGTGCTACAGCATCCGGAACTGGATCGGGATCCAGTGCCGCTACCGATCCCCTCAAACAAGCCAAGGCGGTGGCATTCACGGCGGAACTTGTCTTCCCCTCAATTCAGGATACTGTCACGGCTATGCTCTTGGGCAACCAGCATAAGGGTCTGATGCATGATCAACAGCTTTTGCCCTTCGTACAACAGATCACCCAAGCTTCGCTACGCAGCTTCCAGAGTCTGCCTAACGGTGACTTCTTTGCGTTCTATCCGGACTACTTCGGAGAGACCGGACACCGCGTCCCGTATTGGCAGATCCTCGATATCGAGATTCTGGATGGCGGCATCAATCTCAATGACTCATCGATAGTCACCCATGAGTTTGCGGTTGGAGACAATATGTACCCCGTCAATCCGGGTGATGTATACAACGAGATGTTCTCGTCGGCCGCGATCACTGTTTTCAATGCTTTCATGAGCAAGGATCAGCTTATCAACACGGGACAGAACCCAAATGAATCCAACGGCATGGCAGACGTTATGGGACAACAAGAAGCAATTGCCTTCGTCAAGCGATATGGTG
>OCZT010001759.1_pt1 | contig 22478 bp, 20 predicted proteins | sample 1539031 | NCBI WGS metagenome assembly OCZT01 (sample SAMEA3539308, study PRJEB22396) | soil metagenome | biome: tundra; feature: field; material: soil | place: USA | collected 2010-05 | depth 0.15 m | reverse complement strand
TAGCAGCAACCAGTCTACTCGGGCTCCGAAGGAGCCGGCGCTGTCATGTAATCAGCCTCCCGGCCCTCGGAGACTGCCCCGGACGCTCAATTGTCGGTAGTCGCGCTGTCTGTGAGAAATGCGCGTTAAGGCTTCCTGGCCTGACTAAAACCCTTCAAGCAGGTCAGCCACCAACCCATGCGCAAACTCGCGGGACATCCGTTCCACGGCAGCCGGATTCTCCTGGAAGAAGCTCGGCAAGTCGGTGGTGGACTGGTACTGCTGCCGGAAGACGTAGTTCTTATTTTGGTAGAGTGTCCTGCCGTCGCGCTCGGTAAGCGTCACTGATGCCACCAGCGTGATGAGAAAGCTGGACGACTGCTGCGTTGCAGTGTTGTAGGTGAGCGGTGCCACCGTCTCTTGAAGGATGACCCCATGCAGCACTGCGTCGGCATCCGTGCCCGCGTCCGGCGTTACCCTGAGCCGGGTCCTGGTAGTCAACTCGCGGATCACCGCATCGGTCATCACCACTTCAGTGTGATAAGCCTCAGTGCGGGTAGTAAATGCCGGCACCGCCAGGGTGCGTACATCGGGAGGCAGGTGGGCGGCTGCGCCCAGCGAGTGGTATCCGCATCCGGAGGCGCCCAGCAGGACGAGGGCGGCGGGCACAAGGGTAATCATGCGCATGACTCATCTTAAGTCATTCCTTCAATCGCCCCGCCTATCGCTCATCGATCCAGTACAATCCACCTCGTATTCAACTTTGCAGATTATCTCCTGCCTTCTGCTAGCCTGAATCTACCTGCTTCTCCCTTCACTCGAACCGGAGAGTGACGTTTCGGGGCCGAAAAATGGGCACCCCCCCTCCCCCACCAGAATTCGTGAAACTATGAAACTGTGAAACTGTGTTGTTTATTTTCAATCACTTAGCCTGGAATGCCTGGAATTTATGCTCGGAAGCCTCTCCTGGAACAGCTCTTAAATGCACGCCCAAACCAGCATGCCCAGCTTGACACCAGACAGTCTGAGCCCGTCGGCACGATCCTTGAAGTAGAGTACATTCAGTTCGTCCGAGCCAACCTGCTCAAACCGGCGAAACCCGGCGCGGCGCAATTCCGACTCCATCGTATCCGGCGTAAAGAAGAGCTGGAACGGCTCTCCCGCAGCGGCGACGCGCCCCGCAAGCGCATCGAATGCGGTACGGCCTGGTTTGCTCAGAGTCTCCGGCGCCAGCGCATAATCGAAGCCCACGCCAGTGCCGGCAGGCAGCGCGGCAATGGCGTTCAGCGTGGCGCGAAAAGCATCGAGTGTGAGGTAAGGCACCACGCCCAGCCAGCCGAAGAAAGCGGGCTTGCGTCTGTCGAACCCGGATTCATCAAGTCCCGCCGCGAGCGCCTTGTGCTCAAAGTCCAGTGGAACAAGAGTCAGGTTGCCGGGCAGTTCAATTCCGGCCGCCTGAAGCATCTCGCGCTTCCACTCCTGTGTGGCGGGAAAATCCACTTCAAAAACGTGCAAAGACGGAAAAGGATTGCGATAGGCAAAGGTGTCCAACCCGGCGCCGAGCACGACGTATTGCGTAACCCCGCTCGCGACGGCCTCGGCAAGGCGGTCCTCCACATAACGGCTGCGCGCTGCCATAAACGCACGGAAATCCCGCGCCACCTTGTGCATCGCCCGTTCCATGTCTCTTGGGAACCCGGGGCCAAGCAATCTCACCGCGATGGGATCTTCAAGAACGCGAGGCTGGTCGATCAACTGGTGCGCGGCGCGGCGAATGGCTACGCGAAGCGCTGTCTTGCTGGCCCGGCCTGTCTGCATGATTGGAGTTTAGAGCACCGCCGCTGAGACGCGCCGCGAGTAACATAATCCCCATGAGCTGGATTGGATGGGCATTGCTTTCCGCTGTTTTCGCCGCCGCCACCGCCCTGCTGGCCAAGGTGGGCGTGGCGCATGTGGACTCAAACCTGGCCATGGCGCTGCGCACCAGCGTGGTTTTGGTCTTTGCCTGGGGCATTGCGCTGGCGCTGGGCAAGCACGGCGAGATCCGCGATCTCGACCGCCGCACCGTGCTGTTTCTTGCGCTCTCCGGCCTGGCCACCGGCCTGTCGTGGCTCTGCTACTTCCGGGCCCTGCAACTGGGTCCGGCCTCGCGCGTAGCGCCTTTGGATAAGCTCAGCGTTCCCCTGGTCATGGTATTTGCCTGGCTGCTGCTCGGCGAGAAGCTCACCGTGCCCTCTGTATTCGGCGGCCTGCTAATCACCGCCGGGGCCGTGGTGATGGTTTTGGGCTAAGCGGGCGAAGAACGATTGCGCCGCTTCCCTATACTGGATGGAGAGAGCGCGACCTTCCACTCTGCCGCAAAGAGGCACATGACCGAGAGAGGCCAATCCAACCAACAACCCGTCCCGGCCGCTCTTCCCCGCCGCATCGTCCTTACTGGCTTCATGGGCTCGGGGAAGAGCACCGTGGGCCCATTGCTCGCCGGCCGGTTGGGATGGATGTTCACCGACGTGGACGACGTGATCGAAGCCGAGGCAGGAGCGACGATTGCCGAACTCTTTGCGCGCCATGGCGAAGCCCAGTTCCGGGAGCGCGAGCGCACCACCATCGCGCGACTAGCCGACAGAGACGCACTGGTTCTGGCCCTGGGCGGCGGCGCAATCGAGCATCCAGCCACCCGCGAACTACTGATTTCACGCCCCGGCACGCTGCTGATTCACCTGGAAGTGGAACTCGAAACCACCCTCGCACGCTGCCAGGGAACCGAACACACACGGCCCATTCTTGCCGACCGTGCAAATCTTGTTTCCCGCTACAATCGCCGCATGCCGCTTTATCGCGAGGCCCATGTGTCGATCTCTGTCGATGCGCTGACTCCGGAGCAGGTTGTGGATGCGATTCTGCGGTCAGCGCAGCTGAGTTGACTATTTGCACCGCAACGGCGCATGTCTCCGCTTGATATCATCAAGGCAGGGCCGGAAAGCAATTCGCTCAGGGCCTTTCCACTGAGGTTCTCATACTTTCTGATGACACCCGCCACCCAGGCCGCCGTTCCGGCAGAGATAGCCGCGCACTCTGAGAGTGGGGTTCACAGTCCCATCCATGCCCCGCAACCGGGCGCGACCGCTACGCTGATCAACGATTTCCGAGAGCTGTTCAAGGTAAAGGTTGTGTCCCTGGTTCTGGTCACTGGCTGGGGCGGCTTTTACCTGGGCTCGATGCAGTCCGGAATCAGCAGCGTGCAACGCGGACTTTTGGACACACTGTTTGGCATTGGCCTGGTCTCAGCCGGAGCTGGCGCGCTGAACGAGGCGCTGGAGCGCAAGATTGACGCGCGCATGAAGCGTACGGCCGACAGGCCGATGGCGGCCGGGCGCTTCTCGCTGTGGCAGGGTGTGAGCGCGGGCCTTGGCGCCTTGGCTCTGGGCGCGTGGTGGCTGCTGCTGCACACCAACCTGCTGACTGTTTCGCTGGCGCTGCTGACGGCCTTTACTTATGTTGCCGTCTATACGCCGCTCAAGCGCTTCACCGCCATGGCAACATTTATCGGCGCATTTCCCGGCGCCATGGGTCCGCTGCTGGGATGGACCGCGGCGCGCGGGCGGATGGAGTGGCCGGGCGTAGCGCTGTTCGCCATTCTTTTTGTGTGGCAGTTCCCTCACTTCATGGCCATCGCCTGGCTCTATCGCGACGACTACGCGAAGGCCGGCATCCGCATGCTGCCCGTGGTGCAGCCCGACGGCTGGTCCACGGTTGCGGAAGCGCTGTTTTTTGCTGTGGTCATGATTCCCGTGAGCCTGACGCCCTGGCGGCTGGGCATGGCAGGCGTCACCTACGCGGTGCTGGCCACGGCGCTGGGCCTCGTTTACCTGGCCTACACGGTTCGCTTTGCCGGCATCCTGCGCACTTCTGATGAGACAGAGAGCCGCATGCTGGCGCGCGACCTGCTGAAAGTCAGCGTTCTCTACCTGCCCCTGCTTTTCACCACGCTCATGCTCTGCGCTACTGCACGACACTAGGAAGCTATGACGATTGAAGCCCCCTCGTCTCAGACTCGCCCGAATAGCACACGCCCGGCCATTGCGGCCATTTTGGGCATCAGCGCGGGAGCCACGGCGTTTCTGTTCTGGCTCATCTATGTCCATCCCGCAGCCGGATCCAGCGATCAGTTCGCCTTTCTGCCCGCACTGAATGCCCTGTTGAACGGCCTCAGCGCTACCGCCTTGCTGATTGGCTACACCTTTATCCGGGCTCACCGGGACCAGACGAATCGAATTCGGGCACACCGCGCGGCCATGATCACTGCTTTCGGATTTTCAACGCTGTTTCTGGTCAGCTACATTCTGCATCACGCTCTGCACGGCGACGTGCGCTATCCGGCGCATGCGGCCTTGCGCGGATTCTACCTGTCGCTGCTGGCCAGCCACATTGTTTTGGCAGTCGTTGCGCTGCCGCTGGTGCTGGTCACTTTCTTTTTCTCGCTCAGTGGGCGGATTCCCCAGCACCGCAAGGTGGCGCGCTGGACATTTCCGCTGTGGCTCTACGTCTCAGTGACTGGTGTGGTGACCTGGGCGATGCTTCGCCTGGCGCAAGGTTAGGAGCGGCAGATGCCTGAAAGCCCCGTGAATCTCGATAAGGTCCGCACTGACGACGGTACCCGCCAGTTGCTGCAATGGGGCGCGTGTATGCTGGGCTCGGGCCTTGTGGCCGTGGGGCTGCTGCAGACACTTCTGGGCGGTTTTTCACCAACCGGCGCAAGCACCAACACCGGCTGGTTCGCCCTGATTGTGGCGCTGATGTGCATTCCTTTCGGCGGACTGCTGCTGGCGCTGGGAGTGGCCAAGTGGTTCCGCAACCGGCGCATCGCACGTCAGCGCTGATCCTCTGCTATGCTTTTCGATGACTGGAGAATAGGAAGATGGCCAAGAGCGTTAACAAGGTGATTCTTTTAGGCAACGTGGGCAAGGACCCTGAGATTCGTTCCACACCGAACGGCGTGATGGTGGCCAACTTTACTCTGGCCACAAGCGACCGTTTTCAGGATGCGGGCGGCAACTGGCAGGACCGGACTGAATGGCATACTCTTGTCGCCTTCAAGCGCACCGCCGAAATTGTCCGCGATTACGTGAAAAAGGGCACCAAGCTGTATATCGAGGGCAAGCTCCAGACGCGGAGTTGGGACGACAAGGAAACCGGCGTCAAAAAATATCGCACCGAGATCATTGTCAACGACCTCTCGCTGCTTTCCGGGCGCGAAGAGGGCTCGGGCGGCGGCGGCGGTTACACGCGGGCGGCAAGTTCCAGCAGTTCTTCGGCCAACTTCGACCAGCGGCCACCGGCAGCTGCGGGCGGGCCGGATGAGTTAGCCCAATCCGCCGAGATCTCCGACGACGACATACCCTTCTGAGGTATACCGCTGACTCTCACCCAGGCAATCGGCCGCCGGCAATTGAGTTTCGGGCGGCGACGACCGCGCTGCCGATAGAAGCGCGTCGATGGAATTGGGTTTTGAAAGGAAACAAGGCATGGAGCAAGTCGAACGCCGCGAATTCCTCAAGACAACAGGTCTTCTTGCTCTGGGTGGTTTGTCGATGAAGGCCGTTGCTGCGCCGATGGGGCGCGAGGAATCTGACTCGACGCGCAAAACCCTGCAAGGGCATCTGGCGACCGTCGAGAATCACCTCAATAACGGCATTATTCCTTTCTGGTTTGCGCGTGCGCTGGATACGCAGTATGGCGGCTTTGTGACCAACTTCGACGAACAGGGAAAAGCGCTGCCCTGTCCCGAGAAGTATGTGAACACGCAGTGCCGGCTGATCTGGTGGTTCTCGACGCTGAAACGGCGCTTCCCCGAGATGCCGAAGACGGCGGAGATGGCGAGCCAGGGCGTGGATTTTCTGATCAAGCACTTCTGGGACGAGAAGTACGGCGGCTTCGCCTGGAAGGTGAAACAAGATGGGTCGGAACTGGACCCGGCAAAGATTGTCTATGGCGAGAGCTTTTGTATCTATGCGCTGAGCGAGTACTACCTGGCGACGGGAGACAAGCGCGGCCTCGAGTATGCTGGCCGAACATTCGATCTGCTGCAGAAATATGCCGCGGACACCCAAAACGGCGGCTACCTCGAAAACGTGAACCGCGACTGGAGCCCGGAGGCTGGCGGCTTTGCAGGCGGTGACCGCAAGGGCCTGGATACGCACATGCACCTGATGGAGTCGTTCACCACGCTGTACAAGGCGAGTGGAGACGATCTGCATCGCAGGAAGCTGCTGCAAGTGACGAGCCTGATTAAAGAAAAGATGACGGACAAGGCTACCGGCTGCGGCTTGAACCAGTTTGATTTGGCGTTCAATTCCCTGCCGGCGATTCCGATCAAGCGCACATGGAACGGGGAGCGGCTGGGCGAGAAGCCCGCCGATCCTGTCGATACGACTTCGTACGGGCACAACGTGGAACTGGAATACCTGATGCACCTGGCGCTGAAGACCGCGAATCAAGAGGGCGATGCGGACCGCGCGATCTACCGGCGACTGCTGGATCACGCTGTTCAACACGGCGTGGATTGGAAGTATGGCGGCATCTATCGCGACGGGCTGCGGGCTACTGGAGAGGCGATCGTCAAGGAGAAGGAGTTCTGGCAGCACAGCGAATCGCTGGTTGCTTTCCTTGACGGCTATGAGCAGTTCCACGAGCCGCGTTACCTTGAGGCGTTTGGGAAGATCTGGCAGTTTGTGCTGGACTTCATGATTATCAAAGGCGTTGGCGAGTGGCGCACGCTGCTGGACCGGCAAGGCAAGCCGATCGATCCGAATATCGGCAATCCGTGGAAGGTTTCGTACCACACTGGAAGATCGATGGTGGAGTGCAGGGAACGGTTGATGCGACTGCTGGCATAAATTGTTGATTCAATTAAATTTGACAAGAAATCAAGCTCCCCCCGCTATACTCCATGGGGGTATAGCGGGGAGGGGGTACCCCAAATCCCGCCCCCAGCGGCCTGCGATTGGGGAAGGTCCAGCTTTCAGGCTATCTGGATGCGGGAAATAATCTGCAAACTTGAGAGCGAAAGCCGCAAATGCCGAGTCTCAAAGAGCACGTCCGGGCTTCCCTCCGGAAAAATCCGGGGCTGAAGCCCACGTTGAGTCTGCCGGCATTTTGCGGGGGTTAAAACCCCCGCCTCCCTCCGGACCGTATTTCCTGCTGGGACTAAATCCCTCATCAACATAGGCAAAATTGCGGCACAACTGAAGTCGAGCCCTAAAAAGAAGCGGAATTCAGATTGCGTTGCATGTTTCACCATTCAAATGGATTGGTGACGGAAGGCTTTCTGACAAATTTGGCAAGTTGGCGCACGCTGGGCGTGCATGGCGGGCTCGCAAGTTAGCGGGTGGGAGTGCTCCTGCGGAGTTTCATGCACCGCGGGTCGGCAACGCTGGTGGCGGACTGGCACAAAGCCACTGTCTTCCGCAGCTTGCAAAGCCGCGCCGTTTCAAAGCACTTGCCTATTCTGCGGTTCCATGGGATTTGCCCGGCTCCTCTTTCTCCGGTTCGGCCAACGGGTCGTTGTCGCGGTCGGTTACTTCGGCTATGGCGGCTAGGCGGGCGGCTAACTCTGAGGGCCAGCTTTGCTCGGGGGCACGCCAGCTCCAGTTGCCGGCGGCTACTGAGGGGGTGTTCATGCGGGCTTCGGAGCCCAGTTCGAGGAGGTCCTGGGCGGGGACAAGGGCTAGTTGTGCCACGCTGGCGGCAGAGGCTCGGATAAGCGGCCAGACGGGCTTGTTGCCGACTGGGCCTACGTAGGCTTCTACGGAGGTGCGCTCGGCCTTGGAGGCCGTCTTCCACCAGCCCTGCGTGGTGTCATTGTCGTGGGTGCCGGTGTAGGCTACCGTGTCCGTCGTAAAGCGGTGGGGCAGGTGGATGTGGGCGCCCTTGGTCGAGAATCCGAACTGGAGAACCTTCATGCCTGGGAGGCCCAACTCGAGGCGCAACGCGTCCACTTCGCGAGTAATCATGCCCAGATCCTCGGCTACCAGGGGCAGGGGGCCGAGCGCTGCTTCGAGGGCACGGAAGAGTTCCAGGCCCGGAGCTTTTATCCATTCGCCATTGACGGCCGTTTCTTCCTCGGCGGGGATGGACCAGTAGGCTTCGAAGCCGCGGAAGTGGTCGAGGCGGACGACGTCGTAGAGCTGGCATGAGCGGCGGATGCGCGCGATCCACCAGTCGAATCCCTGGCCGGCGAGGACATCCCATCGGTAGAGCGGGTTTCCCCAGCGCTGGCCGGTGGGGGAGAAGTAGTCGGGGGGGACGCCGGCGATGGAGATGGGGTTGAGGTCGTCGTCGAGCTCGAAGAGGTCGGGGTGGATCCAGACGTCGGCCGAATCCATGTTGACGAAGATGGCTACGTCGCCCATGATCCGTATCGCATTGCGTGCGGCCGCTTCGCGGAGTTGATTCCACTGCTGCGTAAAGGCGAACTGAAGCGCCTGCTCCTGGGCGAGGGCTCGGCCGTGCTGTGCAGCTGCCCGGGCCAGGGCCTCGGGGCGGCGGCGGCGGATGGGCTCGGGCCAGGTAGTCCACGCGCCGGTCTGGAATTGCCGGCGCAGCACCGCGTAGAGGGCGTAGTCGGTGAGCCAGGAGGCTTCGGCGCTGCAGAATTCGTTGAACTGCTTCCACTGTTTGGCGAGCTTGGGGTCGTGGGGGGAGCGGTCGAGGAAGTTCGCGGCTGCCTCGTAGAGCAGGGGGAGCTTGCGTGCCTCAACCTCGTCGAAATCCACGTTGCCGCTGCGGCCTGCGAGGCCGGCGATGAGCTGGCCGTCGATCCAGCCCCAGTCGGATAAGTACTCGAGGCTGATCAGGGATGGATTGCCGGCAAAGGCGGAGGAGCTTGCGTAGGGGGAGTTGCCGTAACCGGTGGGGCTTAGGGGGAGAACCTGCCAGATGTGCTGTTTGGCGGCGGCGAGGAAGGCGAGGAACTGGTGGGCGGCGGGGCCCAGGTCGCCGATGCCTCCGTAGGAGGGAAGCGAACTGATGTGAAGCAGGACTCCCGAGGAGCGTTGGAATTGCATGGGTTTATTATCGCAAGGCAGCGGGTCAGCGGGGTGGCGGCGGGGTGAGGTTCGTGGTATCACACCCGGCCTCTGCTGATTGAGCGCTGCGGTATCCCAGGTCCTCCGCCTCGGCGGACGGGACCTGGGGGCACCCAGTTTCCTGGAATGAAAGAGCCCGCATCCTGTTGGGATGCGGGCTCTTTGATTTTGGGCTGCGAGGCTGGCCGGGTTACTCGCCGGGGGTTTCGGGCGCGGTTGCCTTGGCGTTCATGCGGATGCGATTGTGCTTTTTGTAGTCGTCCATGATGCCGCTCATGAAGACGTTGAAGGCTTCAGAGCGGCGCTGCTCGAGGATTCCGTCGCGGGTCTGGTCGAAGTTTTTGGCGATTTCGTCCGGGGTGGGCTCCTGCTTGTCAGTCAGCTTAGCGACCACGCCGGTTCTCTGGGCGTTGATGGGTCCGCTGATGCTGCCGGGAGCCATGTCAAAGAGCTGCGGGGCCACCTGGCCTACCTGGCCGAAATCGGGCACCTGGCGGCTTTGGCCTACCAGGTCACTGGTTTTGACGGCGGCGCCCATTTCCTTGGCGGCCTTGGCCAGATCGTTCAGGGATTGGGCCTTTGCAGCCAACTCGGCTGTCTTCTGGCTGAGCAGTTTGGGCGTTTCGTCATTGCGATAGTCGTCGGCAACGTGGCTCTTCCAGTCGGCGAAGTTGGGCGCGTGGGCCGGGGCGATGCCCGTGACCTGGAAGACCGCGTAGCCTTCGCCGGTGGATGCGAACTGCGGCGGGTCAGTCTGCTTGGATTCGAAGGCCTTGGAGACCATCTGGCGGCTGTCAGGCAGGGTGCCAATGATGGTCTGCCGGTTCATCAGCGGGGTGGTCACGATTTGCAGTTTGTGGGCAGCGGCGGTCTTCTCCAGGCCATTTTTCATAGCCTCGGAAGTTAGGTTGTGCGCGTAGTTTTCTTCGGCTTCAGCCGACTTCTGGCGGATGAGGGTGGCCTGGATGGTGGGAAGAACTTCACTGATGTCCTGGGCGTGGGCAGCCTGGCGCTCTTCAACCTGGACGATATGGTAGCCGAACTGGCTCTTGACGATTTTGGTGTCGCCGATTTTCTGGGTAAAGATGGCGTTGTCAAACTCGGGCACCATGGTGCCGCGCTGGGCAAAGCCCAACTCGCCACCCTTTTCCTTGCTGCCTGGGTCGTCGGAGTTCTTCTTGGCCAGGTCAGCAAAGTTTGCGCCGCCCTGAATCTGCTTGAGGATGCCCTCGGCCTTGGCCTTGGCCGCGGCATCGGCCTTGGCGTCGGCTCCCGCGTCCAATTTGATGAGGATGTGCTTTGAACGGGACTGTTCCGGCACGGAGTACTCGGACTGGTGGGCGGTGAAGTACTGCTGAATCTCCTGCTGGCTGGGTTGGCGTGCGCCGCCGGGCAGTTCACCGGCATTAAAGGCAAAGTAGCTAATCTTGCGCTCTTCCGGCACCGCGCTTGCGTAGCGGAGTGCGTTCTTCTTGAAGAATGCTTCGAGGTCGCCGTCGGTGGGGTTGATCTGCTTGCGTACGTCGTCGACGGAGATGACCGCGTAGTCAAACTTGATCTTGATATTGGCCTTGCGATAGTTCTCGCGCACTTCCTGGTCGCCGACGGTGACGCCGGCAGTGATGAGCGCCTGGAGCCGCTTGATGGCGATGTCGCGCTTGATCTCGTTCTCAAACTCGTCGACCGAGATGTTGAGGCGGTTGGAGATGAGGGCTGCGTACTGCTCCTGGCCAATGAACTTGCCGTCAGGGAACAGAACCTGGCCGGTGGGCCCCGAGTGCAGGTACTGGGCGACATCGTCGTTGGTGGCGTGGATGCCAAGCTTGTCGGCCTCCGAGAGCAGAATTTCCTGCTGCACCAGTTGCTGGCCCGCCTGCCGCTCGAAGATTTGCATGATCATGGCGTTGTCAGCGTATTGGGGGTTGCGCTGCATCACCTGCTGATGGGCCATCTGGCTCACCTTTGTCTGGGTGATGGTGACGCCAGAAGAGAAGAGGCGGTTGTACCAGTGGGGGTAGATCACGGCATAGTTATCGCCGGTGGGCGTGCCCATACCGGTGAGGCCGGGAATCAGGTAGATGCACATGGACACGGAAGCGGCGCCGATGATGACGACGAACAGTGCCTTGGTGAAGCGATTGTCTCTTTGCAGGAAACGGATCATGGGTGGACTTGAGCCTTCTACTCTCTATGCGCGGAGGTGGTTCGCCTTGGCTGGGCCGCAGTTTGACCGCAGGGCGTGTGCCACGAATACGCAATTCTGGTACGCGATTCTCGCGTGAGCTATTCCTTGCCATTATAGACGAGATTGAACGCGAACGAGACGGGAGAAGGCGGCCTTTGCTGGCGGTCAAACAGGTGGACTGTTGCCCAAACACAAAGCGGGCATCCCGGAGGCCGGGATGCCCGCTGCAGTTCTGGGGAAAGTTCGAGGCCGTTACCGCCAGTAGTAGAAGCCGCCCATCATGTAGTAGGGACGGTAGTAAACGGGCCCGTAGGCATACGGATACGCTGCATAATAGGGCCGGGCGTAGCCGTAAGGGCCGCGCCGGTAGAGCGAGGGGCCGCCTTGATAAAGCCCCTGCGCCAGCCGGGAAGCTTCCTGCGCGCTTACGGGATTGACGGTGACCGGAGCGGCAAGGTGGAAGTCCACCCGGGCTTCGGCGGGAATCCAGACCCCCGGTCCGGGTGAAGCAGCCGAGGCCGCCGTTCCTGCCGCAACACCTGCACCGGCTCCGATGGCGCAGCCCGCGCCGCGACCGACGGCACAACCGATGATGGTACCCACGATTCCGGCGCCAACGGCGTTGCCCACCGTCCTGCCTGTTTTACTGGGTCCCTTGACCTTGAACTGATCGGAATCGAGCGGGTAGTTTTTGCCGCCCAAGTCGAGCGAGGTGAGCTTGAGCGCGAGTTCGGGGCTGCCGGAGAGCTGGCCGGCCTTTTTGGTCTCGGTGACCACGCCATGAACGGTGGCGCCGCGCGGAACGGCCAGAACGCCGCCGAAGGCTACGTCCTGAATAACGGTGAACTGCACCGGGGCGCCTTCCACGGCGCGCTTGCTGTCGAGCGGCTCGTTGGTGCGCAACTGGATGAGAGTTCCCTGGGGCACGGTGACCGGGCCGGTGGGAGGTTCATAGGTGGGCTGGGGCGGCGGCGGTTGTGCTGGGGCGTAAGGAGGCCGGCCCTGGGCGTATGGGGGAGGGTAAGGGGCCTGGGGCTGGTTCTGGGGCGGATACTGGGCCTGATTCTGGGGCTGGCCTTGCTGCTGGCCGGGATCCTGTTGAGGGTAGCCCTGGGGCGGGGAAATCGGCCCATCGTCTGCGCCTGGCTGCTGGTTGTCGGCCATGTGCTCGGGGCCTATGTCGGCGGCTTCAGGGGTGTTCTGAGCATCCTGCGGGTTGCCGACCTTGAGGTTGTTGTGGACCGCGGTGACGCCGAGCACATGGCCGGCTATCGACTCGGCCAGTTCTTTCGAAGCTTCTGTGGACACGGTTCCAGAAAGCGTGACTTCGCTTTGAATGGTGGCGGCGGTGATGAGATCTTTCTTGAGCGCCTTGGATGCATCGAGGGCATGCACCACGTCCATCTCGATCTGCCCGTCGGAACGCTGGCCGGCCGCCGGATTTGCGGACTGAGCAGCGGCTGGGGCTTGGTCCTGCGCCAGGGTAACGCTGGTGCCAAGGACAACGACAGCGGCCCACAGCAGGGCCTGGGAAACAACTCTCTTGAGCAATGGCCGAATCATGGTTGCGTTTCTCCTCTGCCTTCCAAAACTTCAGGAGGCTCCCATCCACGTGGTTTAGACGGGGAGCCGCCGGTAATGGTCACTTCTTGGAACACGGGAGCGGGGAAAAAGTTCCGCGCGGCATGTTCGACGGGACTGATGCGGAAAGGGGGCCTTGCGGCCCCCTTTTTTTCGGAGATGGGTCAGTTTGGAATTGCAGTCCCTCGGGGGCTAAAGCCCGGACGATTTGGTGGCATTTATGTACGGGCTGAAGCCTGTACCCTTCATGCTGAAGTCCGTCTTCTTCAAATTGCCCCGCTCCCTTTTTTTCTTATGATGACCGGCTGCCCGGGCGATTATGCGAGCGCCTCGTCCATTGCGGCGGAGAGGGTTTTCAAGCCGGCGGCGATGTCGGCTCCAAGGTGGACGCGGAGGGCGCGGCGGCCTCGCGACTCGAGGACGGCAAGGTCTCCAGCGGCCTGGGCGTCGATGACTACGCCAAAACTGTATTTCTGGCCCGGAATTGCCAAGTCGGCGGCGTGATCGGCGGTGATTTGCAGAAAGACGCCGGTGTTGGGGCCGCCCTTGTAGTCCTGGCCAGTGGAGTGGAGGAAGCGCGGGCCGAAGCCGAGGCATGTGGCCACCCGTTTTCTGTCGCGGACCTTGTGGCGGAAGGCCTGGACGGCCGCCTCGTGCTGGGGGAACATGGGCAGGTATGCCAGCGCGGCAAAGTAGTCGCCGGTGTGGATCTGATTGAGATGGGCGCGCAGGACGCCGGCCAGCGTTTGTGCAGGCGCCACCGCCTTGAGGTTGGCCGCATAGGCATCCGTGGCGTAAACCTTGACGCCCGCGTCTTGAAGGAATGGCGTGCGCTCGGGCAGTTTGCCGGTTTGTTCATAGGCTGCAGTGAGGGCGCGGGTTTCGATCTTGGCCGACTCCACATCAGGCTGGTTGAAGGGGTTGATGCCCATGATGGAGCCCGCTACCGCGGTGGCAATTTCCCAGGTGAAGAACTGGCCGAAGATCTCGTAGAGGTCCGAAATCTCAATGTGGACCACGGGATGACCGGCTGCCTCAATGGCCGCGACCTTGGCGTCCTGGGAGGAGTCAGCCGTGCCTTTCAGACGGACATAGGCGAAGATGCGGTCGTTGCCGTAGACCTGGGGGGCACCGATGGCCTCGCGGTCTACGGGAGTAACTCCCTTGCCAAGTTTGCCGGTAGATTCGGCAATCAACTGCTCCATCCATGCGCCGAGGTCGTAGATTTCGGGAGAGGTGAAGATGGTGATCTTGTCGCGGCCGCTGTTGGCGCAGAGGCCCATCAGCAGGCCCAACTGGACGGCGGTGTTCTCTGGGGGCGCGAGCTTGGCCGCTGCCACAGACTTGGCGGCTTCAGAGAGAAGCTTGGCGGTGTCGAGGCCAGTTACTGCCGCCACCACGACGCCGAAGTTTGAAAGCGCGGAGAAACGCCCGCCGATTTGCGGATCGCCGTAAAAGATGTGGCGGAAGCCGTCGGCCTTGGCCACCTGCTCCATCTTTGAGCCGGGGTCGGTAATGGCCAGGAAATGGCTGCCGGCCTTATCGGCGCCGACGGCCTTCTTCATTTCTTCAAAGAAGTATTGCTTCAAGACGTTGGGCTCGAGCGTGGATCCGGATTTGCTGGCGACGATGACCAGCGTCTCAGCCAGGTTGACCCGATCGTGCGAGTCCTTTACCTGCACGGGGTTGGTGGAGTCGACGATGTGGAGAGCGGGAAAACCGGGCTGACGCCCAAAAGTGACTGAAAGCACTTCGGGACAGAGGCTGGAGCCGCCCATGCCGAGGAGCAGTACGCTTTTGAATCCTGCCGTTTGAACGTCGGCGGCGAGCGAGGCAAAAGCCACGGCTTGTTTCTGCTCGCGTTCGACGATGTCGATCCAGCCCAGCCACTTTTCCTCGCCATCGCGGGTCCAGAGGCCGGGGTCCTTCTGCCAGAACCGGCCAACTTTGTTGTTTTCGGTCCAGTCGGCGGCGGCCTTGTCTACGGCGCCGCGAAGCTCAGCGGGAAGTACGAATCGGATGTTCATGTCGCTATCAATTCTGCCTGAAAATTTCGGAACGGGAAATGATGAGATGCACAGGCGCCTTGAAATGCCGAATCTGGATGGGACGGTGAAGGCATCCATCACAGCACCCCTGCCGGGCGCAGATGTTCGGGGGTAAGCATAGCCCAGCAGGGAGTCCGCTGCAACGGAAGGAGGAGAGAACTGGCAATCGCCACATAAGCGGGAACTCAGGCTGGTTCCTATCGCGCAAGAGGCTCCGCAACCAGAACGGAGACAGAGCGGTCGGGGCTTGTTTAGAGACCCGCCACGCGGCAGTTTGTCTCACTTAGCCTCGAAGGCCCATTGAGGAGAGGTCCGCGGCTACTGATAACGGCGGCCCCAACGTCCGAAGTCGGACATGAGTCCGGCGGTGATTCCCTGCGGGTTGAGGAAAGTATGCCCCGTGAGATTTGGCCAGAACTGGTATTCGTAGTCGGCGCGCGCCCATATGTTCCCGAAAGCGCGGTACTCGACTCCAAAACCGGGGGCATACACCGTCCGCGTCTCATGGGAATACGGCTTGTAAGGGGGAGGAGCACCGATATTGTGCCCGAAATTGATACCACCGAAACCGATCAGGCCCTTGGCATAGGGCCGGAATTTGCGGTAATGACGCCACTCATACATGGCACCTCCAGAACCGACCGCCTCGCGAAAGCTCGACGGCTTGTCTCCAGGATTCAAGCTGATGTCGCGACCTTCGAGCTCGAGGTGGAGGCCATTCAGAAAATGGGGCATCATGGGTGGGCGCCAATCGGCCCACAGGGTATAGCCTTCCATCCTGCTTCGGCCCCAATCGACATTGAAGTAGGAAATGCCGCCGCCAACCGCCAGTTGCGAACTAGCCCCTCCTCTTGACGCCGGGGTGACCTGCGAGGACATCGAAGATGCAGTGGCTAGAAAGAGGGCTGCCAGCATCAACCTAAAAAATTGCTTTTGTGTAGAACTCAGATGCATTTTGCTACTCCTTGGATGTGAAGGCCACCCCAGAGGCGAGCCTCTTTTTGGAAGTGCAATCGGGTAATCTGGGTTCCAAGGCAAAGATTCAATGATTCAGGTGACCAAAGGGTAACGTGACTGTATACAACCGATACACCACGAATGTTAGCAAAGCATTTGACCCGCTTCATCTTCAATTGCGGCAATCAGAGTTTGTAGCAGTTTAACTCTTGGATCTGCCAAAGCCCGCGAATTTTCCATCCGGAGTTTTCCAGGCAGAGATTCGACCGCTCTGTGCAAAACCGGCATGACTGACGAATACGTAGGAAAGCGGGTGTCCCGGCCCACCTTCACAAGCGCGCGCAGCGCGCCAATGGCTCCTAACTGCTCGAGTATATCTGCATCTCGCAGGATAATTGCCTCATTTAGCTCAGGCTCGTCCTGGGGCTGATGGGTGCGAATAACCTGCTCGACGGCGTCAAGCTTCTCCGCCGGGAATCCCCATCTTGGAAGCAACTCACGCGCCCTGGCGACGGTATAGGGCACATGATCCCAGGTCTTCAATTGCTCAGGGTCCTGCGGCCGGTGGCCGATGAAGACGCCCAGATCGTGCATCCATGCGGCGGCAAAGAGAACATCATCGTCGTAATCGAGGCCCTGGCCCAGACGAGTTGCCAGGGCGTAAAGGCGGGGCATGTGGCCGAACTTGTCTGCAGGATTGGTTGCGGCGCGAATGTAAGCGATGACCGAGTCCCGCCAGGGTTGGTGTTTCATAGAGTTTTCGCAGGCCAACCACCCCCGCGACCAAGACCTGTCGCTGGGGACCCCCGGCCAATTAGGAGTGACGCGGATCAGGTCAAGTCCGCCCAGGTCTTCGACCACAAATTCCGGCGAGGCCGCGGGCACTGCGACGATGCCGCGAGTGGGCAGATCAACTGGTTCAAAGGATGCGCCTGAGAGCCGGGCAGAGCCTGCAGCGGCGAACAGGTATGCCAGCCCCTGAGCAGGTTTTCCTTCGGCATGCAGGCTGGCGCTTGAGATGCTGCCGGTCACCGGAATCCGTTCGACACTGAAGTATTCAACGTCGATCAGGATTGTTCGGTCGCTTAGAACGAGGGCCGCTACTTTGCCGGCGCGGGTCTGAAGGCGCGTGGCTTCAAGGGATTTCTCGATGTGCAGTTCGCGCGGGCGGCCGTAGTCGTACATGCGGTACGTGAGGTCGCTGTTCTGCTGAATCTCAAGCAGAATGGAGCCCGGCCAGATGGCATGAACGGTTCCGGCATCGACAAAGATCACGTCACCAGCGGCCACCGTCAGCATGTTGAGACTCTCTTCGAGCGTGCCATCGGCGATACCGGCTTTGACCCGGTCGAGGGTGACACCCGGTTTGAGTCCGCAAGCTACCTGCGCGCCGGGTTCGGCAGCCAGCGCATACCAGCACTCGGTTTTGCCGCGCGGCTGTCCGTACTTGATGGCCATCTTGTCGTCGGGGTGGACCTGCACGCTTAGCTTCTGATTGGCAAAGATGACCTTGATTAGAAGAGGGGAACCGGGCGCAGGGGATGCAGCGCCCAGCAAAACCGCCGGCGCTTTTGAGAACAGCTCGCCGAGAGTCTTCCCGGCAAATTGCCCGGTCTCGACGGCGCATTGATCGCCGGTGAGCCAGACTTCACCGATGGGCTCCGATTCTGCTACGCGGTCATACCATGGACGAAGATCGCGCGAACCCCACACCATGCCACGAAAGAAAGGCGCGATGCGAAAGGGAGCTAATTCAACAAGGGAGGATTGCCCGGTAATTGCCATAAGAGACGCTCAGATGCTCCATAAGATGAGTTACTTGCAGGCTTCTCGCGGTATTGGGAAACCTGCTTAGGGCGCGCTCAGACCGCAACTTCACTTTACCAGTCGGAGTTTCGGAGCAAGGCCGCTGCCCCATTTCAGCGCGACAAGGGCCCAGCGCTGAAGGCCCTCCGAGAATTCGCACTCAATCCGGGGGCTGAATCCGCTGGCTCCCTCCGGAATCTGTGATTCGGGGATATGGAACCTGGTCTCTGACCGCATGATTTTGTATCTAGTGGCTGAGAGTTGTGGTATCCCAGGTCCCAAAATCGGGACCTGAGTCACCCAGCCTTTTTACAGAATCGAATCTGCAAAGCCCTAGTTGGAGGGCGAGAGGGTCTTTTGCAACCGCCAGATAAGATACGGCAGCGCGGTGATGGAGAGGATTATCAGGGCGGCAAGCAGGGCATCTGGGAGACCGCGTGCGGAAGATCTCAACGCAAAGTCCATGCGGATATGTCCGATTCCTCCGGGGACGGCTGTTCGACCGGCTTGAACCTGGCCCGTGCCGCCCATCCATGCAATCAGGACCAGGCCCATAATTGGCCAAATCGCTTTGAACCGTTGACGGGCCGCGATAACGACGATTCCCCAGCCAACGATGAAGGGCGCGAAGAAATAGATTGCCTTGCCGGCTTGAAAATAGAGATTCGCCAGCCCGTGGACTGGGCCTGCGCCGAAGGGCGAATCGGCTCCAGGAAGAAACGTCTGCCAGCCGGACCACAAAATGAACAGAGCCATGAACCAGGCCCCGGCAAGAGCCAAGAGCGGGACGACGCCGAAGACGGCCCATGGGGCGCGAACGCACCAGGCTTGAAAATGGCGCTGCTCGATCATCGCCCGGGCCAGGTCGTCCATGCTTCCAAGGCGAGCGAGAGCGGCGGATTCCGCTTCCTGCGGGCTTCGTCCTGCGCGCTGCTCTTCTGCCTTCAGGTCGGCGAGGTGATCGGCAAGTTCGGCCAGATAGCGGCGCACATGGCGCGGAGCCACGCCGGCGCGAAGCAGTCGTTCACGAAGCTGGTTGAATGGACGGGGCATATTGTCCTCCCATGAGAGTGAAGCCGCGACTCACGTGCACTGAAAGGCTGCATGCAGGGTGTTGATTTCTTAAGGAAATCAACACCCTGGAGATGTGGCCTTGGGCAGATCGATCGCGGTTTCGCTGTAGCATCCGATGAACAGCAGCTGTCAAACTGGTCCAGGTTTGGGTCAGGTCGGCCAAGCGGCGCGAACCTGCGGGGGTTACCGAATAATAAATGCGACTGCGGCCGTTTACCGCTTTTCGCCGAGAGGCGAGCGCCCCATCCTGCTCCAACCCGTGCAGGACCGGGTAGACGACGCCTTCGCCAACAGAGATCACAGAAGCTGTGCGGCTCTGGATTGCCTGGACGATTTCGTATCCGTACATCTCCTCATGCTGGAGAAGGCGGAGGATAAGGAGTTCAGGAACCCCATTCATGAAATTCGGGTGGGATTCGCATGCCGCCATCGAGAGAGATAGTACCTCGCGGTTCGAGGTATTGCAAGGGAGAAAGAGCCTAAGGTTCGCAGATTTGGGAAAGGCGATGTTCGAGGTAACGAGGAGGCGAATTCTGAGATGCTTTGGATTGTGGAGGTTTGCCCCTCTTTGCCGTCAGCGGGTACGCTAGAGGGGATCGATTCATGGTCTTCGGGTAGCTGTTCTGTTTTCCTGGCTCGGCTGGGCCGATTTGGTTTCAAGAAATCCTCCAGTCCGGCTCTGAATGATTGCGGTTGTTCGTCCGAATTCGCCCTGTCCGCCGGAGGATCGAACCATAGGAAACGGCTTTACGCATTGAGGCCGGGTCCGATATCCCTGGCAGTGAACCCTGCTGGAAATGAACGTGGAGACAACAAAAACACATGTCAGAGCAAGTTTCCATCTGCGTGATCGGGTCTGGATACGTGGGACTCGTTGCCGCTGTATGTTTTGCCGAGATGGGTCATCGGGTTACCTGCGTGGACAACGACGAATCGCGGGTGAAGACGCTAAGAGAAGGCGGCGTGCCCATTTTCGAAGAAGGCTTGCATGAGTTGCTGGCCAAACACAGGGGCCGCGGCGTGGAATTCACGGCCGACCTGGGTGGCGCCGTAAGGCAGAGCGAGGCTATCTTCATTGCCGTGGGCACCCCGCAGGGCGATACCGGCGCCGCCGACCTCTCCTATGTCGAGGCAGTAGTTTCCGAAATTGCCCGCGCCATCACCGGCTACACCGTAATCGTGGAAAAGAGCACCGTACCGGTGTACACCAACGAGTGGATTCGGCGGGTGCTGCATCGCCACGGCGTGGATCCCGCGAGTTTTGACGTGGTGTCGAACCCCGAGTTTCTGCGCGAAGGCACCGCCATTGCGGACTTTCTGCACCCTGACCGCATTGTGGTGGGCGCCGGCAATGAGCGTTCCGCCGAGGTGATGCGCCGCGTGTATGAGCCGCTGACGGGTGGTAGCTACTATTCTCAGCCGGGAGCTCTCAAGGGAAGATGCAGTGCGCAGCACCCAGCGCGGTTGCTGGTAACCTCGCCACAGAGTGCGGAGATTATCAAGCACGCATCAAACGCCTTTCTGGCACTGAAGATCTCATTCATCAATGCGGTGGCCAACCTGGCCGAGGCGGTGGACGCGGACATTGAAGACATCGCCATGGGCATCGGGCTCGACAGCCGGATCGGCGCCAGGTTTCTGCGGGCTGGCTTGGGCTATGGCGGATCCTGTTTTCCAAAAGATGTCACAGCTTTTCACTGGGTGGCGCAACAGCAAGGTGTGGATTTTCAACTTCTTCAGGAAATTCGCAAGATCAACGAAACACAGAAGGACGTATTTTTCAACAAGGTGCTCTCTTCCCTCTGGACGCTGCGGGGCAAGCGGCTGGCGGCGCTGGGCCTGGCCTTCAAAGGCGACACCGACGATATTCGCGAGTCGCCGGCTATCGACGTGATTAAGCGGCTGCTCGATGCGGGCGCCCATGTTACGGCTTACGACCCAGCAGCGATGGAGCGCGCCAAAGAAGAACTGCCGCCTTCAGCGAAGATGAGTTATGCGGGAGATATCTACGAGGCGGCCCGCGATGCCGATGCGGTGCTGATTCTGACAGACTGGAAGGAGTTTGCCGGAATCGACCTGGTAAGGCTGAACAAAGCCGTCAAATTCCCCATCGTGATTGACGGGCGCAACCTATACAAGCCGCAAGCGATGCATGAACACGGTTTCACCTACGTAAGCATGGGCAGGCCGGCGAGTTACCAGGCCCAGCAAGGCAAGCCACGCAATGCAGTACTGTAGGGGCTAAGTCGAACATAACTTCTTGCGGCCGCTGCAACTAACTACTCCCAGGGATCTATACCCCGGAGCCAGGAGCAACCTTCAGTGATCATGCGTGTTCTGGTAACGGGCGCCGCGGGTTTTCTCGGGTCCCACCTGGCGGATCGCCTGTTGGGCGAGGGCCACACCGTGGTTGGCGTCGACAATCTTTCTACCGGCGACCCGGAGAACCTGGCCCACCTGGCGGCAGAGACACGTTTCAGCTTTGAAGACTGGGACATCTGCAAGCCATTTGATTTTGGCCCGGTAGATTATATCTTCAACATGGCTTCCCCGGCCAGCCCGCCGGAATATCTCCGGCTGGGGATCGAGACCTTGCGGGTGGGCTCCGCCGGAACGGAAAACACCCTGGAGATTGCGGCCAAGTATGGCGCGGGCCATCTGCATGCTTCCACCTCGGAGTGTTATGGCGACCCGCTGCAACATCCGCAGCGAGAGACATACTGGGGACATGTGAACCCGGTGGGACCGCGGTCAGTCTACGACGAGGCCAAGCGATTCGGCGAAGCGCTGGTGATGGCCTATCACCGCACTCGCGGCTTGAACACCCACCTGGCCCGCATCTTCAATACCTACGGTCCCCGCTTGCACCCCAATGACGGTCGGGTGATTGCAAACTTCATGATGCAGGCCCTGCGCAACGAGCCGTTGACTGTGTATGGAGCTGGCGACCAGACCCGCAGCTTCTGTTACGTGGACGACCTCATGGAAGGCATCATGCGGCTGTCGCGATCAGACGAGCACCTGCCGGTGAATCTCGGCAACCCGAACGAGTTCACGATTCTTGAGTGCGCTCAGGCGATCCTGGAAGTGACCGGGTCAAAGAGCGAGTTGCGATTTGGTGCTTTGCCGGAGGATGACCCCACGCGCCGCTGCCCGGATATCACCAAGGCCCGCACGCTGTTAGGTTGGGTGCCGCAGGTTCAGCTCATCGATGGCCTGCGGAAATCGCTTGGCTTTTTCCGGGATAAGGCCGCGACCGCAAGCTGACAATCACTCTGTCTTCCCTTTCGCAAAGATGGGAGCTCGCATTATCCTCCATGCATGCCGCATACGCTTGTTTTCGACCACATGTTTCAGTTGCCGCTTCCTGTTCTTGAGAAGCTGCTGCGTCCGGTTGTTGTTTACCTGGTGCTGGTGATTCTGCTTCGCCTGTTCGGCAAGCGGGAGCTGGCGCAGTTGAATCCCTTCGACCTGGTTGTGCTTCTGTCGCTGTCGAACACCGTGCAAAACGCAATTATCGGTGAAGATAACTCGGTGACGGGGGGAATTATAGGCGCATTCAGCTTGCTGGCCATCAACTGGCTGGTGGTGCGGGTGCTGTTCCGCTCAATGAAACTCACGCGCGTGCTGGAAGGACGTGCCGCCATTCTTATCCGCGAAGGGCAACTCGACCAGCGCGCCATTGAGCGTGAATCGCTGACCCGCGAGGAGTTGCTGGACGTGATTCATCGGCAGGGGTTTGATCGGAAGAGCACACGTCTG
>OCZT010001758.1_pt1 | contig 22479 bp, 26 predicted proteins | sample 1539031 | NCBI WGS metagenome assembly OCZT01 (sample SAMEA3539308, study PRJEB22396) | soil metagenome | biome: tundra; feature: field; material: soil | place: USA | collected 2010-05 | depth 0.15 m | reverse complement strand
ATTCTAACCATATCCAACAATTATCTGTTAAAAATATAGGAAACCACGCAAACTTTTTTTCAGTCCTGGTTTCGCCTTCAACTCTGCCATGCCATTTCATTAGTAATATTATTTAGATATTTTCTACACTCCTCGACTCTTGTTTTAATCTTTTCAATCCGTTCTTCCTTATACGAAGTATTGAATATTCGTATCTTTCTTTCTGACGCCAAATCGCTATACTGATGATTATGTCTTAAGTCTGCACAGGCATCTTTATAGTCTTCTTCACTTCCAACGAAGTCATAAAGCAGCTTCCTCTCTTCTCCTGCAATTAGGTGTTCCGGTGTATCTAAAAGGCAATATATCAGTTTGCCAAACTTCTTCTCCCATAGCCACATATAACAATCAAGTTGCCACTCATATACCGGATCTATCTTCGAGAACTGTTTAGCATCAAAAGTAAATATATCCCAACAAACTTTAGTATCGTGTACTGTATCTTCTGTAACAAGATCAAGTTCACCTTGAATATAGTCATTATATTTACGTTCTTTATTTTTCTTGTGGAAATCTCCTGTGAACAAAGAATAAGCAGTTATCGCATCCTCTTCTAATAACAATCCTTTTTCAAAATACTTTGATTTTACATCTTTTATCCTGCCGGTTGTTTCTGCAGTATAAATTTCAGATAATTTAGTTTTACAAGTTTGACTTAAATTAGGTAAATTTTTAATTGGTTCAAGTCTTTCTAACTCTAAGTTTAACTTGTCTAAGTCGTCAACTAACTTTTCAGATGTTTTTACAGCTTTTTCACTACATAATGCAAGTTTATCGCTTTTATCTCTCATTGATTCAAGAGCACTATTATACTTTTCCAAGTTTGACTTTTCCTTAGGATCTGTCATTAAGTATCCCATGTAATGAGATTTGAAAAGGTATTTACTGAAGTCCATTGTTATAGATTTATGTTTGATCTTACAGCCATTACCGAAGTATCACCATTATTCATAGAACAAGTTCGCAAATTAATATCTGATACAGATAATTTTGTTTTATCCTCAAAGAAAGAAATAGCATTAAGTATTTGGCTTTCCATTAACCTCTTCATTTCTTTTATTTCTTGTATTGTCATGTCAAATATTTAGCATATTTATAATAAAGTAAATCGGCTTGTTCAACTTCTTCTTCTGACTGGTCTTTCCACGCACGCTGATATTCATCCAAGTTTCTTATTGATTGTAACCATAGAGAATCTTTAGATGCTCTTTCAACATCACCATTATATACAATTTCAAGTCTATTTACTACTCGATATATTATAGTATTAAGATGGCTCATGGATCTTGTTTAAGATTTTCAACATATTCTCCAATAATCAATAATATATTTCTTGCACCTATAACTCTTAATGGTTGATTTAATTCTCGACTACAATAATCTTCAGCAAAATCTCTTTTAATAATTTCTTGCCAATAACTATTCATACTTCTTAAGGTTCTAATCTGTTCTTCACTAAGATTAATTTCATTATTTTGGCTCATTTTTTAAATCTTTTAATTTTAAATCGTAAGCTGTTCTTGATATATTATTATTACAATCTTTTAAAAGTTTTTCTAATCCTTGAACAGTTTTTATAGAATTAATTAATAGTAATATTCTTTCTTGACTTTGATCTTCCGGTGGTGATGGTTTTCCATAAGCACCTACAAAATCTAATGAATCTTTTCTGTTTAAATCCCTTCCAAATAGTTTTCCTAAATGGTCGCAAGCGTCTTTAATTGCATAACTTTTTGCACTTGGTAAAGCCATTTGAACTGCAGCCGATTTTATAGTTTGAATACTCAATTTTGTTCCTGAATCAACCTGTAAGTCCTTAGCACCTATTCCATCATGGAATCTCCATTCGTTAATTATAGGATGAAGGTAATGAACTCTAACTGTAACATAAACAGAATTGAATATAGCACCTTCTCTTAATACCTCAATTTTCCAGTCCTGAAATATTGAATCCAGCAAGAATTCAATTTTATCAATAGGTAAATACTTGGCATTATTTGCCATAGCATTTTTCTTAGTCCATGACTCTGGTGGTTGCTTATTTAGCAATGATTTGAACTCATCATTTTTAAATGCTAAATCAGCATCATAATGAAGTTCTTGAAATGTAGGAAGTTTCATTTTATATATTTTTTATATCTTCTTTTTTGTCGGGTACTCCTTTCGTTTCGTGTTGCCCTAAATTGTATACGTCCTTTTACTATTCTTAAATCAATATTATGGACAAGTCCGCAATCACAACAAGCTACTCTATAATCCTTTTTTACTGGCCGTATCCATTCACCATCAGTAGACGGTTTATACTTCATTTTCTTGCTTTTTTAAGTATTTCACCTAATACAAGTCTTTGTCCATGAAGTATCATCCACTTATTCGTTAAGAAATATAGATGTCCTGTTTTCATTTGCTCCATTTCAGCTTCAATCTCAATTAATTTTAATTCAATTAACTTTTTCATATTGATAACCAATATATAAATGAGTAAATAATAAGTATAATTACAGAAGCTAACAAAAGAAAGCAAAATCCTCCGAATGTCATATTAAATCCAGTATGAAATTCTTTCCAATTCATTTTGATAGATATTCTATATGTTTAGTAATTAAAAGCTTTTTTTTCAAACTGGCAATCTTGCCTATCATTGCAAAGAATTTAGGATTATGTTTTACTTTGCCAAGTTCAAATATCTTCTCTGGTATTTCCTTAAACTTCTTTTCGAGCTGATATATCTGCGCTTCTATCTGTTGTGAATCCATGATGCAAATATACATATATATATAACACAATGCGAATTTACCACGTTAACGTTTTGTTAAATAAAATCGTATTACAAATACCATGCCATATTAATATGCCATTATAGCATGAAAACATGACATTTTAACATAATTTCTTACTGATTATTAGAAATCAACCTGATTAAGTAGGGTATAGGAGAACTTGTTATATCCATATTTAGCAGATAGCGCCTTAAATGATTGCATTAAATCTTGATGAGCTATATGGTATCTCCATACCTGACAGGCTGCACTCCAATTATTTACAATATCAGTATCTAATAATCCGGCATGATGCATATCTACACCGAAGTATCCTTTTTGAATTGTTTTAGGATCTAGATCTAAAATATCATCCTTATCATTATCTCTGTAAACTTGCACAACTCCATCTCTTTGACAAAGAGCAAATTGCTTTTGTCTGTGCATACCGAGTTCCCAACAATCTATATATTGATTAGGAACCAAGATGCCTGTACCATTATTACCAGCTATCGGATTCTCTAAATAATAAAATCCAGGTCTGGTTGTAATTGTATAGTTATGTGATTGTTCTATACCGTTTTCAGTCCACCATACCCAGCATCTATCTATGAACTGGTTGGAAGATTCATTTACATTTCTGATACCTACAATATTAGGTACTCCAATGTCTGTAAATATTCTGTAACCTTTTTTAGTAAGGACAGATTTTACATCTTCTACAGTAATATCATTTATCTGTTTCATGCTGCTGGTAAAATAATTTTTACAATTATGCCAGCAATAGTTGTGGCTGTTGATTTAAAAAGTTCCTGTGCATCTACTTTACCAATTATTGCAAGAGTATCAAGAAAACCTGTAAGCATTATTTTTTCATCTTCCAGACATGCTTTAAATTCAGCTATATCAATATCACCTGCAGCAAATCCTGCAATAATGAAAGCTGCTCTTTTCTGAGTTCTTGAAATATAATCTGCTACAATAGCACTATCAACTCCAGCAACAGCGGTTATTTGTGTTTTCACATCCTGCAATCCTGTTGCAAGAAGGGATTTTATTTCATCGAGTGTTAAATATGTTGTACTCATTTTAATTTATTTTCGGCTGTGAATATATCTGTTATTTTATCAGTAATTGTTTGTTTGTAATAACCCTGTAAAGTTGGATTAAGTATCCCTTTTGCTTTATGCCTTAATTCAATACTTGAGAAAAGTGTTTGCAGCGCCTTTACATTATTAACAATAGCCGTAAGATTTGCTCTTGTTATATCATAAGTAATAAGATCTGTAATCTCGTTATCAATAAGTGTGTATTCATCCTGATTGAAATTCGGGTTAGAATACATTGTATTGACATTAGTTTGAATTGCGTTAAGCTGTGTCTTAGCTCCATTATCAGCTTGCATTGGTTTAAAAATACTACAGGAAAATAGCGTTATCGCCAATCCTGTAATGAGAAATAATTTTTTCATTTTGTTTAAAATTTAATTGTTAAAAAAATTAATACAAGTAATAATAATGCAAAAAATATTGTTATTACTTTTGGTACACTCATGTTATAAAATAATTTTACAAGCGAAATAAATTACTATCGCTAATCCGATCATAACTATCAACGCTAATATTTTATCATTTGTTGTCATGCAATAGGTTTACCTGTTGCTGCATCAATAACGTCTGTCTTATTTGTATCTACAACAACAGATGTAGGAGACGGAGTAAAGAATTTAACACCAATATATCCAATTCCTGCTGTTAATGCAGCTTGCCAAATAGATGTCCAATCGAATGTAAATATTTTAGCAGTAATACTACCTTGCACTACTCCGTAAACTGCACCAACAACAGCGTAAACACCTCCTTTTATAAGGTCTGATTGTGATACGCTCATAAATCTTGATAATGTAACTTTCATTTTATTTTGTTTTAGTGATTAAATATTTTTAATTTTTTGAAATAATATCTGGAAAAAACTCTTTTTGGTTATAATAGGATAGGATATGGTTTTATGATGAAGTTGCGAAATCGTGTCTTCAATAATATAATTTGGAGTAACAATAGAAGAAGTATCTACAATAAAGCCATTATCTATAACTATATATTTTTTTTTTGCTATTGATGTTGGCTTCGAATACACCTTAATATACACAACTTTTGATTTTACATTTTGTGCTTTTTTTAGCATATCTGAAATTTGTTTCTGATTAACGTCTACTGTTTTAATTAACCGATTATTTTCAGTATCTTTACTTGATTTCTTTGCTGCCGGAGGAAAAGTTGTCTGTGGATCAACCTGAGTATAAGGTCCACAAAGTAGTATTACCCATAATATCACAAATAAATTTCTCATTTCTTATATAATAAAATTTGAAGTTGCTGCTTTATACTGTCTTCCCACAATAACCGTTCCTGTAATCTTTTATTGGTATCATCACTTTTTTTCAATGCATCACTTTTTAAACTGTCAATAACCTTTTCAGCCCTCGAATATCCAACCTCGCATCTGGTACAACTATCCTGAATTGACTTATAATATGACCGTGTTTCCAGAATAATCATAGTCGTAAGAAACATAACTACCAACATGGCTGCCGTTGCAAGCCTTTGTCCTTCCGGTTGAGACCATATAAATTTAATAAGACTGATTCGTTTTTCCTGTTGCTCTTCTGGCATTTCATTATCATTGTTTTACTTAAAACTAAATCCGTTTTGATTCGGTGGTAATGTTCCTACCGTTTGAAACCTACCATTATTATACCCTGTAATTTTAAACACTCCATATTCTGTTTGATAAACATTTCCAACGCTGTAATTAAAATTTCCATCTCCCCATGTTATGACCGGATTCAAAATTTCATTTCCTACAATATCTCCTGTAAATTCAGGAACAATTTTATTAGGATAAACTGTTGAAATTTTATAACTGCCGGCTGGAATTACAGTCCATCCAAGTGTTACTATATTACCTGTAATATCAGTTACAAAGGCAAATTGCCCCAGAGATATATCTCCTAAATAAATAGCACTATTTATATTATAAGCAAGGGGTTGCGAAGAAGTAAATTTATTATTTATAATTAATGTATTATCCGGCGAATATGTAAGAAATGTCGTATTACTTTGATAAGCACGACCACCAATACTGAAATCTCCATAACGATAAAAAGTAGGTGTATAACCATTTATATAAGGTAAATTTTTTCTTGTCTCACCTATTTTAGTATTAGCCCCATCAAAGCATCTTATATATTCTGCATTGCCAGAAATATCTACAGGAGGTCCTTCAAATGTAGTACCAATATAAGTTCCACCATTAACAATAATAGGATATTTTTGCCCTGTGTAGTATCGAAAATTACTACCTCCATCAAATACTACATTTCCTGAACATTCAATAACAGGCTTATACCCATATCCTGGTGCAAAATCAATAGGACAGTCTCTTATTGTACAAGCCAATTCTGTTTTTATTTCTCCAAAAACACCTAATAACTCTCCATATATATGGCTAATATAAGTTGGAAAATATCCATGTTGCTCATTATGGATGAATCTTACGTCACCTCCTGCAATATTTATCATGTCTATATTCCAGTTTCCAGCCATGCGTGGGTCTCCATAGTAGCCACTTGCAAAAAAAGTATGAGAACTACCCCACCAGTAGCAGTTATATACTGAATTATTTTTTTCCTGATCCTGCCCACCGCTTATTGCCAGTTTCATCCTTTCAAAATAGCAGTCTCTAATTTGTGTGCCTTCTGCATTTCGTGTTTCCCCGTTGGGTGATGAACATACTCCAACTACGAAACTATAGAACCCACAATACGTAATCGTTATTCCTGAACTGCCAGAATTAAAATACCCACCTAAAGCATAATTTGCTGAAAGACTGGGATAATGCAAAGCTGAATCATATTTTTGCGTATTTGTAAATGGATCAATTACAATGGCTGCATAAGGCGAGTATCTACTGTCTCTGCAAATTCCATCAGTAAAACTTTCAAAAGTAGAATTAAAGAATTTATACATATCATCCTGAAAAGGTGGCTGAAATTTACCCATAAAAGTTAATCCCTTTATCTTACAGCCTTTACCTTTTTGAATACCTAATGCAAAAGTATTTGTGAAAGTAGGTATAATAATTGATCTAGGATTCCAAAGATTCCCTTCCCCTATTATGCTAAGATTGACAAAGCCATTTCCATTTTGGAGTATTAATGGTTTTGAAATTTTATAGCGACCTGTTGGAAAAAACAAGGTTGCAATATTATTTGCGATACAAGAATTAATGCCGTTTTGTATAGACTGGTAATCGTCTGTGATACCGTCTCCTTTTGCACCAAAATCTTTTACAGATTTAATACTAAATAATTGATCTACTGTTCCTGTGCTGCCAGTGTTTATAGTTCCATCAATATCACTTACATTATGCCTATGATATTTTTCTGCTTTTGCTGCTCTATATGCATCAATCTCGTTTTGTAATATCTGTTCTGTACTATCTCTATAATGCTTATCTACATTTACTTCTACTATTGTAGAGAAATATGAAACAACCTTTGTTGTACCATCTTGATTCAACACTTGTATTTGTGGAAACGGTTGCGATGGGTCACCTATTGGTATAGGTGCATCTTTGCCATTTGTAGGTATAGGATAGTCAATACCAGCTATAGGTTTATCACCTTTGTCACCTTTTGGTCCTGGCGTTCCCTGTATTACTATATTTGTATCCTGTTTTGGAACATAGACAGTAGGTATCACGTTATGAGTACAGGCAATAAAGCAAACAATGGATAATAATAATAGTTTTTTCATAATCCATATTTTGATTTCAGATAGGAATAAATTGAAGCCTCATCAGTTGAATTATCCGCTACTTTACGAAGTATAACCTCCTTAACTTGAATATTACCATAACCTCCACCATGATTCCCTTGATTTCCAAGAGTAAAACCTGCCATATTTCCCGATCCACCAGCACCGGTTACAGGAGTGGTTGCATTTACAGTTACTTTACTTGATGCTCCATTAAATAAAACTCTTACAATCCCCAATGTATTTACAGGTAAATTGGTGTTATTAAGATAGCTGCCTGCATAAGCAGCGATTTGTGGGGTTGTTGTACGCTGATATAGTAATCCTCCAGCAGTAGTATAGCCATCAAAGATTATATGATCCGAAGTCCAAGCAATTTGATTTATAACTATATAAATAAATTCAGGCTGAATAAGGGTAAATGTGGCTGTTTGCATATAATTATCAACCCCATCAAATAATATTCCGCTTGAACTCCATAATGGCTGATTAGTTCCTGTTGCTTGTACTAAATTATGACCAGAGGCAAGTTTGTCATTCCACGATGAAACAAGGTTTGCGCCGTCCTTTGTAATAGTCGTTAAATCATCAGCAATATACCATCCTACTGTATTACCATCAGTAAGTACGGCAGGTATTGATGATGTTGTTACGGTTCCTCTTACAGAACTTGCAATAACTCCTGTTCGTGCCTGTGAAAAAACAAAGCAAGGAAAAAGTAATATGAATAAAAATTTTATCATGCTGATTTTTTTAATAAATTTCTTACCCTAAATATTTTCCCCAGTAGTGCATTTACATTTTCACGGAATAAATCACTTATCTCATAAACTGTGTAACCTTCAACCGAAAGATTAAACACCTTTGTATTAGATTTCGGCATTAATTCAAGTTTTTTATAAACATTATTCAACCTCTCTTTTTGCAAAAGTCTTTTCTCAAACGATTCTATAGGGTACTCATATAATTCGCAAGTATCTTTTCTGGTTCTTCTTAAATCAATGTACCTATTTTTTATTGCCACTTTTGCTAATTTTTGTAATTCATCCTGTGACTTATCTGAATACCTCAGAAGTTTTAATGCCACGTCTTGAATTATGTCATCTGCATCATAATAGTTTTTTGTAAAGCGAAAAGCATAATTAATAAATTCTTTGTTGGTATATAAAAAATCTAATTGCATTAATTTAGTTTAGTTAGTTGACTTTCAATATTATATACTACAGTAGTAAATGTGCCGGTAGTCGCCACAGTTATTGATGTATATGCCTTACACCTAATATGCAAAGGAACTCCTTCGTAGGGTACTGCACCACCTGCATTCGCAATCGTTGGCGTTAATGTTCCTGCCAACGTACTAAAATTTAATGTTACTACCCTTGCAGTATTATCCTCCGATGTATAACTAACGGTTGCGGTAAAACTATGAAGTGTTGAAGTGATTACCAAAACATTTGCTGAGACTAAAAATGAAGCATCTGTTGCACCTCCAAATGCAGTTGTTAATGATGCTATACCTGTTTGTGCCGTTAATCTATTTGTTGATGCAAATATACCGGCAGCAACATTAAGATCACCTGATAACTCCCATGTATTAGTTCCTGTTTTTAAAAGTGATGCTTCAGAATATTGTGTTCGCAAATCAAGATTACCAGAAACGCTATGAATAGTTACACCACTTCCTGCAACAATAGATGTAATTCCTGCACCTATTTGCTCTACATTTATCCACGTACCTATTGGATAAGCTACAGATGAATTTGGAGGAATAGTAAGATTATTAGCAGAGGCAACATTCATTTGTACAATCTTAAAAGAATCTGATGCAACTGCTGTATAAGAGGCTGTTTGAGCATTTGAAGCAACACCTAAAGAAGATATGCCACCACCTGCAACCGTCCACGTTCTGTTTGCTGATAAATCTTGTGTAACCCCATTTATAGTTATCGTTGTTGCCTTTTTTGCATAGAGTGAGGTATCACTAAGATTTGTAATTGTATTTTGCTTTGTATTAAAAATTGCATTGGCAGCAGCTTTTGTATAATGGTTGGAACTATCAGCTATATAAACAGGATCAAGTTCTGTTACTATATAACTTCCGATAGGTTGCTTACTATTAATAGCCGCTGCAAGAACTAAACTATCGTTGTGCAGTCTAATTTGGCTTGCTACACACGCTGTATCAACTATATAAGTAGAATCATTTAGTCGAATTAAGCAATAAGCTGGTGAACCAAGCTTTGAAATACCCGATACACCACCACTATAAGGAGTTGCTGATTCTATTATATTACCACTTGCATCGAAAGCAGGATAAGTTGTAGGTGTTCCTGTAAATGTTCCTATACCATATGCTTTTAAAGCCGCTTTTCCTGTATTATCTATATAAATCCTCTGATTGCCAGCTCCATCAGATATTATAATTCTGTTAGAAAGCCCAGATGCCAATCCTTTTACATTAGCACCTATGATTGTATTGTTTTTGCCTGTTATAATACCAACGCCGCTATTAGCACCAACAACAGTATTACTGTCTCCTGTTGTGTTATTATATAACGACAGATCGCCAATAACTGTGTTATAACTTCCTGTTGTGTTATTATATAACACTTCATAACCAGTACCTGTATTACTGGTTCCTGTTGTGTTGAAATAAAGTGTTGTAGATCCAATAGCTGTATTATAATATCCTGTATTATGATAAAGTGTCATAAATCCAATAGCTGTATTATAATAGCCCGTACCAGAAGACCCACTTCCTGCACCAATCATAACATGATTAACTGTTAAATCACCAGTAAAACTTAAACTATGTCCATTTAGTCCAACTGTTCTATCGCTTATTAAAATATCATCGGCAGTATAAATAGTATTACCAGCAATAAAACTACCTATCTTAAAAAATCCTCTCAGTCTTGTATATACCCATAAAGAAGAGTCTTTCCTATTTATAAATATTTGAGCTGTTGTATCTGTTGTGTTTTGATACAAACTATCTTTTGTAGGAATACCTGCAACACTATCATTTTTAGTTCTTAGATTATGTTGTCCGTAAACTGTTGGATAAACCGGAAAGAATACCTGAGAAAAAGAAGAAATTCCACAAAAAAGAAATAACAATGCTATTGATATGCGCTTCATAGTAAAACGTATTTGTTAATTAGATAATTTTTTGGTCTTGTTTCTGTTCCTGTATTTAGATCTGTATTACCAGCATCTTCAACACTTCCACCACTAACTGCTGGAACTTTACCTCCTCCGATAAATGAAGTAGTTGTTGATCCTGTTATATGATGAAGGTGTGAACCTACCATTTCATCTTGATAGTCTCCAGCCTTACCAGCATTATTATTCCTTTCAAATATTCCTCTCCTATCTGGAAAATGAAACTTACCTGCATTTGATGGATCTGCAGAATTAGCTAAAGAATAAAAATATTTATTATTTCCAGTAATCCATGAATCAAAGTTTACTACTTGAGTACCTGGAAGATTTAAAACTACTTCATTGTATATCCTTGCATATTGAGTAATAAGTCTTATTGTTCCATCTAAAAACTGTTTATTGAAAACGGTAGTTAGATCATCTCCAACTAATTCTCCGACTGACTTAAAGTTTCCATCAGCGTCTGTTATCCGCCATTCATAAACACCTGCACTACGAGTAAACTTATAAAGTTTAAGACTTTCATTTGGTAGAATATAAACATTTCCTCTTATCCAATTAATAGTATCTGCTCCATTAGGAATAATTTTAACACAACAAATAGATGATGCCATTACATCAATCATTACTGGTCTTCCATCAGCAACAGTAGATATATCTGGTAAACTTAATTCTATATAAACTCCGGAAGGTTCAACTATTAATTTTTTTCCAAAATCATCAACAGTTAAAGTTTCATCTGTAGTTATTAGTCTTATTTGAAAATCTGTAACATTAGATACACCTGCACCAGCAGTTACAGTTTTAGGATCAAAATGAATATTCCAATAGTTACCTGTTGGAAACACATCTCCAGCCTGAAGTAATGTAAGTATTCCTGTTACCGAATCCCAAGAATAATCTAATCCTTTAACCAATATTCCTCTACCGGTAAGTTCAGATGGAACTATCTCCCATCCTATATAATTTGGCTTTCCTCCAGTTCCATCAAATGTAAATGTGTTAGCTCCACCAACAAATCCTGTAGTAACATCAACTTGTATTTGTTCATCATCCCTAACAAGTACTCCATCTATTGCTCCTGGAACAACATCAAATAAAGCTAAGTTATTAATCGGATTATCACTTCCATCTATCTCATCAAGGCTGAATCTGTAATTATCTCTTAGTAAACCAGCAAAATGCCATGTTCTTGCAGGGTGTCCTGATGTTGTATCTATTATTGATGCAACTATTGAAAGTGGACTTGTTTCTGTTGAAACAGCAGCTCTTATTCTATTGGTTATGAGAGAATAAGCTTTTGAATAAGCGTCAAGGACAACGGTTGGCATTTATTATGTGTTATTTTGTGAAAAAATCAATTTGTTGCCGTCATATATGCCCACCATTGAATTATACATATTGTTTGGCATGGTTATACATTTTTAAATTGCGCCCCGTATTGCACCCCAAAATCGTTTTTATCAATCTACCGAAATATTTATCAAACTTCCTGCTGGTAATCCAAATGCTTGAGCATCAACTACAAGTATAACACCTTCTGTTACTGCTCCACCACCACCAGCAAATACTTTACCACTACTATTACTCTGTAATAATAACTCAACATTATAATAATATAGTGGATGTCCGTCTACATCATCAGAAGGATTTATCTTCTCGTCTTTACCTAATACGTATAAAGTACCTTCTATTATTAATTCGTCCAATGCAAGAGAATCAGCAATTTTAAGATACAAATAATCTGGTAATCCATAAGCTGTACCAAATCTAATAATACGCTTTCTTGATATTGATGAATAAAGCATTTCTGCATCACCATCTTCTTCTTGTGCTACGTAACTTACTAAACTTGGTTGAATCTTTTTAACCAGCCCTTCAACACGAATTATAGATTTAAAACCTGTACTAAAGAATGCACCAACCTTGTTTAATGAATTTCCAGAATTAATAAGTATTGTTCCTTTCCATTTATCCTTAGTTTGTATTCTTTCAGAAATAGATATTGGAGTTCCACTTACTTTTTGAACAAAAAAGTATTGCCCTTCTGGATATGAGTGCATATCAATACTTGCTTCCATAACAACATCAGGAGGATTTATAGGAGCCGGACTTACAGCATTATATGATATTGTGTCTACTAATACTCCATCAATGCAACCATAGATCATTAGTTCTATACTTGATATTCCATTAGATATTATTTGATCTTTAAATGTATCCGTTCTTTGTAGTTTTTGTATATACTGAGGATTATCCCTCCATCCATCATTTCTATTATTAAACCAATCATCATATATAGACTTAAAGTTATATTGTGTAGGTTGACTATGATTATATGTTACAAAATGTAGCGTATTATAATCGCTATGATAAATAGAATTTTTCATAAGCTGAATTGTTAAACCATTCTTATATAAATTTAATAATGACTGATAGGTAGTATTAGGTGATAATAAAAGTTTCCATTCTTGAACCTCATCTGTTATGTTATTCATCTTCATATTTCCAATAGGAAGAGCATATATATCAGTACCTCTAAAATTTGTCTTTATTAATCCGCCATCGTTAAAATGCTGCAATATTTTAGCAAATGTTCCTGATGTTTTTGTTTTTATTAAAGCATATTCTAAAAGTGCAATAGGTTTCCCCAAAGAAGAATAAGGTATATCATCATGCTCAGATACTATTACATCTGGAAATGTGATACCACCCATTCCAGAATACGATAATACAGTTCTTAAATTTGGATTTTTATCAGCAGTTTGAAAATGTATTGTTTCTTGCGGAAGTTGCCTCATTATAGCTGCCAACATAGGATAATGAGCCATCAACATTCTTTTTGGAGAATAAGAAGTATTAAACACAGTATTATCTATAACTCCTGTAATACTTGAATATGGTGGTCTATTTAGTTTATACCCACTTACAATAATTTGTACTATATGATTTACTAATGAAGTTGATATAACACTTAGTCCATTTTGTATAGGAGCTAATATTACAGGCAAATGGCTTAAAGGGTCTGTATATGTACGATTTACTACTTGATATTCCCAATTTCCATTTGCATCAGCTATTATTGGAGTAGCATTAAGTTTTCCGTATGAAATATAGTTTAGCCATAGGTCAACTATAGTTCCTGGAATTGCAACTCCTTTAATTAGTGGCTCGTTATTAATAATAGGAAATCCATCTAACTCTGAACCAGTATAAGTTATAAGTGGATATGCTGTAAATGAATTGACATTAAATGTAATAGAATCCGTATTGGCTGCTAAGGTATTGCTTCCGTTTGGTATTACGGGAGACTGAAGTTGCCATTTGCACGAATCATCAGCCACTACAGATCCTATTGATACGCCATTTAAAGAAACATTGACTGTAGTACCTTGTTGTGCTACACCTTTAATCAATGGCTTATTATTGTACAGTCCATCTCCATTCTGAGGATATATTATTTTTAAAGCGGTTGTAACTGTTGTATCTACTGTTATTGTAATACTTGTAAACGGATCAGAAAGTGTTAGGTATGATGCTTGAATTAAATGAATACCAGTAGTTATTCCAGGATTATAAGATACCAGTGGTGCAGCAATATTATAACTCCAGTTTCCATCAACATCTGCTGTTGTATTTCCATCTAACACTGCATCTACATAGATATTAACATTGCTTCCTGCTGGTGCTATCCCTTTAATTAATGGTTGGTCAAATGTTATATTATCATTATCTAATGGAAATTTAATTATAGGCTCTAATGGAGAATTGTCAATATTTACATTTTCAAACGTTTCTATATCTTCTGTTGCAGAACCTATTACATTAGATATTTCAGCTACAAATACTTGCTTATCTCCTTGATTATCTTGTGTACTATCACCTTTATAATCCATTAACAAGAACTGTATTCCATATCCATCTAAACGATACCTTGATATTAGGCTAAGTTTCTTGTTTGCATTAATCATTGGTAAAGTAAAGGTATTAGTTGAATTAAACTCTAACCTTCCACTTGGATGTCTATAATCCTGTTTTGGAGAACCAACCTCTATTTCATTGCAATCGTATTCTGAAGCTGGTAATAATTTTACATCTATAGCATCTCCAATATCCATTATTGTACCAGTAACAGTATTATAAACATCTATAGCTTTTTCAATAAATAAATCTCCATCTATATTTCTTAATGCCATAAATTGTAGTGCATCAAAAGAATTAAAGAAGTCTGAAAAAGATGAATATATCTTAGCGTTGGGTATTCCCCTTATACTATCACCGCTGAAACAAACATCATTTTTATTATATGATGAGAAATAGTTACTTCCTATAGTATATCTACCAAATGTAGCTTTAGAAACTATTTCTTGAACTAAATCTCCAGCCCTTATACCATATACAACTACTGGTTGTTGAACAGTTAAAGTTTTAATAATTATATTAGTTACTATGGGTGTAATACTTGAATGTCTATTTACATTACCTTCAAAAAAGGCTAATAAAGCTATACTTTCTCCAGCAGCAAGATTGAATGTAAAATCAAAATCAACTTTATATCTTTTCCCTATCACCATAGCTGCAGATCCATAACTTATACTATTATATACCGTAAATTCCTGACTTGTTGTAGTGAAAAAATATATTGAAACTCCACCAGCACTTCCAAAAATATTATCAGATTTTGCACCCCATTCAAACTCGAAACTACCAGAAAGATTTACATTGTTTATTCCATAAAAAGTAGTAAAAAAGAATGTCTTATTTGCTAATATATATGGCAAAATATCAATTGTGAATTGGTTAAATGATTCAAAAGTTTGATCTTTGGTAAGTACTCCAGCACTATCTCCATCCTGATTAACTAATACAAATGGTATAATAAAACTTTGATTAGAACTATTATGAACTATTATAGACTGTATTGTTTGAAACGTAAATCTATTTTCAAGTGTTATTCCATCAAATAATACTTTTATAGCTTTTGGATTTGTTGGTGAACAATCAATGGCATAAGTAACATCATCATTTTGAGATAAAACACCCCATGCACTATCATCTATAACAGGAATACTAAACATTCCAGCCTTTGAATCCTCATCTTTCTTTTTAAAATCAAATTTTCCATAATAGCATAGTTCATAAACACTTCCATTCCACTGAATTATTGTAAGATAAGCCTTTTGTTCTCTTCCTTTCCCCAAAAAATAAAGATTGCGAAGTATTGCTGCTCCATCTTTTATAAAATCTAATGGATACTGTAATGAGCGTGCAAGACTAAAATATTTGTTATTAGTACCAAATTCTATTTGACAATTTAAAAGATTACTTGGATTATGATCTATTGGATATGGTTGTGAACTTTTTGATATAGTATAGTTTCCATTAGGTTCCTGTACTGCACGAATAAACATTTTGTTTTCGTCAGATATAAAACAGTAAAGGTTTTTTTGTTGTCTATTACTCATTTTAAAAAAGGCAGGCATTTCACCTGCTTATGTTTTTAAGCAGAAGGTGTGTTCGCAGTAACTGCATCAGCTAATCCTTGGGTATCACTACCCAATTCTGAACTTAACGCTGTTAATGCAGCAGGATCACCACTGGCAATAGCCGCATCAAGTTTGGCTTTTAAACCATTAAGCAGTGTTACTGCTGATTGATCTACCTCAGTAACCTTTGCTACTGCTGCTTTCAAATCATCCAATTCTTGTCCCATTTTATAGATTTTAAAAATGATAAATAATAAAAGAAAAATTTGAATTATATTTAAGTATATCATAATCAGTGTCCGTAAAATTTATGCTTGTAAAATTCAAAACCTAAATCTATATTAACTATATTTCTTACCTTTTTATCTTTTGGTGTAAGCTTTTTAGCCAACCACTTAGTTTGTTCCCATCCATCACCAACAGCTAATCTTTCTTGAAAATCAGGAATATCTTTAATTGGAATTACATCAGTTCCTGGAGGTAAATAAGATATATTATCTTTAGTTACTAAATATGGAGACCTATATGGCTCTTTAACTACCTCTGTACCTGCTTCACCAGTACGTGCATAACCACCCTTGAAACCTACAACACCTTCTGCAAATGATGGAAGAGGAGCAGCTAATATTGTAGCTATTTGAAGTGCACCCAATATCTCTATGGCTGCAGCAAGACCGATACCTACAACTGGTATTTTAAGCGCATTGGTAGCAGCTTCCGCTGTACTCCAAATAACATGAGCAACGGCTAATCCCCTGTCAGCAATAGCCTGATCCCTTTTTATTCTCCTTTCTTCAAGAGCAGCAGTTTTATCAGATGCGAGTTTCTCTGCATTTAATTGAATATCAAGTGCGGCTTTATCTTTTGCTGATAATGATGATTTTTCAATAGCTGCAATTTCACTACCATAACCTTCGTCTACAACTTGTTGTTTAATAGCAAGTTGTTCTAATTCAAGCTGAAATATACCATCTGCAACTGTCTGAGCAAGATTAAATGATTCTTCTTCAATCTGCTTTTTAACTGAAAATAATTCTTTTTCTCCTTCTAATATTAATGCAATACGAGCTTTTTGCCTATCATCTTCAGCCTTGTCCAAATCTTCCTTTTTCTGTTTTGTCTTTATTTCAGTTTCAATTATAGCATCACCTATTGCTTTAGCGTTTCCAATGGCAGTATCATTACCAAGTTTTGTTCCTAAGTCAGCCTCTTTCCATAATCCAGTTTCAGTTAAGAGTCTATCGGATTCTTGTTTCGCATCAAGTAAATCTTTACCATGATCTTGTAGTCTTTTTAATTCAATTTCATCATTTTTTATTACCTCGTCAAATCCAGATACTGCAAATTTGTCATTTATGTTTTTTACTTCTTCTAAGTAATTTTTATATCCAATTTTACCTTTCTCGAATCTATCATTTAAGTCCTTTAGTGCTTTTGTATGATTTACTTTATTATCATTTGTTTCAAGTTCGTTAAGTTTGATTATGTCTTCAAGTTCTTTTTTATGTGAAGAAAATACTATATCGTATATTTCTTTTTGAGCATTTGCTTGAAGATCTATATTTTTTGAATTTCTGTCAGAATCAAGTTTTTGTAATTCTTCTGGTACAAGTCCTTGTTTAGTTCTTTCTCTGGCATAATCTAAATCATTTTCAGCCTGTTTACTAATAATAAATTTAGCATACGAAGAAAGACGATTTGCCTGACTTTCCTCTTCATTTTTTGATATTTTTTCATTTTCAACAGCAATAGTATTTAACTCATTCTTTTTCATGTCAGTAGTAGCCAATAAAATACGCTGATTATAGTCCTCTATTGTTTTCAGCCTTGCTTCGTTAGCGGTCATATTAGCTTTTACATTTTCAGTACCACCACCTTTAGCACGAGAGTCGTATTTATTTATTGCCAATACTATCTGATCTGGAGTAGAAGAGTTATTATGCGTTACATCATATAATTCATTAGCATTAAGAGTTAATTGATCTTTTCTTATTTTTTCTATTGCTGCAAGTTTTTCTTTTTCTGTACTAATTGCAGCAGAAATTATTTTATGCTGTCTATCTATATTTAATGATTCATCTTCTTTTATTAATCCAACAGTTATCTTTCTTTCTTCATCATTTGTAAGCTTTATATGAGCAAGATCTTGTGTTTCTAATCCATTTTTTGCATCATAAAATTCCTTAAGTGTATTTGTATTAGCTTTATATTTTTGATCAAAGAGTTCATAGTTTTGTTTTTCCTCTTTTTGAGCAGCCTCATTTCTCTTTATCCTTTTATCTACACTAAGGTCATATACATCTCCATTTGTAAACCACTTTCTTTCTCTTGCGAGACTATTCATTTCTTTATCTAATTCCTTTGTTTTGTTTGCAGAAATTTGTAGTTGTTCAAAATTGGTTCTTGCTTCGTCTTTTACCGCACCAACAACATCTTCTACTTTATTACCAGTAAGTTTTGCATTTCGTACAATTTCTGATTGAGTATATGCGTCCTTTGAATTATTTAATTTCTGTAAAGATATTGTTGAAGCGTCTATTCCAGCGGCTTCGTTTTGACCAACCTTTATCTTTTCTTGTCCTACAGTAAGTTTATTTATATTAGCATAATCTGTCTCAAATGCATCGTGAAACTCGTTTTGTTTTTTTAATAGCTGATCAAATAGACTTAATTGCTCTGTAAGTAACTTATTTTCAGAAGTTGAAAGATCTAATTGTTTACTTGAATAATCACCAAATACACCCAATGCTTCAGCTGCTTTCCCTATTGCTGTAAATGCCAAATCAAACATACCAGCTAATCCTATTCCTGGAAGAATATATGCAAGATACCTTAATTGCGTAAGCATATGAGTTGCTGTCCTACCAAATAATTGAAAAGAAGTATTAGTGCTTTGCATCTTTTGTCCAGCAACGACTATATTTCCTGATACACTACCAGTTGCTGAACCCATTCCCCTAAGTGCTACTTCTGAATTCCTTGTTGATATAGCAAGTGCTCTTATTTGTGTATTCAATCCAGCAAGTTGTTGATATTGCTGAGAATTAAGTGTTCCTAATGCCATTAATGCTTCTTTTTGGGCTACTAAAGATAACATTAATGCTTTACCTGATAATACAGCATTAGATTGACTCTGGACTAATACTTGGGTTGAAGATGCTAATTGTTCTGTTGGTACAACAGCCGCTTTTACTGAACTACCGGTAGTAGTTATATTTGCATTAAACGATTGTATTTTAAAGTTTATCTCATTTAGAATGGCATTTGTTTCTTGTAAAGACTTATTTAACACAGTTAACCCTTCACCCATGACAGGATTAAATGAAGCACCATCATGCTTTGCAAGTAAATCAAAAGTTTTAATAAAATCGTTTAGTATCACTAATTTCTCAGGAGAGAAACTTGAAATATCTAAACCAAGTGAAACAAAATCCATACTAATATTTATTGTTTATTTTCTGTTTCTGCTTTAATCATATAAGCGAATTCCTCAACACTCGTTTTGTCTTTATCTATTTTATAACCCAGTTTTCCTAACGAATTAATTGTCTTAATCCAACTTCCACGAGTCTGTTTAACAGTTTTTTCGTTAGCATTTTTCTTTGCTCGAAAATCAATTAATTCTTTAATTGCGTTTTCAAGTTGTGAAATAAACTTAAACTCTTTCTTCTCTATTCGTAACAACTCTTTTATAAACTGTTCGTTATTATTCCAGTAAAGAACATATCCGAACTTCTTAAAAAATGTTAATCCAGGAAGATAAGCTATATCAAAATTATCAATATATTGTCTTTGAAGTTTTATCCACAAAGCAACCGAATTAACTCTATTATTCAAATAACTTATATATCCAACTTTGTCAAACTCTTCTGTTGCAAATAATCCAGCAATATCAATATACTCAGTATTTACAACTTGAAAAGTCTGTTCGTCCATAACAGACCTATCGTCTTTAAATAAAGCGTTTTCGAATTCTCGTAATGTATAGTTTTCACACGCCAATTACTTGAGTATTAAATATTTCTTTAAGTTGTGGAACAACTATTTGTTGAGATAGAAGTTCCAAGTTGTCTTTATCCATATCAATTAGTACTCCATCATTCCAAGCATTAATCTTTTCAAAATAAGGTACATTAGATTCTACGTTAAATACTTGACCTTCAACTTTTAAATTTAACGAAGCATAAAATGCTCCAGAGTCATACATAGTAACAAAATCAATAACACCACCTAATCCAGATTCGAGTTTCTTATGTCTAATAGTTGCAAATTGATAAAAAGCTCCCAATCTTGCTTTAGTTGGTTCCCCAAGTCCGGTTTTACCTTTACTGCCTAATTGTCCTCTTATTAAACCAACAATTAAATCTGCGTTTTCATTAAGTATTGCTGTAACAGTGGACACTACATCAAATGATTGTAATGCAGCTAATTTCCTTCTTGTTTCTGTTAGTGGCATACAAACTTCTTTCGCCCAAAAAGCCCGCTGTGGAAACAGCAGGCTGAATGTCAAAAATTCAAAATCCAAACATTATGGTATCAAGATCTCTACACTTGAATCTGGTGTACTTCCATCATATCCTTCAATACTATTAGTCTGCCATACTGAAGGTGCAGCACCTATAACAATGTATGTATGAGCAGTTGTCCATGTACCAGCAAGCACAAGGTCTCCAGCAACAGTGGTAACACCTGTAACTGTTTTAACAGATCCGTCTGCTTTATCTGTTACAATAAAGTTAGTAGGATCTTCCCAATCTGCTCCAAATTTTGCAACAAGGTCTGCGCCGGCACATTCTGTAAGTATTCCGATTGTTAATTCGGTAACACTTCCTGCAGCGTTCTTTGTGATTTTTGCATCAATAAGACCTGTCATACTCAATAATGCCTGAGCACCAGTGAATATAATTCCATTATTTATTAATTCAGTAGGACTGAAAGAATATTTAAAGAAATTTTTATATGGAGTAGATTTAAGATCTGCTAACATAGGCATAGGGGCATACATGAAATCTGTAATAATTCCACTATATGTACCATCGGTATTTTTGCGAGCAAGCATTTGACCAACTGCATCAACCTCAATAATACTATACCCTGAATTTAAAAAGCTTTGTAATGCTTGTGCATAGCAAAGTCCACCAGAGGTTGTTCCAAATTGCCTGTTATATACACCGTATCTCATAAATACCTGTAATCCATCATCGAGAGTAACTATTATGTCAGTCTCGGCATTGTTATTAATTTCCCTTATTGGAGCTTTCTGCCCAAACAAAGGGAAGGCTTTTCTCTGATGAATAAGATCATCAAGCCATGATACTGGATCTAATAGATCAGTATCGTCAAATGTTTCATCTGACTTTATAGCAATCAGCATAGCTGTTGCTACCATCGCTGTATCGCATTCTTTCCCCGTATTCTTAGGGGCGTTATTTACGTTACAGGCTTTAATTATTGCGCCCATTATTTACAAATTTTTTGTGTTACTAAATTAAATTCCAAGTTCAGTATTTCGATAGAATCAATAAAATCTATACCTTTACCTCCTGCTCCAGGAACATCAAGTTTATCATGCTTTAAAGCATTTGGATCTGATTCTGCTATAAATCCACTCCAAGCCAATTTATCTAAAAATTCATAGTAGCATGGATAAAGAATATCTTTAAACGTACCACCAGTTTTATACCTATCTTTTACAGATTCGGTATTATCTCCACTCTTTGTTAAGGTTGCGATTATAATCCTATCTATTTTTATAAGTGCGTAAACTCCTAAACCACGCTTCTCACGCACAGGCATTAACATTGCTAATAAAGGATACTTTTTATCCTTAAATGAAGATGATTCATCATTCAGAATAAGACTTCTTACTATTTGGCTACTAAGTCCAGGCTCGAAATTAACGTCCATACTCATTGAACTCACTATTGTATCTATACATTCAACCAATATCATAATCCCATAAAGTTTATAGCCCTTGAAGTACTCCTTGTTTTATAAAACTGTAGATTTGTAAATTCTGGATATATACGAATACCTCCTGAATCTTTCTTATTCCACAAAAAAGAACAGAGTGATGCTGTTTCATCTGAGAAGAAATTCCAAGCATTAATCATCTTATCTGCTGGAGAAACATTCGTTCCAGTCTCTGGTTTACTTATAGATGTAGAAACACCTGTTGTTTGTGTAGCACTTGACTCCTGTATGAAATAATAA
>OCZT010001757.1_pt1 | contig 22479 bp, 23 predicted proteins | sample 1539031 | NCBI WGS metagenome assembly OCZT01 (sample SAMEA3539308, study PRJEB22396) | soil metagenome | biome: tundra; feature: field; material: soil | place: USA | collected 2010-05 | depth 0.15 m | reverse complement strand
CGACCGCGGCGAGGATCTGCATCTGCTTGAGATCCTGCGCGATCAGGAAGAGCTGCGGCGCGGAGAGGCTCGCCGCGACGGTCTGGCCGACATCCACGTCGCGCTCGACCACCACGCCGCTGATGGGCGCGAAGATGTTCGTGTACGAGAGGTTTTGCTTGGCCTTCTCGAGCGTGACCTGCGCGGACTTCTGGCCGGCCAGCGCAACGGACTGCGCCACGTCCACCAAGCTGAACTCACTCGCGCTGATGAATTGCTGGGCGAAGAGCGGCTGGTTGCGGTCGTACTCCGCCTTCGCCTGCACGTACTGCGCCTGCGCCTTCACGAGCTGCGCCTGGGCGTCGGTGACGGCCTGTTGCTGCAGCGTCGGGTCGATCCGCGCGAGCAACTGTCCCTTTGTCACGCGGTCATTGAAATCCGCGTGAATTTCAGCCACCTGCCCGGATACCTGCGTGCCGACCTGTACGGTCTTCACGGCACTCAGGGTGCCCGTCGCCGATACCGTCTGCTGGACGTTGGCCGTCTCGACGGTCGCGAAACGGTAGACGGGCGTCGCGCTGGCGCGCGACCGCACCACGAACCAGATGACCGCGATCACGACGATCATCGCTCCAGCGATAATCGCGATACGCTTCTTGTTCGCGGTCTTCACGGGCTTGCCGGCCTTCGCGGTCGGTGCGGTCGGCGAGGTCGGCGTGGTCGGCGTGGTCACAACGCGCTACCGCCGCACGCCGCCGGTGCGGCAGCCGCCACCGGCCGGCCCTCCATCAGCGGCGCATTCCCTGCAAACATGACGCCTCCACTCGATAGCACGGACCAACTTTTCCGAAAGTTGGGCTATTGGACGAGTCCGGGATATCGCTCGTTGGGGTGAGATCGATCCCCTGGTTGGGCACGGCTTCCCGGCACGTTTGCAGTCAGGGGGCGACCGAGTCGCGCGCGCAGACTCAAGCCCGATTCGCTTGCGACAATTACCGCGAAAACACCGTCCCGTGCGGCGCCGCCGTTCCGGTGAATCCGTGCGGCCACGCTCGCTGTGACAGGTTCACGCCCGGCCGGTCGCTGCCGGGATCGCGGAATTTCTGATCCATCGCCAGCGCACCGGTCGCCGGATCGAAGTTGATCACGAACAGCCGGTTTTCCTTCGCGTAGCCGCCCGAGTTGAGCACGATGCGACGGCCGGTGCGGTCGATCGCAATCCAGTGCGGACTCTCGCCATCCCCGAACGCGACCGATGAGACGTCGCGCGGGTGGTCCGGATCGGAGATGTCCAGCGCGACGAGCGAGTGCGTTTCGGGGACGGTCTGCAGCCAGTAGTGGGCGGTGAGGATCGGTACGCCGCAGTCCTTTCCCGGAAATCCCTTCACGAACGTCGCCGTCGGCGCCGGCCCTTCCACGTCGCGCAGGAGGTAGAGTCCGCAAGTGAACGTGTGGACGTACACACTCTTTCCGTCCGGCAGCAGACGAGGCTCACCGGTCAGCCGGTTCTCGTCTCCGCGCGGACCCGGCTTGAGCGCGATGCTCTTCATGAGGGTCAGGTCGGAGAGCCGCCAGATCTGGACCCACTCCGCCGTAGCCGCCGAGTCAGCTTCGTCCATGTCCGTGGTCGTCGAGAGCGCGCGATCCGCCGGCGGCAACGCGAGAACGCTGTACGGATAGATGCGCTTGTCGGGAATGGCCGGATCCGCCGCGCTGCCGCTCCGGATCACGGTGCCGCGCTCGTCCATCTGCACCAGCCCGCCCGTGGTGTGCACGCCGCCCAGCGACATTCCGCCGTGCTCCGGCATCTTCATCGGGGCGGCCGAGTCGGCCTTGTATTGGAACGTCGCCAGGATATTGCCGTCCGCCAGGCGAAGGTAGGTATGCGGATGGCTGTAGCCCGCGAGGTCGCCGAATGACGTGATGATCGTCGGTTGGAGCGGTTGCGTGAGATCGAAGAGCCACGTTCGGCCCGCATGAAAGCCGTTCGCCAGCAGGTGCCCATCAGCCGGCATCTCGGCTTCCGTGTGGTGCGGATGTGTGCCAACTGCGCCCGTCGGGAGCGAGGTCAGCACCGATCCGTATTTGGGCGACGCGGGGTTGGCATCGATCACCGCGAGGAAGTCGCTCGCTTTCAAAGCCGAGTCGCCGGCCCAGAGGAAGAGATATTGGCCTGGTGACGCGGCGCGGCTGCACGCTCCGGCGGCGATGAGGATGGCTGCGAAGAGAACACGGCGCATGCGGCTTCCCTCTTCATGGGAGAATGGCCCGACAGCGAGTCTCCTTCGTCGGATCGATCGCCGAGAGGTAATGCGATGTTCAGGGCTTCTTCGCAAGTCGGGCACTGGCGGCGATGGCGCTCGACGATGACGCCGCCATCGATTGGCACGTCGGCGTGACGGCGGACTCGAGGGTCATGACTCCTTTGCCGAGCAACGGCACGACGCTCTCCATCCGCACCGGCAGGCGGCAGGGATCTTCGCTGATCCAGAGGCGCAACACCCACTCGCCCTTGAAGTCGACGCCGTTCTTCGACCGCATTTCGAGCTCCACCGTGTCGAATTCGCCGGCCGGCGTCCGCAGCGTGTCGCGCTTGACGAAGCGCACGGTGGTCGGAATGCGCCGCTTGTCGTAATGCCGGTCGAACGCGTAGATCGAGTCCGGAAGCAGGGTGACGGTCCGCAGGAAGTACACGAACGACAGCTCGTCGAGCGGTGCCTCGCCCGTGGTGCTCCCGGTCGCGCCGTGCGTCCCGGTCCAGTAGTGGAGGTTGGGATAGATCTCCACGCTGTCGTCTTCAGACGAGAACGGGTGCCGCTCGTGCTTCTCGTAGCGAAGCGACGTCATGCGGCGTGGGTCGATCCAGCTCCGGTTGTCGTCGCTGCTTTTCATGAGCAGTACGCGGAGGTGCGTGTCGAACGTCACGAGCATCGTCTCGACGCCCCGGATTTCCACCGGCCCCGAGATCGCCATCACCGCGCGGCCCACGGTGCCGAACTTCGAGGCGCGGACGCTGAAGGTGAGCAGTTCGCCATTTCCGAACGGCAACGAGTCGAGCGATTGCGCATCGGCGACGTTCGCGACGGTAGCGCCCATGATCGCGGCGGCGAGCCAGTAGTATCTCATTCCTGTTCCGTTGGCTCGCTCCGATCGCAAGTCGTCACCCCACCGGATTGGGGGCGCCGTCCCTCTGTGATTATAAGCGGGCGCAACGCAGTGCGACAATCACGTCATCGGCGTACTCCGTTTATCACCCATGCGGGCGATATGGCACGGGCCCGTCCGCAGGTAGCCTACCTGGAGGATGGTGGAGGAAACCAATCACCGCGGGACGGGCGTATGCGAACACGACAGCTTTCCACTCTTATTGCAGGCGGAACTCTCGCAGCGATCATGGTCGCTTCGACACAGGCGCTCGCGCAGGACTCGCGCGGCACGCCGCAACGAGGCGATGTGAAGAGGGCCGCGCCCGCGACAAAGGCGCCACCGCAACAGCGGCGGCCAGAGGTCGGCGGCGGGCACATTCCGGCGAGCGGCCCCGCGCGCACTCCACAACAGCAACAACCGCAGCGACAACAACAACAGCAACAGCCGCAACGCCAGCAGCAGCCGCAGCAGCCGCAGCAGCAGCAGCGGGCGCAGCAGCCGCAGCAGCAGCAGCGGGCGCAGCAGCCCGTTCAGCAGCCGGTTCTGCGAACGCCCGACCGGCCGGGACATCCGGTAGCGCCTCACGTCGATGCCGCCACCAATCGCTGGGTGGGACATGACCTCGGGCCCAACGATCCCAACCTCCGCCTCGATCACCCCTGGCAGCACGGGCGTTTCACCGGCCCGATCGGCGCCCAGCACGTGTGGCGGATGCAGGGCGGCGGTCGCGAGCGATTCAATCTCGACGGCTATTACTTCCAGGTCGCCCCATATGAGTACGGCTACACGGACGGCTGGCTATGGAACAGCGACGACATCGTGCTCTATCCGGATCCGGACCACGACGGCTGGTATCTCGCCTATGACGTACGTCTTGGCATATACGTCCACGTGCTGTATCTGGGAGACTAAAGCGCTGCTTCCAGAAGACGGGACGGGACCGATCGATGTGCCGATCGGTCCCGTCATCATTCGCTTGGCGCGCTACGGCTGCACACGCTTCACCGTCGTGATCGTGAGCGACGACGGATACTGCGTGGAATGGTGGATGGTATTGTGCGCCACCACGCCGGTCGTCTCGTCGAAGTTACGCCCGCCCGTGTTCAGGTTGCGGTCGAATCGCGGGAAGTTGCTGCTGCTCACCTCGATCCGCAGGCGGTGGCCGGCGGGGAAATAGTTGCTCGTCGTCAGCGGCTGCAGCGTGACCTTGTAAACCTTGCCCTTCTCCATCCACGCGAGCGGCTTGTCGTAGCCGTCGCGGTAGCGCATCCGCTGGATCGACTCGTCCAGGTTGTAGGCCGTTCCGTCCGGGAACACGTCGATGACCTTGATCGTGAAGTCGGTGTCCTTCGCATCCGATGCTACGTAGAGCGTCGGAGTGATCGGTCCGGATACTTCCGTGCCCTCCGTGAACGGCTCGGCGGTGTACACGAGGACGTCCGGGTTCTCCTCCATCTTCCGCTGGTTCATCGCGCCCGGCGTGACGGCGTTGCCTTGGCAGCAGACGTTGCCGCCGAACGACATCACCGGATGCATCGGATCGTAGGTGAAGCCGTCCGGCTTGTCCGCGGCTGGCGCCGTGGACGTCAGGGCGCCGTCGCCGTTGAGCGTGTTTGCCTTGCCGCCGCTCGAGAGGTAGAACGTCTGCGGCGTCGCGCCTTTCGGCGGCCACTGATCGGCTGTCTGCCACTTGTTCAGCCCCATCGTGTAGTAGTGAATCTTCGGCAGCGTATCCATCACGCCGTCGTTCGTTCCCTTGAGGAAGCGGTCGAAGAACTCGTACATGATGTCCTGATAGCCCGATGCCAGGTTGTTGAACCGCGCGTCGCCCATGTCGCGCTCGCCGACCACGGTGTGCTCGGTGGCGCGCGAGTAGCCGCAATGACCGGTGGGCGCGATGATCGCCCACTGCTGGTTCGCCGCGGCGCCCTTCGCCGTCTTCCGGACGAGGTTGTACATCTCGAGGTTCGGACCGACCGAGACGTCGTACCACGACATGAACCAGAGGCCGGGCACGTTGATGCGCATGTTGTCGTGGAAGAGCCCGCCGCGATACCACGCGGGATCGTTCGGCGCGCGCTTGATCATCGCGCCGCCGGTCGCGACAGGCATGGAGTCGGCGAAGATCCCCTTCGGGCCGTCTACCGCCTTGATGATGTCCCGCTCCGGAAGCGTCCAGAACGCCTTCGACCAGTCCACCGGCGGACTGTGCTCCGCGAGATCGAACGACTTCGAGAGACGGACGAGATCCTGTTGCGACGTGTTCGGCGGGAACATCGGCCGCACCTGGTTCTGTTCGCCCACGAGCCAGTCGATGAACAGCATCTGCACGGCCCCGCCGCGATACCAGTTGCCCTGCTCGTAATACGGGCCCACGCGTCCCACACCCGCGCCGAACCCTTGCACGTTGAAGGCCGCGTATCCGGGGTTGTTCAGCGCCACCACCGCGCCCTGCCATTCCGCCGTGGAAGAACAGCCGGTCGTCCCGACCTTGCCGTTCGACCACGGCTGATGCGTCAGGTAGGTGACCTCGTCGTCACCGTCCGAGAGCGGGGGCCCGAGGATGTCGTAGTTCCCCTCTGCAAAGAAGTGGCCGCGCTCCTGCATGTCGATATAGGCGTAGCCGCGCTTGACGGCGGTGAGCGCCGCCATCATGTCCCGCGGCGCGCCGAGCTGGATGTCCCAGTAATTGAAGTTGTACGGCGTCCGCACCCAGACGCCGGGATACTTCTTCGACGGGTCTTTCGGACGGTAGATGTCCGCCGGGATGTGCGTGCCGTCGCGCATCCTGATCATCACCTTGCGATCGATGATCGCGAGCGATTGCAGTTCCTTCTCGATCTCCCAGCGCCGCGCGCGCAGACTGTCCTGATTGGCGGCGCCGCCGCGTTGCGCCGGCGCGGAACTCGCGGCGACGGCGATGCCAGCGGCGGCAAGGAACAGGAGGCTGAATACCTTCTTCATTATTTGTGCTCCGGTGAGGCTAGGGTGCGATACATTTACCCTGCAACGATGCTCCATAATCCTTCTCCGCACCAGCGTCTCACGTCACTGCCGTACGATCGTACGCTCGTGATGGGGATCCTGAACGTCACGCCGGATTCATTTTCCGACGGTGGACGCTTCGTTGACGCAGAGCGCGCCGTCGCGCACGCCCTCGCCATGGTCGAGGAAGGCGCCGACATCATCGATCTGGGCGGTGAGTCGACGCGACCTGGTCACTCGCCGGTGACCGTGGAGGAGGAACTGCGACGCATCCTGCCGGTCCTCGAACGGCTAGCGCCGGTGAGTCCGGTGCCGATTTCGATCGACACGACCAAGGCCGAGGTCGCCCGGCGCGCCGTGGCGCTCGGCGCGGCATTGATCAACGACCAGCAGGGACTGCAGGGCGAGTCGGATATGGCGGCGGTCGCCGCGGAACTCGATGTGCCGGTGATCGCGATGCACAACCAACGCGGAACCGCGTACGACGACCTCCTGCCTGATATCATCACGTGGCTCCGTCGCAGCCTCGAGCGCGCGGACGAGGTCGGACTCGGGCGCGGGCGGGTTATCGTCGACCCCGGATTCGGGTTTGGGAAGACAGCGGCGCAGAACCTCGAGGTGCTCAGGCGGCTGGGTGAGCTCAGGACGCTTGAGCGGCCGATTCTCATCGGCACCTCCCGCAAGTCGATGATCGCGCATGTTCTTCCGGGCCTGTCGCCCGCCGAGCGGACGGAAGGAACCGCGGCGACCGTCGCGCTGGGCATCGCGTTCGGCGCCGACATCGTCCGCGTGCACGACGTGCGCGCCATGACGAACGTGGCGCGCATGACCGACGCGGTGGTGCGCCAATTGCACGCGGGAGCGAGCGCCGCATGAGCGACGATCGGATACTGATGCGCGGGCTCGCATTCTACGGCTATCACGGGGTCATGCCCGAGGAGAATCGTCTCGGACAGCGTTTCATCGTGGATGTCGATATGCACGTGCCTCTCGGCGAGGCCGGGAGCGCCGACGATCTGACCAGGACCGTGGACTACGGAGCCGTGCTGGCCGAGGTTCGCGAGATCGTGGAGGGCCCGCCGTTCAAGCTCATCGAGGCGGTGGCCGAGCGAATCGCCGCGACCATCCTCGCCCGTTACGCGGTCGACGCGGTTCGCGTGCGCGTCCGGAAGCCCGACGTCCCGCTCGCGGCGACGCTCGAGTACGTCGGCGTGGAGATCATGCGCCGGCGGTCCACCTGACGCCGGCGTGACCGCAATGCGCACTCGTGCCTACTTGTCGCTCGGCACGAACCTCGGCGACCGGCTGGCGAACTTGGCCCATGCGGTGCGCGCCATCACGGAAACGGCGGGCGTTTTCGCGGTCAGAGTCTCGCCCGTGTACGAAACGGCGCCGCTTGGCCCCGGCGAGACGATCGTCGCCACGCAGCCGGCGCATCTCAATTGCGCCGTGATGCTCGACACGACGCTAAGCGCGCTTGCGTTGCTGACGGAAACGCAGCGCATCGAGCGCGCGATAGGGCGTGGCGAGCACGGACGCTGGGAATCGCGCGTGATCGACATCGATATCGTCCTGTTCGGCGACGAGCGAATCGCCACCGCCGAACTGACGGTTCCTCACGCCAGCATGTTGAAGCGCGCGTTCGTGCTCCGACCGCTGGTGGATCTCGACGCCGATCTCAGCGTCGCCGGCGTGGGGCGGCTGGATGCGCTATTGCCGGCTCTTGGGTGGCAGGAGTGCGTGTGGAACGCGGCGTCGGTCATCCCGAAGGTTGGCGCAGGTGATTGACGTCGGAGGCGGACGCATATTATTCAGGTCGCCCGATCGCGTTCAGCGGCTCGCCGGTCGAGGATTCTGAACGGTCGGCCACTCGCGTTCTTCTCCTCACACGACACTCTCGAGCAAATCCATGCGAATCCAACTCGTTGCAACGGCGCTCGCGCTTGCGATCGCTGTCCCAGCCGGAGCCCAGACCGCGGGACCGTTCACTCTCTCGAGCAAGGAAGTGGCGGCCGGGAAACCGATCCCGCTCGCGCACGTGTTCAGCGGGATGGGATGCACGGGCAGGAACCTCTCACCGAGCTTGAGCTGGCATGGGGCGCCCGCGGAGGCGAGGAGCTTCGCCGTCACGATGTACGACCCCGACGCTCCGACCGGGAGTGGGTGGTGGCATTGGGTCGTGTACAACATTCCCGGCAACGTCAGCGGCCTCGCCGCGGGCGCGGGCGACACGGCGAAGAAGCTGCTCCCGTCAGGTACGGCGCAAGGGAACACGGACTTCGGTGCGCCCGGGTACGGCGGCCCCTGCCCTCCCGTGGGCGACAAGCCGCATCACTACGTCTTCACGGTGTATGCACTGAAGGTCGCCAAAATCGACGTGCCGGCGGGCGCCACCGCGGCATACATCGGGTTCAACATCCACGCGAATACTGTCGCGAAGGCGACCTTCACCGTGCTGTACGCCCGGTAGCGGTCGGAATACGACAACGCCCGGCGCGCATCGCGCGCGCCGGGCGCCCCGCTTCCGGCTTCCGGCTTCAGCCTTCGCGCACCCCGGTCTTCCAGAGCGACTCCACCGTCGCACGCTTGTCCGAGCTGCACGAGCGCCGCTCGTCTTCAGTCATCCGGTCCCACTGCGGGCACTCATCGTACAGCCCACAGTAGCACGTCGCCGCTGCCCCAGCGGTGACTGTCGCGCCCGGCATGCTGATGGCGTCCGTCGCGCGCCGATCGGCGCGTCGCATCGCGTCCGCCGCGTTCATTAGTGGGCCGCCGCGAGCGTGCGGATGTAGAGAATCACCGACCACTTGTCCTTGTCGCCGAGAGTTGCCTTGGGCATCACGCCGCGGCCCTCCGTCACTTTCCAGAAGAAGGCGCCGTCGGGCTGCGACTGCACGCGCGCCGAAGCAAGGTCGGCCGGATGTTTCTCCAGCGAAAACGACTGGGGTCCATCGCCCCGCCCGGCCTTGCCGTGGCACTGTTCGCAGTCGCGGTGGAAGAGCTCCTGGCCGTGCTTGATCACGTCGGTAGTCGGCATGAGCGGGTTCGCGCGCTGGCCCGCGCGTGCCGGCGCGACCCACGAATCGTCCGACGGTCCCTGCGCGTGCAGCGGCGCCATCGCGATCACCGTAAACAGCATCGCGAGTGTCATCATGATGGAGCGTGCGTGCGCTCCGATTGTGGCGATCGTGCGGGTTGCGGTCATGGCTATGCTCCTTCCTTCAGGCGATACATCGCGACGAGCTGTGAGACGACGAAAGCGTAGGTGCTCCACACGCAGAGCAGCAGCGTGAAGATCGTGCCCACGAGTGCGAGCGGCACACGCGAGGACCAGAGTGCGCGGGGAACCTCGGGGGGTGCGACGTTCAGCCGCTCCGCCCCGGCGAGCTTCACCAGCACCGGCGGACCGGCGAGGGCGGGCGGGGATCGCAGGACGACACTGAATGTCTGTTCGCCGCTGGCGTCACCGGGCAATCCGTGCGGGTACTTCACGGCCGCCGTGCCGTCGTCCAGCGTCTGGTCCTCGCCGAGGCTGATCATCCCGAACGTGCGGGAGACGGAAATCGCGACGACCGCGCCCGGAACGGGGTGCCCGTTGGCCGTGACCGTGGCCACGAGCATTTCCTGCTTGTCCTCGATCGTGCGCTTGAGGTCGATGCGGACGGCGGAAGCCGGTGCCTGTGCGCCTGCCGTCTTCGATGGTGCGAGCGCGAAGAGTCCGGCCGCCACGAGCAACAGCGGCAGCGCCGCCGGCATCGCGCGGCCCACGAGTCCGATGTGGGCCCGCGCCGGCGCGGGCTCGCCTTCCTCGAGGTCCTCGACGGTCTCCCAGATCGACAGGATCGGGAAAATGCGCGAGAAGAGGATGTACAGCATCACGAATCCGGCGAAGGCACCGACGGTGATCGTGAGCTCGACCAGGCTCGGGAAGTAGTGCGGAGTGATTCCCCCGGCCTGTGCGGGGATGTACGGCGTCTCGAGCGTCGGCACGATGATCAGGTAGCGCTTGATCCACATGCCGATGTTGATCAGGATGGAGGCGGTCATGATCGAGCCCAGCGATCGCTTGCTCGGGAAGAGCAGCAATCCGATCGGTATGAAGAGCCCGAACGCCGCCCAGAGCCAGAAGACCGCGCCGACCGTCCCGTTCCCCGCGAGCAGGGCGAGCAGCCGCACGTCGATCCCTTCGCCGCCGTACCACGTGGTGAGGTACTCGCTCAAGGTGAAGTACGCGTAGAGCAGCGACAGCACGAGCAGGATCTTCGCGAGTTTGTGGAAGTGCTCGGGGAGGAGGTAGCGCTCGAGATGATACGCCTTGCGGAAGATCACCATCGCCGTGATGATCGCCGCGGTGCCGGAGAAGATCGCTCCGATCACGAAGTACGGGCCGAAGATGGTGCTGTGCCAGCCGGGCCGTAGCGTCATCCCGAAGACCCACGACACCACCGTGTGCACGGAGATCGCGACCGGGATGATGATCACGGCCATCGCGCCGAGCGCGCGCGCCAGCAGGCGGCGATGCTCGGGAGACTCGCGGTATCCGAGCGAGAGGATCTCGTACAGGCGAATGAGACGCGGCGAACGGCCTTGCTCGCGCGCATGCCGGGCGAGAATCGGCATGTCGGGGATCATCGCCACGTACAGGTAGAAGAAGCTGCCCGTGAGATACGTCGTGACCGACACGAGATCCCAGAGGATGGGCGACTGGAACCGGCCGTGGAGGAGCAGGTTCAGGACGCGGTCCGGGCGTCCCATGTCGATGCACACCATGCTCGCGCCCACGAGCAACGCGATACAAGTGATCGCCTCCGCCATGCGCGTGATCGGCCGGCGCCACCCGGCGTCGGTCACGCGCAGGATCGCCGAGATCAGCGTCCCGGCGTGGCTGATCCCGATGAAGAAGACGAAGTTGGTCATGTAGGTGCCCCACGACACGACATTCCCCATGTCCGTGACGCGGAGGCCGTGCACCAACTGGTAGATCCAGGCCGCGGCCGCGACGCTGACGACAGCGGCGAGGCCCGCAATCCAGAGACGGCCGGTGCGGCCCAAGGGATCCAGCGTCGCGAGCAGGTCCCGTTCGACGACGCTCCCCGTCGACTCTTCGAACGGCATTCGGTCCAGCTGACTCACCGCCAATGGCATCGCGTTCATCGCTGTGTGGCTCCCTTCGCCATGTTCATGGTGTGCGCGCCGGGCTCGCCTGGCGCCGGGAAGCGGCGGTCGGTGGGCGGCAGGTAGTGCACGCGCGGCTTCGTTCCGAGATCTTCCATGTAGCGGAAGCCGGCCCGGTCGCGGAGCAGTTTGGAGAGCTGCAACGTGTCACCCTTGCTGTTGGTGACGGCGTCCTCGTTCTCGTCGCCGAAATAGATGGCGCCCATGGGGCAGGTGCCGGAGCAGTGCGGCAACTTTCCTTCGCTCGCCATATCGGCGCAGAAGTCGCACTTCTCGGCGGTCCCCACGCGGCGTGGGTAGCCCCACTCGGGCGAGTAGCCTTTGGTCTCCGAAGCCGGCGGGTTGTTCGGCCGGCTCCAGTTGAACGAGCGCGCGGTGAAGGGGCACGCCGCCATGCAGAAGCGGCAGCCGATGCAGCGTTCGTTGTCGATCAGCACGATCCCGTCGTCTCGCTTGAAGGTCGCGCCGACCGGACACACCCGCGCACAAGGCGGATTGTCGCAGTGAAAGCAGGGACGCGGCATCCAGTACGGCGCCGTGTCGGCTGCCTCCTGCATCTTGAAGATGCGCATGTACTCGCGATCGGAGGGAATGAAGTGGGCCTTGGTGCACGCCTCGCTGCACTTGCCGCATCCGTCGCAGGCGGCGAGATCGATGACCATCACCCATTTCTTGCCGACCACACCGCGCCGCACCGATTCTCCGACGCGCCTGGGGGTGACGCCGTGGGGGGTAGACGCCACCACCAGGTCTCCGTCCGCCGTGAGCGCGAGCGTTGCCGCCGTGTCCTGGCCCGGCGAGGCCTTGTTCGCGACATCATCGTTCGAACGGCAACTCGCCGTCATCACGCCGGCCGCCGCACCGCCGGCGACCACCAATCCCGATTTTAGGAACTGCCTTCGTTGCATAGTCATGCCCGCCTGTACTTGCACGATGGATGCCGCACTCGAAACGTCCGGCCCCGTGTCGCCACAGGTCGAGACAGCTCCATGCCGTTCAAGCACTTACGCCCGGTGGGCACGGGGAAATACGATTCGTCGGCAGCCTTGCGGCGGAGCCACCTGTGACGGCGGCTGGCGTAGGTGCGACAGCGGATGGCTCACTATGGACGGGACTGTCACCCCTCCTTAGTTAACTGAAGAGAGGCTTTGCGCTTTCTTACGACTATCAGGATTCATGGTCCCCGCGTCGTTCCGCATCGCATGGTGAACGTCAACAAGCTTTTCCCGCGGCTGAGCATACGAGTGAAGCTGGCGATTGCCTTCGCGCTCGTAGCGCTCGGGCCGTTGGCCGTCGTCTCCTTCATGGGCGCGCGCGAAACCGTCCGGCAGATCGAGTCCAACGCGCGAAATGCGCTGGCCTACGACCTCGAGATGGCGGAGACGCAAACGGCGCGGGAACTGCAGGCGGCGGAACAGCACGTCGACCTGGTCACGAAGATCGTGCAGGGTCCGCTCCTCAAGGAGCGATTCGCGAAGGGTTCGGCCCTGCCCGAAACGGAGTGGGTCATCACGTCGCTGCTGCGGACGGAGCCCTCGCTCTACCAGGTGAAGGTCGTCGACGCGTCGGGACAATACAGGCTCGTGGTGCGCGCCACGGGTGATGCCGGTGCCTCGCTCCCCACCGAGGGTGGCGAGTACTACGCGTGGCGCGCGAGCACCATGAAGCCGAAGGCGCGGCTGCTCTTTCCCGTCGAAGTGGCGGGGCCGGAAGGACGTGGACTCGGCCAGCCGCTGCCCGCCATCGCGATCCTCTTCCCGCTGCATGGTCCCACCGGCGAGTTCCTGGGCGCGGTGATCGGTGAGGCGTACGCGTCGGCGCTCTTCGCCCAGCTCGACCACGCATCGCCGGGACTGACGGGGGTGACCGGCCTGGTGGACGACCAAGGTCGCTTCCTTTATCACTCGGAGCGGAAGCGGGACTGGGCGACGTTGCTCGCCACGCGCGAGCAGGTCAGCGTGCGCAGTGATTTTCCTGCCGATGTCGCTGATGCGATCCTCTCGGGACGCACGGGCGCGTTGCGCACGCCTGACGGGAACCTCGTGAGTTTCCAGCCGCTCTCGCTCGGCGGCTCGTCACGCTCTACGTTGTCGCTGTACCGGGCCGTGCCGCTCTCGACCCTGCAGGCGCCGGCGCGCGGATTCATCGCGTCGGTGCTGCTCGCCGCGGCGCTGGTGACGCTGCTCGTCCTCGGACTCGCGATGGTCGCGGCCGACCAGTTCACCAAGCCGATTTTCGGTCTCCGGAACGCCACGTGGCGCCTGGCGCGGAACGAGCCCGCGCAGCCACTGGGGATCGAGACGAACGACGAGTTCGAGGATCTCGCGCGCGACTTTACCGCCGTCGCCGAACAGATCGCCGAGCATCGCGCCCAGCGCGAGGCGTTCATCGCCGAGCGCACGAAACTGCTCGAGCAGACGCACGCCGAACTCACGGACATCCTCGAGCACTCCGCGGACGGCATCATCGGGCTCGACCCGACAGGTGTGGTGCACATCTGGAACCATGGCGCCGAGCGCCTGTTCGGCTATTCCGCCGAAGAGGCGGTCGGCCGGAGCATCGACGACGTACTGCGGCCGAGCGACGACAAGGCCGCACGCGAGCGCGCGGTGCTGCAGCGCGAGCTCGAGCGGGAGCATGCCGTCGTGAACTTCCTGACGGAGGTGCTCGCCAAGGACGCGACGCCGATCAGGATCACGCTGACCCAGACGCTGATCACCGCTCCGGATGGCCGCTCGCTCGGCTCGTCGTTGATCGTGCGCGACAACCGTCTGCAGTCGCGGCTCGAGGATCAGATGCGGCGCTCGGAACGGCTCGCCGTCATCAGCGTGATGGCGGCCGGCCTCGCGCACGAGATCAACAATCCGCTCGCGATCATCAGCAACCGGATCGAGTGCATGCAGCGGGACGCCCGCGACCACTGGGGCGAGAGCACGCTCACGGCGGACATCGACACGCTGCAGGAGCACGTCGAGCGGCTCCGCGAACTGACGTCGAGCCTTCTTCGCTTCGCGCGCGACGAGCAGCAGGACGCGGGTCCGATCGCGCTCGGCAAGCTGGCCGAGAGCACGGTCGCGCTGCTGCGCCGGACGTTCGCCACGCGGCGGCTGGACCTCGTGCTCGACGTCGGGCCCTCAGTTCCATCCGTCGTGGGGCACGAGAAGGCGATCGAGACCGTGATCGTGAACCTCCTCCTGAACGCGGCTGACGCGACGCCTGCGGGCGGAGCGGTCACGCTGACGGTTCGCGCCAGCGCCGATCGCGAGGCCGCCGAGATCGAAGTGTGCGACACAGGGCCCGGCGTTCCCGCCGGATTGCGCGAACGGGTGTTCGAGCCCTTCTTCACGACGAAGGAAGCGGGCCGCGGCACCGGACTCGGGCTCACGGTCTGCCGGAGCATCATCGACCGGCATCGCGGCACGATCACGCTGGGCACGGGACCCGGCGGCGGATGCCGCTTCGTTGTCACGCTGCCGTTGGAACCTCTTGGTGCGACATGGAAAGAGCCCGCGTTCTCGTAATCGACGACGAGCCGGCGATGCTCGAGAACTGCGAGCGCCTGTTGACGCGCGAGGGATACGCGTGCGTCACGCTCGGGGATCCGCTGCGGTTCCGCGACGTCGCGCGCGAGGTGCAGCCGGATGTCATCATCACCGATCTTCGCATGCCCGGCGCGGATGGAATGACGATTCTCGCGGCCGCCGTGGCGGACGAAGCCGCGCGCCCGGTCATCGTGATGACCGCCTACGCCACGGTGGCGTCGGCCGTGACCGCCGTGCGCGAAGGCGCGTTCGACTACCTCACGAAGCCCTTCACGGCGGACCAGCTTCTCGTGGCGGTCGAGCGCGCGGCGCGCTACCGCGGACTGACCGTCGAGAATCGCTCGCTGCGCCGCCAGGTCGCGCGCACGTTGGGCGGCGACGGAATCCTCGGCACGAGCCCGGTGATGGCGCGACTGCTGGAGCAGGCCGTCAAGGTGGCGCCGACCGACGCGAGCGTACTGATCACCGGCGAGAGCGGCACGGGAAAGGACCTCGTCGCGAGGTTCATTCACAGCCACTCGCTTCGAAAGGACGGGCCGTTCATCGCCGTCGATTGCGCCGCGATGCCGGATGGGCTGCTCGAATCGGAGCTGTTCGGGCACGAACGCGGCGCGTTCACCGGAGCCGTGCAGAGGACGAAGGGCTTGCTGGCCGACGCGAACGGCGGAACGGTGTTTCTCGACGAGATCGCCGAGCTTTCCACGACGCTCCAATCGAAGCTGCTGCGCGTGCTCGAACAGCGGCAGATGCGGCGGCTGGGCGACTCGCGCCTCATCGAGCTCGACATCCGGGTCATCGCGGCGACGAATCGCGACATCGAGCGGGCGGTCGCCGAGGGCGCGTTCCGGGAGGACCTGTTCTACCGGCTCAACGTGGTGCACCTGCACTTGCCGCCGCTGCGCGGACGAGCGGGCGATCTCCCGCTCTTGATGAACGCGTTCGTCGAGGAGTTCGCCAGCGCGGCGCACCGCCGCGCGCCGCAGGTGATGCCCGAAGCGTGGGTTGCGCTGGAGCGGCACGCGTGGCCGGGCAATGTGCGCGAACTCCGGAACGCCGCGCAGCGTCTGGTGGTGCTCGACGACGATGGGCGCATCACCGCTGAGGATCTGACCAGCGTGCTGCATCACGCGGTCGGAAAGCGCGCGGAGGAAGCGGCCGAGTGGCCGGTGGACTATGCCTCGGCGCAGCTCCGCGCACTGAGCGAGTTCCGCGCGGAGTACGTCACGCGGTTGCTCGAGCGCCATGGCGGCAATGTTTCCCGCGCGGCGCTCGCGGCCGGCGTGAGCCGCCGCACGCTGCACCGCTGGCTCGCGGAACTCAAGCCGGCGAGCGGAGAACCACTATGATGAGGTTTCGATCCGCGTTCGCGTCGCTCGTCCTGGCCGCCGTCGTACCCTCGGCCGGAGTGCTCGCACAGGACGGAACGATCGGCGGCACCATCACCGCCGCGAAGAACCGTGTCGCGGACGTCGTGGTGTTCCTCGTCCCGGTTTCGCCCTCCACTCAGCAAGGCGCCGTCCCGGTCGAGGCGGAGATGGATCAGCGGTCGCTGAAGTTCGTCCCGAACGTCGTCGTCGTTTCGCCCGGCTCGACGGTGTCGTTCACCAACAGTGACCGTGTGATGCACAACGTCTTCCACCCACCGAAGGGCGGCAGCGCCTTCGACCTCGGCCTCTTCGGACCTGGTGAGAAGCGGAGTTTTGCGTTCACGAACGAGGGGGCGTTCGTGGTATTCTGCCATGTGCATCCGGAGATGGTCGGGTATGTGGTCGTCGTCGACACGCCTTGGCGCGCGGTGTCCGACGACAGCGGCCATTTCGCGTTTGCGAAGGTTCCGGCCGGGAGTTATGTGCTGCACACCTGGCACGGCAGATTCGAGGAACATCGCCAGACGGTTGCCGTGAGCGCGGGTGAACATGCCAACGTGGATATCGCGCTCACACACGGCGCGCCGGGTGAGCCTCGGGTGGGGGCGCCGGCGAAGCCTGACTAGTGGCCTCCCTCGAGCCGCCGCTCCCTCCACGCGGCGGCGCTATCGCCGGGCAAGCGCGTCTTGATGCGCGCGGCGCCCATCGCAACTGATCCAATCACCCGAAGTACGCGGGCGCCAGTCGGCGCGAGTTCCTCGAACGCCGCGCCGTCCGCCCCAGCGGCGAACCCCGCCAACCTCAACCTCCGTCAGATCGAGAGCGACGCTACTTTCCAGCCTGGCGCGTCACGATCCTGCTCGAACACGGTGTCCAAGTCGACGACCACGGTATTGCCGTCACGCCGAACGGCGAAGCGATCCATCGAGCGCGTCGCACGCCCCTCGATGAACGTGCCATCCGGCTGGTACTGCGAATGGTGTTTCGGGCACTGAAACCGGTGGACCGGCGCGTTCCAGCGCAGCGCCGTATCGACCAGGAATCGGCGGCGGCCAACGGTGCACGTGCCGCAAATTCCTGATGGGTTCGGACCGTTCATCGACTCAGGTATTCAAGAGGATGATGCCGGCCAGCATCGTAGACAGCCAAAGGGCGATGCTGGCGATGGCGCCGAGCTTGAGGCGTGGCCACGCACCGTTGCCAGGTGAGGGATCAGCGTTGAGGCGCTGTTCCGCGCGCATGACCTGGTAGCCGTTGGCCAGGAGCAGCAATACCAGCGTCATCTTGGTCCAGTATACCGGCGACCCGATGAACGTTCCCACGTCGCTCGCGAGCAGGAGCACGCCGGAGATCGCGGAGACGCCGAGCGCCAACACCACGGGTGTGTGAATCGTGGAAAGCTCGCGCAGCACACGCTTGCGCTGATCGAGATCGGAGGGCAGCGCGCGCAACACGGCCCGATCCGAGGCGAGAGCGAATCCGCCTCCGACCAGCAGGCCTCCGACGTGCAGGAACTCGACGGCGACCTGCGCCGGCTTGGTGTGCGAGTACCATTCAGCCCACGGCTTGAGCGCGCTCTCAAGGGTTTCGAGTCCCAGCATAGGTCGACGCTCCGGAAAGACGAGGAGGTTGCGCGGGTGTTGCGGTTCAATCCTTCCGGAACGGCGACCACATCATCACGTAACCCGCGAGCGCGACAGACGCAGAGGCGATCGCCCAGGTCTTGTGAAGATCGCGGGATGGGTTTCCGCCGTTCGCGTTGAATCGCGCGCGCTCGCCGAGCGAGGCCGTGTACGCAATGCCGGCGTCCGAGAGGAGCATCAGGGCCGCATGAATGGTGCACCACGTGCGCCCCTTCTCATTGTGCCTCGTCTCCCACCAGTTCATCGATCCAGTCACGCTGTTCGTGACGAAGAGCGCGCCAAGCGCCACCGCGACGGCATCGTGCGTCTCGCGCAACGAGCGCGACGGCGGATACCCGTTCTGTTCATTGTGAAAGAGCTGCTCCCCCATGATCGCCTGCGCCGCGAACAGCGGAAGCGTCGCGTAACTCGCGATATAGTGGATCTTCAGACGGGTGGCGTACGCGTCGGAGATCTCGATTGCCTTGCTGCGCCGCGAAGGCGTTGTGTCTTCACGCGCGGTCGGCCGTACGACTCCTGCCGGCCGCTCGCGCTCCGCTGCCAGGGGCGCAAACGACGGTGTCGTATCCTGTGGGGCGGCAACGAACATCCCAACGAAAACGAGCGACGGGAACATGGCTACTCCGTGGGCGGATGGTCAGCGCGCGGTGTTGTCGAATTTCGGAATCGGGCGCGCGCCAAATCTTCACGTTGCAGGTCCACCGACGCGCTAGCACACTGGAAGGCGGCAGCACTTCTCTTCTTATTCCCGGTGATCCTCGAGATTCGCGATGGGACCCCGACAGCCGCCCCGAGCACTCCTGAGAGTCCCTCCCGCGGGAATAACGCCGAGGCTGGCGCCGTCATAGCATTAACCATGGCTGCACAGTCCCCGGACTCCCTCGATGAGATGCGCGCGCGGTTCAACGCGCTCGTGCTTCCGCATCTCGACCGGCTGCTTGGCTTCGCTCGCCGCAGGACCGGAGAGGCCGAGGACGCCGCGGACGCCGTCCAGGAAGCCTGCATGCGCGCCTGGCTCGGGTTCGGTGACCTTCGCGACGATTCACTCGCGCGACCCTGGCTCTACCGGATCCTGCGAAGCGTGCTGAGTGACAGCCACGAGAAGAACGGACGCCGGCGCGAGCTTGTCTCCATCAGCCGGCTCGAAGACACCCACGAGGAACTCCTCGCGACCGACGGGGACTTCGTGTTTGCCGAGGTCGCCGCACGCATGGAGGGCGAAACCCTGCGCGCAGCCCTCGCGACCATCCCGGAAGACTTCGCGACGGCCGTCGAGCTGCACGATATCGACGGGTTCAAGTACAACGAGATCGCCGACATCGTCGGCATTCCCGTTGGCACCGTGATGAGCCGGATCTCCCGCGGACGGCGACTGCTCGCCGGGGCGATCGCGACCAACCGCACCGCATGGGCGCAAGGCGTGACCGCGCTGGAAGCCGGAGAACCGGCCCGGTCACGTCGCCTGCGCGAACGAGGAACCCCATGACAGACTTCCCCACTTCATTTGCAGGCTCGCTCAGCGAACGGCCGGAAGAAGAAGCCAGCCGCGAGGAGCGACACCAGTTGCTCGCGACGTTGCTCGGCGCCTTCGCTGACGGGGAGTTGCCGGCTGAAACTGCGTCCCAAATCGACGCGCACCTCCTCGGGTGCCAACGCTGCCGGCGGGAAGTGCTGGTGCAGCGCACCCTGCGACTGCGCCTGGAACAGGAGCCGTTGGCCACCGCGCCCACGGCGCTGCGCGAGCGGATCGTCTCGGCGATCGAGGCAACACCACTGCCCCAATGGGAGGACGTCGCCGGATCGGCGTCGATCTCGCGGCGCGGCGCAGAGGTGCCTGCAACGGAATCGCGCCGTCCGTGGCGCGTCAATCGCGCGGCCGCCGCGACGGCGGTCGTGGTGATCCTCGCTGTCGCCGCGCTGGGCGGGCGATGGCTCGCGTCGCGCAGTGGCGAAGCTCCGGTGTCCGTCGTCCCCGCGTCATCCGTTCCGCTCTTCTCGGCCGCTCTCGCGGACTATCGCCGCGTCATGAGCGGAGACCTCCCCGGCCGCGCCCGCGATCTCGCGGGAGTCCGCGACGCGATGCCGTTTCCCGTGGAGGCGCTTCAGGCACCTTCCCTTCGGCTCCTCGCCGCCTGGACCACGAGCCTGAACGGCGAACCTGCCGCCGTGCTCGCCTATCGCTGGAACGACCAGGTCGTGCTCCAGTATCTCGTCTCCGAGCTGCAGCTGTACCGGCCCGCCGAGTTGAGAAGCGCCTTTGGCAACGGTCGCCTTCTGGCCGCGCATGACGGATCGCAGAACGTCGTGGCCTGGCCGGAACCGGCCTGGGGGTCGGTCGTCGTGGCGGATGCCTCGCTCGACCGCCTGAGGGTATTGCGGGGAGCCGTGGCAACACGCTGATTCTGGTGGAACAACGTCCGGGTGCCGCGGGTTGTAGGCCGCGCGAACGATCACCCGCGAAGCACCATCACAGCTGAGGATCCGTGCACGTCGTCTCATATCGACGAGAGGTGGCGTCGTCGCCGGCGTCCGAGCGCTTTCGACGACTGTTCGGGCTGGTGCTCCTTCTCCTTGGGCTGACGCATGCCGTGCGTGTGAACGCCCAGGCGCCGCCGCCAGCGGACTCTGCGGCACGCGACTCGGCGGCGGCGCGCCTTTCGGTGGATTCGCTCGCGGCGCGGCTCCAGCGCGCCGAGGCGGCGGTCGAATTGCTGCGTCGTCAATTGGCGACCGAGGCCTCGAGCGCGGTGCGCACCCGCTCCAGGCTGCAGGTCGAGTTCTGGGCACAGGTGCGGCTCAACGGATTCGCGAACTTCGGCCCGCTGAACAGCGCGGAGGTGCCGGCGTTCGCAACCAACGAACCGGCGGCGACGGCGGGAGTCACGCCGCCGGCCACACAGGCGGTCGGGATGTCGCTGCGGCAGTCGCGGGTGGGCGCGTCCGTATCCGTCGACAGCGTACTGGGCGGCACGTTCGCGGCCGATGTCGAACTCGATTTCTTCGCCGGCGGCGCCGCCAGCTCGACGGTCCAGTACCTCTTTCCGCAACCGCGGCTGCGCACCGCTACCTTCACGCTGCGATGGCCGCGCACGGAGTTGTTCATCGGGTCGGAGTCGCCGCTCATTTCCGGCCTGAATCCGGTCAGCGTCGCGTCCGTCGGGATCCCGGGCTTCGCCGACGCGGGCAATCTGTGGTACTGGCTGCCACAGCTTCGCGTCACCCGCGAGATCGCCTCGACATCGATCGGCGAAACCTCTCTTCGCTGGGCGCTTCAGGGCAGCATCCTGGCCCCCTACGCCGGCGTCGTGCAGGCGAACGAGGAATACGGCGTCGACGCCGGCGAACGCGCGGCGCGACCGTACCTGGAGGCTCGACTGCGCGCGCGATGGGGTCCGGACGAGACGGACGTCGCCACCGGGGCCGGCCGGCACGACGAGGGCGGTGAAATCGGCGTGGGTGTGCATCAGGGATGGATCCGCCTGTCCGCCGACTCGCTGACGACCAATGAGGCCGTGAGCGTCGACGCGCGCGTCGGACTCCACCACGGCCTGGAACTTCGCGGTGAGGCGTATCAAGGCCGCGCGCTGGCGGGGCTCGGTGGAGGGGGCATAGGGCAGAACTTCGGCACCGCTGCGACGGGGGCGACGTTCGGCCCGCCGCTGCGCGACACCGGGGGTTGGGTGCAACTGAACTGGCGGGCCAACCCCACGCTACTCTCCGGCGCCGGGTGCGGCATCGACGCAGCCGATGCCAACGATCGCCCGGTACGCCAGCGCAACGAATCGTGTGCTGCCCACCTCCAGTGGCGACCAGTGCAGCCGCTGCTCTTCGGCATCGAGTTCCGACACCTGCGCACGACCTACGCGACGCACGTCGCCAGCGGCAGTCAAATCAACTTCGTCTTCGGTTTCGAGTTGTGAGGAGCCGACCGTGATCGGCCGCTGCGTCGGCATCGCTGTCGCCGGTGCCTGGCTGGTCGTGCTCACCTCGGCCACTTCGATGCGAGTGCTCGCCCAGGGCGCTGTGTCCGGTCAGGTGACGCTCTCCGAATCCGGATCCCCGGTGCGACGGGACGTGGAGCATGCTGTCGTCTATCTCGAGCCGACGAACCGGGACTTCCGTATCGAACGGGCCGGTGGAGGGCCATCCGCGGTATCCATCATCATGCGCGACCGCCAGTTCAGTCCGCGCATCCAGATCGTGCGCGCCGGGGGGAACGTGGACTTTCCCAACCAGGATCCGTTCAGCCACAACGTCTTTTCGAACACGTCGCTCGGGGCGTTCGACCTCGGGCTCTACCGGCGGGGCACGACCCGCGCGGCAACGTTCCCGCGAGTCGGCGTGTACGCCATCTACTGCAACATCCACTCGAGCATGGTGAGTTTCGTCATTGCCGTCCCGACGGCGGCATTCGCGCGTGTGGGGGCCGACGGCCGATTCACGATGCAGGGCGTGCCCGCGGGCAGCTACCTCCTGCATGTCTGGCACGAACGCGCGCCGGAAGCGGTGGAGAAGCTGGACGTGCCGGCGCCGGGCATACGGGCGCTCTCAGTGACGCTCGACACGCGCGGCTTCGTCGCCACGTTGCACTTGAACAAGTTCGGACAGCCGTACGCGCCGGCCCGCGCGGACCGCTATTGA
>OCZT010001755.1_pt1 | contig 22483 bp, 21 predicted proteins | sample 1539031 | NCBI WGS metagenome assembly OCZT01 (sample SAMEA3539308, study PRJEB22396) | soil metagenome | biome: tundra; feature: field; material: soil | place: USA | collected 2010-05 | depth 0.15 m | reverse complement strand
AATTCAGAAATTATTAAACTTTATCCAAATCCAAATGATGGTCATTTTTCGATTGGATTTATCAATCCACTACAAAATGAAAGAAGTGAAATATTAATTACCGATTTAGCAGGAAAAGAGGTTTATAATGGCTATGTATCAAAAGAAGAGACTATAAAACAAATTGATTTATCTTACATTAAGTCTGGTATTTATATACTTATGATTATTTACAAAGAAATATTAGTTACGAAAAAATTTATTATAAATTAACCGATGGTTAATTTGTCTGATGTCTTGTAATGTGTTATTTGTTAGCCAAAGGAACTTTATTATTATTCCAGGACAATTTTAGGATTTTTAAATAAAGTTATATGATGTAAAATAAATTTCCAATTATACATTCACTATTCAGTTCAATATGTCCGTAATTTTCATTCAATTGCCATCTCAGGAAATAAGGTCCGGTTAACTTAAGCAAGCGCTATTGTTTTCGCTGATAAAGTAACTGTATCTTATAATAACCCCGGGATTAATTGGTTACAGACTAATTCAGGAGTAGAAGCAGTGGAAGAGTTTATTAGAATATTGAGAGATTAGAAAGTATTTTGCGTTAACAATAATTTTTTATCTTCCACCCGTTATTATTCCATAGAATTTAGGCATAATTCGTTTCAAATAATAGCCAATAAAAATAGCAATAGTAATTGTTAATAATGGAGCTACTATATAAATAAATAATGAAACTAATTCACTTTTTCCCAATATATAAAAAAGCCCCTTTGTAAAAATTGTCAATATGGGCTCGTGAAAAGCATATAAAAAAAACGAGAAAGAAAAAAATGTATAAAATTTATAGTTATTCAAGTCTTTGTTTTTAAACAAAAAATCGTATAACCTCCAAATAGCCAAAATCCCTATCAAGATACTTGTCTTATGTAAAATATTTAACACTATTTCATTCTGAAATCCCTTATAAACTAAAATTGTTTTTAAAAAAACAATTACTATCCATAAGCAAATATAAATCCATGATTTTTCAGAGAATTCAATTTGTATGAGTTTATTATTATCAATACAAAGAAATGCTCCACAAACAAAAAAAAACATAGCCTCATTAGAAAACAAAATAAAATTAAAACCATAGAACCATGTAAATAGAAAAAACAATACAGTAAAATATTTAAAATATTTAATTAACCAATAGATAACTGGTGATAAAATAATTATCATTAATAAATCCCTTACAAACCATAATTGGTAAGGAATTGGATTAAGAAAAATAGTGGATAATAATTCAATAATAGAGTAATCTTTAATTAGTTTATTTGTAAAAAAAGTATTTGAATGTGGTAAAATTTGTAATATATAGTATAATAACAAACCCCAAATTGACCAAATTAAGTAAGGAAGTAATAGTGTCTTCAGTCTCTTATTGAATTTTGAAATGAATTCAATAAGTGTTCCTTTCATTTTTAAGAAAAATAAATATCCTGAAATAGAAAAAAATAATGGAACTGCAATTCTGGTTATGCCATTACTAAAAAAGTCTTGAATAAATGAACTGTACCCTTTATTTAATACTATATTTCCTGCATTGGTCTTAACAACAAGATTATAAGAATGCAAAAATACTACCATGATCATTGAAAAAAATGAAATCACTTTCAATTTTAAACTTAAATATTTATTCATTTATGGTCTCCTTTTTAAAATCACTCGTTGCTTAAATATGTTTTATACATTGACTGATAATAGCTTACTCATCAATGATTCGACTTAATTCAGCCTCTAACTAAGATTATACTTTAGTGTATTTTAAAACAATTACATTTTCAATAAGGTAAAAAAGGTTTACCCGAGAAATGATCCTAAGACGCCCGATTGTACTTACTGAATTTTGTAGCAACCTAAACAGTACGAAAAAATTGATTGGTTTAATATACCCCCGTTAAGTATTGTAAAAAAGATACTAAATGCTCCTTTAAAAATCAAATTGTCTTAGTCCCCTAATTGACTGGATAAATTTGATAAAACAGATTTGAACATTCAAATTATATTGAAAAACTTTGGGTATTTACAGGTGACTTAAATGAAGCATGCATGATTGCCTGGTCAGATAATGAATTTAAATCAATTGTACAGATTGGACACGGTAACCAGTTATGGCGGGTTTGCCAGCTAATATTTACCGAAGACTATGTGTAGTGGGGTACCGACACAAGTTCTGATGATTATGCCGGAATTTACCGATGGAATAAAAAAACTGAGGAAATAGAAAAACTACAAAAAATAGATGGAAGCGTTTTCTTTGGGACAAGACTACCTAATGGAACAATTGCCATGGGCATTAATCGTGAAGGCTCTAAGATCGAATCAGGTAACCGGACGCGTTTGGTAATTCTTACAGAGGATAATAAGATAACATCTTTCGATTGTGGCAACCGGAATCATTATAGTATAAATTTTTGGTCCAAAAAACCTTCTATGTTACGGTTTCAACGTAACCAAGGCGGACCATCACTCGCTATTACCTGTTTAAATCAAAAAGAACTACCGGATGGTGAATTGATTATTATTAGCGAAGAGATTCTATTAGCTGCAGTAAAAGCCAGGTGAAATATATTAATTGATTAGAAGATATCACCAATCAAAATTTTGCTATTATGATTTGATCCTCACCAGAATGACACATGGCCAAGAGAAATTACTCCTACAATTAAATTTTGTGTATTTGATTCTTTTCTTTAATTACCAGCAACAAGAACTTAAAATTCCCTATTAAGTGTCAAAACCACAAGTCACTTATGGCGCAAATTCTGTATTAATGAACCGGATCAAGATGCAACGTAATAATTTTTCAGGAACTATTTCAAAAAAATTTGGTAAAGTTAAAAAACGATTAGTGAATTACCAGATTTTCTCAAAACTTTTCTTGTCTATTTCTTTATTTATGTCAATGAAATAGGTTTTGTATGTCTTAGACAGCATCAACGGGTCTTTACTAAATAGTTTGGAAAATAGTGATATTGGGAACAGAAATAGAAAAAACACAATGCTTAGTAAAATATTTGGAATTATGTATCCCATGAATTGTGCTAATTTCATCCACCCCCATTCAATTTTCTTACTTAAAAATGAAGATATTATTCCAACAACTCCAACTATGAGCGATACAATGACAGCCCATTGCCAGGAAAATAACAGGTATAGGGCTAAAAATCCCATTGAAATAATTAAAATTGTTGATTTAGATGTATCTGTTTTCATGTTTTTTCCCTCCATGTTTTAAAATAGCGTATAAATAAATGGTGCAATGGCACTGGCTCCGCCAAATACAATTAGCAACCCTAATAATATCAATATTATGATGATAGGTGCTAACCAGAATTTTTTACGCTCTTTCATGAAGAGCCAAATGTCTTTTAGAAATTCCATTTTCCCCTCCTTTTTTATTGATTAAATATTTAAACATTACATTATCACAAATTCATGGCTATCTATAGCAGTAACGAAATTATTTAGACGCCATGTAATCACTTCTGCTAAAATCGTATATTTCATTATTCATAATAGGAAAGAATATAATTTGCAATTTTATTCCCTAACAAACTATGAGTTTCAGAGGAGATATGATGTTCGCCATGCGGAACATAAGTTTTAGATAATTTCATATATTCTTGAAACATATCTTGAGAATAAAACAAAGTATCACTGTTATTAATGAAATGATTAACTAGTTTTTCGGGTATTGATGAATTCATATTACTTTGTGGTAAATCTAATATTATTAATGGAATGTTCCTTTTTGAAGTAAATTTATACATTCTTTCAATAATTTTTTCTGTCATATTATATTCATTTTGAGAATATACTTGCTTAGTTGAAATTGAAAATTCTGTTTGATTAACATCAGTTTTTAAAACATCTTTGGTTTTATAAAATTCCCAAATTAGATTAAACATAAATGCATACAAATATGAATTTTCACCAAGAAAATGAACTATTTTATATTTATATATAAAATTTTGTATATTAATACCAGGTAAATATTTATAATTCAATACTTTTAGAGAATCATTTTGCACACTAAAAATATTTGATCTGATATTATCTTCAGTATCATTTGCATAGAACCCAAGGACTACAAAATCAGGTTGATATTTATAACCTTCGTTCTCAAGAAAAACTAATTCTTCGGCATTACCAAAACCTGCAACACCTGCATTTATTGCTGTAGCATTTAAACCTTTTTGTCTCAATAAATATTCTGTAATCCATGAGAATGTTTCATGTTGATTTACCTCATAGCCCTGCGTTTGTGAATCTCCTAAAAATAATATGCGAATTTCGTTATCTTTTTTCACATACTCTATATCTTTATCATTCCTAAATCCACGGTTATTGGTTTTAAAATTAAAAACTCCATCAATGCTTGTATGTTTATATACCATATTTGATCGAACGACACGAATAGAAAAATCGCCATATTCAGCGTTGGTTGTATACCGGGGAAAGAGGCACATTTTCCCCTTATATAAAAAGCGTACAATACATTCGCCAATTATCAATGCTATAATAATTGATGTTAACAAAAATGTTAAATTAATTAACCATTTTACAAGAGTCCTTTTCATAATAATCATTTTTTTAATCCAGCTTAAATTTCTCCATCCATTTTTCCCTGTTTTCCCAGTAAGGTTGGTCGGTTTTCTTTAAGATAAAGTCATTGACCACCAAATAGTCCATTTCAGTACGCATAAAGCATTTATAAGCATCTTCTGGTGTACATACTATTGGTTCACCTCTAACATTAAAACTGGTATTTACAACAACGCCATAACCAGTTTTTTCTTTAAATGTATTGATAAGTTGCCAATATCTGGGATTAGTTTCTTTGTGAACAGTTTGAATTCGTGCAGAAAAATCCAAATGGGTGATAGACTGAACATCACTTCTTTCATAATAAAGTTTCTCCCATAAATCTAACTCCTGATAATTGTCGGGTAGTTTTTTTCTTCTTTCCTCATTAACGTCCGCAATTAACAACATATATGGTGAAGCAACTGGTAAATCAAAGAACTCTTTTGAACTTTCAATTAATACAGAAGGTGCAAATGGTCTGAAACCTTCTCTGTATTTTATTTTCAGGTTCAATTTTTTCTGCATTTCAACATTTCTTGCATCGCCCAATATGCTGCGATTACCTAATGCTCTGGGGCCATACTCCATCCTGCCCTGAAACCATCCTACAACATTACCGTTATTAAGTAAAACTGCAACTTCAGAACATAAATTAGTGAAGTTCTCAATTTTATGATACGCTGCTTTATGCTTTTTAAAAGAAAGAATAGCTTCTTTATCTGAAAAATCAGGTCCAAGATAGGCTCCCTGCATTGAATCTATATCACCGATAACTGTGCGCTCTTGCCCGTAATACATATAGTGAGCCATTTGTGCTGCCCCTAACGCACCACCAGCATCTCCTGCTGCCGGTTGGATAAAAATATCTTTAAAAATATTTTCTTTTAACAGTTTCCCGTTTGCTACACAATTCAGTGCAACACCTCCTGCCATACATAAGTAATCGGCACCGGTAATGTTTTTGGCTTCTTTAGCCATTTTCAAAACTATTTCTTCTGTTACATTTTGAATCGCAAAAGCCAGATTGCAGTGCTTTTGTTCTATTTTACCATCAGGCTTTATAACAGGAAAACCAAAAAGTTTTTCCCATTTTTTCTCTTTAACCATTTTAAGTCCGGTTGCATAATTGAAATAATCCTGATTTAACCATATAGAACCATCATCTTTAATCGAAACAATATGTTTTTTGATTAAACTAATGAATTCACTGGTTTGCTTAGCACCGGGATTTCCGTAGGGTGCTAACCCCATTAATTTATATTCGCCTGAATTTACTCTAAAACCAAGATAATAAGTAAATGCTGAGTAAAGAAGCCCAACCGAGTGCGGAAATCTCATTTCCTTCATCATTGTTATTTTATTGCCTTTCCCGTGACAAATGGAAGCAGTTGCCCATTCACCAACACCATCTATTGTTAATATGGCAGCTTCCAGATAAGGTGATGGATAAAAAGCGCTTGCAGCATGTGATAAATGGTGTTCAGAAAATAAAAGTTTCAATTTCTTTTTATCGTACTTTTCAATTTGGGCCAGACCATCATAGAGTAATTTTTTTAAAAACATCTTTTCCTTAATCCATACAGGTATCGCAGTAAGAAATGATGCCAACCCTTTTGGCGCAAAAGCGTAATAAGTTTCTAATAGTCTTTCAAACTTCAATAAGGGTTTATCATAAAAAACAACGGAATCCATCTCATCAATGCTGCACCCGGAATATTCCAGGCAATATTTAACAGCATTAACCGGAAAGTCCGGAGTATGTTTTTTACGTGTAAATCTTTCTTCCTGCGCAGCGGCGACTATGTTACCGTCAATTAATAATGCTGCTGCGGAATCGTGATAAAAAGCTGAAATTCCTAAAATTTTCATTATATTTATTATTATTATTATGGCAATTTGTCTATATGTCTACTAAAAATGAACTTTAAATACCAAAATTGTTGTATAAATGCACCTTCTGGTACTTTTAAAAAGATTTAAAAAGCCTGAAAAGAAGTCCAAAAGAGTTATAATATAATTCACCGACATCAAATGTACCGGTAAATCCAAAATTCAATCCTTTTTTTAATTCTTTGTTTGCTTCAAAATATGCCGAAAATTGTTTTGTTTCGCTGAAAATACCATACATAGTAAGAGTTCTGTCTTTCCCCAGAGTATGTCCAACCTCACTATTTCCAATAGTACCATAATTCATTGAATAAGATATTTTTAAAATGAAATCCCATTTTTGTATAGATCCTTCATAATCAAAATGAAATGCAATTACCCGATTATTAATGAAGTAGTCTCCCGGATCTGATGGTAACCCTCCCCGGGTTGAAGTTATGGAGCATACAAATGGAGTCCAAACCAACCATAATGGGACATTACCAGAAGACGTAAAAACCACCTAAGGCTCCAATATTAAAAAAAAGACTACCTGGTTGACTCTTACTCTTAGCGAAAATAAATTAGGATAAGGACAACAATTAATTGCACTTTTTTCATCAACATCAATTTGTTTTTGTGTTGAGATTTTGTTAATTTAAAGATCAGGTTCCGGAGCGCATTTTATAAAAGTTAATTTAAGCAGCTAAAAAATGACTATTAGATATAATCTCGATCAAGTGCAGATCATGTTCTTTGCCATTTAAATTTTATGTATTTTATTCTTTTCTTTATTTATCAACCACAAGAACTTGAAATTCCCTATTAAGTATCGCCGCCACAATCGAAAAGGTTCCTGGGCAAACCGATAAAACCACTCCATTCCAATGTTTTGGATCCATAATGGAGCGCGCTTCTTTAAACCAGAAATTATATCAAAAAGTCCTCCTACTCCAAAAATATATTTTGAAGTAAGATTATGTTTGTATTTTTCAACAAATAATTCCTTATATGGCGAAGGCATTCCTAAGAATAAGATGTCAGGTTTAGAGCTATTTATCATGTTAATTATACCCAACTCATCGTCTTCGTTATAATACCCATTACGAGAACCAGCAATTCTAAGATTTGGGTAATTCTCCTGCAGGTTTTTTTTACATAATAGTAGGTTTCTTTCCCTCGCACCTAATAGAAATACACTAAAATTATTCTTCTCAGCCATTGACAGTATATCTAATGCCAAATCAGGACATGCAACTCTTTCAGGTACATTGATGCCTCTTAAACGAAGAGCCCAAACAACAGACATACCATCAATATTAATTAAATCCGAGTTTTTATAAGCTTTTCTTAGTTTTTCATTATTAAAAAGTTCATTAACTGAAGCTGCGTTTAATCCATTTTGAATTATTTGATTCCCGTTTTTTAAATTTGACTCAATTATTTCCAGAAATTCAGATTTCAATAACATTTGTATTCTTATGTCAAAAAACAATATTTCTTTCATAAAATGAGCATATTACGACAGAAAAAAGAAAAATAAAAGTGCAGTGAATAAGACTTTTATCTAAAAATTTTACAAGTTACCAAAAATAAAAGACTAAAACAATAAAATGCTCATAAGGTAAAGTGTTAAGAACTTTTATTATTGTTTTAGCTATCAGACGTTTCCACTATCATAAGAGTATTGATTAGGATACTTAAGAAATCTATTTCATGTCTTATTACTCTAATTTCTGATTCATTTCAACTAATTTTCTGACAATATGTTCAGCTGTGTGGCCGTCCCATAGTTCAGGTCTGTAAGGAAGACGCTTAAGAGTAAGGGAGTGAAGATATTCTTTTCGGATCCAGTCTATGTTATTTCCCACCAATACACTGGCGCCGCCATTTTCGCGTAAGGTGACAGGCCGTTCAGTATTCCAGCGTAATGTAAGACAAGGAGTGCCCAGGACACAGCATTCTTCCTGAAGGCCACCCGAATCGGTTAGCATTATTTTAGCACCCATATTCAGACGTACCATCTCAAGGTAACCAACAGGCTCAAGTAAAATAAGAGAAGGGTTATTAATTACGCTATTCCATAATCCCAGCTTAATTAATTGTTTCCTGGCACGGGGGTGAATTGGCCATATGAGCAATTGGTCTTTTGTAACTTCGTTTAACATAAATTCTATCAAAGGGACGAAGACTCCTTCGGGATCCACGTTTGAAGGACGATGAAGGGTAATTAAAGCATAGGAAAAATCAACAGGTGATCTTTTTGGATTGATACATCCAGCGACAAGATTTTCTTTAATAATAGTTTCAATTTGGAGATCTCCTGACTTTTCCCAGTTAGCTTCAAGGGTATCAATCATTATGTTACCCACGAAATGGATTTTTTCTTCAGGTGTTCCTTCTTTTCTCAGGTTCTCAGAAGAGAGGGTGTCTGGAGTAAATAAAAGATCTGACAGCCTGTCAGTAATGAGGCGGTTTATCTCCACTGGCATTGTCATATCCCCTGAACGCAAACCTGTTTCAATATGACACAATTTAATATTTAGTTTTTTAGCAATCACTGAACATGATAGCGTGGCATTTACATCACCAACAACGACAATCCAACCCGGTTTTTGTTCTAGAAGAACCTTTTCAATTGCCACCATAGTATATCCTATCTGCTCGGCATTGCTCCCTGATCCTATTTCAAGGTTAATATCCGGATCAGGAATATTGAGGGCCGTAAAAAAAGCTCCCGACATCTGGACATCATAATGCTGGCCCGTGTGAACCAAAAGATGTCGTATCCCTCCTTCATTCTCATGATTATGTTTCTCATTTGCCCGGATGAATGGGGCAATCTTCATGAAATTAGGACGTGCATCTACGACAGATAAAATCTTCATTTTTTATTCACTGTATTATAAAAACAAATTACTGTCAACATTATATGACATCATTTATTAGCCAAATTGCTGTAACTAATTATATTCCTAATATATCTTGAAATGTTTTGTTCATGTTATTACAGAAGCGATCTAATGTATAATTGCTCATAAATCTCTCATGCCCTTTCTCCCCCATTTCTATTCTCAATTTTTTATCTTTCAATAAAATGCCAATCCTATCAGCCAATATCTGGGCGTTCTGAGTTTCTACCAAAAACCCTGTTTCTCCATCAATTACAATTTCAGGTATCCCTCCTTCAAAGGTAGAAATTACAGGTAAAGAATACTGCATTGCTTCCAGAGTTACTAGTGGGAATGCATCGTTATAAGTTGGAAAAACAAATATATCTGCTTTTTGAAATTCTAAAAATTTATCATCTCCATAAAGAGGACCTATTACTTTTACTACTTCTTTTAAGTTTTGATTAGTGATTATATTTTCCAGAAATTCAACTGTAAGATCTGCCGGCGGTCCAATTAACCTTGCGTTAAACAGATATCCCTGATTATTAAGAATGCCTAAAGCATCAATTAATACCAGTATACCTTTATTGCGTAAATAATGAGATAAATAGAGAATTTGTGGAATAGAACCATTTATGAGATGTCTCATCTCTCTGCATTCTGGTTGAACCTGAATTCCATTAGGCACAATAAAAGGTGATGATTTATACACTTCAGCAATATCATCTGTAAGGCTCTCTGATAAACATATTACATGGGTATTTTTAAATACCCATGCATATAAATATTTTTTAAGAAAGCTTTTTTCAGCATTAGTTTTAATGCCCTTACCATGCAAATGGAATACAATCTTTAAATTTAATAATTTCAATAAAACAACGTAAAATGCATCTCGATAAAATGCAAAACCAGTAGGACAAAGGGTAAAATAGACCAAATCAGGCTTTTTAGTCAAAACTTTTTTTACAATTTCGTAACCATAATAGATTGCTTTATAAACTTTAAGGAATGAAATTTTTCCCAGTTCTTTCACCGATTTAGTAAACTGGAGATTAACAATATCTATATTAAAATTGCTCCTTATAAGGTCACTATTTATTACAAGACTATTCATTAAACTTACTCCATGCAGAGGCGGTGGTAACTGCAAAATGCAAAGAATTTTCCTGGACTTAATTGTTGACATTTTCCGATAATTATTTTCCAGCTAGTACAAATTTTATTGCATCGTCAAATCCCTTTATAAAGTTATTTATAGAACAGGTAGTTTCAATCATATTGCGAATATTAAGTTTCATTTGATATTGTATTTCATAACTACCAAAATATTTACTAATAACTTTACACATTGCCTCTAAGGTATGCGTTTCGATAATATAACCTGTTTTATCATTAATTAAATACTCTATTTCTGGTCCATTGCCCTTTTGTTGATAGGTAACAACAGGGCAATCAAAATTAAAAGCATGATTTACTGAAAGCCCTACCGGACCAGGCATTACCATTAAATCAGAGCAATACAATAATTCACCATTTTTAATATCATCATATATTGCTCCATAGAATTTAATACTTTTTTCAATTCCTTTATGTTTTGTTATTTCCTTAAGCTGATTTAAATAATCCCCATCACCCACAAAATGAAGGCAGATTATATTGCCATAAATATTTACTAGGTATTCATAAACATCAATAAGTATTTGAGGTTGTTTAATTTTTACTAATCTACCTATGAATATAAGATTGTACTTATCTACGAACCCTATTCTTTTTTTAACGTTTTCACGTCCCTCAGTTTCAAGATTATTCCTGATTGTGTTGAGAAAACGAGTATTTAAACAATTGTAAGCTGTAAATAGCTTATCACTTTTTACATATTCCGAAATTTTTAGATTCGCTTCTTGTCCATAAAAGATTACGGCGTCTGCTCTCTTTATAAGAAATAATCTTAATTTATCCTTAAATGATTTTTCAGGATAAAAATCTTTGGTTCTATCATAGCCATGTCCCCATAGAATAAATTTTATTTTTAAAATTTTTGATAGCAAATAAGTAGGAACAAGTGATGCAATACCTATTGAAAAATCATGTATAATTATTTTAGGTCTATTTTTTAAAATGTAGGGAAAAACATTTAGAAAATGATAAGTTTCGTTACTGGAAAAGCGGAAACCACCAACTTTTTTTGAGTATGGAGTAGTAACTTGTTTTATAGCAGATTTATCCTCTGAATGTATGATTGTGAAATTAATTTGTTGATAAAGCTCATCTAAAATATCCTTTCGGTATTTGGGAAAAATTCGCTCAATTAGTAGAATATCTTTACTATTCATGTACGTTTATTTACAATAAATCTACTTAATACTATTTTAATCTGTTTATGTTCAAAAAAACATGTATTCAATAAAATGAGTCAAAAAAAGGATAAGAAAATAATTGTTCTAATTCTCAGTTTATAAATGGTATTACCTTAAGGAAAAGCTACATTTTAATATGCCTAAATAATGATATTAATACAGGATTTAACTGAAAATCATTTCGAAAGTTATAACATTGATTTCTCACATCTCTATTACCTAACAATGTATAACGGTTTAGCAACAAGGAATCCGTCCCCTGTAGATTTATCGGGAGAATATTTTTTGTAGGATGAACTCTAATACCAAGTTTAAATCCGATCTCTTTTGATATTTTTAACACTTCTGTGGAATAGTTTCCATTAGGATAGCTAATGATATTAGGAGTGATACCTGTTATATCATATATAGTACTTTGGGAGTTTTCTATCTCAGATTTAATTCCATTATAAGAATAGTTTGTTAATATAGCATGATTACTTGTATGATTTCCTAAAGTAACTAATGGTTCTTTCGAAAATGAATTTAATTCTGCTGGTGTAAAGGGACGATCAATATCAGCAATGGGACATAAAGCTTTCATGCCGAATGCAGTATTAATATACTCTTCAATTTCATCATTTTTCCTATGTTTCAATGATTTATATTCTCGATTAATTTGCTTGATTGTAGCATTTCTTTTTCTCCTTTCACGGTAAACCACATCCCACCAAAAGCATTTATTTTCTACTATATGATTAGAGGAAATGAAAAAAGTTGATGGAACCTGATATTCTTTTAAAATTGATAATGCTAAATGGTTGTTGTAATAACCATCATCAAATGTTATTAGAATATAGTTATAATGTGGTTTTAATCCATTAATAATGTCTTCAGGTGTTATAAACATATAACTATGTTCTAAAAAATATTCAATGAATTGACGAAAAATATCTGTTGTTATTGATTGTTGTGGATCTACTATATTTTGATTTATTTCATTTCTGTCATTGAATAATCCATGAAAAAGAAAGGTTAATAAAGATTTTTTTTCCTCGAACCAAGAAAGATAAATTTGTGCAACCAGATTATCTATTCCTATAATAGATTGTTGAATCATTTTTTTCATGTTATACGTTATCAGGAACAATCCTACTTTCTATTTTTAGAAGACGAAAAAATCTAAATTATACATTTATTAATTTTTCTTTCTGATGATTTTTCTCTTCTAAATACATCCTCAATCAGGTTACGGGTTCTATAAAGACTCCTTAAAGTTTTTGTCTTTTTGATTTCAATATTTAATGATTTAAAGTTATCAAATTTAAGCTTAACCAATGGACCAAAATTTGGGCAATATTTTATTAATGCCACATACGATTAGGTATTTGCGTAGTTATGGGATTAATTAAGACTTCATTTTCATTTTACTTCAATTATTTCTAAATAGCACAAATGTTTCAAGGTATCACAGAAACCTTCAATTATTTTTTATCATTTTAAAGTATGTTTTTATTAATAAATGAAATTTCTTCAAATGAATCAGAAATAGCAAATATTTCATATCCATAACTATTCAATTTCTTAATAACTTTTTGAGTTTGGAATTTTCCATTTTCAAACAATCTTTCATGAAATTCAATTAAAATTTGATCTATTGATATTTTGGCGTTTAACATATTTTCAATTACCTCATATTCCGCCCCTTCAATATCCATTTTTAAAACATCAATGTGCTTATGTCCCAATTCATTAATAATATCTTTGAATGATTTCATTTTGACAATAATTTTTTCCTTAACGCTTATATTATTTTGAATAATATAACTACCTGATACGTATTCGGGATTCTTTGGGAGATAAAAATCAACAAATCCACTTTCATTACTAATTCCAAATTCAAAAAAATTAAACTTAGCAGGTAAATTTTGGCGATTAACCCAATTTATTGCTTTTGGAGTTGGGTCAAAACCAAAGACTTGGCAATCGTGATTTTCAATTATGGTCTTATCAAATGAAATATCTTCACCTATTCCAAAAGAATAAATAATAGAATTTTCGTTTAAGAATTCAGGACAAACGTAAAAACCACCATATCTGTTACCATACCATATGTGTTTACATTTGACACCTTTTCTTAAGTGATTAACTTTCCCAGTTGATTTTAAAACTAGTTGCTTAACTATTGATTTGATTCTTTTTATCACAATATTTCTTCCTTTTGAAATGAGGCATCCATATTATACCACCAGTGAAATAAGCCTTTCCAAATTATATATCCTTTATCCTCAATTATCAATTCGTATGTACTAAATTATTCTCCATTCTTCGATCAAGGATTTTCAAATATAAGTTTTTCTATCAGTTGATTTTTCTCTTCTAAATACTTCTTCAAACAGGTTGCAGGTTCTGTCAAGATTCCTGAAAGGACTTGTCTTGGTCTTGGCATGTTTTAACTTTTATCACGCATCTGTTGGGTGAGTGTTAATGTTTGCTGTAACACGTTAAATATAATCATTTTATATAGCAGATGCAAATTTTAATTTAGAAATTTAGGATATATTTAAAAATGTTTACTTTATTTATTTTAGTATTTAATTCAGTTAATATTTTATCAAAATCATCTTCAAATTCTTTTTCATAAATGAAATTAATGATGTATTCTTTTTGAGATAAAATATTATTAATATCCTTTATTATAAGAATATTTTTATTGGTTGCCAATCCTAATTCCTTAATACTTATTATATGCTCGGAAACAATTAACTTATTATAATAAGAAAATGCTTCAATTGGAGCTATACCAAAAGTTTCTGTATAAGAAAGTTGTAAATAAATATCAGATTTTTTCATATAATCAAATATATATGGTTTTTGTATTTCTGGTAATATTAATATTTTTTGTAAAAGGTTAAAATCACTAGCTAATTGAATGATCTTATTAAAGAAAATCCCTTTCCCAATAATTGTCCAGAACCATTCAACTTTAGCTTCTTCTAAAACTTTTAAAATATTAAAAGATTCTTCAAATCCTTTCTCTTTTAGAAGATTAGCAACAGTTAATATTTGTAAACAGTCAGATTTGGTTTTAATAATTTTTTTTGTATTGATGCTAAACTTAGGGTAATCTATTTCAATTATTGGTAGCGGATTTTTTATATGATTTTTATAATCGGTAAATATTTTCTGAAAAGACTGCTTACTAGATTCACTATTAGCTAATATTTTATCAAATTTATTAATATACTTCATCGCAAAATACTTAACAAGTTCTGGATATAGTAACCAGTTGCTATGCTCCTTCAAAACAATTTTTGAGACAGGAAACTGCTTCCGTATCCAACTTATATTTAATCCCGTATGAAGCATGCTATGAACAATTATAAGATCAAATGGCTGGTTATTAAATTTCGACTTTTTGAATAGAAACAAATCTTCTTTAAAAACAAAAGGCTTTATTAAAGAGAAATAATGAATAAATTCAATATTTGGATTTTTTGCTATAAGACCTTTTATTTCTTTAATTTGATTACGTATTAAATTCACCTGGTTTTTCAAATCAAATAGAAATCTACGTTCATAGGTTATTCTAAATAGAATAATCATTTTTACATCATACTCATTTTCAGCAAAAAATTTGAAGTCATCATACCCAAAAATTCCTGATCGTTTAAATGAGGGCGTTGGTATTGAATCTGTAATAATTAATATCATCAGGAGATTAAGATTGGTTTCTAAATCTTATTATTTTAGCTGGATTGCCACCAACTATAGCAAAGTCAGGCACATCCCTGGTAACTATTGAACCGGCACCTATAATTGAGCCTTTACCTATCCTTTTTACATTTGGCAAAATAATAACCCTTGTGCCTATCCAAACATCATCTTCAATTATAAGAGGTTGTGACGTTACGCTTCCCTGAAAATACATAGGAATTTCTGTATTATCAAATTTATGTGAAGTATTGTAAATAATTACATTAGGACCCATCATTACATATTTACCGATTTTTATTTCAGATGGAATTATGCAATTTACTCCTATGCCAGAATAATCATCAATTTCAATATTCTTCCCATTACCAAAATAAGCGCCTTTTTCAACATTTATATTTTCACCACACTCTTTAAAAGTGTTTTTTACACATATGTACCTAAGGTATTTCCAATATTTCCCCATGAAACTATATGAAACCGGAAGTTTTTTAAATAAAAAATAATATAAAAACAAAAATACTATTCTCTTCATAATATTAAACTCTTCTAATTATTTTTGAATAATCAATGCTGATCCTAAATAATGCAATGATTGGTTTTATGTATTGTATAAAATTGAATATTAAGTGATTACTAATAGTTAACTAAGTAAGCTTTGTTTTAATTTTTTTTGACAGGAGTCATTCGATTAAATGATTATAATCTTAACGTAACTTTTTTTTGCTCTTTAATAAAGTATTTTTCAGCAATACTTTAAACTTGCTTTTATAAAGTTGATACGTTAAATTTGAAATAAAACTTCTTTTATAATATTTACTAATCATAAGTTGTTCATTAACGAATTTTAATTCAATTGCGCCTGATTTAGAAGTTGAATAATATCTAAAATGTGATACAATTTCATTTATGCGGTATGTTTTGCAATTGTTATTTAATAAGCGTAATACATACTCATAATCAAAACAACAATCATACGCTTTAAGTAAGCCTATTGTCTTTGTGAAGCCGGTTTTAAAAAAAGAGCCTGGTTGAACAATTGTACTTGATTTATTGAGTAATGAATTAAAGGTCAAACGGTTTACAATATATTCTTTTATACAATTTCCCTTATCATCAATTATCAAAGTATTCCCATATATATAATCAACATCCGGGTTCTTCTTTAATATATTTATAGTTTTTATACATCCATTTATATTTATCAAATCATCAGTATTTAGCCATGTCCAATAATCTCCTGTTAGCTTTAAAATCCCTTTATTAATAGCTTCATACTGACCTTTGTCTTTTTTTATTTCTATATAATCAAATAGTTTCCTGTATTTCTTTATGATACGCTGAACTTCTTCAATTGAACAACTATCAAAAAGCAATACCTCCAAACCAACATCAACTTTATACAACTCCTCCTTTAATGCTGCAAGGTTTTTAAAAGTGTATTCAATAAAGTCAGGCTGATTATATGAAGGAACAATAATAGAAATTTTCATTTTATACATTTTAAATACATGCGATAAATTAAAAGATCATAAATAAGAAATAAGCCAAAACTTTGGAGGAAACTATTTGAAGAACCATTCATAAAGCTTAAAACGATTGAGATTATATAAAGAAAATGAACTTTAGAGTAATCATCAATTTTTAATCGTTGTAATTTAATATTTATTAATCCCCATTTTATGATTATAATGAGAAATATGGCCAATCCTATAAAACCAGATATCCCTAACAAGTTTGTAAACCCATTATCAGGAGAACCGGCAGAATCAAGATTAAAATGGAACCCCAATATACTTGTATTAACAAATCCAAAACCAAATAAAGGATTAAACTGAACTACATTATTAAAAATATTCAAAAACTCTTTAGTTCTAAATTCAAAATTTCCCGTGCTTCCAATTCCAACATCAGTTATTTCACGACTTCTGTCGATTAATGCTAAAAAGTTTCCCGTTTCGAAATAATGAATACGATTTAAAACAAAAAAGCCAAGTCCAAAGAAAAAAAGGATATAAATGATGTTGGTTCTTCGGTTGCCTGATATTAAATAAGCTAATATAAAAATTATACCCGCGTTAATAATTATACCTCTAGTCAGAACTGAAACCATGCAAATCAGATATAAGAAAATAAGGAGGACATTTTTAAAGGAATTACCTTTTCTATTAAAAAAATCAATTAAAGAAAGACAATAAAAATACATTAAGAAATAAGGAAAAGCAGCAAAATTGCGGTTGACCATACCCTTATCAGTTTCGATTATTTCGAATGCTTCGTATCTATAAAAATTAATGTTAAAATAATTATAGATTATATACATTATGGAGAATACAATTGTATATATTTTAAGGAAAGTAACTACTTTTTCATATTTCCCAACCGGATCTTTGACCAATAGAAGGTAAAAGGTTATAATTGAAATCCCATACAAAAAAAATCTCCCATTTTTTACGGGCCATTCAAATGAACCCTGCAAAACAACCGAATACAAAAAAAGAAACAGATAATAAAACAGATGAAAATAAATTAATAAAAGCAGGCTATTATTAGTATTAAATATAGAATCAGCTTTACTTCTTTTAAAATATATAACATATATTATAATAAGAATAGATAATATAAATCCATAATCAGGAAATTTAATAACACCTTTTTGAGCAAAATCTTCATAATAAAGTAATCCATTGATATTCGTATAAAATAGAAATATCATTGGAATAATATAAACAATATCTTTTCTTATAAGAAAAATAAATAAGAAAATAAATGTTAAAAAAATTATTATTTTCCCCATTAGCAAATAATCCTCATTTTTGTTCCTTTTTAATAATTTCCAGGAATTTTTCTAATTGGAAAAAGTTTTTTTCAACCTCTTTTAATATCACGTCATTTTGATCCCACCATCTACTTGCTAATAAAGATTTAATGATTTCTTCTGAAAAACGATATTTTAAAATTTGAATGGGGCAGCCAACAGCGACAGCATAAGGCGGAATATTTTTACTTACTACTGCTCCAGCTCCAATTACTGCCCCATCACCAATAATTATTCCATCCAATATTATAACATTCATCCCTATAAATACATCGTTTCCTATTGTAATTAACTTTCTCTCCTCACACTTCTCGTAAGTGCTAAAAGTAAAATCAAGTTGCTTTTTAGAAGAATAAAATGCCGGAGAAGTGGAAATTCCATCAATTGGATGAACGCCCCACCCACACATAAGATTAGGTCCAATTGAACAAAACTTGCCAATCGAAGTATTTGAAATGTTGGAATTAAACCCTATATATGTCCCTTTTCCAACAGTAACATTCTTAAAAGTGTGATTATGATATATCTTTGCCTGATGATCGATTTCACAATCTTCAATGTTGCTTATTAGATAATACCAATCTATTTTCTTTGATTGTGAAGCAACCTTCAATAGTCGAAAAAAATTATACAATAAATTTCTGATATACATAATCTTTTTCATATATTTTTTCAAGGCGTATTTTCTAATATTTTTTAGTTTTAATTGAGTTATTTGTCATCCTGCCTATCCGATTCAGCAATAAAAGTCAAAAGTGGAATAAAAACAGCTCACCTAATATGATCAAGTACAACGAAATTTGAATAGATCAACTTTATTTTGGCTTAAATAATGATTCGTTCAGATAATTAATAATCTGATTAATTTATTTTTAAGAAATGGAAAGTTCACAAAGTATAATTCCATATCATCCTTACTAATTAATTTTTGATTCCTTACAAAGAATATAAATGATATTGCAACCAAAAATGGATAGATTAATAAATCCCAAAGACTAAAAGCAATAAAATGACGAATTAATAAACATGCAAATGTACAAATTATGCTATAGCTTAATAATTTTAAATAGTAAGATATCTCTTTTCTAAATTTAGCATTAAGGTATTTATAAAGGTAATAATTACCCACGCAATATGAAGCCAGAAAACCAAGAGAATTTGAAAAAAGGATTGTAAATAATCCCATACTCCTATAAAATGAGATAAAAAGTATCGCATTCACAACCACAGATGAAAATTGTATCCAAATATTCTTATCTGCTTTATTTTTTGCTGCTAAATAGTGATAAATTGGGATAATTGGCGGAGAAAACAATAACATTGAAATTGTCAAGATTATAATAAAAGTTGTAGCATTATAATTATTATTTCCGAGCCAGAGATTAGTTAAGATTGTTAAAATAAAGAATAATACAATACAAATAGGAAGCACAATTAGCTGAATTTTTTTTGAAAAATCAAATACTTTATGTTTGAGATCAAAATTATCCTGGCTATTTGCTATGTATGGGAGAAGTGGATAAAGAGCTTTTGAAAACAATCCATTAATTTGTCCTTTAATCTTAGTACCGATTTCAAACAGAGCAACTGCATTTAGGCCAATAAAATATGATAAAAGAATTTTTGAAAATGGCTCAAACATAAAGCCTGTCAGTCCGGCTAAGTAAATTTTAATCCCATAAGTTAATTGTTTTTTAGCTGTTCTATTAAAATTTATTAATACCCCCTTTATTTCTAATTTGCCCCATATCCGTCGTGAAAAAAACATAACTAATAAAAACCATATAATAGATGTGCTAAAAGCTATCAATCCGATCATTGAAAGGTGTCCACCAAATGAAAGTACTAAAATCATTCCTCCCCAATACATTAAACTGTACATAAATTGACAAATATATGTTATATGCATTTTTTGCTTTGCATCGATTATGGCAGTATAGGTTTGACCAATAAGCAAAAATGAATTTGCAAAAACTAAATAATAAAATAGCTTTTTTGCTTCAACCTCGTATTCGATTGGAATGGAAAATATATTCCGGATAATATAATTACAAAAAACAATAGCAAGCACACTAAAAACAGTTGTCAATGTAACCATTATTATTTGAGTTACAACAATATCATGATCAGATTCACGGCACTTTCCTTGTTTAGCAATATATACTAATAATGCACCATTCAAACCAAAATTAGCCAATAGATTTAAATTACCCACAACAGAAACAACTGCAAAAATGCCATATAATTCCATTCCAAGTTTTTGAATGAAAACTGGAACACTTATTAAGGTTAAGATTGCAGTCAGAACAAATTGAATTATTCCGATAAATGAATTCTTAATTAATTGTTTACCAGCCATTATTTACTTTCCATTGAGAAATTACTTTAGCAGGATTACCAACAGCTATTGAATAGGGTGGGATACTCTTTGTTGCTGAAGCCCTTGCTCCGATAACGGCTTTCTTCTTGTAAATACGAAGACGTACAAGTTTAAAATATATTCTTTTTAATAACTGCGATAAAATGGTCATTTGCCAATTCGATAGAAAAATTTCTTTTTAACAAAGTGTCAATACAAAATATCTTTAAAATAAATTTAAAGATATTTTTCAAGAATTTTAAAAAGCGTAATCCACCATAAGCATGTTGAAATTTATAATACTTTATAAGGTTTAAATCCAATTTTTCACAAAACTTTTTCAGAGCTTTTTGGGAATAGAATGAGATGTGCGATTCAACCAGTACATACCTCCAATGTGAAATGAATAACTGGGCATTAAAAGAAAGAGGATTACCACTTTTTATCAACAACAATGTACCGGGTCCCATAAAATCACAAATTTCTTTGAACAATGGGATGTTGGGCTCAAGATGCTCTACAACATCATACAATAGTATAATATCTACTTCCTTTGCAATCAAACCTGAGGTAAAATAATCATTAATCACTTCAATATGTGGAAATACTTCTTTAGATATCTTAATAGAGGCTTTGCTCGGTTCGACACCAATTACATCGTATCCCAATTTTTTAAGTTCATCTAATATCGAGCTAGTTCCACTTCCAATTTCTAAGACTCTTATTTTATTCTTTTTACAGAATTTTCTTATAATACTATCAAGTTCAATAACTTCGTTTTTTCTATCATAATTAAGGCAAGTAAAATCTTCCTCTTGTAACGATTCATAATTAGTTTCACCAATATTTTTGAAAAAGAATGCGCAAGAATTACATTTAATCAAAGAATATTCTGAAGTATTTATCAATATCATCAGGTCTTCTGACAAACAATTCTTACAAACCTTCATAATTCCTCATAAATATAAAATCAGCATATAATAATTTATTTGCATCGAAACCCGGACCTAATTGAAGAAAAGCATTTTAGCTGCTTTATTAACTTGATTTTATTAATGAAAAATTCATTTAGGAGGATAATTCCAGTCTCTTGTAATGACTACTTTGCACGGATTTCCTATTGCAATTGAATTTTTTGGGATACTATTAATTACCACGCTGTTAGCGCCAATAACAGAATTTTCACCTATTGTAATACCTTTTAAAATCATACAATTAGCACCAATGAAAACATTATCCATAATTATTATTGGTCGTGCAGGAATATCATTACAATCACGTCTTTTATTAGGATCAGAATGGTGGAAATCAGTGTCGATAATCGTACTATGTGCACCAATCAAAACATTATTGCCTATTTTAATTTTTATGGCAGCAAGCAATGTAATTCCTGAGCCACCGGAATTATCGCCAATTATAATTTCAGATTTTTTTCTTAAAGTAACAAAGGTGCATCTCTTTTGCAGACGAACAGGAATAGAATTCTTTGAAGAGTTAAATCTACAACAATCACCTATAATGATATCAGAATTTTCATATCTCTGAATTACAGGAAATCCATTGAAAACTACTTTCTTACCTATTTTAACTCCTTTTATGCGGCAACCCAAAATTAGCAGAGGGTTAAAAACAAAAATGTTGCATTTATTCCGGTATCTGTATATCCTCTCAAAAAACCAGCCGGTTATATCAAAATTATTTTTCATTATAATTAAGATTAAAGTACTCTTAGAGAATATTATCAATTGAAAAAACCTTATCGTCAGGATATGCTTTCGCCCCGTCAGTCCTGAGGAACAAAAGGATAAAGGAGAAAGGCAAAAGGAGAAAGGAGAAAGGCAAAAGGAGAAAGTATTAATTGACTTATGTTTAG
>OCZT010001752.1_pt1 | contig 22485 bp, 20 predicted proteins | sample 1539031 | NCBI WGS metagenome assembly OCZT01 (sample SAMEA3539308, study PRJEB22396) | soil metagenome | biome: tundra; feature: field; material: soil | place: USA | collected 2010-05 | depth 0.15 m | reverse complement strand
CTCGTGGCTTCGATTGGGGGCCTTTGCCTGGCGATTGCCCTGACGGTCGATCTCGGGAGCTTCCAGAGCTTCCTGTACCTGGTCGGCTCGCTCTTCACGCCGCTGTTCGGCGTCCTGTTCGCCGACTACTTCGTGCTGAACCGGCGCCGCTACACGCCGGACGACCTGTACCCGAACGACGGCCGCGGCCGATCTCTCGGCGGGGTCAATCCTGTGGCTCTGGTCGCGTGGGGTTGCGGTATCGCCACGTACCTCGCCGAGACGACGTACGTCGGCTGGCTGGGCGGGACGCTTCCATCGCTGGCCGTTTCACTCGTCGTCTATCTGGCCGCGAGCTTCGCCATCGGGGCCATGCGCGGGGCTCCCGAGGCGCGCCGCGACGCCCCGCGGCAGATCTAGCGGCCCGCCGCTACCGATGCCACTGTTGCGGCCCTCAGAAGCGCCGATATCTTCGATGTGGGAGCACTGAACGCATGGTAGATTTGGCGACGCGATGGGCATATCTCACCCAGCCATTCAGCGAGTGGTCGACGCAGCCTTGCGCAAAGGCGTCAGGCTGGAAATCGAACTCCTCCAGGCGCCCACGCGAACCGCCGAGCAAGCTGCCTCCGCGGTTGGGGTCGGGCTCGATCAGATCGTCAAGTCGCTCGTCTTCGTCGCTCCGCGTCCCGATGGCCGGTTGGCCCCGATCGTCTGCCTCGTGTCGGGCTGCAACAGCGTCGACCTTGCCAGACTTGCCGCAGTCACCGGTGAATTGGCCATCCGCCGAGCCACCGCCCGCGAGGCACACGAGCTGACCGGTTTCCCGGTGGGTGGAATCCCTCCGTTCGGCCACGGCCGCCAGGCAAGAGTGGTGATGGACCCGGACCTGTGCCCGTTCCAGGTGGTCTGGGCCGCCGCCGGGGTCGATGGTGCGGTCTTCCCGATTGCGCCGGCCGCGCTCCGGATCCTCTCCAACGCCGTGGTCGCTCCCTTCGCCAAGGACAACGGGTTGCCGGTCGCTCGTCCCGCCACGATCGAGCCTCGTCTCATGTTCGAAGCGGGCGGGTCTGCGGCCTGAGTCGCCACGACGGTGGACAGACGGTGGAAAAGTCGGGGCCCCAAGTCGGATCCCGGTGGAAAACTAGATTGCCGGGCGGCCGTCCCATCGTCTACCGTTGTCCGCGCACCCGAAGGGGCCGAGCGTCTGCTAGCGGCTGCAAGGCCCACGCAGCGAAGTAGGTTCCTTCGGGTGTTTCTCGCTCGGCGGCAGCCGGCGCATTCCTGCGTTGGCTCCTGCGCTCCTCGCGTGGCTTAGCTGCGGCGGATGCGCACTCGGCGGTCGGACGAGAGGTCGTACGTGGCGGCGGCGCTGCCCAGGTTGACTGCCAGGGCAAGACGTCCGTACGAGTCCAGGCATACCAGCGGTTCGCCCGCCTCGGCGTCGCCGTAGGCCAACCGCCAGCACAGGTCGATCGAGTCGCCATTGCCAAGGCGTCCTCCGTCGGCCGGCTCGACGGTCAGCCGGTCGCCGCTCGACACTGGCCCGATGGCCGCCTCCAGGTCGCATCGCTCCGCCAGGAGCTGGGCGTTGCCGAAGGCGTCCACGAGCACCACGCTCGCCTCGAGGCAGCCGGGCACGTGCGAGGGTGCGGGTATCTCCAGCCGCACGAGCGAAGCCAAATCCACGGCCGGCCCGAAAGCGTCGATCGGGACGCCTCTGGCGATGTGGGCCGCCGCCGGCGCGAAGATGTCGCGTGCGTGGAACGTGCGGCTGACCGGCGCCAGACGGTAAGCGGCGTGCTCGAGGACGTGCGCGGAGACGATGCCTCCAAGCCTCTCGGCGGCGGGCAGGAGCAGTCCGTTGTCGGGCCCCACGAGGTGATCGCCGCGCCCGGTTCGCAGGGCGATGGGCCGTCGTTCCGTTCCGACGCCCGGATCCACCACGGCCATGTGGACCCCCGCCGGCACGTAGGGCAGCGCCGCCCAGAGAAGCGCCGCTCCCTCGGAGACGGCATGACGGGTCACCCCGTGGCTTATGTCGAGCAGGCGCGCGTCCGGGACGATGCGCAAGATCACGCCTTTGCACGCCGAAACCGAAGGGTCGGTCAGGCCGAAGTCGGTCAGAAGGGAGATGAGGGGGCCGGTCATTGGCGCTGAATGGTAACGGCTCTCGACCGCCGTTCGGGCGGCGGGTCGCCCATCGAAACGCCGAGGCTTCGGCTAAGCGGGCTTGCGCTCCGCCTCGCCCCAGTCGTCGCTCGCGTACAGCTCACGCAGGAATAGCACCTTGTTGACCTGCTTCAGGGTCCACGGTTCCTCGCAAGCCCTGAGGCCGACGGCGTAACCGATCACACCCGCCGCCTCGGCGCCGGTCAAGCCCGTGGCCGTGAGCAGCCGGTACGACGCCTGAGTTCGGAGGGTCCGCGGGAGGACGTCCGGTCCGAGCGGCGCTTCGACGGAAGCCGGAGCTCGCTCCTCGGTCGGACTGCCGACCTGGACCTGCGCGTCGAAGTCAATCGGCCGAGGGACGTTGCCCGGCACGCGGGCGGCGCGGACGCGGCCCGAGGGAGTGTCGCGGTGACCCGACTGTCCAGCCATCTCACGAGACCTTCCAGATACTTTTCGCCTCGAGCGGTTCCGGCAGCCTTGCTCGTTCGCTCGTAACGGAACCATCGGACGCGGCCGCGGTGCGCACGATGCCCCCGACGTCACACCGTCCCAGGTACTTGCGGGCCACTCTTCGTGCGTTCTCATTAGTTCGCTCTTGTGGAGTCGGCCACAGTGCAGGGCACTTGCCCCTGGGCGGGGTACTCGCCCCGAAGATGCCGCGCGTGCGAGCAATGGCCCGCTAGACTGCGTGCGTGCGCGTGCGCGTCTTCGAGTTGCGGTTACTCGCCGTCGCCCTCTCGGTCCTGTGGGCTGCGGGCGGCGGCGTTGCTCTGATCGCCTACCGGCCGGGCGGCCCGGTCGACCTGCTGGTCGGTCTGGCGGCTCTGCTCCCACTTCCCGTGAGCGTCGCCTCGGCTGTCTGGCCGCCCCTCGTTCGTGGCGATCGGGCGTCGGCCGGCGTCTTCTGGCTCGGGCTCGGGACCGGGCTGCTGCTGATCCCGTCGATCGGAGGCATCGCTTCCCAGGTGGTCGCCGGTGGAGCGGAGCCGCTGCTGCCTTCCCCCGAAGTGGTCTATCCGTGGGTGCTCGCCCTGCTGGCCACGAGCCTGTTCACCGGCCTCGGGCTTACGCGCCCCGTCTTTCCGAACCCGGGCGCCGGTCGGAGACGCCTCGCCGCGTCGATCGCCTTCGCGCTCGTGACTACGACCGCGATCGGTGCGGTTTTCGCCGGGGTCAGCATGGCCGACAACGCCGCCCTGAACGATCGCCCGGCGACGTACTCCCGATTCGGTCCTACTTCTCCCAGTCTCACGCCGCCCAGCTGCAATAGGGCGCTGACTCCGGCGGCTACCTCTCAGTTCGATCTCCAGGTGTGGGGAGACGTCGACGGTCGTGGCGTCGGGAGGGTAGACCTGACCGGCAAGCGGTCGGGCTCCGATGTCTCCTGGACGGCCCAGGCCGGCAAGACCGCTTCATCGGACACACAGCACGGTCTCATCCGGGTCGGGTCGTCCGCATGGTCCGAGGAAACGGGGTCGAGCTGGACCAGCATCCCATTGGGCCAGACGCAGAACGATTTGCTGGACGCGACCGTGTTCGACGTCGCCCTCTCGCCGGGCAACCGGGCAACCGCCGAGGACCGCGGCTTCGACTACGTCGAGGGGGCGCGGGCCCGACATTGCGCGATCGCCGTCGACGGTCAGACCTTCGCCTCGTCCTTCCCGCAGATGGCCTGGCTCACGGGAAGCGCGGACGTGCAGACCTGGCGCGGCCAGCTCGAGTACTGGGTTTTCGGCGATGGCGAGGTCGGGAAACTGCTCGGCAGCGTAAACGGCAGCGCACAGGAGATCCTGCCTCACGGTCTGCTGGCGACGATGCAGGTCAGCATGACGGTGACCGACCGCGATGCCCCGGTATCGATAGCACCGCCGAACAACTAGCGATGGCGCCCACCGAGCCGTTCGAATCCGATCGATCGGCTGGCAAACACGACCGCCTGGCCCGCTTCTATCGAGTTCTGCGGTATCTGGCGGCGCATGAGGAAGGCGTAACGGTCGACGCAGTCGCGGGCTTCGTCGGGATGTCGCGGCGGACGGTCTATCGCGATCTCCAGGCCCTCGAGGGCGAGATAGGGATCCCGCTGTGGAGCGAAGGCGGGCGCTGGGGGATCGTCGAGGGCGCGTTTCTGCCGCCGCTTCGCCTGACCCTCGACGAAGCGCTGGCCTTCTTCCTTGCCGCGCGGCTGATGGCGCAGTTCGCCGACCGCCACGAGCCGGACATCGGCGCGGCGTTCCAGAAGCTGGCCGAGATCCTGCCGCCGGTCGTCGCGCGGCACCTGGAACGAACGATCGACGTGATGGCGAGCCGCCCGCCGGACGAGCGGCTCACGCGCCATTTGCGGCTCCTGGCGCGCGCCTGGGCCGAGCAGCGGGTCGTGGAACTGACGTACGACGCGGCCACGTACAGCCCCGGCCGCCCGCCCCGCCGGTCCCGCGTCCATCCGTACCTGCTGGAGGCATCCGCCACGACCCGGGCGCTGTACCTAATCGGTTTCGACGAGTCGCGCGAGGCGGTCCGCACGTTCAAGCTGCAGCGCATCCTGGAGATGGCGCTGACGCCGGACACGTTCGAGCCGCCCGACCCGCGGATCGTCCAGGAGAGTCTGGGTCGCGCGTGGGGCGTCATCACCGACCAGGAAGAGGTCGAGGTGGTCCTGCGCTTCGATGCCGAGATCGCGGCACGGGTGACCGAGACGACGTGGCATCCCACGGAGCAGGTATCCCGCGAGCCCGGCGGCACGGTCTTGTGGCGGGCCCGCGTTCCGGGCACGATCGAGATCCGGCGCTGGATCCTGTCGTGGGGATCGCAGGTCGAGGTCGTGGCTCCGCCCGAGTTGCGTGACGAGGTGGCGGCCGCTTACCGGGCGGCGGCGGCTCGGTACTGAGATCGGTCGCTCGCCACCGAACTCGGCCGCAGCGGGGCCTCCGTCGGCTGTCGCGCAATTGTCGTTCGGCCTGTCGGCCAGATGATCGGCCCGGCCGCGCGCAAACGCTAACGTTCGAATGACGCCGGCCGGGCTCGGTGGCTTTGCGTCTCCGGCCGGGCAGGGGGTTCGCGATGTTGGGGGACTGGCGGCGAGGGCACGGGCGAGACCTGGATGTCTTGATCCTGCCCATCGGTGTGCTCGTGGTGATGTTCATCCTCGCAATCGCGCAGGGCCACTTTGTCGGCTAGAGGGTCGGAAGAGGCGTGGCCGCGCGCGACTGGTGGGCTTGACTGACGCCCAGAACCGAGTCGCGACTGGCCGCATTCGAGTCCGGCATCTGAGGAGGGCGAGATGCGTCGGTTTGTCGCCGTCTTGTTGGTGGTCGGGCTTGCGTTCCTGGCCGGCTGTACCGCCGCGGCCTTCCCGTCCTTTCCCAGCTTCGGGACGTAGGGGACCGCGAGCCACCCGCTCGACATGCCGGCCGAGAAGCTAAAGCGATCCAGGAAGTCGGCAGCTGGACCATGCCGCCGGTCGAAGGTACGCCGGTTCTGTGGGTTGGGTCGTCGCGAGGCCTCAAACTGCGGGCGCCTTGACGATCCCCTGACGGTCCGTCTCGGCTAGGCTTGGACGATGCACGACGAGACGGTCGAGCCCGCCGGAACCCAGGACGCTCCCACGGCGGTGGACGGACAGGTCCACCCGCAGCTGTGGGCCGTCAATCTCGTCAGCGATCCGATCCACGGCTACATCGAGCTGACGAAGCGGTTGACGCCCGAACGCGCACGCCGCCTGGGCCTCGAAGCGGAGGCGGCGGCCGAAGGCGACCTTCTCGATTCCGCCTGGCTGCAACGTATGCGGCGCATCAGCCAGCTCCAGAGCGCCCGATGGGTCTTCCCGACGGCCGAGCACAGCCGCTTCACTCACGGCCTCGGGGTCATGAACGAAGCCGGCTTGTGGGCCCGCCACCTGTATCCGAGCCTGCTTGCCGCGCTGGCCGAAGCCGAGCCGGCCGCCAAGCCTCCGTCCGAAGGCCTCGTCGTCGAAACCCTGCGACTCGCCGGGCTTCTCCATGACGTGGGTCACGGGCCATTCGCCCACTTCTTCGACGAGCACGTGCTGTGCCATTTCCCGGCCCCGACCGATCCGCGACGGCCCGGCGGCAAGGGCCTGAGCCACGAGGACCTCTCGCAGCTCATCATCGAGCGCGAGTTGGGCGACCTGATCCGGTCGATCCGGCGCGCGCCCGGGCTGGCTCCCGAGCGCGACGCCCTGCGTCCGGGCGAAACGATCGATCCGCGCTGGGTCTCGCTCCTCATATCCAAACCGGCCATCTCGGACCCCGCGATGCCCCGCTGGCTACGCTGGCTGCAACCGCTGCTGTCGGGCGTCTTCACGGTCGACAACCTGGACTACGTACGCCGCGACGCCTATCTCATCGGCGTTTCCGCGGGGCCGATCGACGTGGAACGGCTGAGGCGCTACAGCTTCGTGGGGCCGCGCGGACTTTCGCTCTACGAGCCGGGGCTCGGCGCTCTCGAGATGTTCCTGACCGCGCGCCTGTTCATGTACCAGCAGATCTACTACCATCGAACCGTCCGGGCGATAGACCTGGATCTGGCGCAGGTCTTCCGGCCTAGCATCCAGGCGATCTTCGGCGACGCTTCGCCGGCCGAAGCGCTCAGCGCCTACGCGGATCTCGACGAATACGCACTTCTGCACCAGGCAGCGTTGTGGGCGAGAGGCGAGGCGATCTCGGCGGCGCCCGCCGCCGGCAATGGCACGGTCACGAGCGAGGTGGGGCAGGCGTGGGGAGCGATTCTGCTGCGCCGCCCACGCTGGCGAGCCGAGGCCGAGTTACGGAACAACTACGAGGCAACGGACCGGGAGTCGGCCCGCGCCGCCGCGATCGCCGAGCTCGGCCCGGCCATTCCGGGGAGCGTCGAGGTCGACCTGGCCGAAATCGACGCGCGGCCGGAGGAAGCCACGGCCACCGACTCGCTACTGGCGATAGTCGGGCGAGACGGAAAGCCGGCGGCGCCGCTCAGCCAGTCAGTGGGCAGGCTGCCGGCCTATTCGCTCGTGGCCAGGCGGTTCCGGCGCATCACCTGACGACCGCTCAACCGCCCGCCGGCAGCTCAACGCTTGGGCTCGGCTGAGGCGAATCGCTCGGCGTGGCGGTTGGAGTTGCCGTCGGCGCAGAGGTCGGCGCGGCCGTCGGCGCCGGGCGTGTCGGCGCAGCGCTCGGCCGGGCCGGCGTCGAAGGTTTGGGCGAATGGGTGGGGACGGGGCTCGGGCTCGGGCTTCGACTCGGCGTAGGAGTCGGGGCCGGACACGCAGCCGCTTCCGAGGGCCGGAGCGAGCGCGTCTCCTCGACGTCGCAGCGGAACGGCAGGATCAGCAACGGGTTGACGCGGGCCGTCTCGGTCGTAGGAAGCAGCATCCGCGCCACGACGCCGGGATCGACCCCGAAAGTCGCCGTCTCGAGGGGGCTGAAGAGCCCGTAGTGGAGATGGCAGCCCGTCGCATTGCCGGTCATGCCTTCATAGCCGATGAGCTGGCCGGCCTTCACGGTCTCGCCCACGTCGACCGTCAGCAAGTACATGTGGGCGTACAGGCTGCGGTAGCCGTTGCCGTCGTCGATGACGACCATGATCGGCAAGTAATTCCAGAGGCGCTTCGCGTCCAGGCGGGCGTAGTAGGCGGAGAGGTCGCCCTGCCAGCCGAGGTAATCGTCGAAGTGGCGCCCTGCCGCGAGGACGACGCCGTCGTGGGCAGCCACGATCTTGTCACCGCAGAAGGTCGCCATGTCCACGCCGTCGTGGAACCGCTGGCCGTCGACCATGAAGTCGCCCCAGTCCGTCGTCTCGAATGGCAGCGTGATCCGCGCGTTCGCGAGCGGCCACACATAGCCGGTGAGCTTCGAGATCGGGAGCGGCGTCGGACTGGCAGAAGGCGTGGCGTTTGCGCCGACCAGCCCGGAGCCCGAAGCCGCCACGGCCGGGGCGGGGGAGCCTGCCCCAACCGAGGTAGAAGGCGACGGCGGCGCTGCCGCCCGCGACAGTGCCGCCCACGGTTGCGCCACGACGACGAGTGCCGCCGCCACGAGCAACAGGGCGGCGACCGCAAACTGGCCTCGGGGTCGCCAGGCCCCGGCGAGCCGAAGGCGCGCGTCAGCAGTGGAATGGCCGAGCCGGTGACGGGGGCTGCTCACTGCGGCTTTCTATCACTTTGCGGGTCTCAGCGTCAGGGCCACTCGGCGGCCGCGAGTTGCGCATGCTATGCGAGCGGCCGCACACTAGCAGGAGAGCCGCCCCGAGCCACCGTCAACTCTGGGGAGGTGGATCCGCATCGGAGGAACATATGAGACGCGAAAGGATGAGCCGCGGGGCCGTCTCCGCTGTCATCGCGAGTGCCGTCCTCGTGTTCCTCGGCCCGGCCTCCGGCTTCGTACCTGTCGCTTTGGCAGCCGGCGGAGCGCACGCGACATGGAGCGCTACGGGTAGTCTCCAGGCCGCCAGGAGTTTCGCGCCGGCGATCCGTCTCGCCGATGGCAGCGTTCTCACCGCCGGTGGCTGGAACGGGTTCGGATTCTTCTCTTCTGCCGAACGCTGGAGCCCCGCTGCACAGGCTTGGGCGAGCGCCGGGGCGATCGGCCAGTCGGCATACGGCCAGGTCGCGTCCATCCTTCCGGACGGTCGGGCCCTCTTCGCGGGCGGGACCGACGACATGAGCTATTACGGCTTCGGCGACGTGTACAACCCCGCGAGCAATGCCTGGACGCAGACCACCGCGATGGCGCACGCCCACGCGTTCGCGGCCGGAGCGACCCTCGCCAACGGCGATGTCCTGGTCATCAGCGGCTACGACGGCGGGGCGTCGCTACTCACGCCCGCAGTCGATATCTACTCCGCCGCGGGGGGAACCTGGAGCGCAGGGCCCGGGCTTCCCGGCGGGGCCGGCCGCTTCGCCATGACGGCAACGACCCTCGGCGACGGCACGGTGCTTGTCGCGGGTGGCAACAGCGGAGCCCCCGACAGCAGCGCCGCGCTGACGACAGCGTTGGTCTACGTTCCGGCAACGGGCTGGGCCGCCGCCGTGCCGATGCAGGTCGCCAGATTCGACCATGCAGCGGTGCTGCTGGCCGACGGGCGCCTTCTCGTGGCCGGCGGCTCGAACGGCGCCGGCGCGGCGCTGGCCTCAGCCGAGATCTACGATCCCACGACGGGCCAGTGGGCGCTCACCGGAAACATGCTGGCCGCCCGATACGGGCTGACCCTGTCGCGGCTAGCCGATGGGCGAGTGCTCGCTGTCGGCGGCTACTCGAGCGCCACGAGCCCCGCCCTGGCAAGCGCGGAGATCTACGACCCGACCACCGGCGTGTGGTCGCCGACGGCCACTCTGGGCGAGGGACGGCGCTACCACTCGGCGACCGTGTTGGCCGACGGTCGAGTACTCGTCGCAGGCGGGCACGGGGTCGCGCAGGACTCCTACGTGGCTTCGTCCGAGGTCTACAGCCCGGCGGTGCCTTACGTGGCGACCACTTTCTACCCCATCGCACCGGCCCGGATACTCGACACGAGGTCGGGGAACGGCCTAAGCGGCGTGTTCTCGAACCGTGTGCCCCGCCTGCTCCAGGTCACAGGCCGAGGCGGCGTTCCAGCGGGTGCGGTTGCAGTCACGGGCATCCTCACCGTCACCGCGCAAACCACGCCGGGATACATCTCTGTCAGCCCCGTTGCCACGAGCGCCCCGGGCTCGTCCAGCCTGAACTTCCCCGCGCATGACGATCGGGCCAATAACGTCACCGTGGCACTGGACGCCGCCGGCCGGCTCGCGGCGGTCTATGTCCCGAACGGCGCCGGGACGACCCAGCTCGTCTTCGACGTGACGGGATACTTCATGGCAGACGACAACGGCGCCACGTTCAAGCAGCTGGCGCCGGGCCGGCTGGTCGACAGCCGCAACGGGACGGGCGTCAGCGGGTCGTTCAAGACAGGCGTGGCTAAGAGTTTCCAGGTGACCGGCAGGGCTGGAGTACCGGCTGAAGCCGTGGCTGTCACGGGCAACCTCACCCTAGTGAACCCGACGGGTCTGGGTTGGGCGTTCGTCGGGCCAGCGATCCCGGCCAATCCCGCGACGATCTGCTGCTCCACGGTGAACGCGCCCGCCAAGGACACAAGGGCCGATGGAGTAACCGTCGCCCTGGCTCCGGGAGGCATTCTGAGCGCGGTCTGGGTGGGCCCGGCCGGATCCACGGCCGACCTGGTCTTCGACGTCACCGGCTACTTCGTGCAAGGCTTGGGTGGAGCTCATTTCGTACCGATGGAGCCCGTCAGGCTCGTCGATACGCGCGCCAATCTGCCCTTCATGGGCCCGATCAAGTCGGGAGTGCCGGTGAAAGTGCCGATCGCGGGGCGCGGCGACATCCCTGTCACGGCGGCGGCGATCAGCGGCAACCTCACCGTCACTGCGCAGACCTACGCGGGCTACCTGACCGTCAGCCCGGCGCCCACCGGCACCAGCGCGACGTCCACGCTCAACTTCCCCCGCGGCGACGACCGAGCCAATGGCTTCGATGTGAGCCTGGCGCCGGATGGATCCCTCAGCGTCGTCTACCAGGCCGCAATACAGTCGTCCACGACCCATTTCGTGCTCGACGTTTCGGGCTACTTCATTCCTTGATGCCCGGTTCGGGGTTCCGCGATCCGAGTACTCGCTGGACCTGCGACTCGGGGCTCCGCATAATGGGTGACAAGGCTCAATCTCTTTGCGGTCGGCTTACCGCGTCCATGCCTGACCCTGCACCGGTCCCCAGAGGAGACTGCCTGTGGACGTAGCCCAGCTGTCGCGGCTTCAGTTCGCACTGACCGTCAGCTTCCATTTCATATTTCCGTCGATAACGATCGGCCTGGCGGCCCTGATCGCCATCATCGAGACGATGAGGTGGAGGACCAAGAAAGACGTTTACGACCGCATGTCGGTCTTCATGACGAAGCTCTTCGCCGTCACGTTCGTGATCGGCGTGGTAAGCGGCATCGTGATGGAGTTCCAGTTCGGCACGAACTGGTCTCGGTTCTCCGGGTTCGTGGGCGACATCCTGGGCGCCCCGCTCGCGGCCGAAGGCATCCTCGCGTTCTTCCTCGAGTCCGCATTCGTCGGCCTGATCCTGTTCGGACGGCAGCGGGTCTCCTCGACGGTTCGCTGGCTGGCGGGCGTCCTGGTCTGGCTCGGGACGACGCTTTCTGCCTTCTGGATCCTGGTCGCGAACTCGTGGATGCAGACCCCTGCGGGTTACGTCTGCTCCCCGGATCCCAGCTGCAACACGAATGTCGTCGGCGAGAAGGCAGTCCTGACGGACTTCTGGGCCGCAGTCTTCAACCCCTCGATCCTGCCCCGTTTCGTGCACACGGTTTCCGCCTGCTACGTCGTGGGGGCCTTCTTCCTGATGGGCATCTCGGCCTGGTACGTGCTGCGCGGCCGGAACCTCGACATCGCTCGGATCGCGCTGCCCCTGACCATGGTCATCGCATTCCTTGGCTCGGGGAGCATGTTCATCAGCGGCGACCTCCAGACACGCGAGGTCTACCAGTGGCAGCCGATCAAGTTCGCGGCGATGGAGGGCGTGTTCAAGACCGAGAACGGGGCGCCTCTGGATCTCATCGCACTGCCGCCGGCGCAAACCGGACCGCTGAACCTGGCCATCGGGGTACCGAACGCGCTGAGCCTGATGACCACGGGCGACATCAACGGCCAGATCAAGGGGCTCGAGAATTGGGATCAGTCGCTATGGCCGCCGGTGGCGATGACGTTTGTCGGGTTCCACACGATGGTCGGCCTGGGCGGGCTGATGCTGATGCTGATGCTCATCGGGATCTTTTTCCTGTGGCGCAAGACGATCGAGAAACAGAGGTGGTGGCTCAAGCTGGCGGTCCTGGCAATCCCGTTGCCTATACTCGCGGTCGAGTTGGGCTGGATGACGGCCGAAGTCGGACGCCAGCCATGGATCGTCTACAACCTCATGCGGACGGTCGAAGGGACCTCTCCGGCCGTTTCCTCGGGCGACGTCGCCATTTCGATCGTGGGCATCGTGCTCCTGTATTCGTTGCTTCTCTTCCTGTGGCTGTACGCGATCCGCAAGGAGATCGCCAAGGGACCCGATCCGGATCCCTCGATCGCGTCGGAGCCTGAGGCTCCCGTCGTCGCCGCCCCTGCGCCGGTCATCGGAGGTAACTGAGATGCCGGAACTCTCGGTTGTCTGGTTCGTTTTGCTCGGAGCCCTGTTCACCGGTTACGCGCTACTCGACGGGTTCGACCTGGGCGCGGGCGCGGTCCATTTGATCGTCGCCCGAAATGACGGCGAGCGACGCAACGTCCTCAATGCCATCGGTCCGGTTTGGGATGGCAACGAGGTGTGGCTGATCACGGCCGGTGGAGTGCTGTTCGCAGCGTTCCCGCTCGTCTACGGGACCGCTCTGTCCGGCTTCTACCTGGCAGTCGTGCTCTTGCTTGGCTCTCTCATCCTGCGTGGTGTCTCGATCGAGTTCCGTGGCAAGGAAACCAACCACTTGTGGCGCCAGAGCTGGGATGTCCTGTTCTCCGTCGGATCGACGCTGGCAGCTGTGCTCTTCGGCGTGGCACTGGGAAACGTCATGCGCGGCATCCCGATCGGCGCCGACGGCGTCTATCGCGGCGGCTTCGTAGGGCTGCTGAACCCGTTCTCGCTCATGGTTGGGGTGCTGACTCTGGGCATTGCCGTTCAGCAGGGCACTTCCTGGCTGGTGCTCAAGACCGAAGGCCCGCTCGCCGATCGAGCCCGCCGGATCCAGCTGGTGGCTATCGCCGTGGTGGCAGTGGCCTGGGTAGGCTCGACCCTGATCGCCCTGGTCGACGCCAAGCGCGTCTTCGACAACTTCTACACGCCGATCGCCTGGGTGGGCCCGGTCGTGGTTTTCCACTCTCTGGCGTTCCTGCTCCGCTCCAACCTGAGACGACAGCCCGCCAACGCGTTCCTGTGCTCGTGCCTGGCGATCATCGGGCTCGCGATCACCGCGGGAACCGCTCTCTACCCGAACCTCCTGCCCTCCACCGGGGCGGGGGCGAGTCTGACCGCCAGCAGCGCTCACTCGTCCAACCTGACCATGTCGGTGATGCTGGTGATTGCCGCGATCGGCATGCCGATCGTTCTTGCCTACACGGCCTACATCTACCGGAAGTTCAAGGGCAAGGTCCAGCTGGACGAAGCCAGCTACTGAGCCGTTCCGCTACCAGTGCGGGTCAATCTGGCGGTCCAGGAAGTCCGCGGCGGTCAGGCGTGGGCGGATCAGGCGCGCGCGCCCGGCCATCACGGCGACCTCGGCCGGGGCGCCGTGCGAGAGGAACAGAGGCATCGATTCGGTGAAGCCGTAGGCGCCGGCGTCGAGTAGCGCCACCAGATCGCCGACACGCGGCCGGGGCAGCAGAGCCGCATTTGCGAAGACATCGATGCCGGTGCAAAGCGGCCCCGCCACCAGGACGGGGACTCGATCGCGCGAATCGGCGCCGTCCGACAGCACGGCGAGGCGCTGCTCCTGGCGAACCAGCGCCGGCCTCAGGACGTGGTTGATGCCGCCGTCCAGGATCGCGACCGGAGCCTCGGGCGATCCCTTCACGTCCACGACCCGCGCCACATAGGCGCCGGCGGGCCCGACGAGGAAGCGGCCCGGCTCTAGCAGGACCTCCATTTCGGCGAGTGCCGGCTCCGCGTCCCAGGCCGCGTTCAGCGCCGCGAGTCGCGAGCCGAGTAGCGCGAGGTCGAGTGGTTGCTCCCCGTCGGCGTAGGGGATCCCCAATCCGCCGCCCGCGTCGACGAGGCGGAGGGGAACGCCGGCCGCCGCGGCCACTTCCCGGGCCACTTCCACGAGCTTCGCCACGTGGTCCGCGAGACGGTCCGCGTCGCGCAGGTTCGACGCACCGAATGCGTGCACACCGAGCAACTCCACGTTCGGCGACGCGGCGGCGTAACGAGCCGCTTCTCGCAAATCCTCGAGCGGCATGCCGAACTTGCCGGCCGCTCCGCCGATGAGCCGGACCTGCTCGAACTCGGCGTCTTCCGAGACGGAGAGCCGCAGCATGACCGGCTGGCGTCGTCCGAGTCTGGCGGCCACCGCTTCCAGGCGGCGCAGCTCGCCGGGGGATTCGACCGTGACGGCGCCGATACCGGCGGCTACCGCGGCCGCCAATTCTGCCTCGGTCTTGCCGGGTCCCGTCATCGCGATAGCGACCGGGCCGAAGCCCGCCCGCAAAACCGTCTCGAGCTCCCCGGCCGAGGCGATGTCGGCCCCGACTCCGCAGCGCGCCAGATGGGCGACCACAGCGAGCGCGGGATTGGCCTTGATGGCGAAGGCGAGCCTGAACCGCGGCGGCAGGATCGCACGGAGCGCCGCAACGCGCCGGCCGATCAGGTCGAGGTCGTAGACGTAGAACGGCGTGCCGAATTCCTCGGCGAGTGGTTCGGGGGAGACGCCGGCTAGCAGACCGTCGTGCAGGATGCCGTCCAGGATCGCGGCGCCCGATCCTTCGGCCACTATTCCCGTCATCGCAGCGCTTCTTCGAGGGCGACCCGCGCATCCGTCCGCTCGTCGCGGTATTTGACCACGATCGACGCCGCCAGAGCGAGCCTCTCGCGTTCGGCGAAGGCGCCGGCCGCGTGTCGAACGCCCGGGACCACCACGGCGCCGGCCGGCACGACCAGCGGACGCTCCAGCGTTCCGACGATGACGCGCTCGTTGACCAGGTCGTAGAGCCGGCTCGTGCCGGTGAGAATTACCCCCGCTGCGATGACAGCTCCGCGCTTGACGAGCACACCCTCGAGAAGCGCCGCCTGGGCGCCGACGAAGGCTTCGTCCTCGACGATCACGGGGCGACGGCCCGCCGGCTCGAGAACGCCGCCGATCTGGACGCCGGCCGAGAGATGGACCCGCGAACCGATCTGCGCGCAGGACCCGACGAGGACGTGCGAGTCCACCATCGTGCCCTCGCCGACCCACGCCCCGATGTTGATGTAGGAAGGCGGCATGATCGTGACGCCCGCGGCGAGGTACACGCCGCCGCGGACCGAGGTTCCGCCGGGGACGACGCGCCAGGGTCGACCCGCAGCTAGGGCAGCCAGCGCTTCCGGCGAATCCACGAGGCCCTTGAGTGGCAGCCCGACTCGGTCGCGGAACTGGAACGCGCCGTCGAGGTTCCACGTTGCGGTGGCGCGGTCGGCGAACAGCAGCAGGATTGCCTGCTGGACGTTCGAGTTGACGCGCCAGCCGTCTGGCGCCCCGGCGTCCGGTTGAGCCGCTCGCACGCTGCCAGCGTCAAGGGCCGCGATCACGCCGCCCGCGCCTTCGATCGCCTCTTCGATTGAGCCGTGGTCCACGCCGGTTCCGCCTTCGGCTATGCCTGCGCTCCGGCCATGCGGTCGGCCGAAGTCGGAGTCGAGTCTAGCGCGCCGGTCGCCTGGAGGACCATCTCGAGTCGGGCTCGATGGGACTCCTCGAGCGTGAGCAACGGCGCCCGGAGCACGTCGGTCAGCAGGCCCATCATCGCCATGGCGGCCTTGACCGGTACCGGGTTCGGCCCGCCGACGAAGTTGGCCTTCATCAGGGGCAGCCAGCGCTCGTGGATACGGCGCGCCGTATCCCAGTCGCCGGCGAACGCCGCATCGCACATCTCGGCCATCTCGCCGGGAATCTCGTTCGAACAGACGGAGATGACACCGTCTCCGCCGAGTGCGAGCATCGGCATCGTCCACGTGTCGTCGCCGGCGAGCACGGAGAAGTCGGCCGGACGATCGCGCAGTATCGTCGCGATCTGATCCATGTTCGCCGATGCTTCCTTGACCGCCACGATCCGGGGATGTTCGGCGAGACGGAGGAGCGTGCCCGCCTCTACGTTCACGGCAGTTCGGCCCGGGACGTTGTAGACGATGATCGGGAGGTCGCCTTCGTCGGCGACCGCTCGGAAGTGCGATTCGAGCATTCTCTGATCCGGCTTGTTGTAGTACGGCGCAACGACCAGGGCGGCGTCCACGCCGATTTCCGCGGCGCGGCGGGTGGCGCGGATCGCGGTGGCGGTGCTGTTCGAGCCGGTTCCGGCAATGACGCGGACGCGAGCTTGGCTCGGCTGCTCGGAAGCGATCTCCAGCGTCGTGGCGATCACCCACTCGTCCTCTTCGTGGCTCAGCGTCGGGGTCTCGCCCGTCGTGGCGCAGGCCACGAGGCCGTGAATGCCTGCATCGATCTGGCGCCGGACGAGGCGGCGGAAGGTGTCCTCATCGATTGCGCCGGTGCTGGTGAACGGTGTTACGAGGGCCGTGAACGCTCCTCGGAATTGTCGATTGGCTGTCATCTCAGGTGCTCCTTGCGCGCCGTTCAGGCGTTTGTAGTTGCGGGTTGGGTAGCAGCCGTTGGAGTCGCGGCTCGCTGGGCGGCGATGATGGAGTCGAGGACGTCGTCGAAGGTGTGGAAGCCGGGGGAGCGCGGCTCGGCGATGAGCCAGTCGGCCGCGGTGAGCGCGCCGGCGGCGTAGGCGGAGCGGTCGCGGGCGGTCAGGCGCATCTCCAGGCTCTCGCCCGGGGCGTCGAAGCCGACGAGGTGCATCCCCGGCGAGCTGCCCGCGCGGATCACGGCCACGTCGAGCTCCTCGGGAGCCGGGGCACCGTGGGCCATGACGCGAGCCACTCGCTCCTTGCGGGGATGGGCGGCGATGAGGCGGCGCGACAGCTCGAGGGCGGTGCCCGACGGCCGGTCTTCCTTGGTGCGGCGGTGCCACTCGACGATGTGCGGATCGTATTCGGCGAACGGCCCGAAGAGGCGCGCGGCTTCTTCGACGAGGCGGGCGAACAACATGACGCCGAGGCTGAAGCTGGCCGACGCCACGGCGGCGGCCTGGTGAGCGGCGAGCAGGTCGCCGACTTCGGCGCGGTCGCTCGCCCAGTTGGTCGTCCCGATCACGAAGCTGCGGACGCCGCCGGCTAGCGCCGCGCGAACGTTCGGCAGCACCGCCTCGCCGACGCTGAAGTCGTAGAGGACGTCGGCTCCACAGAAGTCGGCCGAGGAGTGGCCACGGGGAGTGCTCGGCATGCCGAGGATCGCGAGCGACGGCGTGCCACGTCCGGCCAGCGCGGCTGCGACCGCGCGACCCATGGCTCCGTCTCCTGCGACGATGCTCTGCATTTTGTGGGGTCTCCTCGTGTTGGCGTTGCGTGTCGGGGGGGTTGGCGCGGTGGGCTCGGTTGGCGCGGTGGGCGCCGGTGGCGGTCGGGGCTCGCGTTCCGCCGGACAAAAAGAAACCGCGGCACCCGTTGATGTCGCGGCCCTGGGAGCCTCCGCCTGTCGGCCCCGGGGTTCGTGTGAACGCCGTCGAGCCTAGGGCCGTGTCTCCTGACAGGGCCGCCAGCGCTTTACCTTGGATTTGCCGGACGACAGAGTTCGCATGTCGTCGGAAGTATGCATCGAAACGGCCGCATGCGCAAGTGTTGCGCTGTTTATGCAGGGCGAATATATCGTGTCTGCATAATGCGTATGCAAACCGAATGGTCCGGTGGTGCACTCCTCCGGCCATCCGGGTCGTTTGGACCGAGCGGAAACGTAGCTCCGCTCGTGTCGGGCCTCCCGCGGCACCCGTTTCACCGTGCTACTCACCAGGTGGGTGCTATGTGGCGGGCAGCTAGCTCGAAAGGGCCCGGCGGGGCCCAGCGGGGCCCGGAGGGGGGCCGTTCCGCTGTTCATAGCCCCACGGCAGGCCCATTTCGGGGCCCGGCGGGGTCCAGGGCTCTCTCGCGCTCCGGCCTCGTTCACATAACACTCAGCCCTTGAGTACGACGGGAATTCTGTCAGGTCGAGCTTCGGCCACGAAGCTAGTAGGGTCGGCGGCGTCGGACCACCAGGGCGGTGAGGAGGAACATGACCGCGGCAATCGCCGCCATCAGGGAGGCGACGACCGCGTCCACGAAAGGATGCCGCGTCCCGGGGACCAGCCGCCAAACCATCCTCGCCCCATCGGGCAGCCCGATCACGTTTCCGTTGAGGTCTTGCTCGTAGCCGTAATCCAGGGATGGCCGTAGCTCGCCGGACCGGAGAACCACGGCACGGTCCATGCCGAGGGCGCCGGGGTAGCTCGATTGGTCACCAAACTCCACCAGCAGCTGCTGGCTCGGGATCCAGGCAGACTCGGCGAGGAAGACTCCAAACACAAGCGTTAGCCCGACAACAGAGGACATGATCAACGCCGGGAGCACACGGCCCAGGATCGAGCCGACAAACACCGCAGTGGTGAAGACCAGGATCCCTATCGCGACCAGTTGCATGCCACGGCTGGAGTCGTTGTAGAAGGAAAGCAGCGGGTCGATACCCGGCTGGCGGGCGCGCTCCAGCTCCGTACCGGCAATTGCGGCAATCGCAAACAGGACGGTCAGCAAGGCAGCCACCGGCACGACGCGGCCGATGAGCCAGCGCGTTCGCGACGGCGCCAGCGACCACGCGACCGGGGCGGTGCGGTCTTCGATCTCGCGTGCCACCAGCGCCACTCCTGCGAGCAAACCGGCAAGCGGGGGCAGGCCGCCGAGGGCGCCCATGAGCGGGCCGGCCCACGCGCCGTCGATGGAACGGAACTCGCTGGCCCGCTGCTGGCAGGCGGACGGAGCCGATCCATCGAGCGGGAGGCGTGGCCACGCGCTGAGGCACTCGGGCGTGACGCCTACTGTGCGAAGGCGCCAGGCGACGAGGAGAGCGGCAACGGATCCGAGCAAGACCATCGCCCCGACGGCCACCAAGGTAAACCGATGGAGGCTGAACGTCACACGGGCCTGGGCGATCATCGGACCGGCCTTTCGGGGGCAGTGGCGGGAGCGGCGTCGGCCGCGGCGGCGGAAGTGAGTTCGAGTGCGGCAGTTGGGCCGCCCGGGCGCGAACGGCGGCCGCTCGCCAGATAGCCCAGCACCACTTCGTCGAGCGTGGCCGGCCGGCCCCCCTCACTGGCGCGCCAAAGCGCCAAGACCTTGCCGGCCGGCCCGGGGAATTCGGAGACGAGGCCGCCAGTCATCCGATCGTCGGGCGCGCCGATACGATGGCTCGCAACCGCCGCCGCGAGGGTGTCGTCGAGGAGGATGCGGCCGCCGCCCAGGACCACGAGTCGATCGCAGACCGCCTCGATGTCGGTGATGACATGCGACGAGAGCAGTGCCGTCGAGCCGTCCGCGCGGACTGCGTCTACCAGTACGCCCAGAAACTCGCGCCGGGCGAGCGGGTCCAGCGCCGCAAGCGGCTCATCGAGGAGCAGCACCTCGGCCCGGGTGCCGAGAGCCAGCGCCAGGCCCACCTGAGCCTGCTGGCCGCCGGACAGTTCGCCGGCTCGACGGTCCTCGGGAATCTCGAGCTCGTCCAGCCGGCGCCGGGCGATGGCCAGGTCGAACCGCGGCCTCAGGCTGGCCGCCATGTCCAGGTGCTGGGCGACGGTCAGCGACCGGTACAGCGACTCGTTCTGGGGAACGTAGCCGACGTGCTTGATGGCCCGGCCGCGATCGCGCCAGGGATCGACTCCCATGACCGTCATGCGGCCGCTCGTGGGTCGCTCGAAACCGACGAAACCCCGGATGAGAGTGGACTTCCCGGCGCCGTTTGGCCCGACCAGCGCCGTGATCGAGCCCGCGGGGATTGCCAGGTCCACGTCCCGCAACGCCCGGGTGCGGTGGCCGAACCGCCGCCCGTAGGTCTTGCTGACGGCATAGGTCTGCAGCGGCGACGAGTCCGTGGCAACGGTCATTGCGTCCCTCCTCGAATGCGATCGGCTCCACGGTAGGCGCTCCGGTCCGCGCCGCCCATCGATGATAGCCCGCGGCAATCGTAGGGATTTCCCGCCATTTCCGGCCCGCTGCCCGGTGCTACCTTTGGCGTCGATATGAGCCTCCGTCGACGCGACATGGCCGCCCTCGCGATTGCCGCCTTGATGTTCCTCCTCGGCGCGATCGCCTGGAGCGCAGGGCCGAGCCCGACCGGCATGCACCTCACCATCCAAGATGGCCAGGTGGTGGTCGCGTCGGTCGATCCGGGCAGCCCGGCCGCGCTGAAGCAAGTTGAGCCTGGGATGGTCGTGGTCCAGCTCGAGAACGAGAACATCCTGGAGGCCTCTGTCGATACGAAACTGGCGCTCGTAGCCCACCCGCGCATCTGGCACAACCTCCAAGCGTTGTGGCCCGACCAGGTACCCGCTGAATTGGCCGCGCGCCAACAGGTGGCTCGCGAGGCCGCCGCCGCCGTCGCGACGCCTTCGCCTTCGTCGCCGGACGGGAGCGTCTACGAACCGCCCCCGTTCGGGAGTGACGTCAACTTCCCGACATCTTTCTTCGCGACTTTGGACTGGCTGGATGTGGACCGCTCGAAGTCACTCCCCGGGCTGTTCTTCGGGCTCGCCATCCTGCTTGGCGGCATCTGGTGGCTCGGAAGGGGTAGGGCAGGCGAGTCGCTCGAAGGGTTGGCTTTCACCTTGCCTGCGGCAACGGCCGTCCCTCTCTTCGCGATGCCGACACAGCTCATCTCCTCTCAATCGTTCCTCATCGCCTCCATCGTCGCCCTGCCCGTAGCGATGATTCCACTGGCAATGGATTTCATGGACCGTCTCGAGGATCGGACGGCAGTGGGACGTCTCCAGCAGGTCGTCGCCGGCCTGGCGGTTGCGTCGATCGTCGTGGGTGCGGCGTTCATGATCGGGGCGGACTTCGGCGTATATGCCACCTGGAGCGCCGTGCTGGCCGGCTGCGTCGCTTTCGTGCCGGGGTTCTTGGCCGCGCGCCCGACGTTCGGCAAGGAAGCGTCGGACGCTTCGGGCTCGGCGCCCGCGCCGCGCAGATTCGTCGAGTCGACCGAGCTGGTTCTGGCCGCCGCCACTCCTGCCGTCGCGGTGGTGGTCCTGGTCTGGAGGGGTTGGGGCCTGTTCATCCCGCTCGTGGTCTGGCTCGGCGCGGTCCTGCTGGCGGGTAGGTTCACGCTGCGGCCGCTGATGCGGCTGGCGACGCGAGCCACTTTCCAGCGTGACGTGGTAGTAGCCGCAACCGAAGCCGAGCGGGCGCGCATCGCCGCCGACATCCACGACGACGCGCTGCAGGACCTGACGATGCTAGTGCGCCGGCTTGACGCCGCGGGCGATCTCGAGAACGCGGAGGCGGCTCGAACCGTGGCTGCGCGTCTGCGTGCAATTTGCGGGGATCTCCGTCTGCCGATCCTCGACGATCTGGGCCTCGGTCCGGCCCTCGACTGGCTGACCGAACGATTCCAGTCGCTTGCGGGCGGGCCGGTCTACCTCGAAGTGGCCCGGGACGCGGAACGCCTGCCGCCCAACGTCGAGCTGGCGCTCTTCCGTGTGGCTCAGGAAGCGCTCGCCAACGCAGTCAAGCACGGCGCACCTCCCATAACGGTTCGTTACCGCTCGGGCGGCGGTTGGGCCGAACTCGACGTCGACGACTCCGGACCCGGACTGGAGCCGGGCGCGGCGGAACTGGCCGAAGAGACGGGCCACCTCGGGCTGCTCAACATGGCTCAACGGGCCGAGGCGATCCATGCAGACCTTCGGGTCGGCAGGCGACCGGGAGGCGGAACGCGTGTAAGTGTCGTCTGGGAGGCAGACGCGGCACCTGCCACAACCGCGGCCACAACCGCCACGTCCGCGGCCACGACCGCCACGTCCCCCGCGGCCTACGCCGGCCAGCAATGACCGAGGCCGCTCCGCCGATCCGGGTTGCCATCGTGGACGACCACCCGGTCGTTCGGGAAGGGACTGCGGCCCTGCTCGCGACAGTGCCGGGACTGTGCATCGCGGGGACGGCTGGCTCGCTCGAGGACGCGGTCACTCTGCTCGACCCGTCCGCGGTCGACGTGGTGCTGCTCGACATCCGCCTCGGATCGAAGAGCGGCCTCGAGCTGCTCGCCCGCGGCGGAACCCTCCCCGCGATCGTGGTCCTGACCGCGTACGACTACCCGCAATACGTCGCCGCCGCCCTGCGCCTGGGCGCCTCCGGGTTCGTCCTCAAGACGGCGCCGATCGCCGAATTGATCGAGGCGATCCGGAGAGCGGCGTCCGGCGGATTGGCGTTCGGCGTACGGCCGGCGAGTCGTGCTGCGATCCTGACTGCGCGGGAGCGCGAAGTGGTCGTGCTGGTCGTCGAGGGTCGCAGCAACGACGAAATCGGGGTGGCGCTGGGGATCGCCGCCAAGACGGTCGAGGCGCACCTGCGACGGCTGTTCGATCGGCTCGGCCTGCAATCGAGGACGGAGCTGGCGACGCGAGCGCTCCGCGAGGGTTGGCTTGAGGTTCCGTGACGGATTGAGGGCGCGGGGCGGCGCGTCGGGCGCGGGACGCGCGTCGGGCGCGGGACGGCGCGTCGGGCTCGG
>OCZT010001751.1_pt1 | contig 22486 bp, 18 predicted proteins | sample 1539031 | NCBI WGS metagenome assembly OCZT01 (sample SAMEA3539308, study PRJEB22396) | soil metagenome | biome: tundra; feature: field; material: soil | place: USA | collected 2010-05 | depth 0.15 m | reverse complement strand
AGCAGTGCGCGCCTGCGCGTGGCCGAGGTGCCGACGCGCGCGCCGTCGGCGAGCGGCAGCCCGCCGCACACCGCGGTGAGCGCGTCACGCCGCACGAGGAGGACATCGGCGGGATCGACACGTTCGGGGACGGCGGCGATCGTGAGGCCCTCCGGCATCCTGGACGGCACGTCCTTGTAGGAATGCACCGCCGCGTCGACGCTCCCGTCGAGCAGCGCCGACTCCAATTCGCGCACGAACACGCCGAACGACCCCACGTCGGTGAACGAGCGGTCGGTGACGCGGTCGCCGACCGTCGAGACGACCACGAGTTCCGGTTCGTGTCCGAGGGCGCGGAGGCGCGCGGCCACGTCTTCGCTCTGCACGAGCGCGAGCGCCGATCCTCTCGTCCCGATTCGGATCTTCATGGCTCGATCGTCTCCGGCTCGAGCACCTCGCTCTCCACGCGCTCTCCTGCGGTCGCGAGCGACTTGCGCATGGCCGGATCGCCGCTCTCGAAGAAGGCCTCGACGGCGGACGGCCCGACCGTGAACGCGAGGTCGCGCAGTCCGATCGACGGCACGTGCGCCAGGCGACTCGCCAGCGTCTCCGCCCAGCGCCGCAGCGTCTCCTGCTCCGCCTCGGGGAGGTCCGGCATCGACTTCGCAAGGAGCCGTTCCACTCCCTCCATCGCCGTGCGCCGGTAACTCAGCCTGAGCTGCGCGATGACGGGACCCACGAGACGCTCCGCGGTCTGCTTGCGGAACTCCACCAGCGCGTCGTCGATCACGGCGCGGGCATCGGCGAAATCGAGCAGAAGGCGATCGCGATCCTCGGCGGCCTCTTCGCTGATTCGGTCCATCCCCAGGCGCGGGACGAGCGTGGCCGCGGCGGCTTCAGGCGCGACGTTCGGTGGGACGCCGAGGTCGATCACGAGCGGCGGCTCTCCCGATGGGGTCCGCGCCGAGATTCGCTCGAGGTCAGCACGTGACAGCACGGGCTCCTTCGATCCCGTCGCCAAGAGCAGCGCCTCCACCGCGTCGGGAGAAGCACGGAACGCGTCGAGAGCGCGCGCCTCGGCCCCGATCTCTCGCGCGAAGTCCTCCGCACGACTCAGCGTGCGATTGACGACGATCACCGGGATGCCATGGGCGACGAGTGTACGCGCGCACTGCATCGTCATCGTCGACACGCCAACCACCGCCACGCTGCCGCCCGTGCGCAACGCGCGCTCGGCGGCGTGCCGCTCGGCGATCTCAGCGAGCGATACGCTGCCGATCCGGCCCTCCGTCATCGGCTTCACGCGCTTCGCGACCCGAAGCGCCTCGGAGAACACACGATCGAGGCGCGGCCCGACGGTGCCGGCAGCCTGCGCGTCCGCCAGCGCATCGCGCATTTGGCCGGCGATCTCGCTCTCGCCAACCCGCGCGGAGTCGAGTCCGGACGCCACCACGAACAAGTGTTCCGCTGCGCCTTCACCGTGCCATGCGCGCATGGCGTGTTCCGCTTCGCATGCGTGTGCCTCGCGGCCGGTGAGCGCCTCGAAAATACGCCGACGGCACGAGTCGAACGAGACGTTGCCGTCGGTGGCGAAGACGACTTCGACACGTCCGCACGTCGCCAGATAGACGAGTTCCTGGACACCGGTCCGCTCGCGCAGATCCGGAAGCCGCGCCACGCGCGACTCGCGCGGGATCGTCATCTCCGCGAGCAGCGTGCCGCGCCTCTGTCGCCAGCAAAGCCCCACCACACCTATGCGATGCATTTGCTCTCCGTCCCGATCTGCGCGATGTGTACGTTCACTTCCGTACATCGTAGAGCGATAAATGGGACGCGTGTCACAGTTGGGTCATGGCGGATCATCTTCCGGCAAACTCGGACGATCGTGTCAGGGACATGCCGACTCACCTGTCAGGCTCCCGCGAGTCGAATGAGGCTCTCGATCATCCGAGGATGGTCCTCGACCGTATCGACGAGGGTGAACTCCTCGCCTCCCGCCGCGAGAAACGCGTCGCGTCCCCGGATTCCGATTTCCTCGAGCGTCTCGAGCCCGTGCGTGAGGAAGCCCGGCGTCAGAACGGCCAGCCGCCGCGTTCCGCGCCGGCCGAGTTCCTCGATCACCGAGGCCGTCGAAGGCAACAGCCACGGCTCCGGGCCGAACTTGGACTGATACGCGATGGTGGCGTGTGACGTCGGCCAGTTGGCCGTCACGAGAAACGCTGCGGCGGTTTCCTCGCAGTCGCGCGTGTACTGACGGCGCTCACGACGGTCATATCGCACCGGAATGCCATGGAACGAGATGATGAGGTGGTCGGGTGGCGAGGACGCCTGCCGCAGCGCCTCCCTCCACCGGTCGGCGAGCGCCTCGATGTATCCCTCGTCGGCCGGAGCGACGAGCGCTTCGCGATAACGCGCCGCGATTCCTGCGGCCTGGGCGGCCTCGCGCGCGTGCCGGAAGACCGTTCCCGTCGTCGCGTCGGTGCGCTGAGGAAAGAGTGGCACGACGACGACCGGTCCCTCCGGCGCCGTCGCAAGGCGACGCATCTCCGAATCGAGCGAGGGCTCCCCGTACCGGTACGCCGCGCTCACCGTGAACGTGTCATTTGCGCGCTTGCGCACCGCCGCCACCATGCGCTCGGTCGCGACGCGCAGGGGCGAACCGGAAGCCGTCCACACCTTCCCGTACGCCTCGGCCACCCGATGCGGACGCGACCGGAGGACCATGTACCGCAGAATGGGCCGCCAGAACCATCGAGGGAGATCGACGACGGCTGGGTCGCTCAGGAACTCGGCGAGAAACGACCTGATGGACTCCGCCGTTGGCGTTTCCGGCGTTCCGAGATTGACGAGGAGCAGGTGAGGTCGAGCGGGATTCGGCATCGCGGGGCAGGCTGTGGAAGTGCGCAACCCAACGGTAGTCGTCGATGACGCAAAGTCTATTGAGACTTTTCCCTAAGTAGTGATACGGATGGCCCAGCGGCGCCAACGGGTTATGGCTTCTTCGCCATCACTCCAATCACCGGCCCCGTCACCTTCGAGCCGCCGGGGAGCGACTCGATGTCCGCGTGCGTCTCGGGATCATCGAGGTGCGCCACGGGCCATTTCGACGCGTCGCTTGGTGCGAACACCCCGGCCATGATCGCCATCGCACCGTTTACGAGCGTGTCCTTCTGCGGCGAGTCGTACGAACCGACGACGCGATAGCGACGGCCGGCCTCCATGCGGAGCCCGAACAGCGGATAATATTTCCGGTTCACGGCGAGCATGTGTCCAGCGCTGTCGCGTTGCGCGGTCACGCGGGAGAGCACCTTGCCCGTCGCGGCGTCCTCGAGGCGAAGCTCGATGCCGTAGTCGTGCAGGTGTCCACCCACGCCGAGAAAACGGCCCGCGATCGGCATCGTGAATTCGAACGTGCGTGAGCTCTTTCCGGGCGGAAGATCGTATGCGTTCGGCTGACCCGGCGTGTTGTCCACGTCCATCTGCACCGGGAAGACCTCAACCGGCTTCACCAAGGTGTTTGCCGCAAGGTACGGCATCACCAGCCTGATGTAGACGCCCTCATAGTCCTTCGGGCCGGGGTTGTGCCACCCGGCGTAGATCGCGAGCGGTTGCCCGCTCTTCATCGGCACGCCGAGGAAACGGGGGAGCACCACGTTGTGCGTCTCGACGCCGGCGGCGATGAAGCGAACGAGGTCGCCTTCGAGCAGCTGCCGATGTGCGAAGTCGATGCCGACCAGGTGATGCATCAGGTGCTGAGGCAGCTCCGCGCCCGACGAGTCCACGAGTGACACGCGAAATCCGCGGTACCACCCGTCCACGGGCCATACGAATCGCACGAGGGGAGAGAAGGCGTGCGCGGCGTGGTTCTCGTGTTCGCCCGATCCGTCCGCATGCGCGCCATCCATCCCTGTCATCCCCTTCATGTCCATGCCGGGCATGTCCGGCATGGACATCGTCGCGGCCATCGAGGGCACGCGGAACGGGCCGGCGTACAGCACGACCTCGTGGTGAACCGAGTCCACGACGAGTCGCGATTCGGCGTCGCCCCTGACCGTGCCGAGGACGCGCGACGGAGCGGGGAGGGGAACGGGCCCGTGGCAGCCCGACGCGCAGAGCGCGAGAGCTGGCAGAAGAGCGAGGACGAGGACGCGAGGTCTCATGTGGCTATTGAGATATAGATATGCTTTTGTCCGGTCGGCGCCTCCCACCGCGCGGCGGGCCTGCGGGCATCAGTTTGGCGAAGTCGGAATCCTGTCTATCGAGCAGTTCCGCCGCTTTCTTCTTCTGCTTGTCGTCGGCGATGAGCGCGAGCGCGTCGAGGTCGTCGTTCTGGCGGCGCGACATGAGCGAGTCGAGCACGCTGTTCATGATCAGCGTCTGCTGAAGCGAGCGGATGCGCACGCTGTCGGCCTTGAGGCTCGACGCATCGTTGGCGTTCTCGGGCTTGTAGATACGCTGGACCGAGTCGTACCGCGCGATCAGGTCCGCGTTTCGCTCGTAGATCGCGCTCTGCAGGGGACGCAGCAGCGTCACCTGCGAGTCGCTCAGCGAGATCTTCTTGCGCTGGTCGATGAGGAACACGACGGGATTGAACTTTTGCAGCTCCACCGCGGCTGGGTATTTCGGGAGGTCGTTCGTAGGAGCGTACTTGTCGCCTTTGTTGTCGCCCCGGCCTCCGCGTCCGCCCCGTCCGCCTTGGGCGAGGGCGAGAGTCGGCAACGCTGCGAGGAGGAGAAGGGCGGGGGGAAAACGCATGCGCACGGTCAGGCTCCGGACGATGTGGAGAACTAAGCTCTTCTACACTTGCTGAAAGGTACGGTTCAGGACCACACGGCAGAAGTGAGATGGGAGAAGTGAGGTGGGAGATGAATGCGGGATGCGGAACTTCGGCCCGATGCAGGATGCGGGGTCGGAATGCGAAATGCGGGAAAGAGCGATGCGGAACGCGGGCACTCCAACGAAGCGGTTTCCGCATCCCGTATCGCCCTTTCCCGCTTCCCGCATCGGGTCGAAATTCCGCATCCCGCAGCCATCCCGCCTCTCACCACTGCGGTTCCACGAAATCCCGTTGCCCTCACGCTCGCGGGAACTCCTGAACGTCCCATCCTCGCCCTGCGTAGCCCATGGTCACGCCATCCCAGTGTCAGTCCGCGCCAGGCCACCCGTGCCACCTCGCCGAGGAGGTCATTCGCAATGAAGTGTTCGCCCGCACGCGGAGTCGCCGTCGTGATCGCCACCGCGATCACCGCCGCTCCGCTGGCTGCGCAGCTCGTCTCGCCGCGCAGCATTCCACAGACGTACGCCATCACGAATGCGCGCATCGTTCCCGTCTCGTCGCCGGCCATCGAGAAGGGAACGATCGTGATTCGCGACGGCATCATCACCGCGGTCGGTGCGACGGTCACCGCGCCCGGCGACGCCCGCATCGTGGACGGCTCGGGACTGACGGTCTATCCCGGACTCATCGACAGCTACACCGCGCTCGGCCTGGGTAACGCCGGAGCCGCCGCGGGAGGCGGACGAGGCGGTGCCGGCGGTGCTCCTGCAGGCGGCGGGTCCGCGGCGCCGCGCGTCGCGGTCCTGTCGAACAATCCGCCTGGGCTCCAGCCCGAGAACAGCGCCGTCGAACTCCTCAAGGCCGACCCCGAGGGATTCGCCGGTCCGCAGAGCGTCGGAATCACTTCCGCACTCACCGCGCCACCCACCGGCATCTACATGGGCCAGTCGGCGCTGATCAATCTCGGCGAAAACGACGCGTCGAGCCTCGTCGTGAAGTCCCCCGTCTCGCTGAACATCGGTTTCACGCCGCTGCGCAACGGCGGCTATCCGAACTCGCTCATGGGCGTGTTCGCGGCGCTTCGACAGTCGCTGCTCGACGCGCAGCATTATCGCGACGTCGCGGCCGTGTACGCCAGGAACCCCCGCGGCATGAAGCGTCCCGAGTTCGATCCTTCACTCGACGCGCTGCAGCCGGTGATCAACCGGCAGATCCCCGTCGTGATGCGCGCCGACAGCAAGCGCGAAATCGAGCGTGCGCTCGATCTCGCCAAGGAATTCAATCTCAAGGTCGTCATCGCCGGCGGGACAGAGGCGTACACGCTGACCGACCGGCTGAAGGCCGAGAACGTACCCGTGCTGCTCTCGGTGGATTATCCGAGGCGGGCGGCGCAGGCGGCCGACGCCGATCCCGAACCGATGCGCATGCTGAGGGAGCGCGTCGAGGCACCGAAGTCGGCGGGTCGCCTCGAGAAGGCCGGCGTCAAGTTCGCGTTCGAGTCGGGCAGCATCAGCAACTGGCCGGACTTTGCGGCCAACGTGCAACGCGCCGTCGAGAACGGTCTCAGCGCTGACCAGGCGCTCAAGGCGCTCACGTGGCAGGCCGCCGACATCCTCGGCGCGAGCGACCGCGTCGGCTCGATCGAAGCCGGCAAGATCGCGAACCTCACGATCACGCGCGGCGACCTGCTCGATCGCAACGGCCGCGTCACGCAGCTGTTCATCGACGGACTCCCCGTGTCGGTGCGCGCGCAGGCGACCGCTGCCGCGCCGGCCGCGACCGCCACCGGGAATTGGAACGTGGTGGCGACACTCGACGGCGCTGACCACTCCCTCTCGATTTCACTCCAACAGGACGGCGTCCGTCTCACCGGATCGTACCAGGGTTCGCTCGGCACCGGTGACGTGTCGAACGGCACGATCGGCAGCGACGGCAACTTCCGCTTCACCGCCTCGCTGAACGTCGGCGGCCATACGGAAGAATGCACCTTCACGGGCGCGCTGCAGGGCAACGGCATTAGCGGCTCGATCAACGTCGTGGGCGAGCCGGCGTCGCCCGGGAAGTTCGTGGGGACGCGCCCATCGGCAGGCGGACGCGGCGGCCGTCCCCCGCAGGAGTGGGAGTAACCCATGACGCGCTCAATTCGATCTCTCGAGGTGACCATGAAGCGCATGTCGACCATCGCCGCCGCATTCGCCCTGGCGGCGGCCGCGCAGGCGCAGCAGGCAACGACCGCGTCGAAGACCGCGCCACCGACGCTCATCAAGAATGCGACGGTGATGACGGTGACGAAGGGAACGATGGAGAACACCGACATCCTGCTGCAGAACGGCAAGATCGCGCAGATCGGCAAGAACCTCGCGGCCCCAGCGGGCGCGACGGTGATCGACGGCACGGGCAAGTGGGTGATGCCCGGCATCATCGATCCGCACTCGCACATGATGAGCGACGCGACCAACGAGGGCTCGCTCTCCGTGACGTCGATGGTGCGCATCCAGGACGTGCTCAATCCGACGGCGGTGAACATCCTCCGCGCGCTCGCCGGCGGTGTCACGACCATCAACGTGCTGCACGGCTCGGCGAACACCATCGACGGACAGAACGCCGTCGTGAAGCTCAAGTACGGACGCGATGCGTCGGAGATGCTGTTCCCCGGCGCGGAGCCCGGCATCAAGTTCGCGCTCGGCGAGAACGTGACGCAAAAGAACTCCGGGGGCGGACGCGGGGCGAACGCACCGCCGCGGCGCTATCCGTTCACGCGCATGGGCCAGGAGGAAGTGATCCGTGACGCCTTCACGCGAGCCAAGGACTACAAGGCCGAGTGGGACGACTACAAGGCGCGCGTGACGAAGGGCGAGAAGAACCTCATCGCCCCGCGCCGCGACCTCGAGCTCGAGCCGCTCGTGGAGGTGCTGGAAGGGAAGCGCATGATCCACGCGCACTCGTATCGCGCGGACGAAATGCTGATGCTGCTCGAGGTCGCGAAGGAGTTCGGCGTGAAGGTGCAGACGCTGCAGCACGGCCTCGAGGGCTACAAGATCGCCTCGGAGATCGCGCAGGCCGGCACGGGGCTCTCGTCGTTCGCCGACGAGTGGTCGTACAAGATCGAGGCGTACGACGCCATTCCATACAACGTGGCGATCCTCATGCGCCACGGCGTGGTCGCGACCGTGAATTCCGACTCCGACGAGCGCGTTCGCCGCCTGAACATCGACGCGGCGAAGATGATGCGCTACGGCGGCCTCACCGAGGACGAAGCGCTCAAGACGATCACGTACAACGGTGCGCTGCAGCTCGGCGTGCAGAACAAGGTGGGATCGCTCGAGGTCGGCAAGGACGCCGACATCGCGATCTGGAACGCGCACCCGCTCTCCGTCTATGCGAGCGTCGACAAGACGTTCGTGGATGGTGAGGTCTTCTGGGACCGCGAGAAGGACAAGGCGATGCGCGAGAACATGGCCAAGGAGCGCGCGGAGCTGGAGAAGCTCGACCAGCCGCAGGCGCGCCGCACCAACGCAATCCTGCCCGAGGGAGGGACCAAGTGAAGATCCAGAAAGGCCACCTCACGACGCTCGCGGCGGCGGCGATCCTGCCGCTCGGCGCGCTGCATGCGCAGCTGGGCTCGACCAATCCGCCGCCGGGGCCGCGCGGCGTGTATGCCATCACGCACGCGAAGATCGTTCCTGTCACTGGGCCGGAGATCGCGAACGGCACGCTCGTGATCGGCGCCGACGGCAGGATCCAGGCGGTCGGCGCGAACGTCCCCGTGCCCGCGGGCGCGAAAGTGATCGACGCGACCGGACTTTCGGTGTATCCGGGAATGATGGACGGCGGCACGTCTATGGGGCTCAGCGAGATCGGGCAAGGCGCCGAGTCCACCGTGGACGTGACGGAAGTGGGCAGCTTCAACCCGAACGTGCAGGCGTTCTTCGGCATCAATCCGCACAGCGCGCACGTCGGCGTGACGCGGGTGGTCGGCGTGACGCACGTGGTGTCGAGCCCCAAGGGCGGCATTCTCTCGGGGCAGGCGGCGCTGATCAATCTCTCGGGCTCGACTCCGCCCGAGATGGTGCTGGTGCAGAAGGTCGCGATGGCGATCTCGCTGCCCGGCGCGTTCGGCGGCGGCCGCGGATTCGGCCGTGGCGGCTTCGCCGCCGGTGGCGCCAACGCGAACTCCGACGCGAGCCGCCTGCGCACGCGCCAGATCGACTCGCTGCGCACGATGCTGCACGACGCCGAGGCCTACGCGAAAGCATTCGACGCGTACGCGAAGGACAAGTCGCTGCCGCGGCCCAAGTCGGACGTGGTGCTCGCGTCGCTCGTGCCGGTGATTCAGGGGAAGATGTACGCGATGTTCACGGCCGAGCGCGCCGGCGACATTCGTGACGCCGTGACGTTCGCCGAGGAGTTCCACATGAAGCCCATCATCGTCGGCGGGGCGGAAGCGCTGAAGGTGGCGCCGTTCCTGAAGCAGCACGACGTGCCGGTGCTCGTCACGGGCGTGCGGCAGCTGCCACGGCTCGAGGACGACGCGCCGGACGTGAACTACTCGCTCCCCGGCAAGCTCGTCGCGGCCGGCGTGCGCATCGCGATCACGTCCGGAGACGGCGGCCCGATGGTCCGCGACCTTCCGTCGGTGGCGGGGATGGCGGCGGCGTTCGGGCTTTCCAAGAGCGACGCGCTCAAGTCGGTGACGATCTGGCCCGCGCAGATCTTCGGCGTGGCGGACAAGCTCGGCTCGCTGGAGGCCGGGAAGCTGGCGAACATCGTGGTCACGACCGGCGACATTCTCGAGGCGCGGACGGATACCAAGTATCTGTTCATTGATGGAAGGCCGGTGCCGCTGGATACACGGCACACTGAACTCTATATGCAGTTCAAGGATCGGCCGTAACGGCGATTCGGGATGCGGGACACGATGTGAATGGGGAGATTCGCCCCGATGCGGGATGCGGGGCGAATCTCCCCACTTCCTACTCCCCACTCTCTACCTGAATAGCGCCGCCGATTTCGAGACCACCTGCGCCACTCCCCACACCGCCGGAATCAGCACCACGATCCACGCGAGCATCACCTTGACCCGCTCGCCGGCGGAACTCGTCGGTTCAGTCATGCGCCCCGGTCCAGTGATGTGAGGCATCTACCGATCTCACCATTGCGTTCGCGATGAAGCCGACGATGAGCAGCGAGGCCATCAGGTACATCGTCACCGAATACGCGTTCGCCTTCGCCACGCCGTGCGCGATCTGGTACTCGCGGATGTAGTTCACCAGCACCGGCCCCGCCACGCCCGCGACCGACCACGCGGTGAGCAGCCGTCCGTGGATGGCTCCGACGTGCACGACGCCGAACAGGTCGCGGAGATATGCGGGGATCGTCGCGAAGCCGCCGCCGTACATCGTAAGGATGACCGCGTAGCACACCACGAACAGCGTGACGCTGCCGAGCCGTCCAACTGTCGGGATCAGCGCGTAGAGCAGGGCGCCGAGCAGGAAGAAGATCATGTATGTCGCGCGGCGGCCGATGATGTCGGAGCATGAACTCCACGCGAAGCGGCCCAGCATGTTGGCGAGGCTGAGCAATCCCACGAACCCCGCCGCCGCCGCGGCTCCGATGACGCCGGGAAACATCTCCTGGATCATCGGAGACGCCTGTCCAAGCACTCCAATCCCCGCCGTGACGTTGAGGCAGAGCACGGCCCAGAGCAGCCAGAACTGTTTCGTCTTGATTGCCTCGTCCACGTACACGTCCGGCGCCGGCGGTTTCCGCGTGACGGCACGTTGGACTTCCATCTTTCCATCTTCGATCTTCGATCGTTCAGGCGTCCACCCCTCCGCCGGCAACCGCACCGTGAACACTCCGAACATCATGAACACGAAATAGATCGCCCCCATCGCGACGAACGTCTGTACCACACCGGCCGATGTCGGCGTTTTGAAGTGCGCCATCAACGCGACCGCGAGCGGCGAGCCGATCATCGCACCGCCGCCGAATCCCATGATCGCCATGCCCGTCGCCATTCCCGGCCGGTCGGGAAACCACTTGATGAGCGTCGAGACCGGCGAGATGTACCCAAGGCCCAGCCCGATCCCGCCGATCACGCCGTAGCCGAGGAAGATGATCCAGATCTGGTGGAGCTGCACGCCGAGCGCTCCCACCAAAAACCCGCCGCCGAAGCACACCGCCGACGCAAACATCGCCTTGCGCGGTCCGGCCGCCTCGAGCCAGCGTCCGAAGGTGAACGCCGAGAGCCCGAGGAACACGATCGCGGTGCTGAAGATCCAGCCGATGGTGGAGAGCTTCCAGTCCGTGGGCGCCGGCTTGTCGACTCCGATGAGCGTCGAGAGCGGCAGGTTGAAGACGCTGAACGCGTACGCCTGGCCTATCGCGAGGTGAATGGCGAGGGCGGCGGGAGGAACTCGCCACCGGCTGAATCCCGGCGGCGCGATTGAATGCTGGCGATCGAGGAACATGGGATGCGAACTTACGCTGTCCGAAAGGAGAGAGTCAATGCGCCGAGCCCTGCTGGTCCTGTTCGCACCGATTCTGTTGATCGCGCAGTCGCCGCGTACGCAGATCGTCATGCTCGGCACCGGCACGCCGATTCCCGATCCCGACCGCATGGGTCCATCGGTCGCGGTGATCGTGGACAGCGTGCCCTACATCTTCGACGCGGGCACCGGCATCGTCCGCCGGACGGTTGCCGCTCGTCGAGCGGGGGTGGCCGGGCTCGGCCTCCCGGCGCTGCAACGCGTGTTCCTCACGCATCTCCACTCCGACCACACGCTCGGCCTCGCGGACCTGCTCTTCACGCCCTGGATCCAGGGGCGAACGGTTCCGCTCGAGGTGTACGGCCCGCCGGGCACCCAGCGCTTGGTGAACGGCATCATCGACGGCAACGACGAGGACATCAAGGAGCGGCTCGCAGCATCCGGCGGACCGTCGGCGAACGGCTGGAAGGCGAATGTCCACGAAATCGCTGCGGGAGTGGTCTACAAGGACGCCCGCGTCACCATCCGTGCCTTCGCCGTTCCGCACAGCGAGTGGAAGTACGCCTTCGGCTATCGCGTCGAGACGCCGGACCGCACCATCGTCATCAGCGGCGACACGCGGCCGAGTCCGGCCATCGCGGCGATGTGCAACGGCTGCGACGTGCTGATCCACGAGGTGTACTCGGACTCGGGCTTGACGACCTATCCGGCCGTTCGGCAGCGATACCACCAGCAGGCGCACACGTCGGCGACGCAGCTCGGCACGATCGCCACCAGCGCGAGGCCGAAGCTGCTGATCCTCACGCACCTGTTGTTCTTCGGCGCGTCGGAGGAGCGAATGCTCGCCGAGGTGCGGTCGAAGTTCGGCGGCACCGTGGTGCTCGCGCGCGACCTGCAGGTGTTCTGAACGAAGGGGTGGCGCGCCCGAACGCATCTCGCTAACAATTCAAGCGACAGCCGCCAGGGGTGCCGCGGTGAGAACCGCGGCTGAGAAAGTCCCTTGGAACCTGATCCGGTTGAAACCGGCATAGGGAGTGCGGCGTGTCGCGCAGCTCCTGCTGGTTGCTGTTGCGCGCCACCCGCTCGTTCGGGAGGCGCGCATTTCTTTTGCGCTTCCCGCTCGGGCGCACTCCGGATCACCGCCACCAACGGCAGCATCACACCGCGGAGCGACCCGGCCATGAAAGTTCGCAGTTTCGTTCGCAGCACCACGGCGACCGCGCTCGTCGCGCTCGCTTTGCCGACCCTGGCGCACGGGCAGAAGATCTCCGACGTGGTGCGTGACAGTTCACGCAAGTCGCGCGACACGCTCGAGACGATCGTCGTGAGGGCGGTGCGCTCGACGCTCGCGACGCCCGCGGCGCAGTCCACCATGACGCGCGACGACATCGCGAAGACCTTCACCGGGCAGGACGCGCCCAACTATCTCAACACGATGCCGTCCATGACGTCGTATTCCGACGCGGGCGGCTATTCGGGCTACAGCTACCTCAGGCTCCGCGGCGTGGACCAGACGCGGATCAACATCACGCTCGACGGCGTGCCGCTCAACGATCCGGAGGACCAGGTCCTCTACTTCTCCAACGTCCCGGATTTTCTCAACAGCATCCAGAGCGTACAAGTCCAGCGCGGAGTCGGCTCGAGCACGTTCGGCACTGCGTCGTACGCGGGGTCCATGAATTTCCAGTCGGTGCCGCTCGCCACGACGCCGCGCGGCGGCGACGTGGAACTCACCGGCGGGTCGTTCGGCACCATGAACGGGAGCGCGCAGTACGCGACCGGAATCTCCGACGGCGGCTGGGCCGCGTACGCGCGCGTCAGCAAGCTGCACACCGACGGCTACCGCGAGCATTCAGGCAACGACTCGCAGTCGGCGTTCGTGAGCGGCGGCTGGTTCGGCGTGCGCGACGCCGTGAAGTTCTCCGGCTTCGACGGCGTGTCGGGCACGCGCGAAGCATACCTCGCGGCGTCGGAGGCAGATCTCGCGGTGGATCGCCGCACCAATCCACTCAGCCCTGCCGAAGGCGATCGCTTCCATCAGGAGATGGCGAGCCTGCAGTACTCGCACGCGTTCCTGAACGGCGCGACGTTCACCGCCACGGCGTATCGCAACTCGGCAGCGGGCGCGTTCGACGTCATGATCGATCCCGCCACGATCGACAACTTCTACCTGGCGCACGTGTGGTACGGCGTGCTCTCCGCGCTTTCGGTGCGCGAAGGTGACCTCTCGCTCGACGTCGGCCTGTCGGCGAGCAACTACCACCGCATGCACGCGATGGCGGTGCGTCCGACACTCGCCGACCGCGAGTATACGAACGTCGGCTTCAAGTATGACCAGAGCGCGTTCGCCAAGGCCGCGCTCGATCGCGGCGCCTTCCGGTTCTCGATCGACCTGCAGGTCCGCGACGCGCAGTTCCGCTACCAGCCGGATCCGAACGCCGGCATCAACGGACAATCGGTGAGCAGGGCCTTCTTCAATCCGAAGGCCGGCGTCACCTGGCATGGCGGCGGACGCGCCGTGCCGCTCACGCTCTACGCGTCGTTCGGCCGCACCAGCCGCGAGCCCGCGCGCAACGACCTGTTCGCCGGCGCGGACGATCTCAATGCGGGGAACGCCGCGTCGATCCTGCCGCTCACGCAGGTCCGCCCCGAAACCGTCGATGACTACGAGGCGGGCGGCACGTGGGCGAAGGGCGGTGTCTCGCTCGCCGCCAACCTGTTCGCGATGGAGTTCCACAACGAGATCGCCGCCATCGGCCAGCTCAGCCTCACGGGCAACCCGCTGAGCCAAAACGTCGCGGCGAGCTACCGCCGTGGCGTCGAGCTCGAGGGCAGCTGGCGCGTGTCGAGCCGCCTGACCGCCAGCTCGAATCTCACCATGATGAAGGCGCGGATCCTGGAGTATTACGACGCGCCGAGTGGCAACACGTACGTCGACGTCGCGCCACTGCTCACGCCGCCGGTGATCGCGAATGCGCAGTTGGAAACGCAGCTTACGTCGCGGCTCTCGCTGATTCTCGCGGGACGCTTCGTGGATCGCGCGCACCTGGCGAACGACGGCAACGACGCGCTCGCGACGCCGCGCTGGACGATGTTCAACGGCACGCTCGCCTGGCGCGCCGGCAAGACGGAGATTCGCGCGCAGGTGAACAACATGCTGAACTCGAACGCCTACGCGGGTGGGTACACCGACGGCGTTGCGCGCTATTTCTTCCCGCTGGCCACGCGCAACGTTCTGGTGACCACTCGTTTCACGCTCTAACTTCCAGCATCTCGGCAGTACCTCCAGCATCTGTCCTCCAGCCACCACCGCCATGTTCCGACGCGCCATCGTGTGTGCCTCGCTGCTCGCCCCGGCGGGCTTCTCGCTTCGGGCGCAATCCCCGGGACCGGTATCGCAAGCGTACGGCGCGACCGCCGAACGCATTGTCGACGCTGCGCTCGCCGACAGCGGCGCGGCTTGGAGCAAGCTCGCGCGCTTTGTGGACTACTCGGGCAACCGCTTCACCGGTTCGGCGGCGCTCGAGCGCGGCATAGACTGGCTGCTGGCCGAGATGAAGAAGGACGGCCTGGAGAACGTGCGCGGAGAGCCCGCAATGGTGCCGCACTGGGTGCGCGGGGCGGAGTCCGCGACGCTCGTCGAGCCTCGCGTCGCGAAACTCCCGATGCTCGGGCTCGGGGGAAGCATCGCCACGCCCAAGGGTGGAATCACCGCGGCAGTCATGGTGGTCTCGACGTTCGACGAGCTCACGCGGCGGTCGAGCGAGGCGAAGGGGAAGATCGTCCTGTTCGACGCGCCGTTCACGTCGTACGGCCAGACCGTGGCCTACCGGGTCCAAGGCGCGATCGCGGCGTCGAAGGCCGGCGCCGTCGCGAGCCTGATTCGCTCCGTGACGCCGTATTCGCTGCGCACGCCGCACACTGGGGTGATGGCGTACGATTCCGCCGTCAAAAAGATCCCGCACGCCGCGATCACGGTCGAAGACGCGATGATGATCCACCGCATGATCGATCGCGGCGAGAAGGTCGTGGTGCGGCTCGAGATGGATGCCCAGACGCTTCCGGACGTGCCGAGCCGCAACGCCATCGGCGAGCTCCGCGGATCGGAGAAGCCCGACGAAGTCGTCGTGATGGGCGGCCACAGCGACTCGTGGGACGTCGGGCAGGGCGCGATGGACGACGGCGGCGGAATCGTCGTCGCGTGGGAGGCGCTCAACCTGATCAAGAAGCTCGGGCTCAAACCGAAACGGACCATTCGTGTCGTCGGTTGGGTGAACGAGGAGACGATGGGGCGCGGCGCGCTGGCGTACCGGGACGCGCACAAGGCCGACGCCGACAAGCACGTCCTCGTCGTCGAGTCGGACGACGGCGTGTTCGCCCCGCAGAGCTTCGGGTTCACCGGCTCGGATTCCGCCCGCGTGATCATGAAGCAGATCGCCGCGCTGCTCGGTCGCGTCGGTCCCATCGCCATTGGCGCGAATGGCGGCGGGGCGGACATCGAGCCGATGATGGCGCTCGGAGTGCCGGGCGCTGGACTGGAGGTGGACGGGGCCAGGTATTTCTGGTACCACCACACCGAAGCCGACACCGTGGACAAGCTCGATCCTGTGGAGATGCAGCGGTGCGTGGCGGCGATGGCGGTGCTGGCGTTCATCGTGGCCGACCTTCCGGAGCGGCTTCCCCGCGCCTCGAAGTGACCTGCGTCTCTATTTCCGCGTCTAACGATCAGCTACCATTACGCCATCGTTGAAAGGGTCGGGCGCATGACATCGCCGGGAGCACAGAACAAGACCGCCGTTCAGAACCGCCCACGCCGGGTGCGAATCGTACTGCGCGACCGCGAAGTCGTCGAAGCGTCCATCTTCCTGACCGAGGGCCAGGCGCTCTCCCCCTATCTCGCAAGCCGGAAGGGCGGATGGGTGAATCTCGTCGACCCCACCGAATCCTCCCGGCGCGAGACACGCCATCACACCGTCTTGCAGGGTGAACGCATCCTGTTCGCCCTCGCGCCGGACGGCGACATTCCGGTGTTCGGATCGGCCGCGATCCCCAACGAGCGCGACGTGGACGTCGCGCTCGAGGACGGAACGCACATGAGCGGCAAGCTGCGCCTCGCGCCCATGCAGCGACTCGCCGACTACCTGACCTCCTGCGGGAAATTCCTGCCCTTGCTGGACGCCACGCTGATGTCGACGAACGAGGGTGTCGGAGACTGCGCCGTCAATTGCAATGCGATTCGCACGATTTCCGACGCCGAAGTATTCGCGCCCGGTTCGATGGCGGCCGAGGGGGACTCCGATGTCGAATCGCGGTCCACTGCGCCGACGCAGGAAGTTCGGGCGGGATCGCCTCCACTCGCGGTCAAGGAACAGGGCAGGCCGGTGCTGACCGACGCGCAACGCGCGATGGCGCAGACGCTGGCACGACATTGGCTCGTCCAGCTCGCTACCGGTGCGGGGCTGCTGCCGCCCGACCCGCGCGAGCTGCCGGCATCGGCTTCACTGGAGGAGATCTGGTCGAGCGTGGCCCGCCGAAACGAGTTGTCGGATGCGGATATCGCGGAACACGTCGCCACCGCCTTCAAGTTGCCGCTCGCGACGCTCGACCAGCTGTCGCCGGCCGCGCTCACCAGGATTCCGGAGCGAGTCGCGCGCAAGCTCGGGGTGATTCCGGTGAGCGGCGACGCCAAGAGCCTCGTGGTGGCGATCAGCGACCCGAGTTCGATGGAAATCGAGCAACAACTCGGCTTCGTGACATCCAAGCGGCTGCAGTTCCAGATCGCGTCGCCGTCGGAGATTCACGGTGCGCTCGACTGGCACTACAAGTCTTCAGCGCCCGAGTGACGCGAGCGCGCGGCCGACGACCGCCGCGCTGACCGCCAGCAGGCCCGGCAACGCGATCGTCGCCGCGTAGACCGCGACGGGCTTGAGTTGGAGCACGCCGCCGAGTTCCGCCGCCAGCGTTCCGACCGGACCTTGCGACGCCGTGATGGCGAGCAACGCCCCCCAACCCAGCATCGCGGCGAAGCCCGAGAGGATTGCACTGCCGCGTTGCGCCGAGGTGATCACCGCGTAGACGGCGGCCACGACCGGAACGGCCCACCAGCCGACCGCGTATGTGGCGATGGCGTACGCGGCTGCCAGCAGCGCGAATCGAATAAGTTGCATCATGGCTGGCGCTCCGGCGTCAGTGTCAGTGTCGATGAAAGCGAGTGCCCGGCGAGATCGGCGGCGCGATGCGGAAACCGGAGCGTGTCGAGCTCGCCCGCGCGCCATTTGGCGAGATGATCGTCGTAGCGCTTGCTCGCGGGGTTGCCCGATTGTCCACCCGGATACGTGCCCCACGCGCGTACCTCGGGGCCGAGCTCGACGACCATCCGCCAGCTCGAGCCGGCGGTTCCGTCTCCTCCCGAGGGACTCAGCGTGCCAGGTCCGGATTGCATCGGGATGTTGAGCCGAGAGAACGCCGGAATGCGCAGCAGGTGATAGATGTTCTCGACTCGGGTGTTGGCCCAGCGCCACGCGGGGCCCGGTGGCCCGGCCTTCTTCACCACGCGGTCGTAGCCCGCGCGCAGGCTGGCGCGCAGGATCATGTCGCGATCCTCCACGACGTCCTTCGTGGAGCGGTCGTCCCACCAGGCACTCTTGGGATCGTTCAAGAGCTCGGTGAGCATCGTGGCGCTGGGGGTCGCGGCTCCGCGCGGCCGGTCGTTCGACGTCGCGCCCGGGATCAATAGCTCGTCCCACGTGCGTCGCGTGAGCTCGTCGAGCGCCGCCGCGTACAGCACGGCGACCTCGTTGTCCCTCGTGAATCGCTGATCCCAGCCGGCGAGGAGCTGCGCCGCGTGCGCGAGCGCGGTGTCGCGTGGCGCGGGCGCGGAATCCACCGCCTGCGTGAATGCGCGAACGAAGATCTTCGTGCGCTCGCTCACCGGGTCGGTCTGGAAGCGTCGCATGTCGTCGGGCGTGACGGCGGAATCGGCGCGGAGCAGCGCGTTGATGCGCATCGCGCGCCACGGATCGGGCCAGTCCCACCCGAAGTAGCGCGGATCCACTTTGGGATCCTTCGGCTGCTGGTTGGCGGACGCGAGATAGCCCTGGGCGGGATCGACGGCCTGCGGATAGTCGGCGAGCGGCCACCAGCCCTGCCAGTCGTTGGCGCTCGAGCTGCCGTCGATGAGCACGTCACCGCGCGGCGCGGACTTCGGCCTGACTGGATAGTGCCCGGTCGAGCGGATGGCGATGTGGCCGCCGCGATCCGCCGTGAGCACGTTCTGGGCCGGGACGGTGTACGAGTCGAACGCCTTGAAGAGCTCGGCGGAGCTGTGCGCCATGGCGGCATGCTCGAACACGCCGTTCACGTCATTGGGCTCGAGCACCGTCCAGCGGCGCGAGACCCACTGTTTCCCGGCGCGCAGCATGGGACCGCGATGCGTGTGGTAGATGGTGTCGGTCGCGAGCGCCGCGCCGCGGCGGTCGCGTACGGTCTCGACACGCACCTCGAGCGGCTTCCACGCGCCGTCAAGCTTGTACTTCGCGGGGTGCGCGTCGTTGTCCACGGTCTCGATGTAGTAGTCGGCCACGTCGGCGGCAGTGTTCGTCTCCGTCCACGCGACGTCGCGGTTGAACCCGATGGCAATGAACGGCGCGCCGACGAATCCCACACCGTACGCGTCGAGCGTGTCGGGCACGACGAGATGCTCCTCGTACCAGACCGACGGGAGCGACAGGTTGAGATGCGGATCTCCCTCGAGCAGGGCGTGCCCGGCGGCCGTGCGCTTTGGCGAGACCGCCCAGTTGTTGCTGCCGAGCGCGAAGTCGCCATCGCCGCCTGTGGCCGAGGCGAAGCGCGCCGCGGCGCGATCGAGATCGTCCGCCATGGCGAGCTTGCCGCTGTCTGCCGGCTGGGGCGGGGGAAGTTTGGCGAAATCGAAGCGCGGCGCGTGCTGGCCGTTGGGCTGGATCGGCTCCTGGATGGGCGAATTGGCGGGGAAGAGCGCGTCGGTCGCCGCCTTGCCGATCAGTGCTTCGACGCGCGCACGGCGCAGTTCACCGTCGCTGTATGCCAGAGTGAGTCCCATGCGCGAGAGCAGGTATGCGCTGTACTGCGGCTTCCAGCGCATGGGCTTCGCGCCGAGCAGGCGATATTCGAGCGGAAGGTCGGACGGGGTCATCTGGTCGATCCATGCGTTCACCCCTTCCGCGTATGCGCGCACACCGCGGGCGCTCGCGGATGTCGAGTCGGTCGCGCGGTAGGTGCGTTCCGCTCCCCAGGCGAGGCCCATGGCGCGCGCCTCACGGTCCAACGGGAGCGCGCGATTGCCGACGAGTTCGCTCAGTGTGCCGGCGACGGCGCGGGTCTGGATCTCCATTTCGAAGAGGCGGTCGCGTGCGTGCACCCAGCCGATCGCGCGGTAGGCATCGTCGACGTTGGTCGCGAAGACGTGCGGCACGCCGCGATCGTCGTAGCGGACGTCCACGGCGGCGCGGAGGCCGGGGATCTTCGCGTCCTGCTTTGCGGGCAGGTCCGCACGCGTCGCGACGGCCCACACGCCGTGCGCGGGGTCGAGGAACGCGCCGAGCGCGGGCGACGCGCCGATGGGGACGAATCCGGCGTACAGCGTGCCGGCGAGGACGACGGCGGCCAATGCGGTGCTGATCGGAGAGGGGCGAGCGGACACGTCGTGTGCTCCCGGGAAGGCGTTCGCGCTGCATGCGACCCACAAGAGTATGGCCGCGTGCGTGCTTGCCGCAAATCGGTTGTGAGCTATGAGATGCCGGCCGGTGCCGCGCGGTCGGGCTCGGTGCGCCGCGGTCGGGCTCGGGGTATCGCTGCGCCGGACCCAATCGCGCTTAACGCTTCGAGCCGCGCGCGTTCGCGCGCGAATCTCTCGCTACGCTCAAGGGTCCGGCTCCGCGACACCCGGAGCCCTCCCTGTCGGGGAGCGGTGCGCGTGACGGCTCCTGGCTTGCAGGGTACTACACACTGTGGGGGTTCATCAGGCCATCTTCTGGAGACACTCATGCATCTGCTTCGTTTGTGCTGGTCAACGACGTGCGTCGCGGCGCTGCTCGGATGCGTGTTGGTCTTGCCCGCACCGGCAGGCGCGCAAGCGTTCGTCGAGCTGGCGGGAGGCTGGAACTACGTCGCCCCCGTGGCTTCCGTCGCGAGCAGCAACGGGTCGAACGTCCGTGCGTCGATCGGCTGGCAGGTTGCACCGAGCTTCCGATGGCGGATCGACGCCTTCACGAGTCAGTTCGACGCGAAGACAGCGCTCTCGCTTCCGTGTCCGTCGAGCGGGTGCCCGGCGTCGGCGTACATCCAATCCGAGCGGGTGAATGGGCTGACCGCAAACGGTCTCGTAGAGGTGGACCCTCGAGGGATCTTCTACCTGATCGGAGGCGCTGGACTCTACGACCTGCAGTCACAGACGCCGGAGACATGGCATCTCGGTGTGTCGGCGGGCGCGGGGATCGCCGTGCCGGTGGCGACGCACCTGCGCGCGGTGGTCGAGGCACGTTGGCATGGAGTGCTCGGCGCCACATCCGGGCCGGCGTGGCTCGTGCCGATCACGATCGGGTTTCGCTACTGACCTCGAATCTCTCGCCCCGTCGAGCGGTCGGGCTCGGCGTATCGCTGCGTCGGACCCAATCGCGCTTAACGCTTCGAGCCGCGCGCTGCGCGCGCGAATCTCTCGCTACGCTCAAGGGTCCGACTCCGCGACACCCCGAGCCCTCCCTGATTGAGAGGAGTGTGCCCGACAGCATGCGCTATTACTTCGCGCGCGCCGCCGCGCGCGGCCTGCAGTCATGGCGCGAGGATCTGTGCGCCACATGAGGGACAGCATCCGGTCGCGATTGCCAACTCGGCATGCGTGACGCCGCCGGGCCGTCCGGGGCCGCCGAGGAGCGACGCGTCACACTGCGGGCAGCGAATCTCGTAGCGCGCACGAATCCGGCGTTCCCGCCGCATGACGAGCGCGAACGACCCGGCGAAGAGGGCCCAACTCAGCGGGAGGCCAACGGCCTCAAGCAGCCGCCACCCCTCAGACTGACCGAGCAGCAGGAGAAGCGGTCCGAGCAAGAGGAAACCCATCGCGGTCATGACGCCGACGAATGTCCTTCGTCCGCGTGACTCACGTTTGTAAGCCGATGCCAGGCCGACAAGATCTTCGCGTCGCAGCGCGAGAGGATCTGTGGATTCGGGAGCCCTCACCTCGTTCGGCGGCATAGCCAGTGATTCAAACCTACAGCGCTCGGACGATGGCAGGGAGGGACCGCCGGCCTCGCGTAGGCGGGCTTAGCGAGTAGCGAGAGATTCGCGCGCGAATGCGCGCGGCTCGAAGCGTTACGAGCGGAGCCCGACGCAGCGAGACCGACGGGACCGACCGGGCCAAACGTTGTGAAGGAGCAGTAATCCGACTCCCGCTTGCCTCCGCGCGCTCAAACCGCGAACGTGCATCGCACGCTTCACGCAGGACACAGAGGATCGCATGCACCGAGGAATCACTTCAATCACAATCGCCATGCTCGTGACCACCACCGCGTGCGCGAGCGCCGGGGGCACTGCCGCGCCCGCCTCGCGGCCGATGGCCATGATCCCGTTCGCCGCGACGCTCGACGTGGACCTCGCAAGGATGACGAAGACGCCGGCCGGCGTGTACTACCGCGACATCGAAGTGGGCACCGGGCCGATCCTTCGTGGGCGGGAGGACGTGCTGGTGCACTACACCGGCTGGCTCACGAACGGCGTGAAGTTCGATTCCAACACCGGCGACGACCGGCCGCTCACCGTGCCGCTCGGGCGCGGCCGGGCCATCAAAGGGTGGGACGACGGGCTGGCGGGCATGCGCGTCGGCGGACGACGCCAGCTCGTGATTCCGCCGGAACTCGGCTACGGCTCCAACCGCGCCGGCGTGATTCCTCCCGACGCCGTGCTGGTGTTCGACATCCGTGTCGTCAGCGTGAAATAGCCGCTGCCAGACGTATTGAGCGGGGCCGTCGTCAGCGCGCCGTAGCCGCGATGTCTGCGGCGCGCCACGCCGCCGCGAATTCGCGCACGATGTCGCCGGCCGGCCGCACGTCCTGGATGCCCGCGACGCTCTTGCCCGCCTGCCAGTACTCGTTGTCGCCGTTGGTCTTGGTCAGCCCGGCCTTCAGGCGGCGCACCGAATTGAGCGCGTAGAACGTCCGCATCCAGTGCTTGGTCTTGTGTCCGCGCAGCATCCAGCGCGCAAAGG